>Ga0247727_10006738_pt1 | contig 22394 bp, 20 predicted proteins | sample WisWelCaveWW1625_FD_202498 | JGI IMG/M metagenome (GOLD analysis project Ga0247727, IMG submission 202498) | Biofilm microbial communities from Wishing Well Cave, Virginia, United States - WW16-25 | ecosystem: Environmental > Aquatic > Deep subsurface > Groundwater > Cave microbial mat | place...
GGAAAGCCCCTCACCCGTCTCGACCGAGATGCGCAAGACCGTCGAGGAGCGCAATCTGGGCATGAGCTGGGACGTGGCCCTGGATCACCTGGCCACGCGGGTGCCCATCTCCGAGATCAGCGTCTTTCCCGCGGCCGTTCAGTTGCAGATGCGCAGCGGCGGCAAGCTCCACGAAGTGCTCGCCCGCCTGTCGGAGACCATGCGCGAAGCCGTCATGCTGAAAGGAGAGGTGCGCTCGATCGCCACCCATGGGCGCATGACCGGCGCCGTGCTGACGGTTCTCCCGCTCATCATCGCCGCCATCATGGCAATCAACAGCCCGGGGTATCTGAACGTCCTGTTGCGGCATCCGAATGGCAAGGATTTCGTCGCCGCGGCCATTATCTGCCTGGTAGCGGCGCACCTTGTGATCCGGAAGATGGTGGACATCAAACTGTGAGCGCGAGCTTCTGGTTCCTGGCGGCCTATTTTCTCTTTGTGGCCGGTGCAGTCACGGCCGTCGGCTTCCTGTACCTGCGGGCGCTCCCGGCGCTGGCCGGCGGCGAGCCGGGGCGTGGGTTCCTTCATAACCTGCTGGCCCGGACCCTGCTGGCGGTCGGCGAGAAGACGGCGCCCAAGAAAGAAGCCCCCGTGCGACGGCAGTTGTTCCAGGCCGGCTACCGGACTCACCAGGCGATGGCGCTGCTCGGTGGAATCCGGTTCGCCTCGGCGGTCACACTGGGTCTCATCGTCTTTTGTGTGGCCCTCGTTGTCAAAGGGAAGCTCACCGCGGCGCTGGTGCCGGCGTTGTCCGCCGGCGGTTTCGGGTATATTCTTCCGATGCGCATCCTGGATGCCCGCAGCCGGGCGCGGAGGGAACGTGTGCGCCGGGGAATCCCGGTGGGCGTGGATCTGCTGGTCTTGTCCATCGAGGCGGGACAAACGCTCGACCAGGCCATGCAGGACACCGCGCAGAGCCTAGCCAAGGTGCATCCGGATCTGAGCGCCGAATTGCTATTTTGCCATCTCGAGATGCGCGCCGGAAAGGGCCGCGCGGATGCGCTTCGTCACTTGGCCGAGCGGAGCTCGGAACCCGAGGTCGCCAAGCTGGCCAGCCTGCTGCTCGATGGCGAGCGCTTCGGCGCAAGTCTGGCGCCGGCCCTGCGCAACCACGCCCGCTATCTGCGGACACGCATGCGCCATCGCGCCCAGGAGTCCGCCCGGAAGCTCGGCGTCAAACTGGTGTTCCCCGTCTTTTTCCTCATCTTCCCCTCGGTCCTGCTGGTGACGCTCGGCCCGGCCTACTTGCAGATGAGAAAATCTCTCACCGACTTGCTGGGGCCGTAGACAACCGGCGCCCCAGCCTGGGCCGGGAAGCAAATCGGCGGGCGGAGAGGGTATGATACACGCATGGTGGGCCAGACGCTCGGCCACTACCGCGTGCTGGATCGCCTCGGCGCCGAGTACTTCATGAGAACGATCCTGCTCGCTGGCATGATCCGGCTGGGGGTGGCCCAGGAACAGCCACAGCTGGTTTGGGAAGGCGATGTCGACGGCGTTTCGATCCTGTACGTCCGGCGGGATCGGCTGCAAGTGGAGGATAAGCAGGGGCTGCCGGTCCAGCGGCAGCGGTTTCGGTTCTATGATTCGCTGCCGGCACGGCGCCAGGATGTCGAAATCGAAGCCGTCGAGGGGCGTGGCCGCGTCCGGATTTACCAGCAACCCGGGCCCGAGAACCAGTACACGCTGGCGGTGCTGATCGAGGACCCTCCGGCCGGCAGCGGTTTCTACTCGCTGCGGGCTTATTGGGCCGCTGCGGGGGGTTTTTTCGGCGGTTCGCGCGTCGAACCGCCGCGCCGCCCGGCGTACGATTCCGGACGCGGCGAACGGCTCACCTGGAGCGGCCGAATCGACGGCGAAGTCATCGTGTCGTGCCGGGGCGATTCCTGCGAACCCGAGTTGGTTCGCGGGCAGCCGGTGGTGCGCGACCGGTTCCAATTCTCGCGGCCGCTTCCGGCGCAGGAAGTGGCCGTCAGCCTCGAGGAAACCGGCGGCCGCGGCGAGATCCGCCTCGTCGAACAGCCCGCCGAGCGCAACGGCTACACGGCCAAGGTGCTGATTCGCGATTCGCAAGGCGGCGCCGGCGATTACTCGTTCACGCTGGCCTGGGCGCGACCTTCCCGCGCGGATTCGACGCCTTTGTACGCGCGGCGCGGTCTGGTCTGGTCCGGCCGCGTCGACGGGCGCGTGCGAGTCATCGTCGAGGGGAATCAGGCGCGGGCCGAGGTTCTCGCGGGCGCTCCGGTCGACACCGGGCGCACCGATTTCGACCGCCCGCTGCCGAATCGCCCCAGCCCGAATGCCACCGTGCGGCGGCTGCGCGGCCGCGGCGGCGTCGAGATCGTCGAATACCCATCGCAGCGCAATGGCTACCGGCTGGTCTTTGAGATCGCCGATACCCGGGGCGGGGCGGATGATTATGTTGTCGAAGTCGCCTGGTGAGACATGAATCGCGAACATCATACGTGGTACAGCCAGCGCCTCGGGCGCGACATGGAATTGCTCGTCTTCGGTCACGCCGGGCCGCCGGTGGTTGTTTTTCCGACCTCGATGGGACGGTTCTTCGACTACGAGGACCGCGGCATGATTGAGGCAGTCGCCTCGCAGTACGAGGAGGGCAACCGGCAGGCGATCTGCGTCGACAGCGTGGATGCCGAGAGCTGGTACAACAAGAGCGTTCACCCCCGCGAGCGCGTGCTGCGGCACATCGTGTACGAGGATTACCTCATCGAGGAAGTGGCCCCATTCCTCCGCTCGCGCTATGACTCCCACCGGTTCGCCGTGACCGGATGCAGCTTCGGCGGCTACCACGCCGTCAACTTCGCCCTTCGTCACCCCAGCCTGGTGAACTACTGCGTCAGCATGGGCGGCGCCTTCGACATCCACCAGTTTCTCGACGGCCACTACGACGAGAACTGCTATTTCCAATGCCCGCCCGATTACTTGCCCAACCTCGCCGACGAGTCGTACCTCGACCGATATCGTCGCGGCCTGCGGATGGTGCTGGCCACCGGCGAAGACGACATCTGCCTCGGCGAGAATGTCCGGCTGAGCGGCATCCTGTTCGACAAGAACATCCCGCATGAACTGGACGTCTGGGGCGACGGCACGGGTCACGACTGGCCCTGGTGGCAGCGGATGGCGGTGAAGTTTTTCGGATAGGCCGGCCCTTCGATCCACGTCCGAAAACGGCCAGCCGGCGGACCCCGGGTCGTTTATATTCAAAACAGCGATGGATCTGGACCCTCACGTTTGCGAGCGCGCCCGGCGATCGCGCGATCCCCGGTTTGACGGCAGGTTTTTTGTCGGCGTGCGCACGACGGGCATTTACTGCCGGCCCGTTTGTCCGGCCCGGCCGCCGAAGGAGTCCAACGTCGCCTACTTCGCCACCGCCGCCGCCGCCGCCGAAGCGGGTTTGCGGCCCTGCCTGCGTTGCAGGCCGGAGTGCTCCCCGGGAGCGCCCGCCTGGGGCGGCTCCTCGGTGACGGTTTCGCGAGCGCTGCGGCTGCTGGCTGAAGGAGCGCTGGACGAACAAAGCGCCGAGGAACTCGCGGCGCGGCTGGGGGTCGGAGCGCGTCACCTGAGGCGCCTGTTTCTCGAGCACGTCGGCGCGCCGCCGATCGCCGTCGCGCAGACCAGGCGGCTCCAGTTTGCCAAGAACCTGGTGGACGAGACCGGACTGCCGCTCTCCGAGATCGCGTTGGCCTCCGGATTCGGCAGCATCCGCCGGTTCAATGCCGTTTTCCGCCAGGCGTATGGCCGGCCGCCCGGCGCCCTGCGACGGTCCGCGGAGTGTTCGTTTCCCGCCGAAACAGTTCAACTGCGGCTTCGATACCGGCCCCCTTTGGATTGGCAGGCGCTGTTCGGCTTTCTCGGCCGGCGAGCGACCGCCGGAGTTGAATCGGTCGAAGAGTCCAGCTACACCCGCTCGATAGAGCTTTCCGGGCGCAAGGGCTGGTTCCGGGCGGATCCCGATCCGGCCGGCGCGGCGGTGAAGGTACGGATCGTTTTTACCGACCCCCGGGCGCTGTTGCGGATTGTCGGGCGGATTCGACTGCTGTTCGACCTGAACGCCGATCCGGAGGCAATCCGCGCCCATCTTTCCCGGGACTCGCTGTTCGACGGCCGCCTGCGGCAGCGACCCGGTCTTCGTTTGCCCGGTTGCTGGGATGGATTCGAGCTCTCGGTTCGCGCGATTCTGGGCCAGCAGATTTCCGTCAAGAGCGCCTCGACACTGGCCGGGCGGCTGGCGTCGGAATTCGGTGAGCCGATCGAAGCAGCGCCTCGAATCGGCCGTCTGTTTCCCACTCCCGGACGGCTCGCCGGCGCTCCGCTCGAGCGCATCGGGCTGACCCGGGCGCGGGCCGAGTCCATCCGCGCGCTGGCGTGTGCAACCCGCGACGGCCGTATTGCGTTCACCGGAATCACGGACCAGGACTCGTTCACCGCGCGCCTGCGCGAGCTTCCGGGCCTCGGCGATTGGACAACCCAGTACATCGCCATGCGCGCGCTCGGCGACCCGGATGCGTTTCCGGCTACCGACCTGGGGCTGCGCAAGGCTTCGAGTCTCTCCGGCGCCGAGCTCGAACAACAGTCGCAAGCGTGGCGGCCCTGGCGCGCGTACGCGGCCATGCATCTATGGCAAGGACACTACGATGAACATGATCAGCTACACCGAAACGGACAGCCCTGTCGGACGGCTACTGCTGGCCGGCGATGAGAGCGCAGTCAGGCGAATCCACTTCATGAACGGGAGTGAGGAGTCCCCGCCCAGTCAGGAGTGGCGGAACGCACGCTCACCGCTCCTGAAGGAGGCGCTCCGCCAGCTTGAAGCCTACTTCGCCGGCGAGCTCCGCGACTTCACGCTCGAGCTGGCGCCGGAAGGCACGCCCTTCCAGCTTGCCGTATGGCGCCGGCTTCAGGAGATTCCCTACGGGGCGACGATCTCCTACGGCGAGCTGGCGCGGCGCGTCGGTAATCCGAAAGCGTCGCGAGCGGTGGGACTGGCGAACGGGGCGAATCCGATTCCCATCGTCATTCCCTGCCATCGTGTGATCGGCGCGAGCGGCAAGCTGACCGGTTACGGCGGCGGCCTGCCGATCAAGCGGACGCTGCTCGACATCGAGAGCGCCGAGCGACGGCTCGCCGTCAAAACCGCAAACGCAGCCCGAACTGGATGAGGCGCGGCTCGCCGGCGCCGGTCACCACGTCGACCGGCCGGCGTTGCCGAACCGATCCGGCGGGGCGACGAAGCAGTCCTGCCGGAAGAACCGGTCCATGGTTCTCTCGCCGCGCGGCACATTGGGGTTGCACACCTGATCCAGCCGGACGGACCCGATGGTGCCGACGCCGAGCGGATCGGCGTTTCGCCGAATCGTGATTGGGTAGCCGGTCTGGAACGTTGCGATCCCGTTCATCCGCCATCCGCCGATGACGTGCTGAAGCACTCCTCGATCGCCGCCGCCGATGCTCTTGCCGGACCCGAATGGCAGCTCGTAGACAAACGACAGGACATACCGAAGACGGTGGTCGTGCGCGGCCAGGGCTTTGTCGGCCCGCTTGTTGAAGATGTCCTAGATGCGGTTGCCGGTGTCGTTGTCGCCGCCGGAGAACGGCGCCGCGGGCCGCTCGCAAGATCTAGCCACCAGTTATGATAGGGAGCTGAAAGCCCACCCTACTCGCCGCTATACGGCTACGGCCGCGGTTTCGCTCTACGCAACGCCTCAGGACGTCGTTCAGTTTGCCCGGGCCTACTCCCGGGAGAATCCGGTGCTCAGGCAAGAGACGCTGAAGCAGATGATGATGCCCCAGCCGGGGACTTCCGGAAGTTGGGGCTTGGGTCAGACTCTCTTCGTTGCGAATGATGCCGGTGGCCATGTGGTGGGGCATGATGGTGGAACCCTGCTCGCGTGGGGTGCGATCATGCGGGTGAATCCTGCGACCGGTAATGGCATTGTCCTGCTGGTCTCAGGAGGACGAGCGTCAGTAAGTCAACTTGGAGATGACTGGGTTTCCTGGGAAACGGGAAGGGTCCCATTCGGCCAGCGGTTGGACATCGTGCGCGAGCGGGTAATGAAGGGACCTTGCCCGCACGGAATCGGTTTCCTAACGTGGTAGGCTTAGGCCAACATGCTTTCAGGCCCGGTCCAACTCTGTCCCTACGAAGTTCGGGACTTGCTCGGCGCGGGAGGCATGGGTGAGTTCTATCGCGCCCCCAGGAAATCGCTGTCGATAAGCCGGGTTGGTCCTAATGGAAAAGGCCGCCCGAGGTTACGATGCAAATGGCGTTCGTGACGGTCAGTCCGCCCGCCGACGTCCGGTGAAAACCATGACCCGCTGGTGGCTGTTCGCGATTGCCCCTCCGCTGCTTTCCGCCTCGGAGCTGGTCGAGGGCGAGCTACGCACTCCGCTCGTTCCTACACCGGTTCCGTACGTTGTCCTCCTTCCCGACGGATGGAAGACTTCCGCGCCTCTTCCTCTGCTTTTGTACCTTCACGGCGGCGGAGGCGACCGGAGCGCGCTCCAGCGGGTACGCGGCGTCTTTGACGAACTGTGGCGGTCCGGCAAACTAACCAGGATGGTCGTCGCCACGCCCAGCGTGGGCACGCGCAGTTTCTACATGGACTTCAAGGACGGATCAGAGAAGTGGGAGACGCTGCTGGTGGGGCCTTTCCGCGAACACGTTCAGAAGAACTACAACACGTCCACCGATCCAAAGAAGAACATCCTCATGGGCGCCTCCATGGGAGGCATGGGCTCGCTGCGCATGGGATTCAAGCACCCGGACAAGTTCGGAGCGCTGGCCGCGCTCGAACCCGGCATCGAGCCTATTCTCAAATGGAGCGAGATGCTGCCTCGCCACCGTTTCTGGCGTTCGGACGCCCTGTTCGAGGCCGCTTTCGGCAAGCCGGTGGACGCCGCCTATTGGGAAGCCAACCACCCCGCCTCGATCGCCAACGCCGACTCTCAGCGGTTGATTCGCTCGGGACTCAAGATCTACATCGAAGCCGGCGACCAGGATATGTTTCTCCTCCATGAAGGCACGGAGTTCCTGCATCGCGTTCTGTGGGAGGCGGGCGTTCCACACGAGTATCACCTGGTCCACGGTGCCGACCACGTGGGCCGGACGCTCGGTCCCCGGCACATGGAGGGACTCGGTTTCCTGGAACGCGCGTTGAATCCGCCGCCGCCCGATCCTCAGGTCGAGGAAACTCGTAAACGCCTGATTGAGCCGTTGAAGAAGAAGCTGGGCGTCCGTTAGCGGATGATTCCACCTGGTTAATTAACTATCAACTGGTCAGCCAGGCGGGTCGAGACGAGCCGGTCCGACGACGATCTGCTGATCAGGACCCGGTGATCCGCAACGTCAAGGGCGAGCTGAACGTGCCCAACGGGGTGGGCGAGGTGTCGCTGCGGCTGCCGCGGGACCAGGAATACGATATCGACGTCCGGGCCCGGATCGGGGATGTCAGCTCCGATTTTTCAGGCCGGTCCCGCCGCCCGAATCTGCTGGCCGCCGAGTTTCGCTCCCGTGACGGCGGTCTGGAGCTCAGTCGGGAACGCTCGCATGCCGGTTGACAACCTCCTCGAGAATCCGACGGACCTCCTCGCGCGGATCCGGCGCCCGCGTAACCTGGCGGCCGATCACTATGTAATCGGCGCCCGAGCGAATGGCTTCGGCGGGCGTGGCCACGCGCTTCTGGTCGCCCGAGCCGGAACCGGCCGAGCGAACGCCTGGCGTCACCAGCGTCATCGACGGGCCGGCGATGGCGCGCACCGCGGCCACCTCCAGCGGCGAGCAGACGATGCCGTCCATGCCGGCGGCGAGGGCTTTGCGCACGCGCAATTCCACCAGTTCAGCGGGCCGGCAGCGGTAACCCAGGTCGGCGAGATCCTGCTCGTCGAAGCTGGTGAGGACCGTCACGGCGAGCAGCTTGAGCGGCGCCCCTCCGCGGCCCTCAACGGCCGCGCTCATGACCGGCGCGCTGCCGTGAATCGTCAGGAAGCGCGCGCCGCTTGAAGCCACCCGCGCCACGGCGCGCTTGACCGTCTCGGGAATGTCGTAGAACTTCAGGTCGAGGAAGACGGACTTGCCTTCACCGATCAACGCGCGCACGAACTCCAGACCGGCGGCCGCGTAAAGCTCGATGCCGACCTTGTAGAACGAGACCGAATCGCCGAGACGGGCGACCAGCGCCCGCGCTTCGTCCGCCGACGCCACGTCGAGCGCTACGATGAGAGGGTTATTCATACCAGGCGGATCGACCTGCCCTGAGGTGCGGTGACCCGGCCGATCCGGCACGCCGCCGGGAACCGGTCTTCGACAGCCGCGGCATCGCGCTCGGGAAGCGCCACCAGCAGGCCGCCGGAGGTCTGTGGATCGTAGAGCAGCGTCTCGACCTCCGGCTCGGGGACCTTTACGACGTCGACGTCGCAGGAGGCATATTCGCGGTTGTTCTTGAGTCCGCCGGGTATGGCGCCCTGGCGCGCATAGTCGAGTGCGCCGGGAAGGAAGCCAATGCGGGCGGTCTCAATCTCAAGGGTCACACCGCCGGCGAGCGCCATTTCGCGGCCGTGGCCGATCAGGCCGAAGCCGGTGATGTCGGTGCAGGCGTGCACGTCGAAGGCGAGCATCGCCTCGCAGGCGTCGCGGTTCAAAGTGAGCATCGAGTCGACCGCCGCGGCGACATCGGATTCACGCGCCAGGCCGCGCTTGAGCGCGGTCGCAATCACGCCGGTGCCGAGCCGCTTGGTGAACACCAGCACGTCGCCCGGGCGCGCCCCGGCGTTCTTCCACACGCGTTCGGGATGCACCGTGCCGGTGACCGCGTAGCCGAACTTGATCTCCTCGTCGGCGACACTGTGCCCGCCGAGAATCACGCAGCCTGCTTCACCCATCTTCGCGGCGCCGCCCTGGAGGATCCGCCGCAACACTTCGACATCCCCGGTAGCCGGATAGGCCACCATCGACAGGGCCGAGAGCGGCCGCCCACCCATGGCCCAGACGTCGCTCAGCGAATTCGCCGCCGAGATCGCGCCGTACAGAAACGGATCGTCGACGATCGGGGTGAAAAAATCGATCGTCTGCACCAGGGCGCACTCCGGCGTGAGCCGGTAGACCCCGGCATCGTCGGAGGTGTCGAATCCGACGAGCACGTTCTCGTCGGTCACCTTCGGCAGCGCGCTCAGGACCTGGTCCAACAACTTTGGACTGAGCTTTGAGGCTCAACCGGCGGCTTTGACGTGCGCGGTCAGTTTGTCGGCTGTCATGGACCTTCCATTGTAAAGGAATGAGGACCAAGCGCTCGGGCGCTCGAAAAACTAGTCCCGGTGGCAAAAAAGGGTCTTGCCAAGCCGGGAAAGGTGTGTCATGATGCCTTGTGGCCTAAAGCGGCCCTAACTGGATTGAAGTGGTTCAAGACACCGCTGCTGCCCCCATCGTCGAGCCACCCCGCGGCACTTTCCAGGCCCGCGTGGACGACAAGGGGAGGCTCAAGCTGCCGTCGGCTTTCCAACAGTACCTGGTGAAGCTGGGCGAGCAAAAGGTATTCGTGACCAGTCTGGACAGCCGCACAGTTCGAATTTACCCGATCGGGATCTGGCGGGTCAACGAAAAATTCTTCCAGGATTCCAAAGACAAAGCGGCCGCCGATGTCAGCTTCCTGGCCAACGATCTGGGAGCCGACTCGGAGATCGACTCGCAAGGGAGGATCCTGATCCCGACCGAGCTGCGGCGGATGCTGGGGATCGAGAGCGCGCCGGTGTGGCTGGAACATTACAAAGGCCGGTTCAACCTGTACAGCAAAGACCTGTACGAGGATCGGCGGCGACGGGCGCTGGAAGGTCTGGAAGAGAAGCTCGAGCGGCTCGAGCGGGACGGGTTGTTATAGCGGCCATGTATGCATGTTCCAGTCATGGTGTCGGAGGCGTTGGATTGGCTGGCGATCCGGCCGGAGGGCACCTACCTGGACGCCACCGCCGGGTTAGGCGGCCACAGCCGGGAGATTGCGGGGCGGTTGAGTACAGGCCGGCTGATCGCCAACGATCGCGACCCGGAAACGCTGGAGATTCTCAAACGAAACACGGCCGCATACGGCGGGCGGATTCGGCACAACCTGGGTCGGTTCTCGGAGCTGGAGGAGGCGCTGGGGAATCTGGGGATCGCGCGGGTGGACGGGCTGCTGGCGGACCTGGGAGCGAGCTATTACCAGCTCACGGATCCGGAGCGGGGGTTTTCGTTTCAATCCGAATCCAGCCTGGACATGCGCATGAACCGGCGGGAAGGGCCGACGGCGTCCGAGCTGGTGAACACGATGAGCGAAAGAGATCTTGCCGGGCTGATTGGTCAGCTCGGGGAAAGGAGGCCGGGGAAAGTAGCCAGAGCCATCGTTCGGGCGCGACCCTATCGGACCACGCGCGATCTGACGCGTGTGATCGAGCGGGTCGTGCCCCGAACGGGGCGACTCGACCCGGCCACGCGTACTTTCCTCGCCCTTCGCCTGGCGGTGAACGAGGAGTTGGAGGAGCTGGATGCGCTGCTCGAAGCGGCGCCGAGGCTGGTGCGCGCGGGCGGACGGCTGGTGGTGATTGCCTTCATGTCGCTCGAAGACGTGAGGGTGAAGCGGTGTTTTCAGGCGCTGGCGCGGGAAGGCCGGGCGAAGCTGCTGACCAAGCACGTGGTGCGTCCGACGGCGGAAGAAACGAGACGGAATTCTCCTTCGCGAAGCGCGCGGTTGAGGGCGGTCGAGATGTACTGAAGCTCAAGGCGGCCGGCGGGCCGGCCGCATTTCGAGGCTGACGGAAAAGGACGAGAGATGGCAACGCTGGCAACATGGTTCGACCGTTTGGTAGGCAGCGGCGCGGGGCCGGAGACGGCCAGCGCCGGCCGAAGAGGTGGAGGCCGCGGCGGCATCCGGACGGCGGCGGGGGTCGATGGCGACGGCAACAGCCCCTACCGGCTGCGGGCCTATCCCAACGATGATGTCTGCTTCTGGGTGAAGCGGATCGACAACTCGCGGGTGACGTCGCCCGGCGACCCGCGGGCGCGCATGGCCTTCTGGAGGTTTGCGACGGCGGCCAGCCTGGCGCTTCTGCTGGTGGTCGGAGTGCTTCTTCCGAAATCGTACTGGTTGCTGGCCGGTTACCAGGTGCATTCGCTGGAGCGGGAGCGGGAGAGCCTGATCGAGGAACGGAAGCTGCTGGAGGCCGAGGAGGCTCGTCTGCTGAGTCCGGAGAGGCTCGAGGAGCTGGCGCGTTACCAGGAATTAGTGGATCCGCCGCCGGACAAGGTGATCCACTTGTCGACGCCGGAGGAGGATACGGCGGCGCTGCGGACAGCGGGCCGCTGAACGGAGTGAGGCTCGCGGGCGGGAAGAGCATATTGACTGAGGGGCGCGAGACGAAACGGCGATGGACGAACGGGAACGCCTGGTTACGCCGCCTGGCGCGCCAAGACTGCGCTGGCTGGCGCGGCTGGTCTTTCTGTGGGCGCTGGTGATCCTGGCCCGCCTGGTCGATCTGCAAATCTCCCACCACGCCCACTACCAGCGCCTGGCAAAGGCGCAGCACGAGAAACAATACACGATTCAACCGTTGCGCGGCACGATTCTGGATCGCACCGGGCAGCCGTTGGCGATCAGCGTTCCGGCCCAATCGGTATGCGTGAACCCGGTGAAGATCCGCAACCAGGAGGTCGCCGCGGGCCTGCTGGCGCCGGTGCTCGGCCTGGACCGGGAGGCGCTTCGCGACAAGCTCCTCGAGGCGGCGCGGAGGCGGCGCGGATTCCTCTGGGTGAAGCGGAAAGTCAGCGCGGAAGAATCCGAGCGGCTGCGGAGCTACAAACTCGAAGGGGTCGAGTTCCGCGAGGAAAGCGCTCGCGTGTACCCGAAGGGACTGGTGGCGGCGCACGTTGTGGGGACGCTGGGCTTCAGCGACCGCGGCGGGGACACGGAAGTGGGCACGGCGGGCATCGAGCAGGCGCTCGAGATCGAGCTGCGAGGGAGCTCGGGCCGGGTCGAGGTGCTGGCGGACTCGATGCAGCGGCGCATCGAATCGCTGGTGTCACGGGAGCCGGTTCCGGGCGCCAATATCGGCCTCACCATCGACGAGCGCATCCAGTTCGCCGCCGACCGGGAGCTGAAAAAAGCCGTCGAGCAGGGTTTGTGCGAGACGGGCTCGATCGTCGTCATGGATCCGCGCAGCGGAGACATCCTGGCGATGGCGAACTTCCCGACCTTCGATCCCAACGTTCAGGCGCGTGACGCCGGGGAGCTGGCGGCGCGCGCGAACCTGGCCTTGTTCGCCCCGTTCGAGCCGGGCTCGGTGTTCAAGATCATCACGATGGCGGCGGCGCTCGAAACCACCGGCCTGCGTCCGTCGACTCCGATCTACTGCGGCGGCGGCGTAATCCGGCTTTTCGGCCAGACCATTCACGACACGAAAGCCCACGGCACGCTGACGATGGCGGAGGTGCTGGCGCGCTCGAGCAATATCGGCGCGATCCAGGTCGGTTTGCGCGTCGGCGAGAGAAACCTGCTGCGCTACATCCGCGCCTTCGGCTTCGGCCGGACCTGCGGGCTGCCGCTGGCCGGCGAAGCATCGGGGATGGTGCGGGAGCTGGCCGCGTGGGGAAAGAGTTCGATCGGCTATGTCGCGATGGGCCATGAAATTTCGACTACTTCGGCGCAGTTGGCGCAGGCGGTCTCGGTCATCGCCAATGGCGGGCTCCTGATGCGCCCGCGGGTGGTGGCCTGGAGGCAGGTGCCCGGTCGCCGGCGGGAATTGAGCGAGCCGGTTACACTGCGCCGCGTGCTGAAGCCGGAGACGTCGATCGTTCTGCGGCAGATGATGGAGGGCGTGGTGCTGCACGGAACCGGCAAGAGAGCCCGGCTGGCCGGATACAGCTCGGGAGGCAAGACCGGCTCGGCGCAGATCTTTGATCGCAAGACGGGCCGTTACACGCACCGCTACAACGCGTCGTTCGCCGGTTTCGCTCCGGTGCAGAATCCACAGGTCGTGGTTGTCGTGACGCTGCATGGGGCCTCGCAGTTCGGCGGCGCGGTGGCCGCTCCCTTGTTCCGGGAAGTGGCTGGAGCGGCGCTGCGCGTGCTGGGAGTGCGGCGCGATCTGATCGGCGTCGAGCCGCCGGACAACGAACCGGTGGACGTCGACGATCTGGCGATCGCCGATCGCGGAGTGAATCCGCCGGTTCCGGTGCTACCGGCTCCGGCGGTGGATTGGGCGAGGCCGGGCGGTCCCGAGGTCGTTGCCGGCCCGAGGGTTCCGGATTTTTCCGGCAAGAGCCTGCGGCTGGTGCTGGCCGAATCCGTGGAACTCGGCATGCAGGTGGATGTGCTCGGAACGGGACTGGCGCGCGCGCAATTCCCGGCGGCCGGGACGATGCTGGCGGCCGGAGAGCGAGTGCGGGTGGTCTTTGCCAGATAGCGGAGCGCGGAGAGCGGCGGCCGGCCCGAACATGACGATGCGGGAGGTTTTGGCGGGGATTCCGATAGCGGGCGCCAGCGCGAGCGCCGCGTTCGAGTCGTCGAGCGACCGGCCGGTCGAAGGAATCGAGTACGATTCGCGGCGCGTGGGTAACAATTACCTGTTCTTTGCGTTTCCCGGCGTCAAGGCCGACGGCCGCCAGTTCGCCCGCGAGGCGCTCGAGCGGGGCGCGGCGGCGGTGGTGAGCGACTCGCCGGCTCCGGCCGGATTCGCCGGGCCCTGGATCCAGGTCGATCACGGGCGACGCTCGCTGGCATTGGCTTGCCGCCGGTTTTTTGCCGGGCTGGCGGAACGGCTGGTGTTCACCGGTATCACGGGCACCAATGGCAAGACGACGACATCCTACCTGGCAGACGCCGTGTTGCGGGCGGGTGGGATACGAACCGCGCTGATCGGCACCATCGAGTATCGGGTGGGCGGCGAGGTCCTGCCGGCGGTGAACACCACGCCGGAATCGCTGGACCTCTACCGGCTCTTCCGGCGGCTGGACCAGGCGGGCGGGACGCACGTCACCATGGAGGTGTCTTCCCATGCGCTGGCGCTCGGCCGTGTGCACGGGCTGCGGTTTGACACGGCGGTATTCACCAACCTCACCCGCGACCACCTGGATTTCCACGGAACCATGGAGGAGTACTTCGCCGCCAAGCGGGCGTTGTTCGAAGGGCAGGCGGCGAACCCTCCACGGGTCGCGGTTCTAAACCAGGACGACGCCCGGGTGAAGAATTTGTCAGTGCCTCGAGGGGTCGAGACGATCCAATTCGGATTGTCGGAGGACGCCGATCTGCGCGCCACCGCCGTCGAGGAGGGCTTCGACGGACTCCGTTTCCAGGCAAGCTGGCGCGGAAAGCGCCGCGCGGTAACGTCGCCGTTGATGGGACGCATCAACGTGTACAACATTCTGGCCGCCTACGGAGCCGGGGTGGCGCACGGTCTCGATCCGGAGGCGATCCTGGCCGGCATCGCTTCGCTGACCGCCGTGCCGGGCCGTTTCGAGCGCATCGACCAGGGGCAGCCCTTCCTGGTCGTGGTCGACTATGCCCATACCCCTGACGCACTGCGCAACGCGCTGGCGGCCGCGCGGTCGCTCGAGCCGCGGCGTGTGATCACGGTGTTCGGATGCGGCGGCGATCGCGACCGCGCCAAGCGGCCGCTGATGGGCGAGGCGGCCGCCGCGGCGAGCGATTTCGTCGTGCTGACCTCGGACAACCCGCGGAGCGAGGATCCGCTGGCGATCATCAACGACGCCGTGGTCGGGCTGCGCCGGCACGACGTGAAGCACGTTCTGGAGCCCGACCGCGAGGCGGCCATCCGGCTGGCTCTGGCCGAGAGCGGCGCCGGCGACCTGGTGCTGATCGCCGGTAAGGGGCACGAGCGCACCCAGGTGCTGCGAGACGGGACGATTCCGTTCGACGACCGGGAGGTAGCGCGGCGATGGCTGCGGGAGTCCGGTTACGCGGGGAGGAGGCGGTGACGTTGGCGCTGGAGGACATCGGGCGGGCGCTCGGGCAGGCCGGGCCGGCGCCGGCTCTCATGATCACCGGCTGGAGCATCGACTCGCGGACCACGACGCCGGGCGACCTGTTCTTTGCCTTGCGCGGCCCCCATCACGACGGCCACGGTTTTCTCGCCGAAGCGTTCCAGAAGGGCGCTGCCGCCGCCGTCGTCTCGCGGACCGATCACGAGGCCGGCCCGCTGCTGGTGGTCGAAGATACACTGGCGGCGTTGCGGCAACTCGCCGGATGGGCGCGGCGGCGATGGGGGGGCACGGTGATCGGAGTCACCGGCAGCGCGGGCAAGACGACGACCAAGGACATCATTGCGTGGATTCTCGGCTCGGCGATGCCGGTAGGCCGGACCGAGGGAAACCTGAACAACCACATCGGCCTTCCGGTTTCCATCCTCCGGCTGCCGGACGGGGCGCGCGCGGCGGTGCTCGAGATGGGGATGAACCACCCCGGCGAGATCCGCGCGCTGGCCGCGCTGGCGGCGCCAGAGATCGGCGTGGTCACCAATGTCGGCCGGGCGCACCTCGGATTCTTCGACTCGATCGAGCAGATCGCCCTGGCGAAGCGCGAGCTGATCGAGGAGCTCACCGGCGACGGCGCCGCCGTCCTCAACGCCGACGATCCGCTGGTGGCCGCGTTCCGGTCCGCGCATCGGGGCCGCACGATCACGTTCGGCTTCTCGCCGGAGGCCGACGTGCGCGCCGACGAGGTCGAGTACACACCCGATGGGGCGCGCTTCCGATCGGGCGGCTGCGATTTCGAGACGACGCTGGCCGGCCGGCCGGGCGTGATGAATCTGCTGGCGGGCCTGGCGGTGGCCCGTCTGTTCGGGATTCCTTTCCATCGTTTGCGGGAGTCCGTCGGCGCCTTCCGGGCCGGGAAGATGCGCGGCGAGCGGTTCCTCCATCAAGGAATCCGGATCTGGAACGATTGCTACAACGCCAACCCGGACGCTGTCCGCGCGATGCTGGATGCGCTTCGGGAGACCCCGGCGCGGCGGCGGGTCGCCGTGCTCGGTGAAATGCTCGAACTCGGCCGATGGGCTGAGCCCCTGCATGGCGACATAGGTCGCTATGCGGTCCGGTGCGGGATTTCCGTGCTTGTCGGGATACGCGGCGCTGCCCGCTTCATGGTTGACGCGGCCATGGAAGCAGGAGTGGAAGGCGGCGCCGCGTACTTTTTCGAGGACCCCGAGCCGGCCGGCGAATTCCTGAAACGGATCGCCGGCGCGGGCGACGTGGTGCTGTTCAAAGGCTCGCGGGGCACCGAGGTGGAGAGGGCGCTCGCCAGGTTCACCACGACGTAACTTATCCGCATGCTCTACTGGATTCTCTACGAGACGCTGTTCCCCGCCATCGGCCCGTTCCGACTGTTCGGTTACGTCACCTTCCGCACGGCGTTCGCCAGTCTCACGGCGCTGCTGCTGGCGATCGCTCTCGGCCCGTGGATGATCGAGCGGCTGCGCCGTTTCCAGATCGGCCAGTACATCCGCGAAGAAGGCCCGCCATCGCACAAGAAAAAGGCCGGGACGCCGACCATGGGCGGCCTGCTGATCATCGTTTCCATCGTCGTACCGACGCTGCTATGGACCAACCTCCGCAATCCTTATGTCTGGGTGGCGATGTTCGGCCTGCTCAGCTACGGCGCGATCGGCTATTGGGACGACTACACCAAGCTGCGCCAGCGGCGGAACCTCGGGTTGGGGGCAACCCGCAAGTTCGGTCTCCAGATCGCCGCTGCGCTCGGGATCGGCGTCCTGGTGCTGCTGCTCCACGCGGGGGGCATGTACCGGACGGAGATGAACGTGCCGTTCCTCAAGCAGTTTCGTCCGAACCTGCTGATCGACGGCTACCTGGCCAGCCCGTACACGTATCCGCTGGCGTTCGTGTTCTTCTTCGCTTTCCTGGCGGTGGTGCTGGTGGGCTCGTCGAATGCCGTCAATCTGACCGACGGCCTGGACGGTCTCGCCATCGGTCTGATGGTCATCGCCGCCGGCGCGATGACGGTGCTCACCTATACCAGCGGTCACCGTCTGCTGGCCGAGTACCTGGGGTTGACCGGCGTCTCCCACGCCGCCGAGCTGACGGTGTTCTGCGGGGCAATGACCGGGGCCGCGCTCGGTTTCCTCTGGTACAACGCCCACCCGGCCGAGGTGTTCATGGGCGACGTCGGTTCGCTCTCGCTGGGCGGCGCGATGGGCACGGTCGCCGTGCTCATCAAGCAGGAGTTCCTGCTGCTGTTCATCGGCGGCGTGTACGTGGTCGAGGGTCTCTCGGTGATCCTCCAGGTGGCCAGTTACCGGACGCGCGGCAAACGGATCTTCAAAATGGCCCCACTGCATCATCATTTCGAAGCGCTGGGCTGGGAGGAGGCCAAGATCATCACGCGCTTCTGGATCGCGGGCCTGGTCATGGCGCTGTTCGCGCTCACGACATTGAAGTTGAGGTGACTTTTGCGTGTTTCCGGCGTCCGGACACTGGTGGTCGGGCTGGCCCGCTCCGGGCTGGCGGCGATCGAGCTGCTGCGCGAGAAGGGGGCGATTGTGACAGCCACCGATCAAAGGCCGCTGGAGAAGCTCGGCGACGCGGCCGCGCGCCTCGCCGCCACCGAGACACCGTTCGTGGGGCAAGACCCGGAAGTATTCCACGGTCACGAGCTGATCGTGATCTCGCCCGGAGTTCCGGCGGATCTGCCGGAGCTCGATGCGGCCCGCCGGCGCGGCGTCCGGATCGTCGGCGAGATCGAGCTGGCCGGCTGGCACCTGGAAGGCCGCACCATCGGCATCACCGGCTCGAATGGAAAAACCACGACCACGGCGCTGGCGGGTCATATTCTCCGCCATGCGGGGATTCAGGCGCAGGTCGGCGGCAACATCGGCTGGACGGCGGCGGCGGCGATGGTGCGCACGTCGCGGCCGGAGCAGTGGAACGTGCTGGAGCTGTCGAGCTTTCAGCTCGAGACCATCGAGCGGTTCCGCGCGCACATCGGAGTGGCGTTGAACGTGACGCCCGACCACCTCGACCGCCACCACACGATCGAAGCCTACATCGCGGCCAAGGGGAGGCTGTTCGAGACCCAGCAGCCGGACGATTGGGCGGTGCTGAACGCCGACGACGCCGCCTGCGTCCAATTCGCCGCGCTGACGCCCGGTCGCGCTCTGTGGTTCAGCCTCACGCGGCCGGTCACGCCGGGCCTGTGGCTGGAAGGGGGGCGGGTGATGTTCGACCAGCGGCTCCTGATGACGGCCGCCGAAGTGCCGCTGCGGGGCCGGCACAACCTCGACAACGTCATGGCGGCGGCCGCGGCGGCGAGGCTGGCCGGCGCGCAGCTCGAAGCGATCGCCGACGCCGTGCGCACCTTCGCCGGCGTCGAGCACCGCCTCGAGGCGGTACGGCGCGTGGGCGGCGTCGAATTCGTCAATGACAGCAAGGCGACCAATCCCGATGCCGCGCTCAAGGCGCTGGACGCCTTCCCGGGGAGGCTGTGGGTGATTCTCGGCGGCAAGGACAAGGATGGCGACTACACGCCGCTGCGGAAGCCGCTCGAATCCAAAGCGCGGGCCGCGCTGCTGATCGGCGCGGCGGCCGCGAAGATCGCCGGCCAGATCGCCGGGTCGACCCGCATCATTCCCTGCGGCACGCTCGAAGCCGCCGTCCTGACGGCCTGGCGCGACGCCGAGCCCGGCGACACCGTGCTGCTGGCGCCGGCCTGCGCCAGCTTCGATCAATTCGAGAATTTCGAGCACCGCGGCCGCGTGTTCAAGGAGCTGGCCGCCGGTCTGCCGGAAAAGAAATCCGCTGACAAGGAGGACTCGGCCCAATGACTCACCGTGGCCGGATCGATTATGTGCTGTTCGGCGCCTTCGTGCTGATGACGGCCTTCGGGCTGGTGATGGTCTACAGCGCCTCCTCGGTCGTCGCCGAGATGAAATACCAGGAGCCGAGCTGGTATTTCCTGGGACGTCAGGCGGCCGCCGCCGCCGTCGCGTTTTTCGCGCTGATGTATATCAGCAAGCGCGACTACCGCGCCTTGCAGTCGCCGGGCTGGGCGTTCGCGCTGCTCGGCGGGGTCCTGTTTCTGCTGGTGCTGGTCTACTTCACCGATGCCAAGACGCACCGCTGGCTGAGGCTGGGGATCACGCAGATCCAGCCATCGGAGCTGGCCAAGCCGGCGCTCATTATTTTTCTCGCCTACTTCGTGACCCGGCGGCAGCCCGCCATCAACAACCGGCACACGCTGGGGCCGGCCGGCCTGGCGCTGGCGATTCTGGCGGCGACCGTGGTCGTGGCGGATCTCGGAACCGCCGTGGTGCTGATGGCGACGGCGGCGGCGGTTTTCTACGTGGCCGGGCTAAGGCCGCGGTATTTCCTGGTGGCCACGGGAGCCGCCGGAATCTGCCTGGCGATCGCGATCGCCGCGAAGCCGTACCGGATGGCGAGGATCATCGTCTACTTCGATCCGGAGTACAAAGTTCTGCGGCTGGTGGATCCGGACCGGCGAATGCTCCAATACGCCGGGAGCGCGGCATCCAGCGACAGCGGCTACCAGGCGCGCCAGTCGCTGATCGCGGTCGGATCCGGCGGCCTGAGCGGAGAGGGCCTGATGGACGGCAGGCAGAAGCTGCTCTATCTGCCGGAGGCGCACACCGACTTCATCTATGCGGTCGTCGGCGAAGAGCTCGGGCTGATCGGCTGCGCCGGGCTGCTCGCCGGCTTCCTGGTGATCCTGTGGCGCGGCTATCGCATTTACTGGATCGCGGCCGACGATTTCGGACGTTACCTGGCGGTCGGCATCGCCACTTCGCTTGTCTTTCAGGCGCTGATGAACATGACGGTGGTGCTCGACCTGATGCCGACCAAAGGCATCCCGCTGCCGCTGGTGAGCTACGGCGGCAGCTCACTCGTGAGCTCGGCCATTTCACTCGGCGTGCTGCTCAGCGTGAGCGAACGTGCCGGATGACCCCCAGCTCGTTCGTGATGGCCGGCGGGGGAACCGGCGGCCACGTGATTCCCGCGCTGGCCGTGGCGCGCGAGCTTGCGCGGCGGGGTCATCGAGTGACGTTCATCGGGACGCGGCATGGCCTGGAAGCGGCGCTGACGGCGGCGGAAGGATTTCCGATACGGTTCGTCGAGACCGGCGCGCTGAAGGGAGTGAGCTGGCGGCGCCGGCTGCGCACGCTGGCGCGGCTGCCGGTAAGCACGGCGATCGCCTGGCGCCAGCTCCGGCGGCTCGGTCCGGTCGCCGTGTTCAGCACGGGAGGCTACGCGGCCGGGCCGGTGGTGATGGCCGCCTGGCTCGGGCGGATACCGACGATCGTGATGGAAGCCAACGTCGTGCCGGGCTTCACCAACCGCGTGATGGCGGCTCGCGTCCGGAAAGCGCTGGTCAGCTTCGCGGAAACCATCGCGTTCTTTCCGCCCGGCGTCGCCGAACTGACCGGGGTCCCGGTCCGCGACAAGTTCTTCCGGCTGCCGCCCAAGCCGCGCGAAGAGACGCTGACGATTCTGATCACCGGCGGAAGCCAGGGTTCGCGCACGCTCAACCGCGCCGTCCGCGAGAGCTGGCGGTGGTTCGCCGGCGGCGGTCCGCCGGTTCGGCTGATTCACCAGACCGGGCGGGTCGGCTGCGAGGAGATCGCGCGGGAGTTCGCCCGCACGGGCCTGGCCGGCGAGGTGACGCCGTATATCTCCGAGATGCCAGCGCGGTTCGCCGCCGCCGACCTGGTCGTGTCCCGGGCCGGCGCCGGGGCGATCGCCGAGCTGGCGGCGGCGGGCAAGCCGTCGATTCTGGTCCCGTTTCCCTTTGCCGCCGATCAGCACCAGTCGCGGAACGCGGAGGCGATGGCGCGGGCCGGCGGCGCGGTGGTGGTCGAGGACCACGCGATGAGCGGCGAGCGGCTGTTCGCCGAAGTGCGCAAGCTGGCCGAGGCGCGGCCCAGGCTCGAGGGCATGGGAGCGGCGGCGCGGCGGCTGGCGCGGCCCGGCGCCGCCACCCGGGCGGCGGACCTTCTGGAGGAGCTCGGCCGGGAGGGGAGAAAGAAGGATTGACACGGCGGGCGAAAGCCGAAACAATATTCTATTAAAATGTTTTTCAAGAGGCAGCCACTCCACTTCATCGGCATCGGCGGCATCGGCATGAGCGGCCTGGCCGAGGTGCTGCTCGAGCTCGGCTACCGGATCACCGGCTCGGACCTGAAGCTGACCGCCATCACCAGCCGGCTGGCGGCGCGGGGCGCGGTGATCCACGAGGGACACGACGCCGCCCATGTCGGCGAAGCCCGCGCCGTCGTCGTCAGCTCGGCCGTCGGCGAGCGGAACCCCGAAGTCCAGGAGGCGCGCCGCCGCCTGATTCCGGTGATTCCCAGGGGCGAGCTGCTGGCCGAGCTGATGCGTCTCAAGTACGGCATCGCGGTGGCCGGCAGCCACGGCAAGACCACCACGACTTCGATGGTGGCCACCGTGCTCAGTCACGCCGGCCTCGATCCGACGGTCGTCGTCGGCGGCCGGGTCGGCACCATGGGCGGCGCCAACGCCCGCGTCGGCTCGAGCGACCTGCTGGTGGTCGAATCCGACGAGAGCGACGGCTCGTTCCTGAAGCTGGCGCCGATTCTCGCCATCGTCACCAACATCGATTGCGAGCACCTGGATCACTACCGGTCGATGGACGCGGTGCGGGCGGCGTTCGCCGGTTTTGTCAACAAGGTGCCGTTCTACGGCGCGGCCATCGTCTGCCTGGACGACGAGAACGTGCAGCGCATTCTGCCGCTGGTCGAGCGGCGGACGCTCACCTATGGGACCAGCGCGCAGGCCGACCTGGTCGTCGCCGACGCCACCCACGCCGCTTCCGAGAGCCGCTTCGGCGCGCGCTGGCGCGGGCGCGACCTGGGCTGCTTTCGCGTGCGCGTCCCCGGCGCCCACAACGTGCTCAACGCGGCGGCCGCGATCGCCGTGGGCCTCGAGATCGAAATCGATGTCGAGCACATCCGCGCCGGCCTCGACGAGTTCCAGGGCGTGGACCGGAGGTTCCAGGTGCGCGGCGAGCGGGCCGGCGTCACCGTCGTCGACGACTATGGGCACCACCCGACCGAAATCCGGGCGACGCTGGCGGCGGCGCGGCACGGCCGGTACCGGAAAGTCCACGTGCTGTTCCAGCCTCATCGCTATACCCGCACGCAGGCGCTGCTCGACGACTTTGCCCGCTCGTTTCACCAGGCCGACACTGTCTGGGTGCTGGACATCTACGCCGCCTCCGAGACGCCGATCGAGGGGGTGACGGCGGCCGCGCTCGCCGACCGGATGCGCGAATTCGGCCACCGCGGAGCGGAATACGCCGGAACGATCGGGCGCG
>Ga0247727_10006739_pt1 | contig 22393 bp, 20 predicted proteins | sample WisWelCaveWW1625_FD_202498 | JGI IMG/M metagenome (GOLD analysis project Ga0247727, IMG submission 202498) | Biofilm microbial communities from Wishing Well Cave, Virginia, United States - WW16-25 | ecosystem: Environmental > Aquatic > Deep subsurface > Groundwater > Cave microbial mat | place...
GAAGATCGCATTCCTGCGGATTTCCCGGTCCACATCCGAAATCAGATGGCGGGGGAGGATCATCAAGTTCATGAGATGATTCTCTTTTTTTACAAAATTAAAGACCGAATGCCCGCCGGAGATCAGTCTCTTTTCGTTCTTGATCAGGCTGGTATCCAGGAACTCGCGGACCAAGGCTTCATAGTAAAAGCGCGGACGAAGAAGCGACTTAAAATTCATGTACTTACGAGGATCAAACAGAGAATGGTTGAACTCGTAATGGACATGACCTTGGTCGTCCATGAACCCGGAGATCTGCATGGCCTCGGTCAGAGGCTTGACGGTCCAGGGCATATAGGTGTCGAAAAGATCCTCGTCGCTAACCACGTAGGCGTCCACAAGGCCCAAATGGTCCCGCTTTAGGATCCTCGGCAGCTTCATGTTTTGCTGAAAGGCCACAGCCATTCCTTTTCTCCTAACAGATGATAAAGCAAGACCAGTGCCAAGGGGAGAGCAAAAAGTAGGCTTGCAAGTAGCTGATTTTTATTATTAATTTTATTCTGGTGGCGTGGGGATCAAAGGGCGGTGGTGTCTAAGTACCTCAAATCATTAGACCATGACCCCACCGGGTCCGCCCATTCCACCACCGGCCGGACCGCCACCGGGGCCTTGATTTGGGTCGGAAGGCTGTCTGGGGCCGGAGGGATCGGCGGGCGTTCCTGGGACCCCTGGCGCCGCTCCCCCTCCCGGCTGGCCGGAAGGCTGGATGTAGCCCATTTGTTCGAGCATCTGCTGGATGCCTGGATCGCCTTGCCCGCCACCCTGGCCCATCGCCATGATCATGCCGGCCATCTCCTCGCTCTCGGCGTTCTGTTGCTGCCGGGCGCGCTCGGAGGCGTCAGCGGAAGCCGCGTCCTTGGCCGCCTTGGAGGCCTTGTTCTTGGCGGATTCCTGCATCCCGATCGTCGTGGCCGTGGTGGCTACGGTGACCGCCGCTCCGATGGCCGCTGCTGCAATGGCTCCCGACATGTCTCTTGGCTCTCCCTCTCCAGGGGCTAAACTTACACCCTGACACGTATATTTTCGGCCGGTGAAACGCCTCCAGTTGCTCTGGAATGGCTGCCGTCTATCTTATTGTAATCATTCGGGGTCACCGGGGTCAATCGCGGAAAGCCTTGGCGGCGAGCTCTTCCAGGAGCCGGTCGAGGTGTTCCGGCCTGTGCGCGGCGGTCAGGGCTATGCGGAGAAAGCAATGGTCCGGCCGGGTGAGGGGGGGGAGGATCTCCTGGGTGTAGATACCGTCTTCCATCAACCGGAGCCAGGTCTGCCGGGCCTGGTCCTCGGTTCCCACGGCGACCGTAAAAATCGTGGACAGGTTTTCGAAGCGGAAGATTTTCTCCCCGAAGTATTCGATGTTTTTCCAGAGACGCCCGCGCCGTTCCGGCTCTTTCTGGATGATCTTCAGCGCCGCGAGCGAGGCCCCCGCCGAGGCCGGCGGAGGGGCTGCGGTAAAAATGAACGTTCGCGCCCGGTTGACCAGATAATCCTTAAGCTCCTTCGTGCCCGCCACAAAGGCGCCGTAGGAGCCGAACGCCTTGCTTAAAGTGGCCATGCAAATGAGGTTGGGCGGCGGATTTTTGGCGAGTCCCTGCCCGCCGTCTCCGAAGACGCCGATCGCGTGCGCTTCGTCCAGGTAGACCGTCGCCTCGAAGCGGGCGGCGAGCGAAAGAAGGGCGGGAAGGTCGACGACGTCGCCGCCGATGTTGAAGACCGCCTCGGTGACGATGAAGCGCCTGCCGCCCGGCGAGGGAGGATTTTGCTTCAACCTCGACTCCAGGTCGTTGACGTCGTTGTGTCGGAACGGGACGATATCGGCACGCGAGAGGACGCAGCCGTCCACGAGGGAAGGATGCGCGAGCTCGTCGCAGTAGATCGCGTCCCCCGGGTCGGCGAGGGCGGAAATCGCGCCGACGTTCGCCTGATAACCCGAGTTGAAAAGAAGGACGGACTCCGCGCCTTTAAAACGACCGAGGGCTTCTTCCAATTCCTCGTAAATCGGAAAATTGGCCGCCACCTGGCGCGACGATGCCCCGCCGGCTCCGAAACGCTTCAAGGCCTCGGCGGCCGCCTCGATCACGCGGGGATCGTTCGCAAGCCCCAAATAGTCGTTCGAGCAAAAGTTGAGAAGCTTGCGTCCTCCGAAATCGATCTCAGGACCCTGAGGTGTTCCGACCGTCACGAGGGTGCGGTGGGCACCGTCATCCTTGAGACGCTTTAGGAAAGCTTTTAAAAATTCGTTCACGTCCCCTCGACCCCCGCTCTTCGAAGAATATTTTTCGCGTCCAGCCCAAGCGACTCCAAGGCCGCCGCCATGTCCCTCGTCCCGATTTCCACCAGATTCGGAATTTTCGAGAGGGCGCGGAGATAGGTCGGAAGGTCGATTCCCGCCTCGCGGCAAATCGTCATGAAAAAAGCGACCGGGTAGATGTCGAGACCGAGGGACGCCGGCAAAAAGTCGTCGGGCCCGACGCCTCGTTTTTGGTCCGGCAGGTCTTCCTCCAAACGGCGCGACGCGACTTGCAGGACGTCCTCGTCGATTCCGGTTTGCAGACCCATGCGCCCAAGGTGGATCAAAAGAAGTTCCATCTGGACGTTGCCGGCCCCGCGCCCCGCGCCTCGAAGGCTCGCATCGGCGAAACGGCAACCGGCGCGCACAGCCTCGATCGTGTTGGCCAGCGCGGTCCCCAAATGATCGTGGGCGTGGATGCCGACCGGGATCTTGACGGAGGCGAGAGCTTCTTCGACGTACGCACGGACCATCCACGGGCTCCAAGCGCCGGCAGAGTCCACCAAGTAAACCGCGTCGGCCCCCATCGATTCGGCCGCCTTCGCCGCTTGCGCGGCCTTTTGGGGAGAAACGCGTGACGTCCGGATCATCTGAAAGAAAACTTGATAGCCGAGTTTTTTCGCCGATCCCATCAAGCGCTCCGCATCGGCGACGAGGTGCACGTTGACGCCGACGCGCAAGAAATCCAGATGAGGCCGTAATTCTTGCAAGCCACGCTCGTTCGCGAAAAGGGGGAGGGCGACCATTCCCAGGCGCGAGGTCTTGGCCGTTTCCCGCGCCGCGCGGGCGTAGTCGAGGTCCGGAAGGCCGGCACCGAAGAAGCCTTGGTCGCGGGCGCCGACGCTCACGCCGTGGCCGATCTCCACGTAGGGCATGCGCGCCTCGTCCAGGCAGGCCACCAGGTCGCGAAAGACGTCGAGCGGGTAATTGTGGTTGAAGAGATACGCGCCGTCCCGGAGCGTCACGTCCATCAATTGAAGGGTGGAGGCGGCCATTTTATTTCGGCCCTTTCCACAACAGGCGACTCAACTGGTCCGCCGTCGTACGTTCCTTGGAAGGACCCTGTTGATAGCCCGATGACTGTGATTTAGCCGGCACGCCGGGTGAAACCCCCGGCGCCTTCGCCGCCGGCCGCTTGCCGAAGATCTGCTCGCGGGCCTCGGCGACGGCCAATTCCCTCAGCCGCCGGGGCGACGGGTAGTTGAGAAAAAGCTGTTTGAGGGAAAACTTGAAGACGCGGTTCAACCGGAACTTACCGCCGACGAACGCGGTGTTCCGGACTTTATCAAATCCCTTGCGGAAGTGCTCCTCCGCGACCGTGGTCGCGGGAAGGATCGTCTCCTTAAGGAGCTTTTCCAACTCCTCCGGCTCCCAGTCTCCCTCGCGAAGGGAGAGGGGGTCGAACGCCTCGCCGACCGGTCCCACGTAACGGTATTTGCGCTTGGCGAGCCACTGGTCGGGCGTGACTTGGTAGCTACCGTCGGGCTTGAGGGAATCGTCAAAGGAGGCGAACCATTCGTCTTTAGAGTGACGATCGACGTCTACGAAACCCGTGATGTACAGGTAATCGAGGTCGAACCGGTTCCTCCAAATGATATATTTCTTGCCGTCCGGAAGGACCTGCGCCGTCTGCTCCCAGATGGACAGCATGGGGTCCTTAGGCTCGCTAACCATACTAAAATATTACACTTTTTGGCGTTTTAGGTCAATGATTATGACCGCCGGTCGAGCTGGGAAATCAACTGGGCGAGGTTCTGGGACTCGTCATGGGTTCGCGCCAAGACGTCCCGGAGAAAGGCGAGGTAAGGCTCGTTTCGCGAGAGCTCTCTCAGGGAGACCCGGGTCCCTTCGGCGTCTTCGAGGGTATTCATCTGGTCTTCCGACCTCACGCCCTTGCGAAAATAGACTTGGGAGACGGGACCGACCTCCAGGGTTTCACGGGTTTGAGAGAGGCATTCCAGGGCCGCCGTCCTTTCTCCGGCGGGCGGGATGTAGAAATCATCCAGGATGAAAGGCGCCCGGGCGGACGCGCGCGGATAGAGGGCTTCAAAGCAAGTCTTGGTGCTTTGGTAGATGTCGCAATCGATGTGAACCAACGAAAAACGCTGCGCGTCGCCAAAGGACTTGAAGGTCTCGTCGAACCAGCCGGGCATCACCTCGCACACGGAGGCAAGGCCATGCTCCTCGACGAAGCTACAGCATTTTTCCAGATCGCTGACGAGCATGCCGCGTCGGTAATAGGAGTCGTGGATGGGGTCCGGCTCGGGCATGCCCTCGAAGCTGTCGCAGAGGAAAACTCTTTTCTTGAGCCCCAGGCGGCGGATCAGAAATCCGAGCAAAAAGCCCAAACCGCCGCGATGGCTCCCGCACTCGATGAAGTCTCCCTCCAGGTCTCGCGCCTCGATCGCCAAGTCCCACACCTGCTTGGCCTTGTAGGCGTCCAAATAAGTCCATTCGCGGACCAGGGACCAGACGCTCAAAAAATCAGGGTCGTTGATCCGGCACGGTATGTCCGGAATGAACGACGGGATGGGCACGATGTGCCGGTTGGAAACGAGATTGGCCTGGGTGAGAACGGCGAGAGGGAAGTCGATCTTCATGCGTTTCTTGGTCCACCGAGCATCGCACGCACCCACGGCGGCGGTCCCGGCTGGGCGGCCTCCGAGGTCTCGCGGCGTCTCCCGCCGCCTTCCGTCCCGTCTTGCGGTTGTCCCGGACCCGAGGCGGCCCGCGCGACCCCGGCGGTCAGGTTGCCCAGACCCGTCACGGACGCGGCGATGATCTGCTGCTGGGCCGTCGGTTGAACCCCTCCCGTCGGTGCCGGTGTGGGAGTGGGTGTCGGAGTCGGGGTCGGTGTTGGAGTTGGTGTTGGCGTAGGAGTCGGAGTGGGCGTTGGCGGAGGAGGCGGCGGTGGTGTCGGTGGAATTGCGGCATCGCCCATGATCAGGAGTCTCCTCGACGCGCTTGCGGCTCGTTCACAGTCTGCATCATTTCGGGGGATTCATGATGGCCGCCATTACCGCGTCTCCTTCGCTCGGAGGAGGGGGAGGCGGCGGCGGAGGCGGAGCGGGTTTGGGCTGGTTTGCGGCCTGGACCCCTACCTGCGCGGCGGTCGTCGCGATCGCCGTTCCGGCTTGAATAATGGCCCCTACAGGTATGTTCATAAGAAGACACCTTCCCTCGGTTGAGAGTATCGGCTCCGGAAACCCCTCAAGTTTCGCATACTTTCCAAACTCTGGAAAGCCCTCATCCGGAAGGACTTTTTCGTTTTTTCCTTTTCCTTCAGCCATCGAATCATGTACGAAAATCAAGCACATGGACGATCTTGTCGCCAAAATGCTCTCCGGTGACCGCCTGGCCCTCTCGCGGCTTATCTCCCAGGTCGAGGCCCGGTCGGGGGACTTGGTGGCCCTCATGGCCGCGGTCCAGAAGCGCTGCGGCAAGGCGGTCAAGATCGGCGTCACGGGGCCTCCGGGGGCCGGCAAGTCGACGCTGACCGATAAACTGATCGCCCACCTGCGCAAGAAGGGAAAAACCGTCGGCGTCGTCGCGATCGACCCGTCCAGTCCCTTTTCGGGAGGAGCCGTCTTGGGCGACCGCATCCGCATGCAGGAACACGCGGGCGACGAGGGTGTCTTCATCCGGAGCCTGGGCTCGCGCGGAAGCCTGGGAGGTATCTCGCGCGCGACCCGCGAGGTGACGAAACTCTTCGATGCCTTCGGCATGGACTATGTCCTGGTCGAGACGGTGGGCGTGGGACAAACCGAGCTCGACATCATGGAGATCGCCGACACGACGGTCGTCATTCTCACGCCGGAATCCGGCGACGCCATCCAAACGCTCAAGGCGGGAATTCTGGAAATCGCCGACGTCTTTGTCGTCAACAAGGCCGACCGCGACGGGGCGCCGCTCATGCAGGCGGAGCTCAAGGCCATGTTGGAGTTGAGCCCGCGAGCCGCGAGCCAATGGACGCAGCCGGTCCTGTTGGTCCAAGCCAACAAGGATCAGGGCGTCCACGAGCTTTTGAACGCCATCGAAGATCATCAAGCATTTTTGAGGCAAGATGCAGGAAAGGAAACCGCCGAGCGGAAACGGCGAATCGCGCGGGAAGAAGTGAAGGAAATCGTCCTTGAGGAATTAGGGACGCGATTGAATGCCGTGTTGTCCCACCGAGCCCTCACCGAAGAGGAAAATCCCTACCAGGTCGCACAGGAATTCTTAAAAGTCTTGAAGATGCCGGGAAAAAATTAGAACTGCGAAACGGAGCGATCCGCCGTAACCGAGCGGGAGGCCGCGAACGAACTCCGCGCCGTCAGGCTGGGCAGACCATCACGAACTGCCGAATCGAGACCGGAAACCACCCGGCGGGCGGTCGGCGTATCCAGAAAACGTCCCCGGCTTTCCACTCCGGAGGTGCCGCCGTTTCCGGCCGTTCCGACTTTATTCACATGCGATGTATCGACGCGAAAGCTCATAAGAAATCCCCTTTATGGCTTATGTTATCGGCCCCGCTGGGTGATCGAGTTGCGTCCCCCTAGCCCCGCTTCCCGCGGGACAGCGCTCGCTACGGCTCGTAGCGGAAGCTAGCTTTTTCCCCCCGACCGGCTCAGGAGGTCCGAGAGCCTCTGGGCCGCGATCTGGCTCTGGGCCTGCCCGGTGGTGAAGCCAGACCCCTTCGAGGCCATCTCGGCCCGGGCCTCGGCCAGCCCCAAGGCGCGGACTTGGGCGGGCGAGGGGTAGAGATCGATCATCTTCTTTAAGTCTTCCTTCACCTGCCGGCTGACCTTATAAATGCCCCCGGAAAAAAAGGTCGGCTTGGCCTCGTCGAAGATGCTCCGGAACTCTTTTTCCGTAAAATAAATGGCCGGAAGGAGGTGGGTCTTGAGGAGAGTCTCCATCTCCTTTTCGGGCCAGTCCCCCTCGCGGAGCAGCATGGGGTCAAAAGGCCTACCGACCGGGCCGCAGTACCGGAAGCTCGCCTTCGCCATCCATTGCTCCTCCGTCAGGCGGTAACTCTCGTCGGGCTGGAGGGCGTCTTGGAAGGAGTCCACCCAATCGGTCAGGGTGTGCTTGGCCTCGTCCACGAATCCCGTGCAAAAAAGGTAAACGAGGTCGTTCCGGTTGACGAACGTGATGTATTTTTTACCGTCGGGACCGGCCTGGGACACGGCGGCCCAAATGGCCTTCACGGCTCGAACGGCCTGTTCTTTGGATTGAGAAGGGGACTGAGAAGGAGGCATGCCCAAAAATATAGCGTGATTTCAGAGGTTTGTAAACGAAAGGAAATTACACCGAGGCTTGGGCGACCGGACTCTCCGCGGGACTGGCAGCCACCGGATTCCGGACGGCGGTAACACCCGCCGCGGCCGTCGCACCCGCAAAACCACCGGGGATGGACTGATACCCATCGGAAACATAGCGGGTTCCGGTTGTTTCAGAAGGAGAAGTGACGTTGCTCATAAGCGGCCTCCGATTGAACTGATTATCGGAGTATCGCCCTTTTCGAGTTTCGCGTCACGTATTCCTCTTACCAATCAACTGGCTCAGACGGTCGGCGATGGTGCGGCTGGAGGCGGGGCCCTGTGCATAGCCCGTCGCGGCGGGGGACGTGGGAGAAGGGCCGAGCGGTCCGGTCTGGCCTTTTTGCTGGGCTCTCAACTGATAGACCCCGAGCTGCAGGACGCGCCGAGGCGAGGAGTAGGTGTTCACGAACGTCGTCCATTCCTGCTTGAGTGGATGGCTGATGACATACCTGTCGTTCTTCTTCGGGAGAGTCTTCTTGACCTCGGCGATGATCTTTCCCCAGTCGTCCTTCGAAAAGTAGACGCAGGGTTTCAGTTTGTTCCAGACCAGGTCGTCCAACGCCTCCTCGCTCCACTCGCCCTCGCGGATCGTCATGGGGTCGAAGGGAGAATCGATCGGGCCGGCGTAGTGATATTCGGCCTTGGCCATCCACTGCTCTTCGGTGACGAAATAGCCGCCGTTGGGGAGGAGGGAGTCCTGAAAGGCCGCGACCCAATCCTGCATCGAGTACTTGTCTTCGTCCACGAGGCCCGACCACCAGTGATATTCCAAATCGGCCCGGTTCCGTATAACGATGAGCTTCCGGCCGTCCAGCCCGGGCTTGGCGACCTTGTCCCAAATCTTGCGGAAGACCTGGCGGGATTTTTCTTCGTGCATGAAGTCATCGTATCCAAGAGCCCGGAAAGGGTCAATTTTTCAAATTCATTGCGCGGAAAGAGCCCGTTATATATAGCAGTGCGCTCTTGAATTCGGCAGCGTAGCTCAGTTGGTAGAGCAGGCGGTTCATACCCGCCTTGTCGGGGGTTCGAATCCCTCCGCTGCCACATCCCCATGAAACCAATCGTCGCCATCGTCGGAAGGCCCAACGTCGGCAAGTCCACGCTCTTCAACCGTTTGGTGGGAGGGCACCGGGCCATCACGCTCGACCTACCGGGCGTCACGCGCGACCGCCACTACGGACACGCCCACTGGGACGCGCGCGAATTCGTCGTGGTAGACACCGGCGGGCTTTTCCTCGACGAGCAAGGGAAGGGCGCCATCGAAGGCAAGATCCGCGAGCAGGTGGATTTGGCCATCAGCGAGGCGGACGTCCTCCTCTTTGTCATGGACGCCCGCGCGGGTCTCCTGCCCGACGAGGCGGAGATCGCCCAATACCTCCGGCGCTCGGGCAAGCGGGTCTTTTTCGTCGCCAACAAGATCGACGGCCCGAAGAACGAAGAGAAGCTGACGGACTTCTTCTCCTTGGGCGAGGACGTCCTGCCGGTCTCCGCCGAACATGGCTACTTGGTCAACGACCTCCTCGACCGCGTGGTTGCGCCGTGGCCGAAACTCGAAGAAGAGGTTGAGGACACGGCGCCGAGACCGATCCGTCTCTCCGTCATCGGCCGGCCCAATGTGGGCAAGTCGTCGCTCTTGAATCGTCTCTTGGGGGAAGACCGGCTCGTGGTCCACGATGCCCCGGGCACGACGCGCGACGCCATCGACACGCCCGTGACGGTGGACGGCCGCGACTATCTCCTCATCGACACCGCGGGCATCCGCCGCCGCGGGACGTGGGCCTCAAAAGTCGAGCGCTATTCCGTCCTGGGGTCGCTCAAGGCGATGGAGCGTTCGGACGTGTGCCTGCTCGTCTTGGATGCGACCGAAGGCATCCACAAACAGGACGCGCACGTGGCTGGCTACGCTCAGGAGGCGCGGAAGGGCGTGATCTTAGTATGGAACAAGTGGGACCTGGTGCCCGCCAAGGACCGCAAAGCGTTCCTCAAAAAGCACGAAGACGAGCTGCCGTTCCTCGCGCACGCGTCGGTACTTTGCCTCTCCGCGAAGACCGGCGAGGGGTGCGACGCGGTCTGGCCGGAAGTGAACCGGCTCCATGCCTTGTGCGGGCGGCGCATTTCGACGAGCGACGTCAACCGCGCCTTCGGGGGATTGGTCGACGCCCACAACCCTCCGGTCTTCAAGGGCAAGCCCGTGAAGTTCTTTTACGCCACGCAGACCAAGACGTTTCCGCCGACCTTCGTCGTCTTCGTCAGCGAGCCGCAAGGCGTCCACTTTTCGTTCAAGCGCTATTTGGTCAACGGGTTTCGAAGGGCTTTTGCATTCGGCGGGGCGCCGATCGAGCTGGTGTTCCGGCGGAAACGACGTTAATTTTTCTCCCCCGTCGCCAATTCCTTCTTGATGAGGCTGTAGGCCGTCTTGCGGATCAGATAGTCCGAGTGGGTGAGTCCCGGCACAAGGATGTTCTTCATGTAGGTCACCCCTTCGGGAATATCGAGGATCGAGCTCTTGTAAAAACACACGCGGTCTTCCTTGGAGTAGATCGAGACGAAACGCACGTGCTTGGGCCAGGCCCCTTTCTGAAGCTTTCGGATGAAGGGGGACATCGGGTACATCTGCCAGAGGCTTCGGGAAAAGATGGCGAGCGGCGAAAAAATTCCGACCAGGGCCCAGGGGTTCCCTCCGTGCGGCGTCCCGAGCGTGATCAGAGTGCGGACGCGGTGCGACCCTCCCAATCTTTTGATGTAGTAACGGCCGATGAGCCCGCCTTTGGAGTGACCGATGATGCTGATCTTTTTGAGGTCGTATCGCTGGCAAAGACGCTCCACCTTGTCGTGAACGAGCTGCGCCATCTCCTCGATGCACCGGGTGTTGAAGGTGTCAAACATGCCCCCGAGGTTGAAGCTGAAGACGCCGAAGCCGTCCTTGCGAAGCCGCCGTTCCAAGATGCTGAAGACCCGGCGCGTCGCCCCGAAACCGTAGAGAAGAAGGACGGGATGTTCACAGCGGCTGAAGTCCGTCACCCGTTCGACGCGATTCCCCCCCAGGGCCAGTCTGAGATAGGTGAGGGTGGTGTTAAGATCCCTCCGAGTCTCCCTGGCATACTTCTTGACGCGATCCACGAATCTTGCGCCGTTTTGCGACATACTACTGAAAAAATAAAGGAAATCAGGACTCTAGTCAATTGACAAACCGCGTCTTTTGAGGATAGCCAAGAACCATGCCGACGTACAAACAACGTCCTCACGTCCGAAAATCCGACGCGCCTTTGCCGCTTTACCGTCCCATCGACCGCTTGGCGATCCGGGCGGTGGAGAGCCGCAAAAAGATCGCCCCGTTCGCCGTTGCCGCCGTCGTCCTGTTGGTCCTTTTCGGAGCATTCAAGGCTTATTCTTCCTACTATGAGGGCCAGGCGTCCTCCCTGTTGAACAGGAACGAACTCGAGGTGCTGGCCAAGGATTACGGCCGTTCGAGGGCCTCCAAAGTGGCCCGGATCAAGCTGGGCAAGACGGCCTTGGACGCCAAGGAATACGACCGGGCGATTGACTGGTACGCGCCGCTTGCCGCCGACAACGCCGCTCCGGCCCTGCTTCGGGTTGCCGCCGCGCAGAACCTCGCCCTGGCCCATCTTAAAAAGGGCGAACCCACCAAGGGCCTGGAGATTCTCGACCGGACCGCGAGGGACCCGCAGAACGCAAACGCCGACTACACGCAGCTCCTCCTCGCGCGAACCCAGGAAATGGGCGGAAACAAGGACAAGGCCCTCGAAATCTACCGGACCCTGGCCGAGGGCGCGAAGGAGGCGACCGTCAAGCTCGAGGCCCAAGAGAGAAAAAAATGGCTGGAACCCGAAACACAACCCGCCGCGCCGTCACCTTCGCGCTGATTGCCGTCTTAAGCCTCGCCTGTGGGGACGCTTCCGCGTGGAAGAACGTCCCCTTCAAGGAGCGAAGGGTCGAAAGGATGCCCTACAACCCGCAATGGGTCTCCGTGGTGAAGAGGGGTAAGCTCTTCAAGTACAAGCGCAAGGAAAACGCCTCCCCCCGTGTTCACGGCGACCTCGTCTTCGTCGGCTCCGACGGCGGTTATTTCTACGCGATGAAGAAAAAGAACGGCGCCAAGGAGTGGCGCTTCAAGACCACCGGGCCGGTGAACTCGGCGCCCGCCTTCTGGAATCACCTCGTTCTCTTCGGCGACGACGACGGCCGGCTCTACGCCGTGTCGATTTCCGACGGCAAAGAGGCTTGGAGGGCGGAGTTGGGCTCCGAGATCCTCTCGGCCCCGGCCGTCGGCAACGACCGCGTCTACGTCGCCACCTCGGAAGGCAAGATCGCCGCCCTAAGCCCCTCGGACGGCCACGTGCTCTGGGAAGGCGGGAGAAAGAGCGAGTTCACGGGACGCATCCAAATGACGATCCGCGGCAACGCCTCGCCGGCCTTGGACCCTTCCGGAGACCGGCTTTTCGTGGGCTATGCCGACGGCGTCGTCCAGTGCCTCTCGGCCTCGGGCGGCAAAGTCTTGTGGGAAAAGGCTCTCTCCAAGGAAAAGGTCGCAAAGGGTGTCAATGGATTCAGTGGATTCAACGACGTGGACGGCACGCCGCTCGTCGACGGAGACCGTCTTTACGTGTCCACCTTTGACGGCGGGCTTTTCGCCTTGGCGAAACAGAACGGCAACGTGCTCTGGAACCGGCCGGAAGGGAGCGGCGTCAGCCTCTTGGCGACGGGGGACATGCTCGTCGTCGCCGCGTCGAGCGGACATCTGACCGCCTACCAAAAGAAGGACGGCACGCGCCTTTGGGATTCTCCGGTCGGCCGCGGGGCCCTCACCGCGCCGGTCGCGTACAAAGACCTGATCGCCGTCGGGCTGTCCGACGAAACCATGAATTTCGTGGACGCGGAGGACGGCCACGTCATCGCGAGGCGCTTCGCCAAAAAGGGGATCTACTCCGATCCGGTGGTGGACGAGGACAGGATCTACTACCTCTCGAACGGCGGGCGCCTCTACTCGCTGCGTTTCGTGCGTTGATCTACGGTTTCCTTGAAACGCACAAAATCCGGATCGTTCCTGAAACCCTTGTTTCCCTTGAGGCTCTTGAGAACCCTTCCGTACTGATCGGCCACCCTCTTGGCCGCTCCTTCTCCGTGCGCCGCCGTGATGTTGTAGAGAACCCTTGCGATCACCTGCTCCAGGGTCCCGCTTTCCTCGTTGTCCAGGTCGAGGTCCAGAAGATGTTCCACGTCGCCCGCGGAGGCCACCCACCCGACGCCGTAGGTCCTTCTGAAGTTGTAGAGGACGTCGAAAAAGGCGCTCGCCGCGCGCTGCTTCCAAAGGGGGAGATGGATGGAGGCTTCAATTAAGTGAAACAGGTCGTGCCAGGGGTATTCCGCCGGAGGCGCCCAACGGTTGTGCATGCGGACCTTCCTAAGCGGCATGCCGAGGCCGTGGAATCCGCCCAGATGGAGCTGGTTCAAGGTCGCAGACGGTATTTCCCCCTCCGCGAAACACGGGGTGAGGGCGCGTTCGCCCAGGCAGTACCCGAGGGCGGATTCGATGAAGGTGCAGGACGTCACGCGCGCGACGGTGAATCCCCCGCGTGTCCCGTAAAAATAGAGCCCGTAAGGCATCAGGTTCTGGTGGACCATGAAAAGCGAATGAAGGTCGAAGATCTCGCTTCGGCAACGGATCTCCAGCACGTCCTTCGACTGCGGGTGCTGGTCTTCCATTTGTTTCTCGATCGCCGCCAGATCCGCTTTCCGACCGGCGAGGGGCTCGTGATGCCACGGATCGTCCGCGATCGGGCGGAACAGCCGGGAGATGCCGAACGGCGACACCGAGATGTTCGTCTTCCCGTGCTCTTCCTCCTTGGCGTGCGCCCAGGCGCGATGGACGGAAAAGAGAAGCTCGTCGGCGACATGGCGCATGGGCGTCTCGTATTCGACCAGCTCGAGCAGATCTTGGCGGTCATTGGACAGAAGGAACGGGGTCTCTTCCATGAGGGAGGACCGGAGATGCCCCGAAAATCCGGCGTGAAGGCCGGCGACCAGGGGGGGATAAACGGAGGAAAAAAGAGACGTCATGATCGCAACGCTATCGTTATAAAAATCAAAGAGTTGCGTGGCAAATGGCAAAGCCACGTATTTGACAAAGCAAAACCTCCCTGCTAACCCTCCGCCATGGCAGCCCCCCAAATCCCCATCGCCTACACTTTTGACGACGTTTTGCTCCTCCCGGGGGAGAGTTCCGTCCTGCCGACCGACGTCGACACCGGCGTCAAGTTGACCGACAAAATCACGCTGACGATTCCGCTGGTCTCCGCCGCCATGGACACAGTGACCGAAAGCAAGACGGCCATCGCCATGGCGCGCTTGGGCGGGTTGGGCATCCTCCACAAGAATCTGACGCCCGAGGAGCAGGCCCTCGAGGTCGAGAAGGTCAAGAGGGCCGAGTCGGGGATGATCTTGGAGCCGGTCACGATGGCGCCGGACCAAAAGCTGGGCGAGGCCGCGCAGCTCATGAAGAAGCACGACATCTCCGGCGTGCCCATCGTTGTCGGCAAAAAGGTGGTGGGGATCCTCACGCACCGGGACCTCCGCTTTCAGAAGAACCTGAACCAGAAGATCGAAGATGCCATGACGAAGGACGTCGTGACGGCCAAGGAAGGGATCACGATCGAGAAGGCGAAGGAAATCCTTCAGAAAAACCGGATCGAGAAATTGCCCGTCGTCGACTCCCAGGGGAACCTCAAGGGGCTCATCACCATCAAAGACATCGAGCAGGCCCTGCGCTATCCCAATTCCTGCAAGGACGAGTTGGGTCGGCTCCGCGTGGGCGCGGCGATCGGAGTCGGCAAGGCCTCCCTCGACCGGGCGGAGCTCCTCATCCAGGAGGGGGTCGACCTCATCATCATTGATACCGCTCATGGTCATTCGCGCAGCGTCCTCGACACCGTGAAGGAGTTTCGGGAACGGTTCTCGAAGGTCGCGCTGGTCGCCGGCAACGTCGCGACGGCCGACGCCACCGAATCCTTGATCAAAGCGGGCGTGCACGCGGTGAAGGTCGGCGTGGGACCCGGCTCCATCTGTACGACGCGCGTCGTCTCCGGGGTGGGGGTCCCTCAGTTGACGGCGATCTTCGAGTGCGCTTCCGTGGCGAACCGTTACCAGATCCCGCTCATCGCCGACGGCGGCATCAAGTTCTCCGGCGACATCACAAAGGCCATGGCGGCCGGAGCGACGGCGGTCATGGCGGGCGGTCTCTTCGCCGGCACGGACGAGGCGCCGGGCGAGACGATCTTGTATCAGGGCCGGTCGTTCAAAACCTACCGCGGCATGGGCTCTTTGGGCGCCATGAAGAAGGGGAGCCGCGACCGCTATTTTCAGGAAGGCGTCAACGACGCCTCCAAACTCGTCCCCGAGGGCATCGAGGGCATGGTCCCCGCGCGCGGGCCCATTTCCGACCAGATCCACCAGCTGATCGGCGGACTGCGCTCCGGAATGGGTTACGTCGGGGCGGCGAACATCGCGGAGCTCCGCAAAAAGGCGCGTTTTGTGCAGATCACGTCGGCGGGGCTCAAGGAGAGCCACGTGCACGACGTGACGATCACCAAGGAATCGCCGAATTATAGATTGGAGTAAGGGCGGGGTGACCCCGCCCGTACACGATATGTCATCGCGAGTTCTCATCCTCGATTTCGGTTCCCAGTACACCCAGTTGATCGCCCGCCGGATTCGCGAAGAAAAGGTCTACTGCGAGGTTCAGGCCTGCAACGCCCCGTTCGACAAGATTCGCGAGTTCGCTCCTCAGGCCATCGTCCTCTCCGGCGGACCTTCGAGCGTCTACGAAAAGGACACGCCGGGCGCCGATCTCAAAATCCTCGACTTGAACGTCCCCATCTTGGGCATCTGCTACGGCATGCAGTGGCTCTCGCATCAGATCAAAGGCAAGGTCGAGCCGGGCGCGGTGCGCGAGTACGGACCGGCCAAGATCCGGCTGCTCAAGAAATACGGGATCTTCGAGGGCTTTCAGGACGACGAGACCCAGGTGTGGATGAGCCACGGCGATCACGTCACCGAGCTGCCGGCCGGTTTTGAGAGTTACGCCCAGAGCCACAACGGCCTTCAGGCGGCGATCGGCGACCCCAAGCGGAAAATTTATGGCCTCCAGTTTCATCCAGAGGTCGTGCATACGGTGCGCGGCCGCGACCTACTCAAGAATTTTCTCTTCAAGGTGGCCGATCTCAAGGCCGATTGGTCGATGGAATCCTTCGTCGATCAAAAGACGAAAGAGATCCGCGAGACGGTGGGGAACGGCCACGTGATCTGCGCCGTCTCAGGAGGCGTCGATTCGTCGGTGATGGCGGCTTTGATCCACAAGGCCGTGGGCAACCAGCTCGACGCGCTCTTCATCGACAACGGACTCCTCCGCAAGAACGAGGGTAACCGCGTACTCGAACTCTTTCAAAAGAACATGCAGGTGCCCCTCAAGAAGATCGACGCCTCCGAACGCTTTTTGGAAAAGCTGAAGGGCGTCGAAGACCCCGAGAAAAAGCGGAAGATCATCGGCAACGAGTTCATCGCGGTTTTCGAGGACGAGTCGAAACGCCACTCGGAGGCAAAATTTTTAGCCCAGGGCACTCTTTATCCGGACGTCATCGAAAGCGTCTCTTTCCGGGGACCCTCGGCCGTCATCAAGAGCCATCATAACGTAGGCGGGTTGCCGGAGCGGATGAAGCTGAAGCTCATTGAGCCCTTCCGGGAGCTTTTCAAGGACGAGGTGAGGGCGATCGGGCGGTTGATCGGGGTTCCGGGCGAGATCATAGAGCGCCAGCCATTTCCGGGGCCTGGTTTGGCCGTGCGTATCTTGGGGGAAGTCACCAAAGAGCGGCTGGAGATCCTGCGTAACGCCGACGACATCGTTGTAACGGAAATCAAGACCGCCGGACTTTATACGAAGGTGTGGCAGTCGTTCTCGGTGCTCTTACCGGTCAAGACCGTCGGGGTGATGGGGGACAACCGGACCTACGAGAACGTGCTGGCCGTCCGCGCCGTGGAGAGTCAGGACGGGATGACCGCCGATTGGGTGCGGTTGCCTTACGACGTGTTGGCCGTGATTTCCGCGCGCGTCATCAACGAAGTGCGCGGCGTCAACCGCGTCGTCTACGATATCTCCTCGAAGCCGCCCGCCACGATCGAGTGGGAGTAGGGCTCAGCCACGAATGGGACGGACGGGAATGGGGCAGCCCCTCAGGAAGTCTTCGCCGGCCGACCGGCCGACCGACGCGGTCGCAATCGCCATGTCGTCGAAGACTCCCTTCTCAAGGCCGCAGGTCCTTCGGTAGGAGGCCATGACGAAAGGGTCATAGTTGGTGAGAATCTCCCGACCGAACGACCAATAGCCCTGAGACTTCATCCAAAGAAGCTTGGCGATCAAGAGAGCGACGCCCACGTTGCTGACTGTTCCCTCCCCTTTGAGAATGCGTTTTCGGTCTCGATCACAGTTCATCTGAGTCGATGTCCCCCTGCCGACGAGCCAGGACAGGGCCATCCCCTCGGCAGTCCCGTCCAAACCCCGAACGAGGCAGATCCAGGGAACGGCCTCGAAAGGAGACGTCGACGAAACAAAGTGCTCCAACTCCTGGAGCATCTCGCCTTCCAGCACCCGGCGCGCATGCGCGACGTCCGCCCCCTCGACGATCACGGGAAACGGTTCGCCTTCCCTTCGAAGGACGGCGTGCAGGGGAGGAAAATCAGGCGTCACCCGCGGCACAAAGGCGGAGCCCGTCGTACTCAGATCCAGGGCTTGGGACAGGCTGGAGCCTGCGGTGAGATGCCCCAAGAGCCCGCTCAATCCTGAAAGGATTCGGTCCAACATCAGGGGCCTTATCGTCCGTTCTTTACGAAGGTTGCGTCTTGTAGGGGTAGGCACAGAGCCTCAAGACGGGACATCGCGGGCAATCCGGCTTTCGGGCAAAACAGCGCCGTCGTCCATGCCAAATGATGACATGCGAGGCGATGGTCCAGTCTTTCTGAGGGATGATCTTCTGCAGCGCGAACTCAAGCTTCACCGGATCCTTTAGCTTCGAAAGGCCCAGGCGTTCCGAAAGGCGGATCACGTGCGTATCGCAGGTGATCCCCGGAATGCCGTAGGCGTTCCCCAGAATGACGTTCGCCGTCTTGCGTCCGACGCCGGGAAGCGTCACCAACTCCTCCAGCGTCTTCGGAACCTGCCCTCCGAACTTCTCGACAATCAGCCGGCAGGCTCCCTGAATCGACTTCGCCTTGTTCTTGTAAAAGCCGGTCGACCGGATGTCCTGCTCTAAGTCCACCGTCTTTGCCCGGGCGTAGTCTTCCGCACTCCGATACTTCTTAAAAAGCGCCTTAGTGACGATATTGACACGAGCATCCGTGCACTGGGCGGAGAGGATCGTGGCCACCAAAAGCTCGAGCGGATTCGAGAAATCGAGCTCGCAGTGGGCGTCTGGATAGGTCTTTTTCAGGATCGAAAGAATTTCGGTGGACTTCGAACGAGCCGGCATGGCTAAAAAGACTCGTGCAGAACCCTAAGTTTGTCCATCTTCATCTGCATACCCAGTACTCGCTCCTAGACGGCGCCATCACCATCGACGCGCTGCTCGCCAAGGCCAAGGCCCTCGACATGCCGGCGGTCGCCATCACCGACCACGGCAACCTCTTCGGCGGCATCGAATTCTTCCAGGCGGCCAAGAAGAAGGGGATCAAACCCATCTTGGGCTGCGAGATATACATCCAGTCAGACGGGAGCCGGTTCGAAAAGAAGCTGAGGAAGGGCCACGAGCCCTATCACCACCTGACCCTCCTGGCCCAGGACCACGAGGGTTATCAAAATCTTTGCAAGATCATCACCTCCGGTTATCTCGAGGGATTCTATTACAAGCCACGGACAGATAAGGAGTTTTTGAAGGCGCATGCCAAGGGCATCATTGCCCTTTCGGGGTGTCTCTCCGGCGAAATGGCTGAGGCTGCTCTTTCGGGAGGCGTGGCACGTGCGCGCCAGGTCGCCGAGGAGTTTCAAACCGTTTTCGGCGACCGTTTCTATCTGGAGGTCCAAGGGAGCAGCCTGCCGGATCAGAAGCGGTTGAACGACGTCCTCTTCGACCTCTCCAAGGACTTCTCGATCCCGATGGTGGCCACCAACGACTGCCATTACCTGAACAAGGAAGACGCCCCGATGCACGAGGCGCTCCTCTGCATCCAGACGGGCAAGACACTCCAAGACGAAGACCGGATGCGTTTTTCCACCGACGAGTTCTATATGCACTCACCGGCGGAGATGGCCGCGTTGTTTCCGGGACGTCTGGACGTGGTGGAGGCATCTCTCGGCATCGCCGAGCGATGCAACCTCGAACTCGATTTCAAAACGTACTATTTTCCGAAATTCGAGCCGCCGCTGGAACACAAAGAAAAGACCCTCGACGATTATCTGGAAGAGAAAACCTGGAAGGGTTTCGAAGAACGCTGGGCCTTCACCAAGACGACTTTAAAGGAAGAAGACCACGCTGCGACGAAAACGAAATACGAAGAACGCATCCGCGGCGAACTGGAGATGATCCGCAAGATGGGCTTCTCCGGCTACTTCCTCATCGTCGCCGACTTCATCAATTACGCCAAGACGCACGACATCCCCGTGGGTCCGGGCCGCGGTTCGGCGGCGGGGAGCCTTGTGGCCTTCAGTTTGAAGATCACCGACATCGACCCCATCCCTTACAATCTGCTGTTCGAAAGATTCTTGAACCCCGAACGCGTCAGCATGCCCGACATGGACATCGATTTTTGCATGAACCAGCGCGAGAAGGTCATCCAGTACGTTCAGCGGAAATACGGGAATGTGAGCCAGATCATCACGTTTGGAAAGATGAAGGCCAAGGCCGTCATCCGCGACGTCGGCCGCGTGATGAACATGGCCTACAAAGACGTCGACAGAATCGCCAAGCTCGTCCCCAATACCCTCAACATCACGCTCGAAGACGCCCTCAAGGCCGAGCCACAGTTGCGCGACCTCGAGGCGAAAGACCCGCAAGTCAAACAGCTCCTCAAGATCGGACGGGCGCTGGAGGGCCTCACGCGCCACGCCTCGACGCATGCGGCGGGCATCGTCATGTCGGACCAGCCGCTGGTCAACTTCATGCCGCTCTACAAAGGCAACAACGACGAAATCGTGGCCCAGTACGACATGAAGGCGATCGAGAAGATCGGGCTGATCAAGTTCGACTTTTTGGGGCTCAAGACCCTGACGGTCATCGACGACACTCTCAAGATGATCGAAAGGACGAGAGGGATTAAAATCAAAATCAATGAAATCCCTCTCGACGACGCCCAGGTCTACAAAGACCTCTCCACCGGCGACACCACCGGCATCTTCCAGCTCGAAAGTTCGGGGATGCGCGAGCTCGTCATCAAGATGAAGCCCACGGTGTTCCCGGACTTGATCGCCTTGGTCGCCCTCTACCGCCCGGGACCGTTGGGCAGCGGTATGGTGGACGAATTCATAAACCGCAAGCACGGCAAGGTGCCCGTTAAGTTCGAGTTGCCCGTCTTGGAGGGCATTCTGCAGGAAACCTACGGCATCATCGTCTATCAGGAACAGGTCATGCAGATCGCCTCCGCGATGGCCGGTTTCTCGCTCGGCGACGCCGACATCCTCCGTCGCATCATGGGCAAGAAGAAGGCAGACGAAATGACCGAGCAGCGGGGCAAATTCCTGGAAGGCTGCGAGGCCCGGAAGATCAATCCGAAAAAGGCCGAGAAAATCTTCGACCTCATGGCCAAGTTCGCCGAGTATGGCTTCAACAAGTCGCACTCCGCAGCCTACGCCTTCGTCTCGTACCAGACCGCCTACCTCAAGACGCATTACCCGACCGAATACACGGCGGCCCTGCTCACGCACGACATGGGGAATACCGACAAAGTCCTCCAATTCATTCAAGATGCGCGTGAGCACAAGATTGAAATCTTGCCGCCGGACATCAACGAAAGTTCGAGCGCCTTCACCGTCGTGGGCGAACGCCAAATCCGTTTCGGGATGGCGGCGGTCAAGAACGTGGGCGAAGCGGCGATTGAGTCGGTGATCGAGGCGCGGAAGAAAATCGGCGGCTTCAAGACCTTCGGCCAGTTCTGCCGCGAGATCGACGGGCGGAAGGTGAACCGGCGCGTGGTTGAAAGTCTCGTCAAATGCGGCGCCTTCGACGGCCTGGGCGTCGCGCGCGCGCGTCTCTTCGCGGCCATCGAGAACGAGATGGAAAAGGCGGCGCGCATCCAAAGAGAGAAGGCCACGGGCCAGTCGGGTCTTTTCAACTTGGGCGGCGGGGGAGAGGCGGCGGGGGACGTCCTGCCCGAGGCGCCCGAATGGCCCCAGAAAGAGAAGCTTTCCTTTGAAAAGGAATCGCTGGGTTTTTACATCACGGGCCATCCGCTGTCCGATTTCGCGGAGGAGCTCAAGAAACGTTCATCTCTCGACACCGAAGCGCTCCGGAACTATACGCCAGAGGACTCGGAAAAAACCGTCTCGATCGGCGGCATCGTCTCGGCCTTGAGGGAGACCGTGACGAAAAAAGGCGACCGGATGGGCTTCGTGACCTTGGAGGACTTGAAAGGCACGGTCCCTGTGATCGTCTTCTCGGAGCTCTACGGCCGGACGCACGGCCTTCTCAAGACCGACGAGCCTCTCTTCGTCCGCGGAGTGGTGGACGTCGAGGAAGAGAACGTCAAGATCATCGCGCGCGAGATCGTGCGTCTCAAAGATCTCACGGCCGCCAATCCGATCTTTTACGCGGACAAGAGGGAGGTTCATTTTCACCTTCCCGAAGGACGGATCACGCGGGCCCAGCTCGAACGCCTCAGATCCCTGCTGGCGCGCCACCGGGGCGAATCCGCGGCCTTCGTCCACTTGAAGGATTCTCAAAAGGGTGAGACAATACTGGTGTTGCCGGAAGGGCTGAAGGTCAACCCTTCCTCGGACTTGATACGGGAGGTCGACGGACTCTTTGGGTCACCGGTCACCATACTTAACTGATGGACACGAACGCGCGGTGCTCGTCGGCGTGTACGCCTCCAAGCGCGAGAAACCCCTTCAAGAAACGTCCCTTGAGGAACTCAGGCGATTGGCCGAAACCGCCGGCGCCGAGATCCTGGCTTCCGAATTGCACGAGCTTCGGGGCGTCCACGCGGCCACCTACATAGGCCTTGGCAAGGCACAAGCCTTGGGAGAGGCGGCCCGAAGCGCGGGTGCCGAGACCGTCATCTTCGACGAGGACCTGAACCCCACCCAAAACCGGAATTTGGAAAAAATCCTGGGCGTGAAGGTGGTGGACCGCACGGGGCTCATCTTGGACATTTTCGCCCGGCGGGCGCGGACGCGCGAAGGCAAACTCCAAGTCGAACTCGCCCAGCTCCGGTATCTTTTGCCCCGTCTGGCCGGACGCGGTCTCGAATTTTCACAGCTCGCCGGCGGCATCGGGACGCGAGGCCCCGGCGAGACGAAGCTCGAGATGGACCGCCGGAAAGCCAAGGATAGGATCGCTCTCGTCCGCCGGGATCTGAAACACGTTCAGTCCCACCGCAATCTCCACCGGACGCGACGGGGCCAACTGCCCATCGCGACCGTCTCGCTCGTGGGCTACACCAACGCCGGAAAATCGACCCTCATGAACCGCCTGACCGACGCGGCGGTGCTCGTGGAAGACAAGCTCTTCGCGACGCTCGACCCAACCGTCCGCCGCCTCAAGCTCCC
>Ga0247727_10006740_pt1 | contig 22391 bp, 19 predicted proteins | sample WisWelCaveWW1625_FD_202498 | JGI IMG/M metagenome (GOLD analysis project Ga0247727, IMG submission 202498) | Biofilm microbial communities from Wishing Well Cave, Virginia, United States - WW16-25 | ecosystem: Environmental > Aquatic > Deep subsurface > Groundwater > Cave microbial mat | place...
GGAGCGTTGGGTCGGTTGGGGCATTATCACCAATAATCTCACCGTCATGGCAACGACCCTCTCCCGCCGTCGCCGCAAAAAGAAGCCGATGGCCGCTGATCACAGCTTTCCCGACAGGAACTAACTAGTCTACGTTGTTCGGGTTGATGATGTACTTCCACCAGTTGTTCGCAATGCCATCTGTCGTCCCCTGAGCTTTTGGTAGATGCTTTAACCACCACTTGTGATGTTCCCGTATATCACCTCTACCCCATTCGCTCGCATTCACCGTGCGAACCATCCCTGTCATATTTGGGAACTGATACCAATCATCACAGAAGGACCGCACAGGCGTCATATTGGCCCAATCGTAATCCCGCACGCTATTAGGCGCAAAGTGTATCCTGCCGACGTTCGCTTGCCCCGGCGCAATTTTTTCATAGAGCGTGAATCGCTCAAACAAATTCGCGTTGCCTAGTTTGCTCTTATATACTTTCTGCATGATGGATTCCGCGCGATGCCCCAGGTCTTCTAACATCTCACCCACGCCGCGCGCGTAGTTGAAACCCAGAATGATGAATCGGCGCCGGCACTGCTCTGTGTTGGGCACAGGCGGCGAGTTGCACCAGAATGCATCCTTGCCCGCCATCGTTGATTCATAAAAACCGGAGTATGGAAATCCGAACAGCCATACCTCATCGAATTCGTTGTTGGCGATACGTTGTAGCAGGTTGAATTCTTTGATGATAGTCCCATAGTCAACCATATCGTTTACGTGGAAATCAATTCTCCCGCGAAGGGCATTGATGTAATCTTGTGGTTGATATTGGAAACCATCGGCCTTGACCGGGAATTCACTTACCTCCACACGCCCAACGAATTGATTGCGTTCTACGATTTGATAGATCACCAGTCCATCACTGCACTCTTGAATATCCTGAATATACTCGGCAACAAGTGCATCGGGATCATTCCAGCCGGACGTTTCAATCAGTGTTCTCCCAGACGCCGGGTCAACAATGGGATTGAAAACGATTATCAGCACACGCGCCAGAAGTGGCGACACGTACTTGTCCAGGCTACGAATATTCTTGAGCTTGAGCCTTGTACCAACGGTTTGCAATTCGCTAGGACGGATAATCCCATCTCTCTCCAAGTCGTGCATAACGGCATTGATCAGCGCAGGTTCAAATGCTATTGCGTCTGTCTTGGCAGCATTAACGAGAATCTGTTTTGCTTGCTGGCTATCGAAATTCTGCAGTTGATACATTGTGTGTGGCGAAGTTGGATTAGGAATGTACGACGCAAGTTGCTCCAACTGAGCCAAGAAACTAGCACGGATACAGACAAGAAATGCGACCGACAAATCGGAATCTGCCACACAAGCCCCCATCCACTTGATGAAGCTTTCACGCGCGCCCGACGAGAGGTCGCCCAGAAAGGCTTCCTCAAATTGGTCAAGCAGGACGATGATTTTCTTCCCTTTCGGTACGGCAACGCGTAAGAGTCCAAGTTCTTCATCTGCTTGCCCCGGTGACGCACCTGCTTCTTTTCCTGACGGTAATTGTTCGGCCGGCGTGCCTTTGGAGACGTCTGGCGTAAAGGCGTTGGGGCGCAAGTTGCGAAGGGCTTGACTAAGTGCACTGACACGATCATGGCGTTCGCAGTAAGTGACCAATTCCATGGCCTTGTCCGCTTTCCCTTGGCCTCTCAGATTTTCGTAGTCAATGTTCAGGTCAAAACAGAGAGCGCGTAGTTCACTATCATTGAACCTGGCTATCAAAATTTCGAGCAGCAGCTTGGGGTCATCGGTACCAGGAATCTGAACACCTGCTTTGAGCGCGGCATAAATAGCTTGTCGCGGTTCTTTTGCTGGTGTAGCGACATAGACTGGCAAATATCCATTCTTGCGCAGCATCGGGGCCAACCCGGCACGCAACAGTGATGTTTTGCCGCAACCCGATGTACCCCATAACACGCCGAAACGAAACGTGCTACTGGCGACGAGCGTGTAGAGTTGTTGGATGTCTTTCCCGCGCAAGGGTAGCAGATCACCTTCTTCAAATGGAAGAGACCCGCGTAAAATCGCAGTCGGTGCGCTGGGCTCCTCTACCTCTGGCAGTACTTCGACAGTTTCAACACCTTCCACGCGCCCAACGCGGCGACGTTGATAGTAGTATACCGCGCCACTTCCCACCAGGAGCAAAATCGCCACGGCATACGCGAGCCGTTTTGCATCGTCGCCGAGATTAGGGAAAAACAGAGCGAAGATAGTCGTGAGGGCGGTTGCAATTGCACCAAGCCGTGTCAGCCAGTCCAAAACGCTTTTTGACAAGATCTCGCCGTTGTCATCTTTGGTTGTCATCACATATTTGCCTTTCTGTTCAGCTCTCACTCGCCCAGTCGAACATTGGTTCGCCGTTCCTAGAGGTTTCCAGTTCTCATATTGGGATGCTTTTTCGGTGCATCTACTATTGGATACATTCTACTCCCCCTTTTCCTCAGGCGAAAACAAACAGCTTCGCTTCACTCCTCCCGCTTATAAGCCTTCAACAACGCCGCCGGGCAAGAAGCGTCCCGCCCGGTGAGCGCCAGGGCGATGGCGACGCGATTGGCGTTAGACCGCTCAGTGCAGTCTAACGCCAACATATTCGCCAGCCGTTCTTCGCCTACCGCTTCGCCTTCTTCGCCTTCGCTTTAGCCTTGGCCTTCGGCTTGGCTTTGGCTTTCGGCTTTGCCGCCGCCTTGGCTTCCTTCTTCACAAAAATGCTCAACGGCAGATAGGCCGAGACGATCCAGTTCGGCGCATCCACAATCTCGCTGATCTTCAAGTCCACCGCCGCGCCGCACAGGCAGTAAGCCTGCTCGCGGGTCATGTTGTGCTCCGACGACAGGTGATCAATCATGTAGCGGATCGCCTGCTGGGCGTCCTTGAACAGGTCGGGGCCGTGGGCGGTGGTGACGAAGTAGCCGCCCTCGTCCGTCACCGTGAGCTTCTTGCCCGGCGGGGTGATGAAGCGCAGTTCGGGAATGTTCGCGCCCTTCATCAGGTGGAAGCGCAGAGTCACCGTCATCGGCGTCTCGATTCCGGTTCCGTTCACTTCGCCGTCGCCCTGGGCCGAGTGGCAGTCGCCGCACGAGAATAGCGCGCCCGGAGCCAGCACCGGGAACAGCACCCGCGAGCCGGGCGTGAGGTGGCGGATGTCAATGTTGCCGCCGTTCTCGCGTGGCGGGATGGTGTTGAGCCGCCCCGGCTCTTTTGGCCCCACGCCCATCACTCCGCAGAATGGCTCGTAGGGAATGATGATGTCGTCGCGGAAGATACAGCGATTGCCGGTCAGTTTGTAATGATGCAAATAAGGATTCGGAAAGTCTTCACCCAGCAAGCCAAAGCCGGGGATGACGGCATTCCACCCCCATCCTTTGTGCTTGAGGCTGATCACTTCCACGCCGAGGCCGTCGCCCGGTTCCGCGCCCTCCACGTACACCGGCCCGGTGAGGGGGTGGATTACGCCAAAGTCGAGATGGGCGACCGCGTCGTGCGATGATTGTGGCGTGACCTGCTTCGCCGAGGCTTCGAGCGTCTCGAATACCACCGTGTCGCCCGGCTTGATGCGGACGCGCGGCGGATACGAGTTGTCCCAGAACGCATGCGGCTGGGTGTCGTCGAGATGATGTTTGGCCATGAGGTGTCCTCCTTGTTGAGTAAATAGTGAACAGTAAACAGTGAACAGTGTTCACTGTTTACTGTTCACTGTTTACTGTTCACTGCTCACTGTTCACTGCCCTTGCCGGCTATGCCGGATACGCGGGTCAACCAGACCCTGAACTACATCAATGAGAATACCGCTTACAACCACCATCACCGCCGTGAAGATCACCGTCCCCAGAATCAACGGCACGTCCACCGTCTCAATCGCTTCAACCGCCATCCGTCCCACCCCCGGCCAGTTGAAGACGCGCTCCACCAGCACCACGCCGCCGATAAACCACGGGATGTCCATGCCGGCCATGGTGATGATGGGATTGAGGGCATTCGGCAAGACGTGGCGGACGATGACGCCGAACATCGAACGGCCCTTGGCCCGCGCGGTGCGGACGTAATCGGTCGAGAGAATGTCGAGGGTGCTGGAGCGCATCATGCGGGCATACCACGCCGCCCCGCCCAGCCCGGCGGTGAGGGCCGGGAGCACGATGCTGGTGGCTTCGTCTGCCCCGCCGAGCGGCAGAATAGGCAGGCGGAAGCCGAACCAGTAGAGCAGAAGCAGGCCCAACCAGAACGGCGGCGCCGAGATTCCGATCAGGGCGATGAACATCCCGACCCGATCCGCCCACTTCCCCCTGGCCACCGCCGAGGCGATCCCCACCGGCAGGCCGATCAGCAACTCGACGAAGATGCCGGCCAAGGTGAGGGCCAGCGTGTAGGGCATGCGGCTGAGGATCAATTCGGTGACGGCGATCTGCTTGCGATACGAGAAGCCCAGGTCGCCACGGGCGGCGCGGGCGAGGTAAGTGGTGTATTGCACCCACAACGGCTGATCGAGTCCCAACTCGTGACGAATCCGGGCCACCGTTTCCACCGTGGCGCTTGGCCCGGCGTACATGCGGGCCGGGTCGGCGGGCAGGTAGTAGATCAGCAAAAAGGTGATAACCGAGACACCGAGCAAAACGGGGAGGGTTTGAACGAGGCGGCGGGCCAGAAAAATCCACATAAACAAAATCTCAAATTCCAGGCACAGCCCGCGAAGGGCGCGCGAAATCCCAAATCCCAAGTTAGGCGCGGCCTCGTTGAGTCGGGTCGAGGGCGTCGCGCAAGCCGTCGCCAAGCAGGTTGAAGGCGAAGACGGTGATCATGATAGCCAGGCCGGGGAAGATCACCATCCACGGCGCGGTGCGGTAATACGACTGGCCCTGCTGGATCATCCCGCCCCAACTCGGAGTCGGCGGTTGAACCCCGATGCCAAGATAGCTCAGGCTGGCTTCGAGCATGACGTTGGTGGCGATGCCCAGCGTCCCCCAGACAATGATGGTCGGCACGAGTTGCGGCAGGATGTGGCGGAAGAGGGTGGCCCGGCGGCTGGAGCCGAGGGCGCGCGAGGCGGTGACAAAGTCGCGGTCGCGCAGGGCCAGCACTTGCCCGTAGACCACGCGCGCGATCCACGTCCAGTACACCAGCCCGATCACGACGATGATGATCCACAGGCTCGGCTTGAGGATCGCCACCAGCGCCATCGCCAACAGAAGAGTCGGGAAGGCCATCATGATGTCGGTGAAGCGCATGAGCAGGATTTCGAGCCAGCCGCCGAAGTATCCGGCAACCGAGCCGACCATGACGCCGAGGGCGACGGCCAACGTGTTCGCCAATACGCCGACAAGCAAGCTGACTTGCGCGCCATAGAGGATTCGGCTGAGCAAGTCGCGCCCGTTCGAGTCGGTGCCGAACAAGTAGCGGGTGCTCCCCTCCGTGAGCAAAGTGCTGGGCATGGGCTGGCCGTCGGGGGTCAGCCCGTCACGAAATTGTTCGGTAGGATCGTGCGGGGCCAGGAGCGGGGCGAGGAGGCCGACAAGGGCGATCAGCGCCACCAGGGCGGCGCCCAACATCGCCGCCCCGTCGCGCCGCAAGCGCCGCCAGATAACGGCGAAGTAGCCAACCTCACTCGTCGCCGGGGCCAACCCCTCCTGCGCCAACGTCACAATTTCTGGAGATTTGACTTGATCCGACTCAGATTGAGTGACGGCCATGGCTCATCTCTCCCCCTCCCCCAAAGAGCGTTCTTCGTCTTTGGGAGAGGGGGTCGGGGGGTGAGGGTTTACTTCGACAACCACATCGTCTCGTAACTAAACAGATGCTCCGGGTGAGTCAGCGTCGGCTGGCCGTGCAGTTTCTCCGAGTGGGCAACGGTGTATTGTCCATTGATCACCGGAACCCACACCGCATCGTCCATCAGCGCCTTGAACAAATCTTTGTAGGCCGCCATGCGCGCCTCGCGGTCAGTCATGCTGAGCAATTCCTTGCTCTTGTCATGAACCGTCTCGTTGCAGTAGCGCGACCAGTTCCACCCGCCCGGCACGTTCGAGTCGCAGCCGAGGATGGGGCTGTAGAAATCGTCGGGGTCGGGGTAGTCCTGCGTCCAGGCCAGGCCGCCCGACCACACCAGCGGCGTCTTGCCATTGCCGGCGTCGTCAATCACGTTCGGCGCGGCCAGGGTGTTGATAGTGAGCTTGATGCCGACTTTATCGAGGTCTTGCTGGAAGGACTCGCACAGCTTGGGTTGCGGGTCAACCGAGATACACTCGATGCTCGTCTCAAAGCCGTTCGGGAAGCCCGCCTCGGCTAACAAGGACTTGGCCTTGTCGGGGTTGTAGTCGTAGCCGGTGTACGAGGCATCGTAGCCCGGCATAAGCGGCGGCAGAATCTGATTCGCCACCGTGGCCCGGCCATTAAGCAATTGCACGATACGCTGTTTGTCAATGGCGTGGTTAAGGGCCTGGCGCACTTTCACGTTATCGAACGGCGGCATCCCGGTGTTGATGGCAATATAGGTGGTGTTGACGGTCGCCTCAACCTCGATCCGATCCGTCCAGGCCGGATCGGCAGAGATTCGGGTCCAGTCAGCGCCGGGCGGCGGGTCGCCCATCAACTGGATTTCGCCCTTCTCCAGCCGAAGGAGGGCCACGTCGGGTTCAACGCCAACCTCAATGGTCACTTTATCGAGGAAGGGCCGCCCCTCGAAGAAGTAGTTGGGGTTGCGATCAAACACCAGGTGCTGGCCTGAGACCCATTCTTTGAGGATGAACGGCCCGGTGCCTACCGGCGCGTGGCCGAAATTTTCCCCGGCCTTTTCCACTTCCTCTTTTGGCACGATGAAGGCGAAGTTGAGGGCCATCTTGTTGAGGAAGGTCACGTCCGGTGAGGTCAGGGTGAACTGGACGGTGGACGAGTCAACCGCCTTGATACCCTCGACAGCAGTTGCACTGCCGTCAATAAACTCCTGCGCGCCCTTGATGCCCACAAAGAAGCCCGCGCCCGGACTGCCCGTCGTCGGGTCGAGGACACGAGTCATCGTGTAAACGATGTCGTCGGCAGTAAGTTCACGGCCATTGCTGAACTTGACGCCCTGGCGAAGTTTGAAGGTGTAAGTCAGGCCGTCGGCGCTCACCTCCGGCAGGGCCGCGGCGATGCGCGGCTGGATGGTCGTGCCGCTATCGTAGTCGAGCAGGCCGTCGAACACCAGCTTGATGGCCGGCCAGTTCGTCCAGTCGTAACCGATGGCCGGGTCGAGTGTCGCCAGATCGTCTTTGTAGACGACGGTGATCTCGCCGCCCTTTTCAGGTCCGCCGCCCGTCGTCGCCTGGGTGGCGGCGGGAGCGGCAGTGGGTGTTGGGCCGCCGCCGCAGGCCGCCAGGGCGGTCGTGATCACGATGAATAGACTGAGAACAACTTTCTTGCTCATTGGCGTTTTTCTCCTCCTGTGTAAGGAAACTTGCGATTCGCTTGAACGGTGAGTTAAGTGAGATGGCAACGTGTTTGCTCCCGGCGGCCTCCTTTCGTTTGTGGCGCCATGAGCTTCGCGGCGCGTTGTTTTAGTCGGTGGTGAAGAGATTATACGCGAGAAACAGGATTGCCCAATATGTCATTCCAAGCGGCGGTTTCCCGCGAGGAATCTTTACGGTTGGCCCAGAGATTCCTTGCGCCTGCCCAGAGCGAAGCGCCGTCCTGAGCCTGTCGAAGGGTCGCCCGGAATGACACTCATACATACTGCGTAAGCCCCGTTGAGGTTGAAGGGGAGGAGTCGAGCGAGGCGGAGATGGAGAGGGCGAGGGAGTTGAGGGAAGGGATTGTTAGACGCTCTAATCCGCCCGTCAACCTTCTTCTAACGATTACCTGGCACTGCCGGGAAGCTTCCACCGCAGTAACAAAGGTGAAGTGTGAACCAGGATCCCTAGCGGATTAGAGCGGCCCCCTTCTTTCGCCTCAAGCACGCCGGCTTGCCAGGCCTTGTGATTCTCGACGGCGATGATGTAGGCAAAGACTTTGTCAACAGGTTGATTGATGGTGATGCTGGAAGATACGGTTGCCATGGGGGTCTCCTTGTGGGAGGAAGTATACCCCAGCGCTGAACTGGCAACATGCGAACACTCGCTCAACGGTGGCGCATCACCCGCCGCGCGGTGAACTAAAGACTCCTTTGCGAGGAAGACTCGCCGGAACTGCCCGAAACTTCGCGAGGGCGGCGCGTTAGCGCGGTCGGGTGGATGCGCTTGTTAGACCGCCTTTTGATTCAACGTTGAGGGCAACCTTGCGCCGGGTGTTAAGGCGATCCTCGCAAATACGTGAACACTCCCGCCATCGCCTCGAACAGGCCTCGATTGGCCTCGAACCGTTCCGCCGGGGCCGAGAAGTCCAGGTGATAGCGCGTGCGGCTCCCGACGAAAATGTACTCGATATGATAGATCGTCTGAATCTGGCCCTTCACCGTCCGGTCGAAGAGATACTCAACCACGCCAGCGGCCCGGTCGCCGATGGTCGTGGTACTAACTTTGACCTCGCGATACTCCGGCTGACGGCTCAAGCTGTCTCCCAAATCCTGAGCATATTCTTTCGCGCCTTTATTTTCGGCCAGATCGAAAACCGCCACTGTCAACTGTGGGCAACCATCGGTCGCGCCGCAATCGCTAGTGAACGTAACCTGGCGCTGGGTTGCATCCCAAGTGCCGGAGTGCCATGTGCGCGGGAAGCGCACCACGAAGAGGGCCTCCTCCTGAACGTAGTCTTGCAGGGATGCATCAGAGCGGTCCACGCTTCCGAGGACGATGGCCTGATTCAGACTCGCCACTACCCCTGCTCGGTCAAGAACAGCTTGCTGGACGTTTTTCACGCGGGTTTCCGCGTGTAAGCTACGTTCAGCACTGCCCAGCACAAGGCCGGACAACCGTAGGGTCGTGGCGTCGAGGACCAATGTGGCTTGGGCGCTCGAGGGGGTGACTCCAACGGCGGTGAACAGGCCGCCAGACTCAAACCCGCGCCAACTGGCCGAGGCAAAATCGTCCGGCAGGCGAAAGACGGTGGGGGGAAGCGCCGGATTCAAAAAACTAGCTACCGCCACACGGTCGGAGGAAATCACACGCCCATCCGCAAAATCCGTGAAGACTTCGCCGTCGAGAATCCAAATACGCCGATTGGTCTGTGTGGCTTCGCCGGGGACAGCGTGCAAATGCACCTCTACCAGATAATCCTCGCCCACGCGTGTCATAGTGTAATCGCGTTCGAGGTCGCCGTTTTGGTTCGTCGTCTGAAAGCCATACGTCACGTGGTCAGCCACGGCCACCGCGTCTAGAGCTTGCCTGGCCTTCTCGCCCACGCCAATACCTAGTCGATCATTCAGCAGGTCAGTGCCTACGCTGAACGTGGGGTGCGGCGCGAGGAACGGCGAGAAGAACAGCATCAGCACCACCAAGATCACGCCTAGCATCAGAAAGCCGACGACATTCGGAACGATGAGCTTTGATCTCTCCGCTGTGAAACTGTGGTAGATCAGCGTGCCCGCCAGATACAGCCCGACGAGCAGAGCCAGGTCCACGATGACGATATGGATGTATACCCCCTCCGGGCTGAACCCCGCGAGCAGGCTGAGCATGAACGCGATGGGCGCAGTGACGCCGAGCACGATGGCAGCGGTGGCAACGAACGTGAGCGGGACAGCCGCCACTTGCGCAAGCCGCTCCTCCCGCCCCAACAAGCGGTACGCCAGCCAGAAGATAGGAAATGCAAACAGCAGGCCCAACGCGACGATTAGCCCTACTTTGATCGCGTCCTTGATAGCGGTCTCTGGGCCCAGGCCGATGCCCATGGCGAAGCCATATAGCACCCCTCCCATAATGGAAAGCAGGATGGCCGAGAGCACAAATCCGCCAAGGGGGCGGCCCTCCCGAAGCGTGAGGACTAACCCGCGTTGCCGAAAAATACCGAAGAGTGCAGAGAAGATGTTCATGCTTCCCACCGCCTCCATTCATCGGTCAGCCTCTTGCGCGTGGCCAACAGTTGCTCGCGTCGGAAGAGCGCGACAAGGCCGCCGCCCACCAAGATAGTGCCGATGACTCCCAGTTGGATCCAACGCGACAGTTCGACAAAGCCCGGCCCAAGTTGCGCAATGGCGTTCGCGACCAGCGCCAGGACGCCGAGCTGGACGTAGCCGCGCGAATGAATGCGCATCCCCCAGGCCAGAGCCGCCAGGCTCTCGACCAGTAATAGCGCGGCGTAGAACATGGCATCCAGCGATTGATAGAATGCGGAGCCCATGAGGACAAGCAAACCTAGGAGGGTCGGCCACCGGTACAACACCCCGCCACCTCTCCGCCGTTCGTTCCAGCCCAGCGCCAGCAATCCCAACCCCAGCGGGATCACATAGGCTTGTATCTCGCTGATATTAAAGAAGAGCAAGATGGCCCAGATCACGACGATGAACGTGCCCCCGGCCAGGTAGCCCAGGCGAAGGATGCGCCGCACCGCCGCATCGGCTGCGTACGCGGTCCCGGCGATGGCGAACGTCACCGCGCCCAATAGGGGTTGAAAGATAAAGATAGCCCCGCCCAACGGCACAAGCATCAGCCACGATCCGACCCAGCGCAGTGGCGTGCCATACACTCCCTTCACCGACTCGGAGCGCAGAAACCAGGCCGACACCACAAACAGCGCACACAGCGCGACGGTGTACGGCGGCCAGCCTCGCCAGGCCTGGCTCGAAAGACCAATCACATAGAAGTGTCCGACGAATATGAGCGCCGCACTGAGGTAGGTGAGGAGAGGCGGGAACTTCGCGTTCGCAAAGGCCGCTTGCTCAACCCAGGCCAGCCCAAACGCCAGTACAGCAAACACGGCTGAGAGGCCGATAGCAATCGGCCCTCCAAGGAGTAGTCCGGTGAAATACGACCCAGCGACATCAAGCGCGGCCACCAAGTAGAGCGGCCACCCCCACGTTTTCTGCCCCGCCCGCCTCAGCCAGCCCCCACCCAGAGTCAGCACCACGCCCAGGCCAGCATAGATGACCGTGAGCGTGTGCTCCCACGGCGAATTCACCGTGAAGAAAATTCGCAAGATTGACACAACCGCTACATTCACAGCGACCAGCGCCGGGAGCAGGAGCCAGCTCCATCTCCGCCACAGCGCGGCGAACAAATACATTACCGCAATCAACGCGAGGGTGATGCTGGCAACGACGGCGTTAGCCCAAGTGAGGACAACCACGGCCACGCTGAGGAAAACAGCGGCGGTCAGAAACGGCCCGCCCAGCCTTAGTGCGCGCCGGCCCAGTGCGTAGCCGGCAGCCACGTAGTTCAACATCAGCACACCCAGCACCAGCCCTTGATTGGAGAGGCCCTGCAAATATAAGCTGGCGTAAATAAAGACCGGGGCGATGAAGACCCACGTTGCACCATAGACCCATTCATACTGGCGATGCACCCACGCCGAAACCGCGAGAAGGATCACATCGCCGATGAGGGTCTTGGCCAGGTCATCCGGGTCTTCACCAAAAGCGACGAGCGCCTGGAAGGTGACAAAGGCGGCCACGGCGTAACCCGCGGCGTATAGCGGCCACCCGACCGGGCGTTTGCCGGCCCGCCGCTCTATGGCAGTGCCCACGAGCAGGTAGGCCAACGCCAGCACCATCAGCGAAATGCCAGTCGCCGTGCCGGAGAAACGCAGTTCGATGAGCAAGAACACGAACGTGAGCGCAAACGCGAAGGCGGCGACCCAGCGGGTGATGAGCCAGCGGAAGGCTATATCGGTTGTGACGTAGAAGATCACGCCGATGAACATAGTGGCGAGTGCTAGCCACGGGCTTCCGTTAGAGCAAATACCACAGCCCGTCTCGCTCACCCACTGTGCGGCGCTGACGAGGAACACGAGCGGCAGGGCGATTTGCGATACGATCAGAAGCGGCAAACGGGTGAAGCCTGCAAACCGCGTGGGCTGGAAGGCTCGCGCGCCCAGCAAAAAGACGAGGAGTAGCAGCGCGTATGCCAGTGCGAAAACCAACAGCGGCGCGTCCAGCAACACCAGCGATGCGGTGAGGGCGCTCACCACCGCGCCCAGGCTGAGATAGATGAACAGGTCCGCGCGCGTCCAATAGGCGGTGAGGACATAGAGGAGCAGAGTTGGCAACGAACCGATAAACCACATTACGCTCGCGCTCAACCCACGCGCACTGAAAATGTAGATTTGTAACACCACGAAGTTGAGCGGCGCGAAGCCGGAGCCGATACCCAACAGCGCCACGCCGCCCAGCCTTAGAGTCGGGCGCTGAAAGAGCAGATACCCACCCAGGTACATCAACCCAGTGACCATGAGCGTGATAGCAAACTTGGCCGGTCCAGGAATGCGTGCCCAGTTCACGCCGACGAAGATTAGGCCTGCCAGTACCAACAGCGCCCCTCCACTGTACAGCGCAATCTTGATGTTGCGCTCGCTGAGAAGCCATTGGTCAAAGGGGACCGGCTCGGGCGCGGGCTGAGTGGGGGCTGGCTCGATCTTTGGCTCGGCTGGTGGGGCCGCTGGTTGGGGAACGGCCTCCAGGGGTTGCGCCTCTGCGGCCGCCGCGGGCGGCGCGGGCAAGATGCGCGCTTTCAGCGCCGCCAGCCTCTCGGCATATGGCTTGCTTCGCACATCCGCCTCCGGCCACGTAGCGGCTTCGGCCAGCAAGAATTCAAGCTGGCGCAGTTCCAATAAGTCTTCCGAGGCATAGGCGGTACCGCACGTCTGGCACACGCGTACCCGGCCCTGTTCGGGGGTTCCGCAATTTGGGCATTTCATGCTGCCCTCCTTACAATGGTTCAACCAGTCCCAAGCGTTCCAACCCGGCCAACGCCATGCGCCGCTGTTCCGGTTCATGGCTGAAACGGAAGGTGGCGACGAGGACGTCGGCCGTCAGGTTTTCATCTGTGTCGCCGATCTGCTTCAACTCCTCCGCGACCCTGGCCTTAAGCTCCGGCGTGGCGTCTGAGACGAGCAGCCTGTGAAAGACTCGGACAGCCTCGGCCGACTTGCCCTGCTCACGCAGGCTCAGTCCCTGGTAATAGGCAGTGCGATATTCTAGTCTTTCGTGGGTCAGCGGGCCGAGGCGCGGCGCGGAGACAGGTTTCGCTGTGCTGGTCGGCAGGGGCAATCCTGCGCCGTGCCCGGTCCACCGCATAAGCGCACAGTCGCCGCGCGCGGCCTGACCCTGTCCCCACAGGGTGCCGAAGAGCCAGACGGCGATCAGGACAGGAATGGACCATAGCACACTTTCGCCATACCCGCCCTCGACAAAGTCATAGATCAGGAATGCCACCGGGACGGCGGTACGGACCCCGGCCAGGAGCAACGCCTGCCGTCCGTGCCAACGCACAAATTCGCTCTGCTTATTCAACGCCGGGGCGAGCAAGACCAAGTGCCAGAGGGCTGAACCTAATATTGCAATTAGGCCGGTCACTAGAAAGGCCAGAGCATAGTCGCAGTTCCGGCGGCAGATCAGTTCGTAACCTGGCTCATTGAAAATGAGGAAGACGACGGAGGGGATAGTGAGGAGTGGCGAGAGCCACAGCCATCGGTACCACTTCTTAGCAGTGAGGACTTCGGGATTCATGTGCTACTCTCCTCAGCGGCATAACTAGGGTATCACCTGAACTTTTTCCTAAGAGCCTGTCTCTAAACCTCACAAGGTGACTGTCACCGGGCAATGCTGTGCGGTGAAATTCAGGCATTTCTCTCCCCGGTGACAGTCACCTAAAACCAGTTTAGAGATAGGTTCTAAATAAAACCCTATAGCGGGCATCTCTTCCTGATAAACCACCTGAGTGGCGGTTTATCAGGAAGTTTCCGGTTCTCAAATTGGGGCGCTTTTTTGGTGCATCTGCTATTGGATACATTCTACTCCCCTTTTCCTTTGGCGAAAGCAAACAGCTTCGCTTCACTCCTCCCGCTCATAGAGCTTCAACAGCGCCGCCGGGTAAGAAGCGTTGCGTCCGGCGAGGGCTAACGCAACAATGGTGGCAAGGTAAGGCAGGGAGAGCAAAAGCTGGTACGGCACTTGCAGGCCGATGGCCCGCAAGCGAAGTTGCAAGGCCTCCACGCCGCCGAAGAGCAGAGCGCCGAGCAAAACCTTCTCCGGTGGGCCGTAAAAGTCTCGGCTAAGCCAGATTTTTAGGGGCCCAGTGACAGTCACCTTACAATCTTGTAGACGTAACCGCCAAAAGCAACCACGTAGAGCTCGCCATTTTCGTCTTCGCCGAAGGAGCTGATGTAATGCGACGTGTCCAGCATCTGGTAGCGTGCCCACTTTCCGGGTTCGGCCTGTTGAAGCCCCCAGATGCGCCCGGTGGTGAAGTCGCCATAGAAATAGATGCCGCTCAGCTCCGAATGCTCCCGGCCTCGATATACGTAGCCGCCAGTCACCGCCGTGCCCTGGCGGTGGCTGTACTCGGCAATCGGCAGGGTCAATCCGGGCGGACTGAGCCGCGGCTGGTTGCACAGGCCAGGTTCGTCGCGATTGAAGGCGTGAAAGCCCTCCATCCGCCGCCAGCCATAGTTCAGGCCGCCAGGACTGCCCGCCGACTCAAAGTCAATTTCCTCGTAGCAGGTGGCCCCCACATCGCCAATGTACAGGCCGCCCGTCAGGCGGTCGAACGAGAACCGCTACGGGTTGCGCAGGCCGGAAGCCCAAATTTCCGGTTTGGCGCCGGGGGTGTGGCGGAAAGGGCTGGAAGCCGGAATGGTGTAGGTCGGCGCGCCCCGGACGTGGAGGCGGAGCATTTTGCCGAGGCAGGCAATCAACCAAACGGCCAGGGTGATTGCAATCTTGCCGATCACCGCGCCGACCGGGGGGTAGAAGTCCGGCGGGCTGAAACCGGCAAACCTGGCGAGCACCGAGAGCAGGGCCATCGTAAACGAGCCTATCCCGGCCCCCCGGCAAGGCCATGAGTGAAACGACGCCGAAGGTGATCGTTAGAAATGCCAGCATGGTGAGGCGTATCCTGGCCTCCTCCAGGATTTTTGCCTGATAGCGCGCGGCCACAAAAGCCACGGCAGTGATCAGGATTGCCGCGGTCCAGGGCATGTGTTCTTTCAACTCCATGCCAATTTCGTGCAACCAGGCATTCTCCGGATCGGCTTTCAGGAGAGCCTTCGGATATGGGGCGAGGTCGGTCGCGTCGGCGGGCGGGTTGGCGCGATAACCGGGGAAGCTGAAGAAAGTGCCCACGCCGCCGGACGCGAAGCGGGCAATCCGGCGGGAGCGAACTCTAAACTCAGGTCATAGCAAAATTATGTAATTTTTCGGGGCGACGTCTATAGTAATTGAACTACGAGGAGGACTAATCACAAGACTATCTATAGCAACTAGTGCTTTACTTGGGGGGAATAACTGATCAAGCCATGAGCGCGCGCATAGTCGGCCACATCGCGGCGGCTGTGCAGGCGCAGTTTTGCCAGCACATTATGCACATGATTGCGGACCGTGTTTTCACTAATGACAAACCTTTGTGCGATTTCGTTGTTGGTGGCCCCGCGCGCCAGCTCGCGCACCAGTTCAAGTTCGCGCGGAGTCAGTTCGGTGTTTTCAAACGGGTCAATTTGAGGCGGAGGCGGGAGGCGGGAGAACTCTTCCAGAACGCGGCGGGCGCTGGCCCGGGAGACACCGGCTTCTCCGTGAACGACACCGCGCAGGGTCTTGAGCAGTTCGGCGGCCCGTACGTTTTTGAATAAATATCCCATGGCCCCGGCGCGGATAGCGGCGAACAGTCGCTCGTCGTCGTCGGCTACGGTCAGGAATACAATCGTGGTGTCTGGCGATTCCGCCAGAATGGTTTTAGTGGCGTCCAGTCCGGTGCCATCCGGCAGGCCGAAATCCATCAGCACCAGGTTGGGCTTCAAAGTCCGGTGCAGTTCGACTGCTTCTTGCACGCAACTGGCCCCGCCGACAACTTTCATGTCGGGCTGAGCATCAATCAAGCTGACCAGGCCCTCTCGAAACAGAATATGATCGTCCACAAGGAGAATTCTCATAGGCGTCGTCACCGTTGGGGGTAGAGTAGGAGCCTTGGCAATAGGCTGCGTTGCCTGTTGGGCTAAGGTAACTGCAACATTGCCAAAGAGTTCCTCGTACTGCTCGATTAACATCGCTACCGTGGCTAGTGGATCATCCCGGTTATAGTCCAGCACATTTCCTTCGTCGTCAACCGACAATTGGGGGATTCGACGGGCAACCGCCAAGGCTTCGGGCGCGCCTACCAGCCGGGTGAAGCGCTTTACGATTGACGTCAAAACCTCACAGTAGCGAACTTCCTCAGTGGATGGCACGTCTGGCATTGCTAACTTCATAATGTCCAGTAACGCAACAACTGGATTGATTTTATGTAAAACACAGTGGTGTATATAAGACAAAACCCATCACGTTAGGTAACTAGTACATTAGTTATGCCAAAGGTTGGTCAAGATTCTGGTCAAAATTGGACTAGTCTTTACCCCTGTTCAGTCACATCCGCCCACCTCCCTTGATCCTAAGATGGGCTTGGTCTTACTGGAATGTTTCCCGGCAGGCGAGCCCGCACTTTGCCCTGTACTATAATATTCGGGTGAGATTCAAAAGCCTGTTTCTGACTCTTCTCCTCACGGCCTGCGCCTCAGCCTCACCCAAACCAACTCTCGAACCACAAATTGTATTCATTACGCCCACTGCGTCGCCGGTCGTCAGCGGGACGCCTACCGACGAGCCGCTCCCATTTCACGAGATCGCCAGCCCGACGCTGACGGCCTCACCCGTTCCGCCAACCGCAACCCTTGCCGCGGTGACGCCGACAACTGCTGTCATCCTTGCCACTGCCCCGCCCCACCCTCCGGCCGCGGCCCAGCCGACCGTGGCCGCCGCCCCGGCACAACCAACGCTTCCCCGACTCGCGGCGGCTCCCCCGACGGCAACCGCCCTCGCAACATCACTCGCCGTCCAACCGGCCTCTGATGTCTCCAGCGCCGAGCAGGCCGTCGTTGACCTCACCAACGCCCAACGCGCGCTTTATGGCTTGCCGCCCCTGGCTCGCGACGAGACGATCATGGGAATCGCCCGGTCACGCTCGGAAGATATGGTGGCCAGAGATTACTTCGGCCACAATGATCCCGTGACTGGCACGCACCTGGCCCGCGATGCGATTCTGGCTTCGGGCTTTGGGCGAGCCGGCGAAAACATTTTTTGGGGCGGGCGCGGTTCGCTGGCTGACTTTCCGGGCCAGGCCGTGAGGTGGTTCATGAACGATGCGCCGCACCGGGCAAACATCCTTAATTCCAGTTATACTTCGATTGGGGTGGGCATCACCTGGAACGGGCAAAGGTGGGTGCTGACTCAGGACTTCGGGGGGCCGTGAAAAGTCAAACGTGAAACGACAAACGACAATAGGATTCTTTACGTTTGTCGTTGGCACAGCCCCTGCGGGTGACGTTTGGCGCAAAGAGGCACAATGACCAATAAAGAACTTGCCGGCGTTTTTTCCAACATCGCCGACCTCCTCGAAATCAAAGGCGAGATCATCTACAAGATTCTGGCGTACCGCCGGGCCGCCGAGACACTGGCCGAGCACGGACGAAGCGTGAGCGACGTGTGGCGCGAGGGCGGCGTCAAAGGCCTGCGCCAGATTCCGGGCGTGGGCGAAGCCATTGCCGAGAAGATTGACGAACTGCTTTCCACCGGCAAGCTGGGCTTCTACGAAAAGCTCAAGGCCGAAGTGCCGGTGACGCTGATTGACGTGCTCAAAGTGTCGGGCGTCGGCCCCAAGAAGGCGGCCATGTTCTGGAAGCAGTTGGACATCACCACGGTTGAGGCGCTAAAGGTTGCGGGCCAGGCGGGCAAGTTGCGCGACATGCCAGGCATGGGCGAAAAGTCGGAGACCAAGATTCTGGAGGGCATCGAAGCGCTCTCGCGCCGCAGTGGCCGCACACCGCTCGGCCAGGCTCTGCCTATTGCCCGCGACATTCTGGCGATGTTGCGAAGCCTCAAAGGGGTGGTCGCCGCCGAGGCCGCTGGCAGTTTGCGGCGCATGAAGGCTACCGTCGGCGACCTTGATTTGCTGGCAGCCTCGGCCGACCCGGAGCCGGTGATGAGAGCCTTCGTCTCGCAAAAAGAAGTGGCCCGCGTCCTCGGACAAGGCCCCACCAAATCGTCGGTCGAGTTTCAAAACGGCATGCGGGCGCAGTTGTGGGTGCACCGCCCCGAAAAGTTTGGCACGGCCCTGCAATACGCCACCGGCTCGAAGGATCACAACGTCCGCCTGCGCGAGATCGCGCTCGACAAAGGCCTCTCGCTCTCCGAGCATGCTTTGACGAAGAAGAACGGCAAAGAGATTCTCTGCGCCACCGAAGCCGAAGTCTACGCCGCCCTCGGCCTGCCCTACATCCCGCCCGAACTGCGTGAAGATCGCGGCGAGGTGCAGGCCGCCCTCAAGAACGCTCTGCCCGATTTGATTGAGCTGGCCGACTTGAAAGCCGACCTTCATTCGCACTCGACCTGGAGCGATGGCCGGGCTTCGATCAAGCAAATGGCCGAGTCGGCCCGTGACCGCGGGCTTCGCGCCTTAGCCGTTACCGACCACTCCCAAAGTTTGGGCGTCACCGGCGGCCTGACCCCGGAACGTCTGCGCGAACAGCGGCGCGAGCTTGACAAAGTGCAACGCGAGCTTGGCGATTCGATCCTGCTCTTGCAGGGCGCCGAAGTTGAAATTCGCGCCGATGGCGCGCTGGATTATTCTGACGATGTGTTAGCTTCGCTCGACATCGTCGTGGCCTCGCTTCACACCAGCCTGCGCCAGCCCCGCGATCAGGTCACGAAGCGCCTGCTCAACGCCATCCACAACCCGCAGGTGGACATCATCGGCCACCCCACTGGCCGCCTCATTCCCGACCGCGAAGGCGCCGACCTGGACATGGACGCCGCCCTGGCCGCCGCCGCCGAGAGTGGAGTGGCGCTGGAGATCAACGCTCATCCTATGCGACTGGATTTAGACGATGTATACTCTCGGCGGGCAATTGAAATGGGAATCGCGCTGGCAATCAACACCGATGCGCACCATCCCAGTGATTTTGCTTTGGCCGAGTTCGGTGTGGCGACAGCCCGGCGCGGTTGGGTGACTGCGGCGGAGGTGATCAACACCTGGCCGCCGGATCGGCTGATGAAGTGGCTCGCCGACCGGGGCAACGTAGGGGCGGGGCTGGCTGAAAGCCCCCTGTCGGGCGTCCCTGCCCTTGCCCCCGCCCAAAAACGGGCAACCACGATTGCTACCCGCCCAGGGCGTCGCAATCGAGTTGCCCCTACAAAATCAAAATCGCTCGCCAAAAAGAAGGTTGTTGCCAAGAAGAAACCGGGCACCAGGAAAAAATCCAAATAGTTATGAACGACGCCGAACAAATCATCCAACAAGCCTTTGGCGGCCTCGACCGGGACGAAGTGACGGCGCTGGCCGTCGCCGCCGAGCGGCGCACGTACCCGCCCGGCGCGGTGCTGTGCCGCGAGGGCAACATCGAGCACGTGTTTTACATTATCCTGGATGGGTCGGTTGCCATCACCCATCGCCTTGGAGACGGCGGCACGCGCCAACTTTCCGTTCGCGGCCCGGGCGCATTCTTTGGCGAGATGGCCCTCATTGACCAGAAGCCGCGCACGGCTTCGGTCTCGACCATCGCCGACACGACGGTGCTGGAGATTTCCGAAGACACGCTCAATAACCTGCTGAAGAAAAATCCGTCGGCGGCGCTTTCGATGATGCAGGCGATCACGGCCAACTTCCGCTCGTCGAGCGAGGCCTCCATCGCCGACCTCACCCGCAAAAACATCGAACTGACCAAAGCTTACGCCGACCTCAAAGCGGCTCAGGCCGAACTGGTAGCCAAAGAGAAGCTGGAGCACGAGCTTGAAATCGCCGCCGAACTGCAACAAGACCTTCTGCCCAAGGTCTTCCCCAAAGTTAAGGGCTGGACGTTTGCCGCGCGCAACGTGCCGGCGCGGACGATTGGCGGCGACCTGTACGACGTGATGTACGTTGACGACGAACACATGGGCCTGCTCCTGGCCGATGTCTCCGATAAGTCAATCCACGCCGCGCTGTTCATGGCCGTGACCCGCAGTCTGTTTTTGCCGGAGTCGCGCCGCAGTCTTTCGCCGCAACAGGTGGCCCTCGCTGTTCACCACTGGCTCTTGGAAGTGTCAACAAACTCCAACATGTTTGTGACCGCATTCTACGGCGTGCTGACCCCGGCCACCGGGCGCTTGCGTTACGTCCGCGCCGGGCAAGATAAGCCATTGCTATTCAGGCGCGGCGAAGCCGGCTACACCGAGATTGACGCTAATGGCCGCTTTTTGGGAATGCTGGAGGAGTTGACTCTTGAGGAGCGGGAAATCACGCTCGCGCCCGGCGACACCCTGGTAATGTTCAGCGATGGCGTGCCCGACGCGGTGAATGACGACGGCGAGCCGTACGGCCTGGAGCGGCTGATCCTTCTACTCGACAAGCACCGCGATGGCTCGGCTCAACAAATCTGCGATGCGATCTTCAACGACGTGTTTGCCTATCGCGGCTCGGCCCCGGCCTTCGACGACATTACCGTGCTGATTGCGAGGGCGGATGGCTGAGGAAACCCGGCCCAGCTATTCTCGACGAAACCAAATCGGGCAAGCGACGGTGCCGTTGTGGGCCTTAGGTTTTGTGGCCGCCCTGTTTGCCGTCAGTTGTCTTTCATTGTGGACCTTCGTCGTGATCTCCCGCCCGGCACTGCCGCGCATCACCTCGGCCCCGGAATTTATCTTGGCGACGACTGCCCCCACCCTGGCTCCCGGCTCAACCGACCTGCCCACCCTCGAGCCGCCCACCCCAACCGTCCCGCCCAACGTCAATCCCGGCTCGATCAATTTGGGCAGTTTCGTGCAAGTCGTCCGCACCGAAGGCGACCCGCTCAAACTGCGGCAAGCGCCGTCGCTCAGCGGCGAAGTGAATTACCTGGCCCTGCCGAACGAAGTGCTCAAAGTCGTCAACGGCCCCACCATCGCCGACGGTTTCACCTGGTGGTTTCTGGTGGACCCGATCAACGAAAGCCGCAACGGCTGGGCGGTGGAGAATTATCTTGAAGCGACGACTGGCCCTTAAGGCAACTCCCAACTCCCAAACTCCAACTTCCAAACTCTAACTCCCTACTCTAACTTTCATGCCGAAGCCCACCGCCATCCAGATCAGTAAATCCCGCCGCGTGCTCGTTATTCCCTGGGACGACGGGCACAGGAGCGAGTATCCGTTTGACGGCCTGCGCGCCGCCTGCCCGTGCGCAAGTTGCCGGGGCGGCCACGAGAATATGGGCGCGCCGCCCGACCCTAACGTGTTCAGCCTGACGCCGATGGAACACTACGAGCTGGCCGGAGCCGACATCGTCGGCAGTTACGCCTTGCAGTTGTTGTGGGAAGACGGTCACCGTTACGGGCTTTACACGTGGGAGTATTTGCGGGGGTTGTGCCCGTGTGAGGAGTGTCGAAGTAAAAACAAAGCCTCGCGGCAAATATAATAGCCTTGTGGCCGGAAACAGGGCGGGAGCTTTCAACGGATGTTTAAACGGAGAAACGGATGCTGATGCCGCATCCGTTTCTCCGTTTTTGCCGAAGGCATCCGTTGAAAGCCGAGTTTGCCTTTTTGAAATTACTTCGCCTTCACCTTAATCGTCTTCGGCTTCACGGCCTCGGCCTTGGGCAGTTTCAGCGTGAGCAGGCCGTTGTCGAAGTGGGCTTCGGCCTTGTCCGGCTCCACCGGCACGTTCAACAGCAGAGCCCGGCTGTAACGGCCATGCGGGCGCTCGGCGAAGGTGTAATCCACGCGCTCCGCGTCCAGGCGGGCCGGAAGCTCGGCGCTGATCTTGAGCGTGTCGCCCTCGACGTTGATCTCGACCTCCTCCGGCTTGACGCCGGGGAGCGCGGCCTGGACGATGATCTCGCCGTCGGTGGCGTAAGCGTCAATCGCCAGGCGGCGATCGGCGCCGTTGGCCGGAGCCGTCGGGCCGAAGGACTCTTCGAACATGCGCTCCATCAGATCACGAACGGTGAGGAAATCGCGGGTGGGGTTGAAACGAACTAAAGTTGACATGGTGAACCTCCTGAATGGTTAGACTTTGATTGGCGTCAGACCCGAAGTGTTCGCTTCGCAAAAATGCTTCGGGTCTGATAAATTGATTACGCCTGCCAAGATACCCGGCCTGCGTTAGAGGCTCACCAGAGGGAAATAGGAAGTTCGTTAACAGACGCACGAAACAAGCACCCTGAGCGGAGGCCAACGTGCTGTTCGTTGGCCGCAGTCGAAGGGCGCGGCGACCAGGTGAGACCGCGCCCTTCGACTGCGTAGCGGAACGGCACCGCTACTCC
>Ga0247727_10006741_pt1 | contig 22385 bp, 18 predicted proteins | sample WisWelCaveWW1625_FD_202498 | JGI IMG/M metagenome (GOLD analysis project Ga0247727, IMG submission 202498) | Biofilm microbial communities from Wishing Well Cave, Virginia, United States - WW16-25 | ecosystem: Environmental > Aquatic > Deep subsurface > Groundwater > Cave microbial mat | place...
ACCTCGACGCCGTTCAAGCCTTTCGCGACGGCGATCACATCGAATCGGCAATCGCGGTCTTTAATTCCATTCTCCGTTAAATAAGCCAACGCGACCCGCCCGATTTGTCGTTGCTTCTTTCGCGTGACCCACGTGAAGGCGTCGCCCATGGCGTCGGATTTTTGCGTTTTCACTTCGACGAAAACCAACATGCCTTTGTCGTCGGCAATAATGTCGATCTCACCGTGGCCGTAGCGGAAGTTACGAAAGAGAATGGTGTAGCCCAATTTTTCTAAAAACTCGGCGGCGCGTTGTTCGCCCCAGTTGCCGAGGGTTTTGGTAGTTGCCTTCATGCTAATCCCTCCGAAGAATTGAAACTCGAATCTTTTAAAAAAAATTACCAACGGATAAAAAGCCGCCAACGGATGATGCAAGAATAAAAATCCGTTGGCAGCGGTTGATCCGTTGGTGTTATTTTGTCGTAATGGCCCAATCTTTTTCCAAATCTCGCAGCGCGCGGGGATGAAACGAACGGCGATGAATCTCGCACGGCCCATATTGTTGCAGCGCGGCAAGATGGCTGCGAGTGGCGTAACCTTTGTGTTGGTCAAAACCGTACTGCGGAAACGCACGATGATAATCCAACATAAGACGATCGCGCGTCACTTTGGCGATGATGGAGGCCGCGCCAATTGTGAAGGAAAGGCCGTCGCCTTTGATGATGGAAGTTTGCGGCAATGCCAACTGCGGAATGTTGCGGCCATCCACGAGAACGTGCTGCGCAGAGGGGGAGAGTTGAGCCAGTGCTTGCCGCATCGCCAACATCGCGGCTTGGTAGATATTAATCCGGTCGATTTCTGCAACGGAAACGATACCGACGCCGTAACTGAGGCAATTCGCAATAATCTGCGGATAAAGCTGTTCGCGTTCCGCCAATTTAAGGCGCTTCGAATCGTCAACGCCGATAAGGAAAAAATTAGGCGGAAAGATTACCGCTGCCGCAACAACGGGGCCTGCCAATGGGCCGCGACCGGCTTCATCAACGCCGGCAATGCGTGTTATGCCCTTTTTCCAAAGTGATGACTCAAACGCAAGCTTGTTCATTAATAAAAGAATCTAATTAACCGCCACCTTCTCCGCTGGAAATAAATATTTCAGCAGCCGCGGCAGATCGTCGCGCCAGAAACCCCAACTGTGGCCGGCGGCGACTTCGTGGTAACCGAAGCGCGCTTTGCCCAATCGCAACGCCTCGCGCATGCGATAATGCATGTCGATAAAGCTGCCTAAGTTGCTGACATTCGCCTCATACGTGCCGCACGAAATATAAAACGCGTGCTTCGCGGCATCGGACTTCGACAGCAAACTAAAAATTTCGCCATCATTGAAACCAAAATAACTCGACTGGCCGGCAACGCGATGAAAAACCGCGGGTTGGCTGAGCGCGATATAAAATGAAACCAGACCGCCAAAACTGGCGCCCATGATGGCGCGATGGTCGGCCTCGTCGATCACGCGATAGCGTTTCTGAATGCGCGGCACCAGCTCACGACAAATAAACTCGGCAAATTTCGGATTGTTGCCGTATTCGGTTGAACGTTTTTCTTTGATCGGCGGAATGAAAATCGCGACAACGGGTTGGATTTCTCCGGTGCCGATTAAATAATCAAGCACGAGATTGAATTTGGCAAATTCGAGATACTCAAGGCCATCGTTGACATAAAGTGAAGAATAGACGGCTTGGCTTTGTTCATAATCGGGAGGAAGATAAACTCGCAGCGGACGTTGGTTGGCAAGCACCTGGCTGTAGATCGCAAATTCGTCGATGCGGCCGTGCGGCAAATTTGATAAACTATCCAGCCATGATAAAGCTTGATAGCGCGACATACGCAATTCGGAATTGGGGCCGAAGCTACTGAGCATTTGCCGGGGATTCGCGGAGTCGAGCGCCCACAAGCTGTCGACGATTAGTTTATATTCGAGGCGCGCAGAGTCGGGGTAATTTTGTTCGAGCGCAAAAAGATCGGTTTGCCCAAGACGTTGAAACTGCGGGCCAGGTTGCCAACTGGTCATGTCGCCGGCGAGCCGCACGGTTTTGGCGGGGCCTTTAAAAAGAAAGAGCGCTGTCGAATCGTGTACGATGGGCAGACCTTGTTTTTGGTAAGCGCTCCACCACTGTGCCGCCAGTTTCTGTTGCGCGGCATGACTGCCGGCGGTGAGAATTTGTTCTTGCAGCTTGGCCAATTCTCCTTTTGGCGCCGGCGCTTTGCCGCAGGATAGAATCGTGAGCCCCAGTAATATACAACAATATTTTAGCCTCGTCATGAGACAATCATCCAGAAATAAATTTTGGTATCGGCTGCGCCCGTAGGGATTTGCCGAATCGTCCGGATAAAAGCTTTAAGCATTTTATAGGGTACCGCAATATAGTCAAAGTGATTACAGTTTTCAAGGGAAAATAAAAAAATGTCCCGCCACTATAAAACCTGCGACGGGACACGACGGATGGGATTTGTTTTTGTAAAGCCTCGTTATCATGTAGCGCGACTTTCCCTGGCCGCAGGCCAGGGAAAGTCGCGCCACGCGGGGGAAGTTAAATGGTGCGCGATGAACTGAGGTCGATCTTTTTCGGGAAACGCTGCAAATGTTTAAGCTCTTCACGCATGCGAATTTTATTTTTTTCGGGAATCCTAATTCTTTCGCGATCGGGTGTGAAGAATTGGAAGCCGTGGCTGCTCTCGCTTCCCTCAAGCGTGGCTTCGACCGTGGCGGTCTTGCCTTGACGAACGTACTCGACGCTCACTTTGTCGCCTTCTTCGTAATCCCGCAACGCTTGAATCAGATCATCGGCGTCGGTAATTTTTTCGTCGTCGACGCGCATGATCACGTCGCCGGATTTGAGGCCGGCTTTTTCGGCGGGTGTGTCCTTGCTGACGGATAAGATCAGCACACCGCTTTTCTCTTCAACTTTGAAATAGGGCGCGAGGTCTTTGTTCAGATCTTGCACCTGCACACCCAATTGCGGACGGCTGCCGGCCCAGAAAGCATGGGGAGCGTTGCTGCCGCTCCAACTAAAGCTCCGTGCTGCCGTTTCACTTTTGCGCGCGCCGATGGTCACTTCAAGCTCGCGCTCTTCGCCGTTGCGCAAAATTTTGACTTTCACTTTTTTATCCGGCGGCGTGCTGCGCACGAGTTGGGTAAAATCATCGGCCTTCTCAACCGCCTTGCCGTCGAACGAGAGCAGTACATCTTCATCTCTTAAATTGGCATCATCCGCCGGGCTGTTTTCCACGACTTCGGTAATCAACAATCCGGTGCGATTACCGACTTTCATGGCCTCGCGCAGCGATGGCGTTAGTTCTTGCACGCTGACACCCAGCCAGCCTTTTTTCGTTTTCTCCACGGCCTCGCCATCGCGCAAAGCCACGAACATTAAGCTGCCCAAAAGCACGAGCAGAGCCAACGCGCCATGATCCGGTTTCGCGAACAAACGTTTGAGCATGTTAACCTCCAAGTTATCCAGACGATTCGTAATGTAACTTAGACGGCTCGTCTGAAAAGTTAATAAGATGAATTCGACTCCGCTGCGGAATCGAAGTTGATTTCTATAATTCCATTGATAAGACTTGACGACAAGATAAAAAGTTTTATAGATCGCGAGGATTATTGATTCAGAACCGGCGTGGCCAGTCCGGCGGACCGGGCTACATACAAAACGTTTTGTTGCGCGGAATTTTATTTGTATATTATTTAAACGTCTGCCACCGGTCAACGTCTATCTATTTGTATGACAAGCCCGGTCGGGTACCCCAAATTAACGGACTTCCAGAGGTTAGGAAGAAGTGAGTTGGATTTTAAGCTTAAGAGCAACGCATGAGTGCACAGGTCGCTTTTAAAATGCATGTAGCCAGCAACGCCGCCGGGGCGTTGGCGAATTTGTCGGAAGCAGAGTTGATTACGCGCGCGCAACAGGGAGATGAATTTTCTTTCAAAACGCTATATCGCCGCTTTGCGCGTACTGTTTATACGGTGGCGCATCACATGCTCGGCAATCATCACGACGCCGACGAGGTGATGCAGGAAACTTTCATTCGCGTTTTTAAAAATCTGTCACGTTTGCGCAGCCCGCAAGCATTCACCTCGTGGATTTATCAAATTACGGTGAACCTGTGCATGGATTATCGCAAGGCGCGCACCCGCAGCCGGTGGGAGCCGTTGGAAGGCAATACGCGCGGCGAGGATGAGCGCTATTCGCATTTTGAGCTGGCCACGGCCAAATGGGTGCGCAACCCGCAGCAGGTGCTGGAAAACAAGGAATTGTTGCATCACCTCACCACGGCGATTGAAGCGCTGCCGGAGCAGCAAAAAGCGGTGATTCTTTTGCACGAAGTGGAAGGCGTTTCCAAAAAAATGATTTCGCAAATTCTGGAATGCTCGCTGGTCACCGTGCGCACGAATTTGCATCATGCGCGGAAGAAGCTGCGCAAACAATTGTCGAAATATATGAATGCTTAAATGGAATCCAATCATGAGAGAGAACGAAATAATGAACTGCTTGGAACTTGAACAATACCTGCTGGATTATGTGGATAATGAATTGCCCGGCTCGTTGCAGCAGGTTGTGGAAGAACATTTGCAAACGTGCTTGGGTTGCCGCAAAGAAGTGGAGAGCTACCGCAAGACCGCGATGCTGCTGCAATTGCGCGCGGTGCCGGAGCCGCCGGAAAAGTATTGGGACGAAAGCTGGGAAAAAATCCAGGACGGCTTTAAGGCGCGCGTGGTGCCGCTGCATGAAAACCATATCCCGACTTCGCGTTGGATGTGGCTGCAACAATTTGATTGGCGGCAAGTCGCGAGCATCGCGGCCGTCGTTGCCCTCATCGTCGTGGGCGGATTTTGGTCGTGGCAGTCCCGCGAGTCTCAGTTAACACAAACGCCGCCGTCGCCCTTTCCCACACAGCAAGTTTCAAATCCGATGCCGGTTTTCCCCTATGATGATTTGCCGCAGGACGTCATCGAGCAAATGGAGTTGCTCAATGCCAGCGGCCGCGGCGCCTTCGGTTCCTTTGATCCGGTCTCCAAAAGCGTGGTCTTTGCCCGTGTGGCAAGCGCGGGGCGATAAACCATTTGTCCGTTAGGTGCATTGGCAAGTATCTTCGTCTTATCACGCACGGAGGCAAAAACGCATGGCAAAATAAAAACATAATGAAAATGAAAACGCGCGAGAAGGAGGTTCTTTTTATTTTGAAAATCCGGTTTGGCCAAAATTGGCCAACGTTCTTTTCTTTGGTAGTTTGCTTGGTTGTCGTTCTGTTCGGCTGGAGCGGTTGCGTGAAAGATCGAGCGCCGCATGAGGTTCTGTTGGAGTTCAAGCAGCAGCCGCGGGAAAAATATATTTATCGCATTTCCGATTTTGTCGAGTATGCCGTCAAGATGTCTGATGGAAAAACCGTGGCTTATCAACACGCGCAAGAGCAGAAATCGGAGCTGCTGATTAAGTCCATCGATTCGGCCATGGTGCATTCCTTGAATTTGTCATTTTTAGTGACGCAAGACTCCTTGATCAATGCGCCGGAGCAAGTGCACAAGCGGCGCCGCTTGAGTGCCGGCGATATCATCTTCTTCCAATTAAAAATGCGCCAGAACGGCGAAGTGATCGACGTGCAAAGCGATAACCCGAGCGTGACGTTTTTTTATAACACGGGTTATAAGCCGAGCCAGCCGGTTTTCCCGGATCGCGCCATCGTGCTGGGACATAGCTGGACGCAGAATTTTGAAATCGAAGTGCCATACACCGATCCGGCTGTGGTGACGACAGAATACAAACTAAATAGTTTTGCCAAACTGGATCGTTTCGATTGTGCGGTGATCGATTTTAAAGGAGAATTGGAATATGATCAAGTTTTCAAATCACCGGACAAAAATGATGCGAGCAAATTTATCGTGCGGAAAAGCAAGACCAAAATTACCAGTGAAGGCCAGATTTTCTTTGCTTACCATGAAGGTTTCATGGTGAAGAAAACCAATATGATTACGTCCACGTATCATGCCAAAATTTTCACCAATGATGAAATCAAGGAAGAGCGCCAAACCGTTACCAAAGATCGGGAGAGCATCACATTGCTGGCAGTTCATCGTCCCGACGGCAAGGTGATGAAGTATAATATTCCGTAAATTTGATTTGTAAATGCGTTGTCAGTTTTAAATTGACGATAGTCAGATTCTCAATCCTCGGACGTTTTGTCCTACGGGCGCAGCCCACCCAATAGTTTCAAAGCCGCTGTTGCCCCGGCCGTGAGTGAGGAAGGGAAGTGAGGCGGCCGTCCGAACTCCTCAATAATTTCATCCAACGCAAGATTTTCCATTGCATCAAACCGCCATGGCGCGTATATTCGAATACGCAGCATCGCAGGGCGGAGTGTCTCTGTTTTCGGAGTGCAAGCTTTAGCTTGCCATACAGCCCGAAGTGTCCCAGTTCTCGGAGTGCGGAGCATACAGTGTTCTTTTCGAAGATGCTGTAAATCAATCAACAGTCGCGTTTCCAACGCTTATCACGGCGAGAAATTCTATGCGGCATTTGTTGCCCTCAACCTTCCTCTTTGGTGTTCTGTTTTTTTTTGCATTTCAAACCCAAGCGCAATCGGGTTTAGCGCCTGGTTGGCAAGCTTTTTATCGCGGCGAATACGACTCCGCCGCACGCGCCTTTGCGCAGGCCGCGAGCGACCCGGCATTGCGAGTGGCCGCCGTCGTTGGACAAAGTTTAGCGTTGGAAGAAATCGGTGAATATGAGCGCGCGCGCGCCGTGGTTGCGGAAGCTCAAGCCCAAATTCCCGCCGCCGAATTAGCCAACCGGAGTGGCGAGGTCGCACTGCATCTCGGCGAGCAAGCCGAAGCATTGCGCTATTTCACTGAAGCGTTGCAGCACAATCCATCCTTTCGTCCCGCGCAGCTCAATCAAGCGATTTTGCAATGGCATCGCGGCGAGCGCGCCGCCGCGCGCCGTACATTTCTAACGTTTTTGGATTTTTATCAAACCGCTAAAAAACTTTCTGCCGAAGATATCGCGCTGGTGGCGCGCGCCTGCAATTATCTCGAGCGCTTCAAAGATGCGAACCGCCTTTTTTATGAGGCCACTCAACAAGCGCCGGAAAACTGGAGGCTTTATATTCCATGGGGCGATTTGCTTTTAGAAAAATATAACGTCGCCGACGCCCGCGGCGTTTTTCAAGATGCGCTCAAACGAAACCCGCGCGCCGTGCCGGCGCTGTGCGGATTGGCGCGTTGCGTTGCGCCAGACAATATCAAAGAGGCGCTGACTCTCGCGCAAAACGCCGTGACACTCAATCCGCATTCGCCGCAAGCGCGCGTCACGTTAGCCGAGCTGCAGCTCGCGGTCAATGATGAAAAAGCGGCCGCCGTGGAGCTTGACAAAATCAGCAGCGGTATTCCCCATTACCTGCCCGCGCTCGCCTTGCGCGCCATGTTGGCCGATCGCCGCAACGATGCCGCAGCCGTCGCGCGTCTCTGCCAGCAGGCGCTGCAAATCAATCCCCAAGCGCCGGAGGTTTACATTCGTCTCGGCGAAGATGCGGCGCGGCGTTATCTGTTTCGCGAATCGGTGGTTTATTTTCGTAAAGCACTCGCGCTCGATCCGGATAATTGGACGGCTGCCGCCGAGCTGGGCACGAGCCTCTCGCGGCTCGGTGCAGAGAAAGAAGCCAAAGCCTTACTCGAAAAAGCTTTTGAGAAAGATCCGTACAATGTGTTGGCCGGAAATCTGTTGAATCTTTTCGATGATTTTGCCAAGTACGACACGATTCGCACCGCGCATTTTCTGCTGCGCCTGCACCGCGACGACAAGCCGATCATCGGCGCGACGGCCGCCGAGTTGTGCGAAGCCGCTTATAAAAGTATGGCGGCGCGCTACAACGTCACGCTGCCCAATCCGATTCTTCTGGAGATTTTTCCGAAGCATGATGATTTTGCCGTGCGCTGTTTCGGCTTGCCCGGCGCGCAGGTTTTTCTCGGCATTTGCTTCGGGCGTTTAGTGGCGATGGATTCTCCCCGCGCGCGCGAGCAGGGCGATTTCAATTGGCAGGAAACGATGTGGCACGAGATCGCGCACGTGTTTCATCTCGAAGCTACGGCGAATCGCATTCCGCGTTGGCTCGCCGAAGGCATTGCGGTTTACGAAGCCGCCAATGCCCGCAGCGAGTGGGGCATGAATATGGAACTCGTGATGATTCGCGCGCTGCGCAACGGTGAATTGTTGCCGCTGCGCGATTTGGACGAGGGCTTTACGCGCCGCCCGGAGTTGGTTTCTCTTTCTTATTATCAGGCGTCGCAAATCATCGCATTCATCGAGCGCAAATACGGCTTCGCCAAAGTGCTCGCGCTTTTTCCGTATTTTCGGCAAGGCAAGAAAACCGAGGAAGCCCTTGCCGCCGTCTTCCATCAATCCGTCGACGAGTTCGACAAAGCGTTTCAAGATTTTTTGCGCGCGCGCTTTCATCCCGGCCAGGTTCAGGTCGAATGGCCGTATGAAAAATCCGAGCCGGCGCAAGGCCCGCCTGAAAATATCGAAGCGTTGCAAGAAGCGGTTAAAGATGAGCCGCAAAATTTTTTTGCGAATCTTTATTACGGCAAGCATCTCGCTGAAACCGGCAATACGAATGCAGCCGAAATCTATCTCAAAAAAGCCAAAGCGCTGCTGCCGGAATTTGTCGAGGCAAAAAGTCCGTATGAGTTATTGGCCAATCTTTATTGGAAACAAAACCGCCGCCGCGAAGCCGTTGCGGAGCTGGAATATTTAACGGGAAAAAATGGGAGAAGTTATCAGGAAGCCGTGCGTTTGAGCGAATGGCAATTGGCGCTCGGCGATACTGCCGCGGCGGCGCGCGCCGTTGAACGCGCGTTGGCGATTTTTCCTTATAAGCTGGAATTGCAAAGCCAACTCGGACGTTTACTTTTAGCGCGCCGGCAGCCGCAAAAAGCGGTGGAAGTTTTTCGCACGGCGCTGGCGATGAACCCGGTCGACCGCGCCGGCGCCTACTGTTGGCTGGCGCAAGCGTATTTAGCCTCGGGACAAAAAACGCTGGCGAGAAGACACGCGACCTTAGCTTTGGAAATCGCGCCAAACTTTGAACGCGCGGAGGAGATTTTGTTGCAGGCGGTGGAGTGATTTGTGAAAAAAGATAAACAGAGAAAAGAGATAAAAAGAAAGTCCAAACAAAAACATTCGCTGATGCGATTTAATTTTCTTATTGACCCTCTGCCGGATTGAAGATTCGATGCGACACGATGCCGGAAAATTCTTTTTCATTTGCACTGTCCTGATGTTATTGGCCCAAAGCGAAATAAGCTTCGCGCAAGCGCCCACGCCGCCAGCCGCCAATGGCACAACGCCGGCGGCGCAAGCATTTACGTTCGTGCGCGTGCAATGGGAAGGGGGGCGTTCGGGTTTCGGTTTTTCCGGCCGCGGCAACGGACCGTTGTGGGCGCATGATTTTCCCACCGCCGAGCAGAATCTCTATACGGCGCTCAGCGCTTTGACCTCGTTGCCGCTGACGCACGAGAATAAAATTGTGACCTTGCAAGACGATGAAATTTTCAATTTTCCTTTTTTATATATTTGTGAAGTCGGCTATTGGACAATTAACGAAAAAGAAATCGCGCGGCTGGCGGAGTATCTTTTGCGCGGCGGCTTTCTCATCGTCGACGATTTTCGCGGCGGCTATGAATGGAGCAATTTTCTCGATCAAATCCAACGCGTCGTGCCGCACACGCCGAAACCGATCACCGTGGCACATCCCATTTTTCATTGTTTTTTTGAGTTTGATCGCGTCGGCGACCATGCGCCGTACGGCGGTTTGACGCCGCGCTACATGGCCATTTTCGACGACAAAGGCCGGATGATGGCGATCATCAACCACAACAACGACCTCGGCGACGGCTGGGAATGGCCGGAATCCGACGAAGCGTTTTCGATGGAAGCGTTTAAATTGGGCGTTAATTATCTGATTTACGCGATGACGCATTAATCTCTAAAACGTAATTTCTAAAACGTAAAATTGAGGCATGAGTTTAATACGTATGCGATCGAAACGATTCATCTTTTCAGCAGTGGTCGCAATTTTATTGAGCGCGGCGCGCGATGAAGCGAATGCGCAAATCGTCCAAAACGATATGTTCACGTTTGTGCGCATCAAATACAGCGCCGGCGCTTCCAGCTACGCGTTTCGCTTGCGCTTTAACAGCGATAGTTGGGCGGTCGATTATCCGACGGCGGAGGAAAATTTTTTGCGCGGATTTCAGCGGCTCACGCAAATGTCGACGAACGATCAATCCATCGCCATGCCGCTGACGGATCCGGAGATTTTTCGGTATCCCTTTGCCTACATGCTCGAAGTCGGCAACCTGCAGATGTCGCAAGCGGAAGCCGACACGCTGCGCGAATGGTGTCTGCGCGGCGGCTTTTTAATGATCGACGATTTCCACGGCACGGCGGAATGGGAGCATTTTCTCAACGAATTCAGCAAAACCTTTCCGGAGCGCGCGCCGAAATTGCTGCCAAGCAATCATCCTATTTTTCATTGCTACAATGATTTCAACAACGGCCTGCCGCGCGTGCCCGGTCTTGGCCCGCTGTCGGTCGGCCGGCTTTATGAGCGCGACGGCTACAATCCGGAATGCTGGGGCATTTTCGATGACAACAATCGGCTGATGGTGCTGATCAATCATAATGTCGATCTCGGCGACAGTTGGGAGCACGCCGCGGATCCGCGCTATCCGCCGCAGTTTTCTAAAACCGGCTATATGTTAGGAATTAATTATCTGGTGTATGCGTTGACGCATTGAGCGGGAGGATCAAGCGAGCCAATTTTCAATACGAAGGTTGGGCACGAGGCGGAAGTCTTTGACGTTGCGAGTAATTACAATTGCGCCTTGAGCAAGACAAATGCAAGCAATAAGAAGATCGGCGCGACCAATGCGACGATGGCTTTTGTGCAACCGGCGAAAGTGATTGGCGGCCACTTGATCAAAAGGCGCGATGTAAAGATCTGCGAGATGCGCTTCGGTTTCGACCAGCATCCCGTATGCTTTGAGCAGTTCTTCAGCAGTTGCCGCTTTAAGGGCATAATCGAAACGCCCACGCAGCATCTCAATTTTAGTGATAATGGTGGTGCCGATCAATTCATCATGCGGCATCTCGCTGAACCTTTTCACCGCGCGCGGATGTTCTGCATACAGATGAGAAAGGGTGTTGGTATCAAGAAGGCGCATCATTTACTATTACGAGAGTGGCTACGTTCTTTGTAGATTCTTTCAATCATCGGAAGAAATGTATCATCATCCTTAAAAGCGCCGACTTGTTCTAGAAGAGCAAAACGAGTATTTTGACCGCGCAGCCAGCCTTCAAGCGCGGCTCTGGAAAAACGCCACGTCCGGCCAATGCGTTGTCCTGGAAGTTTGCCGGTCTCGGCTTTTTCTTGGATAATATTCGGCGACAGCCGAAGAAATTTGGCGGTCTCGGCGAGCGTCATGACGACATGATTGTTTGACATATATGTTCTCCAGGAGTTGAGTTGTTTGTCGAAGTTTAGCAAAAATTAGCAGCAGGAAGGCGCATTATCTACCATGGCGAGAGTGACGCCGTTCTTTGTAGATTTTTTCAACCATGGGAAGAAACGTCTCATCATCTTTAAACGCGCCGATTTGCTCACGAAGCACGCGCTGAGTATTTTGAAAGCGCAACCAACCTGTGAGCGCGGCTGTGGAAAAACGCCATGCCCGGCCGAGGTGTTGCCCCGGAATCTCGCCGCTCCTGACTTTTTCCTGAATGTATTTCGGCGGCAACCGAAGAAATCTTGCGGCTTCCGCGAGCGCCATGACGGCTTGATTTTTAGACTTGGATATTCTCCAGCGTTCAAGCGCTGCTCTGGAAAAACGCCATGCCCGACCGATGTGCTGCCCCGGAATTTCGCCGGTCTTGACCTTTTTCTGAATGTGTTTCGGCGACAACCGAAGAAATTTTGCGGCCTCCGCAAGCGTCATGACCGCGTGATTTTTTGCCATCTATATTTTCCATGAGTTGAGTTGGTAAACGAAATTTACCGAATTTTGTCTGAAATTGCAAAGAAAATTTTGAACCCATTAGTTATTGACCGGCCGCTCAATTCAAATAGGTTCTCGCATAAGCTGCTTTCAGCGACCGGTCAATAACGCTATTTACCAAAATCATTTTTAACGATTATGACCAACTTTGAACGCCCCTTACAACCCATTGATGACAACATGCTCGCGGAACGCTTGCAGCAAACCCGCGATGCGATTCTCTCTGAATTGCGTAAAATTATTATCGGCCAGGAAGAAATTATCGAGCTCGTGATGATCGCGCTATTTACCGGCGGCCATTGCTTGATCACCGGCGTGCCCGGCCTGGCGAAAACCCTGTTGATTCGCACGCTGGCGCAAATTCTCGATCTCGATTTCAAACGCATTCAGTTCACGCCCGACTTGATGCCGGCGGATATCACCGGTATCGACGTCATCGAAGAAGACCGCACCACCGGCCGCCGCGTGATGAAATTCATCAAAGGCCCGTTGTTTGCCAATATCATTCTCGCCGACGAAATCAATCGCACGCCGCCGAAAACCCAGGCCGCGCTGCTTGAAGCCATGCAAGAACATCGCGTCACCGCCGGCGGACAAACCTATCAACTCGACGAGCCGTTTTTCGTTTTAGCCACGCAAAATCCGATCGAGTTGGAAGGCACGTATCCTTTGCCGGAAGCGCAGCTTGATCGCTTCATGTTTAATATCGTCGTGGATTATTTGCCCGAAGAACAGGAAGTGCAAGTGGTGAATGCGACCACGAGCAACTTCAATCCGGAAATCCGGCGCGTGGTCAGCGGCGCGGAGGTTTTTGCGATGCAAACGTTGGTGCGCAAAGTTTTTGTCGCCGATGAAGTCACGCGCTACGCCGTTCGCTTCGTGCGCGCGACGCGGCCGGTGTCGAACGATTCGGCGGATTTTGTCAAAAAATGGGTGAGCTGGGGCGCCGGTTTACGCGCCTCGCAATATCTTATTCTCGGCGGCAAAGCCCGCGCGCTCCTGCATGGCCGCGTGAACGTTTCCATCAAAGATATTCAAGCGCTGGCGCTGCCGGTGTTGCGCCATCGGGTGTTGACGAATTTTTACGCGGAATCCGAGAAAGTGAATTCGGAAGTGATTATCAAACGCTTGTTTGAGTTGGTGCCGACGCCGAAGTCGGGGTTGTGATATCGATTCTTTAAACTTATGAGCTAAAAAATTGGCCAACGGATAAAAAACGACCAACGGATAAAAGCAAAAAAACAATGACAAAACGATGGGAAGATAAAATTTAATTTTAGAAATCCGTTGGTCGTTTTTAAATCCGTTGGAAAAACGTTTTTAGAATATCTTGATGCAAAAAAACTAACCTCATCATGAACACCCAACTGCGTTTCCTCGACCCTGAAATTCTCTCGAAAATCTCCGGCATGGAGCTGCTCGCGCGCACGGTGGTCGAAGGTTTTCTTAGCGGCTTGCATCGCAGTCCGTACAAAGGATTCAGCGTGGAATTTGCCGAGTATCGCCAGTACACGCCCGGCGATGATCCGCGCCATATTGATTGGAAAGTTTATGGCCGCTCCGATCGGTATTATGTGAAAGAGTTCGAAGAAGAGACCAATTTGCACTGCCATATTCTCTTCGATCTTTCCGGCAGCATGTCCGGCACTTCCGGCAAAAAACCGGCGGCACGTCTCAGCAAATTTTCGTATGCCACCTATCTCGCGTCGTCGTTGGCCTATTTCATTTTCATGCAGCGCGATGCCGTCGGTTTCGTGGCGTATGATCAGGAAGTGCGGCTGCATATTCCCGCGAAAGCGCGCGCCGGACATTTGCATCACATTTTGACGGAACTTGAGAAATTGCGCCCCGGTACTAATGTGAAAGAGCAGCCGCAGGTTTTAGATAAAGGCGCCGAAAGTTTTCGCCGCAAAGGCATGGTGATTCTCATTTCGGATTTGTTTGGCGACGTCGAGCCGCTGACCCGCGCGCTGGAGCATCTGCGCTTTCGCGGCCACGATGTGATCGTCTTCCAAATTATGGATGAGTTCGAGTTGAATTTCGATTTTACCCAAATGACGCGCTTCCTCGGATTGGAAGGCGAAGCGCCGATCGTCGCGCTGCCGCAAGCGATGCGCGAGGGCTATCTAAAAAATTTGCACAAGCATCTCGATGCTATAAAACAAACGTGCGGCGTCAATCGCGTCGATTACACGCTGCTGACGACGAATCAACCGTTGGATTTCGCGCTGCAAGCGTATCTTGCGGCGCGCAGCGGGAAGATGTAAAAATGGATTATTGGATTTATGGATTATTGGAGTGAAGCAGTCCAACAATCCATAAATCCATTGATCCAACAATCCAGCTATCCAAATTTCAGCTATGTTCAGTTTCTTAACATCACCTTACTTGTTGCTCGGCGCCGGCGCGGCGTTGCTGCCGGTGCTGATTCATTTGATTCGCCGCAACAAGCCGGAGATCGTGCATTTTGCCGCGATGCGTTTTCTCGATATGACGCCGTTGCGGTTGCTGCGTTTTCAGAAACTGAAACATTTGCTGCTGCTGATCATGCGGATTCTGGCCTTGCTGTTGCTCGGCTTGGCTTTTGCGCGACCATATTTAATCGGCGAGAATATGCCGATGTTGCTCGGCGGCGAGCCGCGGGCCATGGCCGTGATCGTCGATGTTTCTGCGAGCATGGTTGCCGCCGATCATTTTGCCATAGCGCGCGAAGAAGCGCGTAAGACGATAGCGCAAGCCTCGTCGAATGATCGCCTTTGGCTGATCGGCGCGGCGCACACGACGGAATTACTCGCCGAAGGCGTCGAGCGCAAAAAAGCGGAAGAAGCGCTGTCGCAATTGGCGTTGCGTCAAACCTCCGGAAATTTGCGCGAGGCGCTGTTGTTCGCCGATCAATTGTTGAGCCGCGCGCCGTTTCAGCGCCGAGCGATTTATCTGATTTCGGATTTGCAAACGAGCAATATGCCGGCGGGCAATCTCACGCTCAACAGCAACGCCGAATTTTTTCCGATTGCCGTGCAACCGGCTTGGCAAAATGTAGCTTTGTTAGATGGACAAATGATCGAGAAGTCGGCCGCCAATTCCACGGTCAAACCGGCGGCAGGCGAGAATGATGACGCGGCGGCCTACGCCTGTCGCGTGCGAAATTTTTCTGAAAGCGAGCAAAAAATCGAAGTGCGTCTGTTGCAGCCAGCGTCGTCAGCCGCGCCGCTGGCAACAAAAACACTGACGTTAGCGGCGCGCACGGAACAAGTGGTGCAGTTTAATCCGGCGTCAAGCGCGCGCCGCGACCAAACTTTGTTTTTTGATCTGCAAGCCGCGCGCGACGATTTTCCGCTCGACAATCAATTTTATCTGGTGGCGCAAGCGGAGAAAAAACGGCGCTTGCTCGTTCTCAGCGGGCAGGCCGACGCGGCTTATTTCGTGCGCGAAGCGCTGCGTTTGCCCGGCGCGCCGTATCAGCTTTATGAAGCGGCGCCGAGCGCGTTGATTCAATATCAGCTCGCGGATTTTGACGTCGTGCTCGTCGCCGGCGTGGCGGGGTTGAATCGTAGTGAAGCGACGTTGTTGCAGCAATTTGCCGAGCAGGGCGGCGGTTTGATTTTAACGTTGCCGGCGAATTTGCAAACGGAAATGTATAATCTTTTTCTCGCGCCGGTTTTGCCCGGCAAAATCACCGCGCTGGTTCGACCGGCGGCAAGCGCGGAAAAAAAATCGGCGCTGGAAAATGTGGCGCTCACGGAAATCGATTTTGGCCATTCGATTTTTAAAATTTTTGTCGATCCGTCGCATGGCGATCCCACCGCGATTCACGCGTCGCATTATTATCGCATCGAATCCGATCCGGCCGCCACGCGTTTAGCCGGTTTCGAGGACGGCGGCCCGGCTCTGCTCGAACGCGCGGTGGGCAAAGGCAAAGTCTTGTTGTGGACGTCGAGCCTCGATCTGCAAGGCGGCAATTTGCCGGTGCGCGGCATTTTTGTGCCGATGTTGTTTCAATGGTTGGATTATGTTTGCCGTCCGACGCCGGCGCAAACCACGGCGCAAGTCGGACAGTCGCTTTTTTTGCACGAAACGATTGATCCAAATCAACCCGTCACGATTACGTTTCCGGACGGCGCCGTGCGCACGTTTGACAAACTCCAGCCGCCGGTTTTAAGAGAAACGCTGGCGGCCGGTTTTTATCGCGTAGAACAACAACAGCGCGTTTTTTGGCATGCGGTGAATTTGGACGTGCACGAATCCGATCCCGCCGCAATGGTCGCCGAAAATTTTGCCGCGCGTCTCATGCGTCCAAATGAGCAAGCGCAAAGCAGCGTCGCTGGAATCTTCGGCGCGCCGGAAGCTTCGGAACGCGACGCCGAAAAACAACAAAAACTTTGGCGTTTCGGCCTCTGGGCATTGCTGATTTTATTGTTGGGCGAAGTGTGGTTGGCGAATCGAACGCCGAGATGAAACGCTGGAGTGATGGATTCTTGGAGTGTTGGATTTTTGGATCGATGGATTTTTGCAGTTCTGCAAACCCCAGCAATCCAACAATCCATTAATCCAGCGATCCATCAATCCACTAATCCAATGAGATGAAAACATGAACACCCTTTACAAACATCTCGAAAACGATTTAGAAATGGGATTGCGCGCGTGGCGTCGCAGTCGCATGCAGCGTGGTTTAGCGATCTCATTAGCCGGTTTGTTGGTTCTGGCGGGCCTTGTTTTTTTTGCTTCGCCGGCGGTGATAACTTTCCCGGCGTTATGGTGGACTCTGCTCGGCGTTGCCTTTCTCGGTTGGATGGCGCTGACGGTGCAGTATCTCATTCTGCCGTTGCGGCATCGTCCGAATTTGCCGCAAATCGCGCGTTACATTGAAGAACATAATCCTGATCTCGAAGATCGTTTGACGACCGCCGTCGAGTTTGGCCGTCACGCGCCGAATCCGCCGCGCACCGCACGACGCGGCGAAGAGACGCCTCCTAATCCGCAAGCGTTGCTGCATCGTCTGCTGGATGATGCGCTCCGCGGCGCGAAGCACATTGATTTTTCGCAGCAATTGGAGATTCGTTTTGCGCGCTTATGGCGCACGCTCGCGGTTTTGACTTCTTTACTCGCGCTGATAATCTTCTTCGGCTGGAGCGGCAGCCTGCGGCAAAAGTTGCAGCAATTTTATACGATGGCGCAAAAACAACCGAAAATTTTGCGCGGCCTGGAAGTCATACCCGGCGACGCGAAAGTGCGCGAGGGCGAAACCGTTGAGATCATCGCGCAAACGCCGGAAACTTCTGCGCTCAAAGCCTCGATTTATATCGCCTCGGGGAATAATCTGAAGCCTTCGGATAAAGCATGGGCCGCCAATGAAATGGAAGTGACGACGCAGCTTGGAAAATTTTTGTATCGTTTTTTCGAGGTGCAAGATACGTTGCGTTACTATGTGCGTGTCGGCGAGGAATTGTCGCCGATCTACACCATCATCCCGTTGGCCGCGCCGAAGATCAAAGAAATTCGGTTGACGTATCGTTTCCCGGCGGAGATTGGCGGAGCTTCGAAGCGAGAGATTGGCACCGGCGATGTGTATGCGCCGGCCGGAACGCAGATCGCTCTCGAAGTCGTCGCCTCGCAGCCTTTGTCGCAAGCGGCTTGGCAGTTCGGTGAAAGCACGGCGCAGCCGATGCAAGTCGTGGCCGACACGTTGGCGCGGTTTTCTTTTGCGGTTGAAAAAGACGGTTTCTATGTCTTGCATTTAACCAATACCGAAGAGGTGAGCAGCGCTTCGGTCGAATATTTTGTGCACGTCACGCCGGACGAAGCGCCACAACTCACCATCGAACGCCCCGGCCGTGATGCGCGTCCGACGATGCTCGAAGAAGTGCCGCTGGCCGTGCGGGTGCGGGAAGATTACGGTTTAAAAAAGTTCGAAATAATTTATTCGATTTATGCGAGCGGGGCGCCGCAAACCGTGCGGCAGGATTTGTTGGCGAACACGAATCGCGTGAAGAGTGAAACCGGCAGCCAGGTTGATTATCATAGCAAGGCCCAGCTCTTTTTAGAAAATCTCAACGTGCAGCCCGGTGATTTTATTTCATATTATTTTGAAGCGACCGACGCCAAACAGACCGCGGAAACGGATTTGTATTACCTCGAAGTGCGTCCGTTTGATGAAGAATTTTATCGCGCGCTGAGCCAAGGCGGCGGTGGGCAGGGTTCGCCCGGTTTGGCGATTTCAGAAAAAGAAATTATTACGGCGACTTGGAAACTCGAGCGCGCCCGCCAGAGATTATCTGCGGAGGAGATCAAAAAAGGCAGCAGCGCATTGGCCGAGACCCAAGCCAGTTTGCAAGCCTCCGTCACCAATATTATCGAAGCGGCGCGCATGCGCGGCGGCATGGGTGGCGAAGACGCCGGCAAAATGTTGGAATATCTCGAGCAGGCGGTCGAAGCGATGCAGGAAGCGGTGCCGTTTTTACAAGAGGCAAAGCTCGCCGAAGCGCTTGATCCCGAGCGCCGCGCTTATCAGCACTTGTTGAAAGCCGATGCGGAAATCCGCCGGCGTGAAATTTCCTCGGGCGGCGGAGGCGGCTCGAGTTTTGGCCAATTGCAAACGAGCGAAGAGTTGTCGCGGCTTTTTCAAGAAGAGTTGAATAAGATTCAATCGAAATATGAGACGCTGCAAAATCAGCAGCAACAGCAGCAACAAACGCAGATGAACGAGGCGGCGCAAAAAGTAAAAGAGCTGGCGCAGCGTCAGGAGCGGTTGAATGAATTGAATCGCATGATGCAGCGCGAAAATCAGCCGCCGGAAGAGCAGAAGCGCCAAATCGAGCGCTTGCGCCGGCAGCAGGATGAGCTGAATCGCGACGTGCAAAATTTGGCGCGCCAGATGCATCAGCTCGGCCAGTCCTCGCCAAATAACCAGCAGTCGATGCAGCAGCTTGAGGAGAATTTGCGGCAAACCGCGGACGACATGACGCGCACGACGGATAACTTGCGGCGCGAGAATTTTTCGACCGCCGGCGCAGAAGGCAATCGCGCGCTCGAACGCTTGCGCCGCATCGAAGAACAATTACAGCAGCGCCGCTCTGATTCGGTGCGGGAGAATTTAAACGAGCTGCGCCAAGAGCTGCAGCAATTGGCCGAGGCGCAATCGCAACTGAGCGAAGAGTTGGAGCGGCAAAGCTCATCCAGCAGCGCCGAGCAAAAACGGCAATGGCAAAATCGCCAGAAAGAATTGCAGCGCCGCACCGCAGGAGCGCGCGATGATTTGGAGCAGACGCAACGTTCTGCGCAAAATATGCCCGGCGCCGACACCCCCGAAGCAGCGCGGGATAAACGCGCGCTCTCGCAAGAATTGCGTAAGCTGGCCGAAGAGTTTGACCAGCGCCGGATTTTGGAGCGCATGTCGCAAGCGGGCAATGAAATTCAAAATGAGCGCTTTGATGAAGCCGAACGCTCGCAACGCGACGCCGCGCAGAGCTTGAAGCGCCTCGAAAGCAAGCTCGGCGAAAGTCTCGCGGGGTTAGCCGAAGCGCCGGATGAAAAATTAGACGCGGCCTTGCAGGAAACGCAGCGTCTGCGCCGCGAGTTGGAAGAGAGCTTGCGCGAGAATGCGAATCAAACGTCTTCCGCGCCACAGCAGGGAGGACGAGCGGAATCTCCCGCGAATCGAAATAACGAAGGGCAGCAAGGGCAGCAGAATCAAAATCCGCAGTCCGCGCCGAACGGAGCGCCAACGGGTGTGAGACCCTCCGACGAAATGTTGCGTCCCGAAGAAATGAATTGGTGGGGCGAACGCGCTTGGCAAGGCATTCGCGATTTGGAAAAACTCAATCCGTTTTTGAAAGCGGACACGGCGTTGACCGATGACTACAATCGGCTCATACAAAACTATCGCGGCGTCGTGCGCTCTTTCCGCGGCGGCGATCCGCTGAAGCGCGAGCAAATTGAACAGCAGCTCATCGATCCGTTGCGCCGCTTCGAAGCCGAACTGGCGAGCCGCCTTTCCGTGCTGCAGAATCAGCAACAAATTCTCACCGTCCGCGACGAGCCGGTGCCGCCGCAATATCGCGAGATGGTGGATAAGTATTTTGAGATGCTGTCGAAGAAGAAATGAGGTCGGGCGAAGTCGGACCCTGGCCTGCCGCAGGGCAGGCTTGGGCGCGACGATTGTTCTAAATTAGAAACCTTGCCTGCCCAAGTCTGACTTCACATTTTCCTTTTTTCCTTTGGAAAAAAAACACCAAAAAGTTTATATTTGAGCGAGCAAAAAAGAAAGGGTCATCCGATGGAAGTACAAATTTCAGGAAAAGCGGCAGAGATTATCAGCGCAAGGGTAGCGTCTGGAATATACGCCGATGCGGATGAATTTGACCAAGTTAAACTTGCAAGACTCCGCCGTGAACTGCAGCTTGGTATCGATCAACTCAATCGTGGAGAAGGTGTTGCTTTTGACGCCGACAGGATCAATCGTGCGATTGATAGAAAACTTAAGCATGCGCATTGAACTCATCAGAGTCTTATATGATGCAATGGATTTTTCGAGGCATTACCAGCAGAACTAATATCTCATGATTCCACAAGAGCTACAGGCATTGATCGCGTTGGGCGAGGGGCAGTTGATCGAATTCAAACCTTTCGGCGGTGGCGTGAGCGTCACAAGTTTGGCGGAGACAATTGTGGCCTTTGCCAATGCCGAGGGTGGCACTATTCTTATAGGTGTCGAGGATAATAGGATGATCACGGGGTTTTCTCCCACCACCGAAAATATCGATCGTCTCTTAAACGCCGCGCGAGACTGTTGCCGGCCCCCGGTTCCGGTTAAAGTGGAACGGGTAGAGGTGAATGGACGAACGATTGTGGCGATCATTGTTGAGCGCAGTACAAGCCTGCACAGTCATGTCGATGGACGCGTTATCCTGCGCGTCGGCTCACAAGACAAGCGTTTGCTGGGAGATGAAATCTTCAAGGTCGCTTCGGCAAAAACGCAGGTAAGCTACGAGAACGATCCCGTTCCGCAGGCCTCGTGGGATGATCTCGACGAGCTTGTGATTGCCGAATATCTGCGCCGCCGCGAAGAGCGGTTGAGAGAAAGAATCCAACTTGATAAAATCGAGTTGCTCCGTGCGTTGGGATTAACGGCAGCTCATCACGAGCGGGAAGTGCCCAATGTGGCAGCGGTCCTTTTGTTTGGCCGTCATCCGGACCGTTTCATCGTTCAGAGCGGTTTGGTGGTGGTGCGTTTTGCGGGTACCGAACCCGGCAGCGGGCCGACCGGACTTCCCGGATATGTTCAGCGCGAAGACATTAGCGGGCCTTTGGTGTACTGCGTTGAGCGCGGCTGGCAAGCCGTGTGGAAAGAAATGCGCAAAGAAGCTCGCATCACCTCATTGGTTCGCGAAGAAATTCCCGAATATCCTCCTTTCGCCGTTCGCGAGGCCATTATCAATGCGATGGCGCATCGCGATTGGCGCGTCAGCGGTTTGCGCAACCAAGTCCGCATGTTTGATGACCGCATTGAAGTTGTGAGCGCCGGAAATTTTCCCGGCCATGTCACGGCTGAGAATATCGTGCATGAGCAGTTCTCGCGGAATCCCAAAATTGTCAAGGTGCTCTACCACTGGAATTATATTGAAGAGCTGGGCATTGGGATTGATCGGATGATTTGAGCGATGACAGAGGCTGGAAATCCGTCACCGGAGTTTTCGTCGAATGGACACAGCGTGACCATCACGCTGCGAAGCTCGATGCCGCATGCGCCGGTTGTAATTCCGGAAGCTTGGAAAGAGAAATTGAATGCTAGGCAAATACAGGCTATTGAGTATCTGAAGAAAAAAGGAAGTATTTCCAATAAAGAATATCGAGAACTTTTTAAAATTAGTTCCGCCCTTGCTAGGCGAGACATTTCGAAAATGTTACGACAAGATATTTTGATGCGACAAAAACTTGGAAAAGCAACCGTTTATACTTTAGCGGTCAAAGCCAGTTTAGATACGGCGAGTTAACTCGCGCTGTCGAGTCGAAGATGATTGCGGCCTATTGGTGAACGCTTGGGTATCTATTGGTAGCGGATTGGTAGCGGATTGGTAGCGGATTGGTAGCGGATTGGTGTTCGATTGCAGCCGAATAGCTGTCACTTGATAGAACAATCAATATACTAAGGAACGCCAATTAAATAACTTACTGTAGAAGCTCGATAGAAATGTCATGGTTTTGTCCACAATAGAAATGTCAGGAGGAATATAAAATAATTGTGTTTATTGGTCAAGCGTTTTGAGTTATATTTTGGTAATTTTTAATCTTCACGCCTC
>Ga0247727_10006742_pt1 | contig 22382 bp, 22 predicted proteins | sample WisWelCaveWW1625_FD_202498 | JGI IMG/M metagenome (GOLD analysis project Ga0247727, IMG submission 202498) | Biofilm microbial communities from Wishing Well Cave, Virginia, United States - WW16-25 | ecosystem: Environmental > Aquatic > Deep subsurface > Groundwater > Cave microbial mat | place...
GTCACCCCGGCCGCCGAGTTCAATATCTATGTGGACCCGCACGCAGCCCAGCGGGTGTTCCAGTCCGGTCTCCCGATCACCCTTGTGCCGTTGGATGTCACCATGCAGGTGACCTTGAGTCGGGACACGATTCACAGACTCACCGGCAAGGTAACCGATCCCGTGTGCCGCTTCCTCGGTGATGTCACTGGCCCCGCCCTCGACTTTTCCGCACAGATCGAAGGGAAGGCGTTGTTCCCTCTGCACGATCCGCTCGCTGTCGCTGTCGCCATCGCCCCGACACTTGTCAAGCTGACACCCCTGCACGTCCAGGTTGAAACCGATGGCCGCGCGACATTGGGCATGACCCTCGCGGACCGGCGGGCTGTTCGACCCTCACAAAAAGCTGAGCCGAATCTTCATGTCGCATTGAAAGTGGACGCGCAACGGGCCCTCAAGATCTTTCGTGAACGACTGTGCCGGCGGTAGCCTATCATCGGTCAACGGTCACCGGTGAATGGTGAGATAACGGAATCATGCCGAAAGTAGTTGTTGTCGGGTCGGCGAATGTAGATTTCACCGTGGCCGTGGATCACCTGCCGGCCGCCGGCGAGACTGTCCTGGGGAAAGACTTCTATCAATCGCTGGGGGGAAAAGGTGCCAACCAGGCAGTGGCGGCGCTGCGGGCCGGCGCGGAAGTCACCTTTCTCGCCAAGCTGGGCGCGGACGCCCATGGCCAGCAACTGGAACTTCATCTCTCCTTCCTGGGGCTCCCGCGAGACAGCTTGCTCCGGGATCCCAATCACCCCACCGGCGTGGCGCTGATCATGGTGGATCAGGCGGGCCTGAACATGATCGCGGTCGCGCCGGGGAGCAATCAGTCGTTGAGCGTCGAAGAGGTCAAGCGATCATCCTCGCTGATTGCCCAGGCCAGAGTTCTCCTTGCTCAGCTTGAAGTCCCACTTCCCGCCGTCCTTGAGGCATTGCGCATCGCTAAGAAACAGGGAGTCCTCACGATTCTGAACCCGGCCCCCGCCCAGCCGCTTTCTCCCGACATTCTCAAGCTCGTGGACGTTCTCACGCCAAACGAAGGAGAAGCGCAAGCCTTGACGGGCCAGGCTGACGTGGCCGCGGCAGCCCGTACCCTGGTTGGGCAGGGTGTTACCTCCGTGGTGGTCACTCTGGGTGAACAAGGTGCCCTGCTGGTCAATACAGAGGGCTCTCGCCTGTTCCCACCCTTTCAAGTGAACACCGTGGACACGACAGCGGCTGGCGATGCCTTTTGTGGCGCCCTGGCCTGTGCCTTAGCAGAAGGCCGATCAATGGAAGATGCCATCGTCTTTGCCAATGCGGCTGGCGCGCTGACGACCACCAAGCGCGGCGCCCAGGATACCCTCCCCATCCGCAGCGATATCGAGCAGTTGTGCCGAAGTCGGTGACGTAGCGACCTCTCCCTTGCCCTTGCGAGCGCCTGACAGTAGAGTGAATAGCAGCCTCCCCGTACACATGCCTGAAAGGTGAGCCCATGCTGATGATCGACCGCAGACAGTTCCTCGTTCGTACCGGCTTGACGCTGAGCGCCGGGCTGCTGGCCGGCGCCCTTCCCCTGCCCAAAGCCCTGGCTCAAACGGCGGCGGCGCCCAAGCTGGATACCTGGGAGGCGGTGCGCGATCAGTTCCTGCTGAAACGGGACTGGATCCACATGACCGGATTTCTGCTCGCGTCCCATCCGACGCCGGTCCGCGAAGCGATTGAGCGGCACCGGCGCGGATTGGACGAAGATCCGGCGTCCTACTGGTTTGAGAACGAGGAGCGGGCCGAAGCGGAGGTCCTGCGCGCCGCCGCGGGCTATCTCGGCGCGCAACCGACCGACATCGCGCTCACGGACAGCACGACGATGGGACTGGGCCTGCTCTATGGCGGTCTTACGCTCTGGCCAGGCCAGGAAATTCTCTCCACGACCCACGACCACTATTCGACGGAAACCTCCCTGCGGCATCGCGCCGAACGGACGAACGCCTCGTTCCGTCAGATTTCCCTCTATAAAAAGCTGGCGACCGTGTCCCGCGACGAAATTGTCGAATCGCTCGTCAAAGCCGTGCGCCCCAACACGCGCTACGTGGCGGTCACGTGGGTCCATTCGAGCACGGGGCTCAAACTGCCGATTCGCGCCATGGCCGACGCGCTGGCCACGATCAACGCCAAGCGCAATGAGAAGGACCGGGTGATTTTCTGCGTGGACGGCGTGCACGGATTCGGCGTGGAAGACGTCACCGTAGCGGACCTGGGCTGTGACTTCTTTACCGCCGGCTGCCACAAGTGGATGCTCGGTCCTCGCGGGACAGGATTGGTCTGGGGCCATCCCCGCGCCTGGCCGGTCGCGCACGCGACGATCCCGACCTTCAACAACGAGGCCTATCGCATCTGGATGAAGGAGCTGCCGCCGCATGAGGTGCCGAAAGCAGCGATCATGACACCGGGCGGTTTCCATTCGTTCGAGCACCGCTGGGCGCTGGACGAGGCGTTCAAATTCCATCTCGCGATCGGCAAGGACCGGACCGCCAAGCGGATCCATCTATTAAACCGTCAACTCAAGGAGGGCCTGGCAACGATGCCGCACGTGACGCTGCATACGCCGATGGCGGATGACCTGTCGGCAGGGATTGTCTGTTGCGAAGTGGCGGGCTTGACGCCCGAGCAGGTCGTGCAGGCGCTTCGTCAGAAAAAGATCCTTGCCAGCGTCACGCCCTACGCCACGAAGTACGCCCGCCTCGCGCCGAGCCTGCTCACATCGCCGGAAGAAGTGGACAAGACGCTGCAAGCGGTCAGGGCTCTGCGCGGCTAGCCGAATGGGACTTGCCGAATTTCTCGCTGCTCAATTGCGAAAACCGTCGGGGTGGGTGGGTCGCCTCGTGATGGGGCGGTTCTTTAACAAGTTCAACGCCCGGATCAATCAGTTGACCATCGAGAGCCTAGACATCCAGGCCACCGACCATGTCCTCGATATCGGATTCGGCGGCGGCTTCACCATTCCGCGCATGGCGGCGCTCACCCCCGCGGGCAAGGTTTGCGGTGTGGATATGTCTGAGCCGATGGTCCGGCAGGCGCAGACGCGGTTTTCGCGTCTGATCGCGGAAGGACGCGTTAACGTGCAGCTTGGAGACCTTGCCAAACTTCCATATCACGATGGCACCTTCGACAAGGTCTGCACCGTCAACACAGTGTATTTCTGGCCGGACCCGCTTCAGAACTTGGCTGAAATTCGGCGGGTGATGAAACGGGGCGGCCGGTTGGTGGTGTCCTTCCGTTCTCGCGAGAAGATGGAAGCCATGAAGATACTCCTGCCAGGACTCCGACTCTATGCGCCGCCTGAGGTTCAGGGATTGCTGGAACGGGCCGGATTTAGACACGTGCGCATCGAGACGTATGATAAGGACAAACGTCTCGATGCCATTCTGGTCGTTGGAAGCGCTTAAACAGGATTCGATCAGCCCACCGGACTTACTGACTACCGAGGACGGGAACGCAGGTACACCGACTGAAGACCGACGATGGTCTTGGCGTCGCGGATGGTGCCGTCACGAATCTGAGAAATGGCTTTTTCTATAGGTATTTCAATGACTTCGAGCACCTCGTCGTGGTCGAGTTTTTGTTCCGTTTTTGTGAGGTCGGTGGCTTTGAACAGGTGCATGATCTCGTCGGTGAACCCCGGCGCCGTAAAAAACGTTTCCAGCTCCTCGATCGTGCCGGCGCGATAGCCGATTTCTTCTTCCAACTCTCGCTCCGCGCAGAAACGCGGGTCTTCGCCGGGATGCAGCTTCCCCGCTGGAATCTCGTAAATAAATCCTCCCGCAGCCAACCGGAACTGCCGGATCAGGATGACCGTGCGCTCATCTTTCATCGGCACGATCGCCGCCGCACCAGGATGACGGACGACTTCGAGTTCGACGGTCGCGCCGTTCGGCAGCGTCACGGTTTCGAGATTGAGCGTGACGACTTTGCCTTTATAAATGTTCTTGGTCATGGTCAGCAAATAGCTGGTAGCGAACAGCAAATAGCAAAATCTCGTTTCCGGAGCTTTCGGCTATTAGCTATTGGCTACTCGCTCTCTTATAAAACGGCAGCTTGACGCAGACGGCGTCCTGCAGGCGGCCGCGGATATCAATCTGAAACCGCGCGCCCGGGTCCGCGAACGCTGGGGGCACGTAGGCGAGGCCGATCCCCTTCTGCAGGCGCGGCGAGAGATTCCCGCTGGTGACGACGCCGATGTCTTTGCTAGAAGCCAGTACTTTCATCCCATGGCGCGGCACGCCCTTCTCGACCAATTCAAAGCCGACGAGCCGTTTCGCCGGTCCCTTCTCCTTTTGTTCGAACAGAATCTTCCGGCCGATGAAGTCACCTTTTGTGAAATTCACCGCATAAGTGGCGCTCGCTTCCAGCGGCGTGGTCTGCTCGTCCATGTCGTTCCCGTAGAGCAGATAGCCGACTTCCAGCCGCAGCAGATCGCGGGACCCCAACCCGCAGGGCTTGATGCCGGCCTGTTGCCCCGCTTTGAGCAAAGCCTCCCAGACCGCCCTGGCTGAAGATGAGGGCACATAGAGCTCGTAGCCGACCTCGCCGGTATAGCCGGTTCGAGATATCACGCTCTGCGCGCCCAGAACGGCGGTTTCCAGGCACTGGCGCGGCTTCAGCCGATCGGCAGCGTCGGGGCAGATGGTCCGTAAGATGTGCGGCGACTGGGGTCCCTGGAGGGCAATCTGCGCCAGATGGCCGCTTTCGTCTTCGAGGCGGACGTCGCCCTGTGGCGCCTGCGCGCACAGCCAGGAGAAGACTTTCTCCCGGTTCGAAGCGTTGACGCAGACGAGAAACCTGATGTCTCCCAGGCGATAGATGAAAATGTCGTCTTTGATGCCGCCGGACGGATTGCAGACCATCGCGTACTGCGCGGCGCCGACGGCCAACGGCTGGACGTTGTTCGTGGTGACGCGCTGCAGGAAGGAAACGGCGTCGCGGCCTTCGACGGTGAGCCGGCCCATGTGGCTGACGTCGAACAGCCCGGCGGCGGTCCGGACGGTCTGGTACTCGTCCACGACGCCGGAATACTGGATCGGCATCTCCCAGCCGGCGAAATCCACCAGCTTGGCGCCCGCAGACACGTGCATCTGATACAGAGGGGTGCGCTTCATGAAAGGCAGTCTAAAGTGCAAATCAGTCAGAAAGTCTTAAAGTCGTCAAGTCAGAAAGTCTCATGGTAAAGACTTGATGACTTTCGGACTTGATAGACTTTACGACGTTCGTCGGAGATCCAGCAGCTCGACGTCGCAGGTCAATGGGGCATTGGGAGGAACTGTTGCCGGGATGTTCAGACATCAGGCTCCGAGAACAGCGCGACGCTGGCGGTATAGCCGTGGAGGAAGTTGCGCCCACCCACCGGGCCGATTTCCCCCTGGGCAAAGAACCCGGCGGTCGGAATCTCGCCGGCCCGCTCCTTGAGGATGGACACATCGTGATGCGGCCGCCCGAACAGTCCGCGGCCACGCCCGCAACAACTGAACACGAGCGCGCCCAAGGGCGGCTGCTGATGCCGGACCCGCTCCGCCGCCAGCAGCATATGGAGGTCCTCCGTCGCGGATTGGGCATCTCGCAGATGAAACTGGACCGTTTGCCCTTCCCGGACCACATCGCCGATGGCCAGGCTGCCCGACCGCTGATCCGCACCGATCAGATTCCGCACCAGGAAATCGCCCCGCTCGAAGCGATTGTGCTGCTCGTCGATCACCACGCCGATGTGCAGGGCGCGCTGGGCCAGGCGTTGCTCTTCGTCGCTCAGCGAGGCGAAGAACGACTGGAGCCGCTCCAACGCCGGCGTGCCGCTCAGCTCGTGGATGACGTTGTGCTCCGCCCTCGTCACCACGTACCGTTCCCCGATCGGCCGGCACCCCTGCGAGATGACCGTCCGGATGGCGAGGGGACCGGAGAGGGCCACGCCGACCAGCCCTCCGTCATAGACGTCTCCGTCGAGCACCATGCGGTTGTCGCCCTGATCCCGTCCGCCACCGGCCAGCCCGCCGATCGCCGGCGAGCCGGGACACCGATCCGCGACGAGCGACAGGACCTTGTCCATGGGCGTGGAAAAGGGATCGGCCAGCAGGATAAACGACGGATGCGCTGAGAGCGCATCCACCTCTCCCGGCCAGCCGGTCATGGAGATTCCGTATTCATCCTGTTCGGCCGACAGGCGGAATGGTTTCATCGACACGCCCGGGAGGCTGGCCGCCCAGAGGGTGGCGGCGGGGGCGCTTTCGATTTCCTCGCCTCCGCCGATGACGCCCTCGCCGGAGCAGCCGATCAGCAGGCGGGGGGCCAGTTCACGCCGGACGGCCTCCACCAATGCTTCGGCCGACTCGGCGTACTGCGACGAAAAAAAGAGGCAGGCCAGATCGGCCGGCCGGCCGCCCAGATCGCGCCGCACGGTTTGCGCCGCGGCGGACCCCGTCGCGCGCGAGTCCCGCTCTCGCGAGACGGCCGCCGCAAACTTCAACGCGGTCTGGACTTTGCTCGACATCGGTTCCCCTGGGATGCGTCGGTCCGTGATCCCGTGTTGCTATTCCGGAAGATTGGCTCGATGGCCCCGTTCGGATTCCAGCTTCTTGTGGTACCGCCACATGTAGGAATGGTAATCGTCGAGTTGCGCCAGGAGATAATGCAATTCGGTGGGATCCTCCGCCTCCAGCGCCCGGGCCAGGCGGGTTTTCAAAAATTCTGCGAAGGCCTGCGTCTTGTCTAGCGCGGTGAGCAGTTTCAACCCCCCGCCCATTTGATAGTCAGTCATGGTGCATACCCTCTTGTTGTCTATCGGGTATCTCAGCGTCCTGCATCAAGCATAGACAGCCCGTTTCGGGAAATGCAAGCCCGTTACTTGGTCTGTGGCAGCAGGGAGCGGAGTGTTGTCAAGGAGATGGCTTCGACGCGGTGGCCGTCCCGGCCGACTGTGGTGCGCGCCATAGTCAAGGCATTCAGGATGGCTTCTTCCGTCGCTTCGACAGTCGCGCTCAGCAGCGGGTTGATATGTGCATCGGACAGATGGGTCATCGTGAAGGTGCGGTCGGTCGGATAATGGGGGATCGTGTTCCCCGTCGAAAAGGCCAGCATGAAATCCCCGCTTCCGTGTCTGGCGGTAGAGCCCGTTCGCGCTAGCCCCAGCGCGGCGCGCTTCGCCAGCCGGCCGAGCTGCCGGCTGTCGAGTGGAGCATCGGTGGCAATGACGATAATGATCGAGCCTTCGGCGCCCAAAGACGCCTTCTCCTCGCCTTTATACAGCCGTCCTACAGGTACGCCAGCGACCATTAATTCTTCCCGGCGTCCATGATTGGCATTGACCAGTACGCCGACCGTGTAGCCGCCTTCTTCCTTCGACAGCCGGCGCGACGAGGTCCCGATTCCCCCCTTGAATCCGTAGGACACCATACCGGTCCCTGCGCCCACAGCCCCCTCGGCGACGGGACCGGTCGATGCGCCCTCCAGCGCCGCCATCACGTCCTGCTCCGACACATGCCGGCCCTGACTATCGTTCAGGCGGCTGTCGTCACACTCGGCCACGACCGGGGTAAGCGTATCGTCGGTGATGCCGATCTCAGGATAGCGCTTGATCATCCAGCTCATCACGCCGTTGGCGACGCGCGGCACGTTCAGGGTATTGGTCAGGGCGATGGGATATTCCAGAAATCCGGACTCCGCGACCCAGGCGAGACCGGTCATCTCGCCGGTGCCGTTGAGCACGAACGATCCGGCCGGCACTTTCTTGTTCCAGACGTCGTCCCGCGGCACGATGACGGTGACCCCGGTGCGGACAGGCCCCTGCCCGGGCTTCAGAGCGCCCTCTCCCCGATTCAAGGTGACCTGCCCGACTTTCACGCCCACCACATCGGTAATGGCATTGAGCGGCCCCGGCTGGTAACGGCCGATGGTAATGCCCAGCTCCCGCGCGCGCTGCCGGGACTCCTCCGCCGCACCGGCAGGCATCGAAGTGACGCCGAGCGCGGCCAGCACCGCCAGCACCATCGCCCCTATCAGGGAAGACTGCTCAGACTTCATAGACGGCTCCCAGGTGCGGAACGACCACGCGCATGGCCGGATGCTCGGCTTGCATGGCCGCCGCCAGCGAGAGCGCCTGCTTTTCTTCGCCATGGACCACGAAGACCTTGCCCGGCAACGGATGAATCGAACGCACATAAGCCAGGAGATCGTTCCGGTCGGCGTGGGCCGAGAGGCCGTTGAACCGTACGACCTGCGCGCGGCGTGGTGTGGGAATCCCGAAGATCGGCACCACGTCCCAATTCTCGACCAGCTTGCGGCCCAGCGTATGCTCGGCCTGGAACCCGACGATCACAATCACGTTGGCTGCGTCCTGAATCGCGTGCTTCAGATGATGCAGCACCCGGCCGCCTTCACACATGCCGGAGGAGGCGATGATCATGCAGGGGCCTTTCATCGCATTCAGTTTCTTGCTGTCGTCCACCGACGAGACATACCGGATGTACCGCGCCCCAAAGGGGTCGCCTTCCGACGTGAGGGTCTTGAAGGTCTCTTCGTCGTAATACTCCGGATGCTTGCGAAAAATCTCCGTGGCTTTGGCGGCGAGCGGCGAATCGATGAAAATCGGAAACGGCTCGATCTTGCCTTCCCGGACCAGCGCCTTGATCCGCATCACGACATCCTGCGTGCGCCCCACGGCAAAGGCCGGGATGATGAGTTTGCTCCGGTGGGCCTTGATGTGCGCCACGAGCTCAATGATCTTTTGAGTCTGCGCCTCCTGCGCATTTTCGTGCAGGCGGTCGCCGTAGGTGGACTCGATGATGAGCGTGTCGCAGGGCGGCGGACTGGCCGGATCGCGAAGAACCGGCATCTGTTTCCGACCCAGATCGCCCGTGAATAAGATCGTCTTCGTGCCGCCCCGCTCGGACACGGCCACGCGAACGGCTGCCGAGCCGAGAATGTGGCCCGCGTCGTGGAACGAGGCCTTGATGCGCGGATGTACGGTGACGGTCTCCTGATACCGGACGCCGACAAACCGGCGCGCAATGTTCTCCACATCATCCGCGTCGTAATAGGGCGCCCGGCATTGCTTCCCTCGCCGTCGCTCCTCCTTGTTCACATACTTGCAATCGTTCTCCTGGATGCGCGCCGAGTCCCCTAAGAGCACCTGGGCCAGGTCGGCTGTCCCCTGCGTGAGATAGACCTTGCCGGAAAACCGGTGCTTGGCCAGCACCGGCAAGGCCCCGCTGTGGTCGATATGGGCATGGGAGAGCAGCACCGCATTGACAGCTTTGGGATCGAACCCGAGGATACGGTTGCGTCGGTCGGCCTCCCGGCGATCGCCTTGAAACATCCCGCAATCCAGGAGTACCTGTGCGCTGCTGGTCTGCAGCAGGTGCCGGCTGCCGGTGACCGACCGGGCTGCGCCGTGGAAGGCGATTTTCATTTGGGGGGGGCGACCCCGTGGTTCTTCGAGATGAGATCCCAGGCTTCCTGGGCCGTCTCCGCGTAGTGGAACAGCTTCAAGTCCTCTTCGCTGATCAGGCCCGCTTCGACCAGGGCCGACCAATTGATGAGCTTCTCCCAGAAGGCCTTGCCCATCAGGACGATGGTCATGCCGGTGACTTTTCCGGTTTGGAGCAGCGTCAGGGTCTCGAACAACTCATCCAGCGTGCCGTACCCTCCGGGAAAAGCCACCAGGGCTTTGGCCCTGAGGAGAAAATGCATCTTCCGGATGGCGAAGTACTTGAACTGAAAACACAGGGAAGGGGTGATATAGGGATTGGGTTTCTGCTCGTGCGGAAGGGTGATGTTCAATCCCACGGATTTGGCACCGACGTCGGCTGCGCCCCGATTGGCCGCTTCCATGATCCCCGGCCCCCCGCCGGTGACCACGACGAAGTCGCAGCGACCGTCGATCTGGCAGGTGGACGACACCAGCCGGCCGAACTCGCGCGCCTCATCATAAAAGGAGGCGAGCTTCAACTGGTGACGCGCAACCTCCACTGCCCGCCGCAACTCGCGATCCTTCGGCTTCTTAACCAGGGCGGCCGCCGCCGCCGCTACCCGTGTCTTCGCTTCGGCCGGTTCCACCAGCCTGGCGCTGCCGAACACCACCACGGTGGACTGGATCCCCTCTTCGTGCTGGACGAGTTCCGGTTTGAGCAGTTCGAGCTGCAACCGGATGGGCCGCAACTCCTCCCGATTCAAGAACTCGACGTCTTGGTCGGCCCGACGATAGGCAGGAGACTGCAGGAGGGCTTCCGTCAGCTTCTCAGGACTCTTGGATGGCTTGCCCATAGGTCTTGATTATAGCGGGAGACCCCCGGCACGGCAACGCGTTCCAGCGAGAACTTGACTATTTCAGTCCTTAAACGGCCAAAGTACGAACTCCGTCGCCTTGGAATGAATCTCAAAGGCGTAATATCGCGTGACCCAGTTCGAATCGAAAAATACTCGGAAATGGTCGGACCCGACCCCGCCGCCTTCAAGATCAAAATTTCGAGCCGAATCTGGCACCACCAGCAAGGCCGGCACGACAAACGGCAGTCCCCATAGTAGATCCACCTTAAATTGTTTAACGTCCAGAAAATCGTATTGCGCGATCGGGCCTGCTTTGGAGTCTTTGAGCTGATCCGGCACACCCAGTTGCTGTAGCACGTCCGTGAAGGTCGTCTGTCCGGGCACAATGAACGCGACATCGGCGCTCTTAATCGGATGATTGAGCGTCACCCGCTGCCAGCGGATCGGACAGCCCGACGCGACAAGCAAGAGAACGAGTAATAACGCGAGCTGCGCGGATCGGTGCGTTACCATGCTCAATCGCCGAAGGGCCAGAACTGAAATTCAGGAGACGGTTTCGCTTTGCCGAAGACGAGATCGTCCACGACGCCGCTGCCGCTAATAAAGACATATAGGTCCTGCCCCTGCACATTTGCCCGCGAGAAAAATAGGACCGTACCCCACTTCACGTCGTAGTTGTAGTACTGGAATACTTCATGATCATTGATCTCGATGATCCTGTCCGGCGCACCAAGGCGCGCGGCGACCTCGCTGCGCGTCGACACATTTTTCTTAATGGCGTCAATATCCGCCGGATTGAATCGATCGCCGTACTTTCCTCTGACAAAAGCGCACCCATTGAGGAGGCTGAGACTCAGCGCAAGCGCGATCATGGTTCTGGCTCTCGTCATGGAATCTCCCTCCGCCGCAGTCGGCTCAGGCTACCGCTTCTTCCGCGCGCGGCCCTGGTTCCGGCTTAACACAAAATCATCCTCGAAGACGTGGTAGGACGAGGTCCCCAGTCCGACCTTGGTGTAGACTGCTTTGGCGATCTTGTTCTCCCGCTCGACATAGAGCCGGACGCCGCAGACGTCTCCGCGGCTCTTCGCCTGCTCCAGAATCGCGTGGTGCATCTTCCGGTAGACGCCGCGACGCCGCCACGCCGGATCGACATAGACGCTCTGAATCCACCAGAAGGTGGCGTTCCGCCAATCGCTCCATTCAAAGGTCACCAGCAATTGGCCGACGACGCGCGGCGAGCGGTCCGTGACCTCTGCCACAAGATAAAAGCCGCGCGCCGGGGAGTTCAAGACGGCCCGCGTCCCCTCCCGCAACCGTGCCGTATTCAAACGCCGCTCCTCCGTTTCCTTCGCCATGGCTGCGCTGAACCGGACGAGCACGTCGACATCCTCGGGCGTGGCCGGTCGGATGATCAGACCGTTTAGAGTGGACATCGCGCCTCTCCTACCCGCCCTGCGGCCGCGCCGGCTGGCGGGCCGCACTCAGCCAGCCCGCCGCAGGTCTGTACAGGCCCGCGGAGAATTCCATCTTCATCGCTTCCTCGGGCGGCAGGTTGATCGGCACCACGTTGTGTTTGGGGATGAACGCCAGATACCCGGTGAACGGGTGGATGGCGGTCGGCACAAAAACCATCATGAGCGGCGACGGCACGACCTGGACGGCCGGTGGCGCAGCGCCCATCACAAACCCCAGAGCCCAGAGCCCTTCGCGAGGGAAGGGGAACACCACGACGGTGCTCCGGTCGAAGCGGGCGCGGAACTGAAACAAATCGGCCATGCTTTTGATCGTCAAGTACACGCTCCGGACCAGAGGAATCCGTTGGAGCCACTCTTCCGCCCCCTTCAGCAGCCGCTGCCCGAGCTGCAAATGGGTCGCCAGGATGCCGGCCAGCACGATGAGGGTGAACAGGGACAGCAGGCCAAGCCCCGGGATATCGGACTGCACCGCCTCTCCCAGGAGGTCTGCCAGAAGCTCATCGAGCGCGAGAAACAGCGTGCGGAGAATGAGCACGGTCCCCCAGGCCGGTACGAGGACCAACAGGCCGGTGACAAAATATCCCCTGACTGTATGCCATCGTGGCCGCATGCGTTTCTCCTACCTAGGCCGCTCAGTCTAGCAGATTCCCCGGTCCCGCACACCGCCCATGGCAAGAGCCTCACCGCTTGATCTTCCGGGGCGATTGAATTATTCTGTCCTCGCAGATTGAACGCTTTTCATTGCTCTACGAGGCCCCTATGCCGAAAGCCAATATCGACAAGGAGTTACTGGCCATTCTCTGTTGCCCTGAAACGAAGCAGGACGTGGCCCCGGCCAGCGATGCGCTCATCGGCACGTTGAATGCGCGCGTGCAGCAGGGAACGCTGAAAAACAAGGCCGGGCAACTCGTCAAGGAAGCGCTGGATGGCGGGTTACTCAGAGCCGATAAAAAGATCCTCTACCCGATCCGCGAGGATATTCCCGTCATGCTGATCGAGGAAGGCATTCCCGTCGAAGGCCTCGCCTAGCCCCTTCCGCTCGCAAATTTGCATGTCGCGATATCCCGTTCGGACGGCTCCGTGACGTCCGTCACGGGGCCAGGAGTTTGCCCTCGGCTTGCTCCCGGCTTGTTTTTGATCCCGTCGACGTGCCGCACTGGGCACACAGATATTCGTACAGATTGCCGTTCGGCAGGACCAGCAGGAGCCTCTCCCGGGTCGGGGTCGCCTGTTTGCAGGTCGGGCAGTAAAGCAGCGATGCCTGGAACGCTCCATACTGGTCCGGCGGAACCGCACCACTTCCAGGCCTGGGACGAGGAGGCCGTGCAAACGGATTGAGCGGGAAGCCTGGTTTACGGGCGGAGGGAGGCATGCGCGTGCGGCTTCCTTGTTCCCGAGGGCTCTTGCTGACTCACCGTCCGTCCGTTAGCCATGCAGCGATCCGGTCTTCGACCGGCCCCGGAACACCCACCAGCATGATCGAACAAGCTGGACGGCGATGTACACGGCCAGGCCGAGCAGCAGCCCATACAGCCCCGCCTGGCTCCACGGCCAGCGCTCCGGCGCATGCAGCACGACCCCCAGCGTAATATGGCCGCCGAGGCCGAGACAGAGCGCAAAGACGATCCACTCGCGGGTGAAACGGACCTTGGGTGGTAGTTCTTGCTGGTCCATGCAGCAGCCACCTGCCTGGCAGAGCACACGGGAGGCCGAGGAATCAGGCGGGACGGGACGCTACGCCGGCGTGTCCGTACTCACGGAGCTTTTGGCAGACTCGATCTCCGCAACCGCAATGAGGCTCGCAAGATAGTCCGAGACAAAGTTCAGCGCCTCTTCCCGGCCGTCGGCCCGGCGGCCTTTTTCGCGGCGCTGGACCGAGAGTTCGTGGTCGAGATCGGACTTCACATCTCCCAGAACGCGCTGGAGCGATGAGGGTGTCAGATTGGCATCCATCTCCTCGAGCTCTTGGCACCGATCGAGCACCCAATTGAGCCCTTCGATTCTGCCGGCATAGTGTTCCTGCTCCGCCATATCGAGCCGGGACATGGCCGTGGCAAAAGACTGGGCTTCGTAGACCAGATTATAGAAGCTTGTGACTGCCCGCTGTACGGTTGGATTCATTCAACAATCTCCTCGTGACGCACACGTTTGTACCATTATACATGACCGGGAAGGAGCTACAAGGTTTTTTGGCTTTCATTTTTACGTAAAGAGCAGCGAGTGGAACTCGTTCATGAACCCATAATAGAGAGGAGCGAAATCCTTGAGGCTGTCCGGGCTGGTCTCCTTGAGACGCTTGAAAAAGAACACCTGATGGCGTGGATCAAGCTGTTCCAACAGGTGGCTCAACTGAGCCATAGTGTAGCTTCCTGAGGGGACACTCAATACATAGTGGACCAGTCGCTCGACGAACTGTTCCCCGACATAGTCGCTTGTAATGAAGCCCTCCGGGATCTTGCCGGACGCCAGAAACTCGTTAAATGGGACCGCCTGGGCTGCGAATGGGATCGGCGCACGTGGCGGTGTCGTCATGAACTCTCCCGGGAACCAAGCTCCTGCCTGCAAGACCGGTCCACTCTACCCAAGCCTTATCCCCAGCGTCAAGGTTCTCCGCCTTTGATTGTCGGTTATGCCTGCGGGTCTGTGCGGACTGGAACAGAGCGGCGACGTTCAATAATAGGGGTTTGCCGGGATCGCCAACGTGAAATATTTGCCCTTCTCTTCATAGAGAATCCGGTCGGCGACCAGCTCGGCCAAGGACTGCTGCAGGACTTCAAGCGACGATTGCGCGCACTCCGGCCGATTGCGCAATTCTTGCTGAATGACTTCGATCGACTTCGGAGCTTCGTTGCAAAATTCGATGACGAAGGCCGCGGGGTTGTCGTGGCGTTTCCGAACCGGGGCCTTCACTCCTCTTCCGTCGTACACGGTCACAAATCCCATGCCCTTCACGTAATACAGAAACGGCTTGTCCGCCGAGCTGTGGCGGCGCTTCCACTGATCGGTGAGATCGGTCAGTTCCTGCGCCAGTGCAGGGTCTACACGCCGTTCCACTTCGTATTCGAAATCATAGGCGGTCTTGGCCAAATCCATTTGGGATGGATCATACACGTAGTCGTAGGCCATGCCAGGCCCGGTAATCTTGATGCCGTACCGATCGGGATTGGTGAAATACGGGCTAAACCGTTCGAGCCAGAGCCGCCCGACGCTTTCCGGAGGAGGGAAATGCATGATCGACGGAATGAGGCTGATCTGCCGTCGGTAATCGTCGTCGGTTTCACCGGGAAATCCGAGCAGGATATTCCAGGAGATGTGAACATTGTAGTAGCTGCTCCACTTGAGGCACACGAGATTCTGCAGCGGGCTGACCCCCTTATCCATCTCTTGAAGCGTGGCGGTGCTGAGGCTTTCGATGCCCGGCTGCATCGCTTTTGTGCCTCCCCGAGCGAGCGTATGAATCTGGCGCTTGGTCAGATTGCTCTTGGTTTCGATGAAAAATTCCAGATCATACCGTTCCTCGGCAAGCTTCCCGAACACCGCGTCGATATAGGCCATATCAATGATGTTGTCGACGAACCGAAACCGGGTGGCGTTATACCGTGAGGAGAGGTAGCGCAGTTCTTCCAATACCTGCGCGGGTTTCTTGGCCCGAAATTTCATGCTTTGTGCATTGAGCCCGCAAAATGTGCAGTGGTGCTTCTCACCCCACCAGCATCCTCGCGCCGATTCATACAGCAGGATGCGGCTGAAGTCTGCTCCGGCAGACGGATGGACTGCGTTGAGCTGCAGGAAATAGTCGCTGTAATCCGGAGGCCCCATCTGCTCAAAATCGGTGAACATCGAGGCATTGGGCTCATACTGGACGGTGTTCCCCTGACGGGCTATGACACCGGCTGGTACCTTGGACGTATCACCCTGGAGGATCTGTTTGACGAGAGCCGGGAACGGGACTTCTCCTTCGCCGAGCACGGCATAGTCGATCCATGGAAAGGCCCGAAAATATTCCTGCCCCATGTCGCCGTCATAGTTGGCTCCCCCGAACACGATCTTGACCTGCGGATAGAGCTCCTTGATGAGCTTGGCCAGCGTCACGCTGGCCACATTCTGATGAAACATGGAGGTGAATCCGACGATGGCGTATTGTCCCCAGTCAATTGTCGTGGAGGCCCAGGTCAGAAACCGCGGAGCGATTTTTTCTTCGATTTCCTGAAGATGAGCGAGGGAGGCTCCTGTTGTCTTGATGAGACGATCGCATAAGGGTTTGAAAGTATTGAGATATTTAGAATGTTTTGGATTATTGTGGAAGAGCAATCGCGAGAACAGCCATTCCCCAATGAGAAGTTGCTGCTCACAGAGTTGATCGTACAGCGGGAATCCGATCTGGGCTGCAAACGAGAGATTGAGATAATGGCACTTTGTTCCGATGCCATACATCTTCAGAACTTCCGCTAGGGTACCTAGCTGAATGGATGGGTACTTGGCGTGCCCAAAGGGCATGGTCACCAAGGCAACCTGAGGTTTAGCGGAGGGAGTGACGGTTTCCATAGGCGGGTTTCCCAGGATGGCGCTCTAGGCTGTCATATCATGGCTGGGACTGGTTTTGCCATGGTTACTCAAGTATACGGGGGGTCTGGATCAGGACACGTTCAATGTAGGCCGTTTTATCGGCTTAAAAACAAAGGGCGGGGCGCCTGATCGACGCCCCGCCCCTTATATACTCCCCTGGCTCGTTCGCCGCTATGCGCTGACCGGAAAACCGTCCGGCTTACGCTTCGCGGTCAGCATCCCAGCGGATTACAGCCAGTTGACGCGCTCGGCCGGCCGAATGTAGATCGGCTCTTCGACCTGGATGCGCGCCACTTCCTTACCCGACTTGTTGAAGCCCAGCACGGTGTCGTTGTACATCTCGAACCGCTTGCCGTGGATCTGGGTCTCGAACACCTTCGGGCCCGGGATCACGTCATACCGGAAGATGATCTGCTGGCTGGCTCTCCAGAGCTGGAGGACCGCCAACAGCTCCCGGCTCGGCACCAGGTACTTCTCGATCGCGTTGTCGACGCCCGGCCCGAACATTTGCCGTGCATAGCCCCGGGGGCTGTGCCTCGGCGGAATGTAGAAGCCATTGGGCTCCGTGCCCCACTGCGGATACAAGGGCAGCGCCACCTGCTCCACGCGGATCGTGTAGTAGAGCGGATGCCACCGGTCCTCAGCCCACAGCCCGTCTTCGCCGATGCGCACCAGGCTCTGCATGCGGATCTTGCCCACGCAGGCGGCCATGCAGCGCGTTTCCATCGGCTCTCCGCCGGTCAAGGGATCCTTGCCCTCGATCCGGGGATAGCAGGCGATGCACTTCTCAGAAACGCGGGTCGTGCCCCGGTACATCGGCTTCTTGAAGGGGCACTGCTCCACGCACTTCTTGTACCCGCGGCAGCGGTTCTGGTCGATCAGCACGATGCCGTCTTCCGGCCGCTTGTAGATGGCCTTGCGGGGGCAGGCCGCCAGACAGCCCGGATAGGTGCAGTGGTTGCAGATCCGCTGGAGATAGAAGAAGAACGTCTCGTGCTCCGGCAGGCTGCTGCCCGTCAAGCGCCAGGGCTCTTCCTTGCTGAAGCCCGACTTGTCGATGTTCTCCACGAGGGCGCGCATCGAGGTGGCCGTGTCCTCGTAGATGTTGACGAACCGCCATTCCTGGTCGGTCGGGATGTAGCCGATCGCGGCCTGGCCCACCTTGGCCCCGGCATCGAAGATCGTCATCCCTTCAAACACCCCGTAGGGCGCATGGTGCTTGCGGCCCACCCGCACGTTCCACACCTGCCCGCCCGGGTTGACCTGTTCGATCAGCTGCGTGATCTTCACGTCGTAGAACTGCGGGTACCCGCCGTAGGGCTTGGTCTCCACGTTGTTCCACCACATGTACTCCTGGCCCTTCGAGAACAGCCACGTGGACTTGTCCGCCATCGAGCAGGTCTGGCAGGCCAGACACCGGTTGATGTTGAACACGAAGGCGAACTGCCACTTGGGGTGCCGCTCTTCGTAGGGGTAGAGCATCTTCCGCCCCAGTTGCCAGTTATAGACTTCAGGCATTGTGATTCCTCCTCGTTAATCGTTACCCGTTATCGTTACCGCACCATGCGTGTAACGATTAACGTTAGACCTTAATCTTAATATGCTCACCCTTGAGCCACTTGATCATGAACTCGTTCTCCTGGCCCGGCGTGAACCCGGTCCGCACCGGCTCCCACGGCCCACGAGCCCCGATGCCACCGTCTTCCGCCTTCGTGATGCGGATCAGGCACTCCTTCGGGGTCGTATTGACCGCATGGTGGTCGATGGCATAGCCCCACTTGAACTTCCAGGCGATCGCGTGCTTGCCCGGGAGTGAGTCGGTCTGATGCATCGGCATCAACCAACTCCGCGTGAACGACTGCTGAGCACCGTACCGGAAGTTCGACTGATAGCCGGTATCGATCGCAATCGCGCGTCCGTCCGGCCTAGTCTCGTGACCCTTGACCGACTTCGCCGTCGCGACGTACGGCGCATGCTTGGCCATGGTCACGTGGTACGGGAAGGCCGGGTTGTACTTGGCCCGGATCATCAAACGGGACACTTTATAGAACGGGTCCGAGGGCTTCCAGCCGCGATACGGCCGGTCCACCGGGTTGCCGTCCACATAGACGTAGTCGCCGTCGTTGATCCCGCGGTCTTTTGCCGCCTGCGGGTTGATGTGCAACTGGTGCTCGCCGACGCCCGGCGTCCGTTTGTCCATGCGGTACGGATCACCGAAGTTCGACTCGTAAATCTGCACCCAGTCGTTCACCGACCACTGACTGTGTACCCGATGCCGGGTCTTCGGGGTAACGCAGTAGAACTGGTACCCCTTCTCCCACAACGGGTTGCTCTGCCGCTTGATCTCTCCCCACGGCAGCTTGATGTTACGCACGTGCTTGTCGTCATGGTGCTGCGCCGTGATTGGAATTCCGTAGTCATCCGGACGGATGTACGGGTTGGTGGAGAAGATCGCGTTCGGGAGGTATGGCGTACACTCCGGACCTTCCCGATGCACGACGAAGTTCTCGCCGTATTCGATGGCCTCCGGTTCGATCCGGTAGGTCTCGAGCCGGCCGGAACGAGTCCACTGCGGCTTGCTCTCGTTCGTTTCCTCCCAGAGCGGATGGCGCGGATAGGTCCGGGTCATCACCATCCAGCCCTTTTCCGACTTCAGCATCGTATCCGCGTTGTAGCCATACATCGTGGCGCTGGCATCGAGCGTACGCTGGACGTAGACGTCCACGCGGTTTTGATAGACGAAGTGGAACACTTGCCGCATCCGAACATCTCCGGTCATCTCCGTGAGCTTGACCGCCACGCCGCCGAAGGTATCGGCATCGTTTCGTGTGTCATAGAGAGGCCGGATACCGCCCTTCCAGATCTGCACCCAGGGATTGGACACCGTCGCCGTCATCTCGGGATAGGTGAATTCCATCCAGGAGTTGCAGGCAAACGCCACATCGGCATGGTTGACGTCCGACGTCATCTCGATGTCCTGCGTGACGATCATCTCGATGTTCGGATCGACGTTCTTCACCATGTCATAGTGGTGCTTGGCGTTGTTCAAAATGTTCACGTTGGTGACCCAGCGTACCTTGCTCGGGCTCGGCATGTGGGTCTTGCCCGTGAACACCTTGCGGCCGTACTTCGGCGTGTTGACGATGAGGGCCGTGTCCCCGTGGTTCCAGTAACCGACTTCCTCACCATAGTAGTACGACTTGGTCTTGATTTCCTTGCCGTGCGCGTTCGGATCGAGCGTCTGATTGAACGGATCCTCACCGGTGTGAACAGCCAAGCCGGCACCGGACCAGGGCGTCGAGTTCCAGACTCCCGCCTTATAGTTACCGGACCAGGTATGGCATCCCGAACCGAACTTTCCGTGGTTACCCGTATAGGTCAGGATCAGTGCCGCGGCACGACCCATTTCCGTCATATGGAAGTAGTGGCAGACGCCTTCGCCGTTGTGCATGGCGGCCGGCTTGATCGTGCCTGAGTCGCGGCCATACCGTACGATCAAATCCTTGGGCGACCGCGAGATCTGATGCACGGTATCCAGATCGTAGTCCTGCAAGTGCACCAGGTACATCTGGTAGATCGGCGTCACGTCCACTTCGCGGCCGTTGAGCAACTTCACGCGGTAGGTCCCGGTGAGCGCCGCATCGATGCCGCTGTTTTGATAGTGCCACCCCACCTGCTCACGATGCAGAGGCACGGGCGCGTTCTTCTTGAGGTCCCACACCATCATGCCACCAAGCCGCTCGATCTGCTCCGGCTTCAACGATTGAATCCGGCCCGAGTAGCTCTTGGAGAAATCCGCAAACTGGTAGTCCTTGACGACATCCCGCGGATCCAGATACTGCAGCGTATCCGTGCGGACCAGCAAGGGCATATCCGTGTAGCCCTTGAGGTAGTCGACGTCCTGCATGTTTTCATCGATGATGATCTTGCAGACGCCCAGGAAGTTCGCGGCATCCGTTTCCGGCCGAACCGGAATCCAATAGTCGGCCCGGTATGCCGTCGGGTTATACTCCGGCGTGATCACCACGATGCGGGCGCCCCGCTCGATGCACTCCAGCTTCCAGTGCGCCTCCGGCATCTTGTTCTCGACGAAGTTCTTGCCCCAGCTCGTGTTGAGCTTGGAGAACCGCATATCCGACAGGTCGATATCGCAGTTCTGCGTTCCGTTCCACCAGGGATGGCTGGGGTCCTGGTCACCGTGCCAGGTGTAGTTCGAGTAGTATTTGCCACCCTGGGCTTTGTCTGCATCGACTTTGCGAATCCATGAATCCAGGAGCGGCAGCACGCCGCCGTTGAATCGCGTGTTCATCATCTTGCCGATGATGCCGAGGACCGGCATGCCCGCGCGGTGCTTGAAGGTGCGGACGCCCGCGCCCTTCATCATCTCGATCATTTCCGGCGCATAGCCCTGCTCGCGGAGCCGCCGGGCACCAGCCTCGCCGCTATAGCGCGTCGCAATGAGGATGCAGGCTTTCGCCACATAGGTGAACGCCGTGTCCCAGGATGCGCGGACCATGTCGTCCAGGAAGCGGCTGTCGAATTTGTATTTCCGCTTCGCATCGGGCGTGAGTTCCGGCGAGCCCGCGTCCATCCACTCCTTCCAGCCCTTCCGCATCAGGGGGCCCTTCAACCGATAGGGGCCGTATACGCGGCGATGGAAGGTGTACCCCTTCAAGCACATGCGCGGGTTGTGCGCGAACGTCCCGCGGTTGCCGTAGAGGTCTTCGTAGGTCTGGTGATCGTAGTTCTGCTCGACCCGCATGACCACGCCGTTCCGGACGAACGCCCGAATCCGGCAGGCGTGCGTGTCGTTCGGCGAGCAGCACCACGTGAAGGACGAGTCGTAGCGATACTGATCATGATAGACCCGCTCCCACGACCGGTCCGGATAGTCTCCGAGGGGGTTGCCCACCTCGATCACCGGCTGCAGTGCCGTCAGCGCCAGCGCCCTATCGGCGACTGCGGCCGCGGCGACCGTGCCAGCGGAGACCTTCAAAAATTGACGCCGTGATAAAAACATCGTGCCTACCTCCTACGTTGATTACCTGGTTGATTGCACAACCATGCCACCGCTAAACACACTTCGACAAATTTGCTGACCAAATTCCTGGCTGGACCAGACAGAATGTACATGAAGGGCATAATTCGAACAGAGATTCACTCGAGGTCTACACAACATAACAGCCATAGTTAGGAGCAATATTGAAACCAGAAGCATCGCAATCGCGAAAATGTATTATAACTATATGAAAATTAATAATATTTTATGCTTTATTGCCACGTGAATAATGCCGAATTTTCTGAAACAATGCTTACTTTTGGTAACGATTTATTCTCAGTTCTCGGTAAATGATTAAAATATTAATTAAATCAATGACTTAATTATTTTTTGCATGTTACGCAAACGTACCCATGAGATCGTTTCGTTACGCTACTTTTTAATTTTCATGGGGCAAGCCTGCCTATGGCTGACCACTTTATTTTCATGGAAACCGTGCTTGACAGGTGAGGGTCCGGTCAGTAGAATCGGCCCTCCTCAGATAACTCAGGGGCGGGAATAGCTCAGTGGTAGAGCATCGCCTTGCCAAGGCGAGGGTCGCGGGTTCAAATCCCGTTTCCCGCTCCATTTCAAATGGTTACAACTTCCACCCTCCCGTGTCTCGGCTCGACACACACGAAAGCAAGCGACTTTGTTTGATTGATTTTCATCATGAGCCAACCGGACCACAGTAATAAAGTTGTCATCTACTGGGAGCGCGAATATTCAACGGCCTTCGCTCCCGAGCGGCTGAAATCAGATTTTGATCCCCACCGTCCGCTCATGTCGCAGATGTCCCTCGACGAGCAGCGCGCACTGGCGGCAGGCGGATACAAAGTCATTCCGGATGATTGCGGACCGGTCCGCACGGTTGGCCAGTATGGATGGCTCATCCGGTCGCCTGCTGATTGCCGGATCCGTCGCACGGCAGACGGCATCAAGTGGCAAGCCCCGCCCATCCTGCCGGAAGAACGCCTGCTTGGATT
>Ga0247727_10006743_pt1 | contig 22376 bp, 21 predicted proteins | sample WisWelCaveWW1625_FD_202498 | JGI IMG/M metagenome (GOLD analysis project Ga0247727, IMG submission 202498) | Biofilm microbial communities from Wishing Well Cave, Virginia, United States - WW16-25 | ecosystem: Environmental > Aquatic > Deep subsurface > Groundwater > Cave microbial mat | place...
GCGCGATTCCGGCGCACATCCGCACCGCGGCCGCCGCCGGGATCGGCTTGTTTCTCGCCTTCATCGGTCTGAAGAACGCCGGCTTCATCGCCGCCGATCCGGTGACCTACGTGAAGTTCGGAGCGCTTGACCACAAGGCACTGCTGTGCCTGACGGGCGTGGCGATCGCGGTGGCGCTGCTTCGCCGTGACAGCCGGTTCGCTTTTCTGGCGGCGATTCTGACGGTGACCACGATCGCCTGGGTTGCCGGCCTGACGCGGGCGCCGGCGCGGCTGGTCAGCATGCCGGATTTTCAAAGCGTATTTCTGAAGCTGGACATCCGGGGGGCGCTCGAACTGGCGCTCGTGCCATCGATCGTCGCGATCATGTTCACCGATCTGTTCGACTCGATCTCGACGCTCATCGGCGTCTCGCAGGCCACCGGGCTGGTCGACGCCGAAGGGCATCCGAAGAACCTCCGCCAGGGGCTGATCGTCGACGCGTTGGCCACATTGCTGGCCGGCGTGGCGGGCAGCTCGGCCGGGACGGCATACGTCGAGAGCGCGGCCGGCATTCAGGCCGGCGGGCGCACCGGCCGGACGGCGGTGTTCACAGCCCTCTGCTTCCTGCCGTGCTTTTTCCTGGCTCCTTTGGCGGGGATGGTGCCGGCGTATGCGACGGCTTCCGTGCTGATCCTGGTGGGCGCCATCATGTTCGGCAGCGTTCGGCGCCTGCCGTCATCGCCGATGGAGGAGACGGTGCCCGCGTTTCTGACATTGATTCTCATCCCACTGACTTTCTCGATCACGCAGGGACTGCTGTGGGGCTTCGTATCGCATGTGGGGTTGTTTCTGCTGGTGGGGCGCCGTCGCGACTTGCACCCGGTTCTTTATGTGCTGGCGGCAGTGTCGGCGGGACTGCTCGTGCTCGAACTGAGGTAAATCGGGTGATTCAGTCCGGTTTCGAGTAGTAATACTGATGATAATAGGTGTACTTGCTGTACAGCTCGCCGCGACGCGCACCATTCACAACGATCCCGAGCACGTTGTTTTCGCATAGCGACTGCATCGCGCGCGTGATCGAATCGATGGTGGTCGCGCCGATCCGAACCACCATGAGGGTGCCATGGCATACGGTCGACAGCAGGTTTGCATCGGCCGCGAACAGCAGCGGCGGGCTGTCCATGATCACCCAGTTGAACAGCGCCGGCAGCTCATCGAGGAGCACTTTGACTTCCTTCAGATTCAAGAGCTCGAGCGGATTGAGCACCGATTCGCCGGCAGGCATGATCCATAGGTTGGTGCCGGCGATCTTCCGGAGAATCTCCGGCAGCGAGGCTTTTCCCAACAGATAATCGGTCAGGCCGGGGCTGCGGTCGATCTGGAACATGTTGTGAATGACCGGACGCCGGAAATCGAAATCGGCCAGAAGGGTGTTATTGCCGGCCAGTTGCGCCTCGGCCAAGGCGAGATTAATCGCCGTGAACGACTTGCCTTCGGCCGGGGACGGGCTGGTAACCACTATCGTGTGAATCGGCTGCAAGCTCTGCATATGATTCAGGCGTGTGCGCAGCGCGCGGAACTCCTCGGTCGGAGCATCGTGGGGGTGATCCGGATTCAATAGCAGCGCATCCGGGAGGGGGTGGAACGGGATCTCCTGAACGCGGTCCAGCAGCCCGGGAAGCGGGACCGGTTGAACGATGGCGGCCGGATCGGCCACCTGGCGTGGCTCCGAGGCTCCCTGCGAGCGGTCGAGCGCGGACCGCTCGGGCGAGCCGGCCTGCTCGGCCTTTCGCAATGCGTCATGAACTCGGCTCATCGGTTCGTTGTCCGCCTTTCAAACCTTGCTCGAAGTGTGGTAATAGAACGTGCCCGCCATGACGATCGCGGCCAGAAAAGATGCGGCCGACCACCCCAGCCAAGCCATGCGGCGGCGGCGGCGTACCACCAGGTCGTTCTCGAGCAAAGGAATACTGCCGAGCAGCGTGAGTTTGGTGTACGCCCGAACATCCTTCAGATTCTTCAGGGCCGTGTCTTTCACCTCCCGGGCCGCCGCCAGGAAGCAGCCAACGCCGAAACCAATCGCGGCGCCGACACCCACGTAAAGCGGCCGGTCCGGCGCCGTGGGTCTCTCCGGCAGGGTGGGCGGATCGAGGATTGCGAGCGTCTCGCTCTGTCTGCGGGTTTCCAACTCCGTCCCGATTTGGGAAACGGACATCTTTTGATTGGTCTCCTGATACCGCCGCTGGGCAAAATCGAGATCGCGATTCAATTGCTGGTAGGTGTCGTCGCCGACCGGTCCCGACTCGATGGTGCTCTGCACCTGCTTCATCCTCACCTCGGCTTCGGCGACATCTTTCAGATACGTCTCCAACTGCATATCCCGTTGCTGAATCTGGGCTTGGAGTCTTTGCACCTGCCCGTCGAGCGCCCGAAGCTCCTTGACGCGTTGCACGTTAGCCGCCACAACCTGCGGCGGCACCACGACCGGGGCCTCCTCCGGTTTGACCTCCTCGGCCTTCGCCAGGATGGTCTCCCGCTCCTTCCGAAAGCCGTTCAGCTTCAACTCCATCCTTTTGACATCGGGATGGCTCGGCGTGTAATGTTCGAGCACCTGTGTCAGGCTGCGTTCCATCTGGGCGATTTCCCGGTCCACACGCAGAAGCCCCTCGTTGCGGGCGGCAGCGGCGGCCGAAGCGACCATTGGATCCGGCATGGCCGCAGTCTGCTTGAGGTTTTCGCGCGTCGACCGCAGTTCGGCCTCCAGCGTGATCTTCTCCTGGTTCACCCGGCTGATCGAATTCTGGAGAGTCGTCAGCCGCCCCTGCAAGGTTTGCAGGTGCTGGTGGGTCGACCCGATCTGATCCGGCAGCCGGCCCTTGTTGGCGGCGCGGTACTGGGCGAGCTTCTGCTCGACGGCTTCCAGGTCGGCTTTGGCCTGGTCATGCATCTCGCGCAGGAACAGCGTGGTCTGCGTGGAAACGCTCTGCCGCTCCGTGATGTTCGCATCGATAAACCGCCCCACCAGGTCGGCGGTGACCTTGTTGGCCAGGTGGCGGTTCTCGTAGCGGAAACCCACCTGAAAGGCCGACATCCCCTGCTTACCGCTCGAGAAACTCCTCACCGAGCCAATCAGGATCTTCCGCCGCTTCATGTTTTCGATGATGTCGTCGATCGACCCCCTGGTTCTCTCCTTTTTGTAGAGATCGTAGTTGGTGACGATGTACTGCAACGTGTTCCGGCTCAGAATGTTTTGCGCCATCGCCGAGATCCGCTGATCCATGCGGCCGGGAACGTTGGAACTGACGAACTTCTCGGGGACCTGCGGCGGCACCACACGAATCGTGGCCACCGACAGATAGGTGTCCGGCCACAGAAAAGCCACCACGAAGGCGATGACGGTCCCCAGCAGCGTCGGACCAATGATCCAGCCCTTGTGGCGGCGGGCCATGTCGATATAGTCTTCGAGATCCGGTAATCTTCGCGAGACCGTGCCGGACGTGTTAGGCTCCATGGACTCTCCTGTTCAAATCGGGTATTTCTGGATTCTGATTACACCGGGACCACCGGGTCGGGCGCGAATTCCACCTAGTCCACGACGACCTGGTCCCCAGGCTCCAGTAATATGTTCTTGTCCAGGTTCTTTCCTTTCAGGTAATCTTTGTAGTTGAAAAACAGCCGCTGATTGCCGCGGATGATCAGGACCTTCTTCTTGTTGGCGAACTCGGCCAGTCCGCCGGCCTTCATGATGGCCTCGACGATGGTTGTCGGAACGACCAGCGGGACCTCCCCGTGGCGCCCGATCTTCCCGCTGAGGTAGTATTTCTTGCTTCGAACCCGTTGCACATAGACCATCACCTCCGGGCTGTTGACGAAATTGCTGATCTCCTTCTTGAGCCGGGCGGCCAGTTGTTCCGGGGTTAGCCCGGCGGCATCCACGTCGCCCACCAGCGCGACGGTAATCTTGCCGTCCGGACGAACCGTGCCGGCGCCGCTGAGCTCCGGTTCTCTCCAAACGCGCCATTGTAAAATGTCCTCGACGCCGATCTTATAAGTCTTCGGATCGACGGGCGCCACGACATCCGGTGGATCGGGTTCCTGCTCGGCGGCCGGTTTGGCCGCCTCCGGCTTCGGCGGTTGTTGCCCCCAACCCACTGTAGCGGGGATCAGAATCACCAATGAGAAGACGAGAATACAGTTCCGGACCATACAGCCGCACCTTCCAGCAGGTACTCCTCGAATCAAAAACGCGCACCCGCGGAGTTTTCTGGCTACGAATTCATTCTACCTCAGATAGTTACGCGCCGAATCCGCCAAAAGCCCTAGAACCTTTGCTCTACGCGCGGACGCCGCGGCGGCAGACCACCAAGGCCTCGGGGAAGCTAGAATGGACTCTATGAGCTTCCGATTCTTAGCTTTCTCGCTGTTGGTGTTGTTATGCACCGGAGTCGCATCGGCCCAGTCGGAGGTAGGCGGTGCCAACCTCAACGGCACCGTGACCGACCCCTCCGGAGCGCCCGTTCCCAACGCGGCCGTGAAGATGGTCAACACTCAGACTGGCTTGACGCGCAACACGGAATCCAACGAAGTCGGGCTGTATAACCTGATCCGCCTGCCGGTCGGCCGCTACGACCTGACCATCGACAAGCAGGGGTTCAAGCAGACGCGCCGAACCGGCATTCTGCTGTCGGTCGGCGCGCTGGTGACCTACGATATCGCTCTCGAGCTGGGGACGACGCAGGAAGCCATCACGGTAACCGCCGATGTCCCGATGGTCGAATCGACGCGCTCACAAACCAGCACCGTCATCAACGAGAAGGCGGTCGCCGACCTTCCGATCAAAGGGCGCAACTTCCTGGAATTCGCCATCCTGACACCGGGGGTGGTGGTGGATCCGAGAGGCGGCGACCTTTCTTTCGGCGGGCAGCGGGGCACGGCGAACAGCCTCCTGGTGGACGGCGGCGACAGCAACAACCTCTTCTTCGGCCAGTCGTCGGGCCGCGCCGGCACTCGCAACCCCTACAGTTTCAGCCAGGACGCCGTGCAGGAGTTTCAAGTGAATACCAGCGGCTACAACGCGGAAACGGGCCGCGCCGGCGGCGGCGTGATTAACGTCGTGACCAAGTCGGGGACGAACCAGACGCACGGCACCGCCTTCTGGTTTTACCGCGACCGGGCCATGAATGCCAATACCTTCCGAAACAACCAGCTCGGCATCGTCAAGCAGCCTTATCATTACAACCAGTTCGGCGGAAACCTCGGCGGTCCCATCGTCGCCGACACGCTTTTCTACTTCTTCAACTACGAGGGCCAGCGGAACAAGCTCCCCAATCCCGTTTTTCTGAACATCCCGCCGCCGGCCGACGCCCTGAGCCAGCAGGCGCTGCGGGAGCTGGAGCCGAAGCTCACCAGCTACACCCGCCGCTTCGACAACGACATTTATACCGCCAAGGTCGATTGGAATATCGGGCCGCAGGGCAACCTGAGCTTCCGCTATAATGCTCACCGCTTCACCGGCAGGAACCTCGAGAACAGTGGCAGCTCGAGCGCCGTCGAGCACACCGGCGACAGCCTCGTAAGAACCGATAACGTCGCCGTCTCCTATACGCGGATCTTCGGCCCCAGGGTCATCTGGGACGCGCGTTTCATCTTCCTGCGCGACGACGAGCCCGGCCAGGCCAACGGCACGGGTCCGGAAGCCGTCATCCGCCAGGGAACGACGACGGTGATGCAACTCGGCCGTAACAACTTCTCGCCGCGATTCACCAACTCGAAGAAATACCAGACGACCCAGAGCGTCTCGCTGATTCGGGGCCGCCATACCTTCAAGGTCGGAGGCGATCTGAACTTCGAGCGCATCGACAATTTCTTTCCAGGCCTGTTCAGTGGCTCCTATCAGTTCAACAGCTACGCCGATTTTGCCGCCCGGCGCGCTTTCAGCTACACCCAGGCTTTCGCCGGGCCCAACACCGACGGGCCGCTCACCAGTCCCCACATCAGCGAGTACGCTTTCTACGGGCAGGACACATGGCGCCTGAGCGACCGGCTGACACTGAATTACGGCCTCCGCTATGACCTCATGAATTCGGTGGATCCCAGGGTGTCGAACCCTGATACCCGTCTCGCCGCCGCCGCGTTGAACACGGGCCGGATGAACCTGGACACCAATAATTTCGCCGGCCGCTTCGGCTTCGCCTATAACGTCTTCCGGAACCGCTTGCTCCTGCGCGGCGGCTATGGCGTTTTTTATGCCCGCACGCCCGCTATCATGACCGGCACCGCGCACTCACAAAACGGCATCCAGGTGCGCACCTTCGAGCTGAGGGCAAATCTTCCGACCTATCCGGCCGTGCTCTCGGCGCCGCCGTCGGTCGGCGTCACGCCGAACCTGTACGTATTCGCCCGCGATTACGTCCAGCCGCAGACGCATCAGTGGAATCTCAACCTCGAAACCTCGCTCGCGCAGAATTTTGGCGTCACGTTGGGCTACCTCGGCGTTCGTGGGGTGCACCTCTCCCGCACCCGCGACGTCAATCTCTTCCCCGCCGAGCTGGTCGACGGCCGCCTGGTGGATAACTCCCCGGTGCGGTTTTATCGACATCCCGGCGCCAGCGCCCCGGACCGGCCGAACCCCAACTTCGGCCGCATCAGCGTTTTCGACAGCGGCGCCGACTCCATCTACCACGGCGGCTTCATCCAGCTCACCAAGCGCTACACGCAGAACTTCCAGTTGCTGGCCTCCTACACGTTCTCGAAGGTGCTTGACACGGTACCCAATCAGGTCTCGGTGGTCGTTCCTTTCGACGACGGCCTGAACGTGCAGGACACCTTGCAACCCAACCTCGATCGCGGTCCCGGCGATTCCGACGTCGCGCACCGCTTCGTGTTTTCGAGCGTCTGGGACCTGCCCTACGGCCGTTCGCTCGGCCATCCCGTGCTCCGCGCCCTGCTCAGCGACTACCAGCTCTCGACGATCGCGACCGTGCAATCCGGCCGGTATTTCTCGGCCAACGTCGGCAGCGATCCGAACAACAATTCCCAAACCGCCACTGACCGCTCGCCGCTGGTGGGCCGCAACACCATCGAAGGACCCGGCTTTGCCGCCGTCGATATCCGCTTCTCCCGCGATGTTGCCCTCTACGCCGAGCGCTTCAAGCTCAAGCTGATTTTTGAGGCCTTCAACCTCACCAACCGGGCAAATTTCACCAATTTCAACCGCGGTCAGTTCAACTACAGCCCGGCCACGCGCGTGTTTACACCGCGCACCGATTTTCTGGCCCGCACCGGCACCGCCGACCCGCGGATCCTGCAACTGGCGGCGAAGTTTTTTTTCTAGTGGATCGCCCGACGCCCCCGCTTGCGTGGTTGCTTTCTCCCGGCGATTCCCATATAGTCTTGGGTGACCCCTTTTGGCTCAGTTAGGGGCATCACACTAAACAGGACATTTCCGTATGGAGGTCACATGAAGAAACTTTCGTTGTTAGCGCTCGTTCTGGCGTTTTTCGCGTTCACCGCCATGAGCGCCGAGTGGACGGGTGCGATTTCCGAGGCCGGCTGCGGCCTGAAGCACGCCGACGGCGGCCCGGGCGCCGAGAAGTGCGTCGCCAAATGCGTCAAGGGCGGCGCGGCGCCGGTGTTTGTCACCGACGGCAAGGTGATCAAGATTGCCAACGCCGACAAGGTGATGGACCACCTCGGCCACAAAGTGAAGATCACCGGCAAGTTGGCCGGCGACACGGTGACGATCGACACGATCGCGATGGCGCAGTGAAAACGCGGCTGCAAGGCAGTCGAAAATAAGATCAACCACGTGGCGCAGTCATATCCGGCTGCGCCACGCTATTGCAGTTTTCCCCGCCCTTCGACCTTCCACGTCTCCTCGACGTGGTCCTGGCGGATGCCGTACACCTGTTCGTGCAGGTTCACGGCGACGCACACGTGATTGGGGACAATGCGCACCTGGTCGCCGACGGCAAATCCGGCATCGGGCGCCTTCCGCAGGTCGATGTATCCGTGCTCCTCGTTCATCCGGTAGAAAACCGCCTCGGGGGCCTCGCGCACGATGCCGAAGCTCGCCTCGCCGGTCGCCGCCAGCCCATCTGAGGAGAAGGTCTTCGAGCCGCCGTCGACGATTATGAACCCTGGACGGGCGGTCGACACAACTGTCGTAAGAATCGACGCGGCGCAGTCTTCAAAAGCACAGGCGCCCGACAGGTACGTGTTCCGGTCGTTGAAGATGTAGGTTCCGGGACGGATTTCGGTCATTCCCGGCACCTCATGGGAATGAAACAGGGCCGGCGTCGAGCCGCCGCTGACGATCCCGGGAACGAAGCCCTCGCGCCCCAAATGGGTCAACATGTCCCCGACCACCCCGGACAGCTTCTCGATGTCCCGCCCGCACTCGCGAGCGTTCTTGATGTGACCCGGATAAAACGTCACCCCTTCCCAGGTCAGCCACGGCAGCCGCGCGATGGCCCGGACCAACTGGAGGAGCTCGCCGCCTGTCCCGACGCCGACACGCCCCAGCCCGACGTCGGCCTCGGCGAGCACGCCGATCGACACCTGGCCGGCGCGCGCGGCCTCGGAGAGCTGCCGGGCGGCCGCGAGACTATCGAGCGCCACCGTGACTTTGGTTTTTCTTGCCACCTCGGCCAGCCGCTCGAGCTTCCGCCGGCCAATGATCGGATACGCGACCAGCAGGTCGGGCGGCTGGGCGGCCAGCATCACTTCAGCCTCACCGACCTTGGCTACGGCCAGTCCGGCGGCGCCCAGATCGAGCTGCCGGCGGCCCAGCGCCGGGATCTTATGCGTCTTGGTGTGGGGCCGGAGTCGCAAGCCGTGCTGCTGGGAGTAGCCGGCCACGCGGCGCAGATTGCTCTCCATGATGTCGAGGTCGATCAGCAGCGCGGGGGTGTCGAGATCGGAGATGCGCATTCGACGCTATTGGCGGAACCGCAATGAGAGATTGCCGCCGGCGCCCTTGTAAACCAGCTCGAGGTCCTTCGGTTTGTGCTTGCCCTCGATCAGAAAGTACAGCAATCCGGAGATCGGCCCGGCGACCTCTTTCTCCGGCAGGATCTTGGCCGAGAGGACTTCGAGCAACGGGTTGTCCTTCTTGTCCTTGTTGCCGGCGGCGACCGTCGCTTGCGCCGAGCTTTCCGAGGAATTGCCGATCCCGCCGCCGTCGCCGCCCATGCGCCGCGGCGGTCCTCCAATGCCGCCCCAGACCGGGCCTTGGCTGTCTCCCATGATGCGGCCGCCGCCGCCAGCCCTGGTCGATACCATCAGCACCGAAGAACCGGCGATCTGGCTCGGCGCAAACGGCTGCGAGCGCTGGCCGTCCTTATCGGATCGCAACAGGAAGTCGTCGCGGTTGATGACGAGCTTATGGTCCGGCTCGGGCTTCAGGCGCACCTCGACGACGACAATGCCGGTATCCAGCTCGGCGCCGATGATCTGCTTCACCGACTCCTTGTCCAGGTACGCGGTCGCCTGCATCGCCAGCGACTCGTTGGCCGTCTGGCCGGTGATGGGTTTCTTGTCGGCCGCCGTCAATATGCCGAACCCGGCAACGGCAACCACCAGCAGCCTGACGCGCATCAAGAATCTCCGCTAAGGAATTATAACTCCTTTGGGCCCTCAGAAATAAACGGCCAGGTCGCTGAACCGCTCGAGCACGAGCAGGCGCCCGCCGCCATCGCGAATCTCTTCCTTCTCCAGCCGCCACGTGTTCGGGTGGGGAATGAAGACGGCGCTCATCCCCGCCTCGAGCGCCGGATTGATGTCGGACTTCGGCGAATTTCCGATCATCCAGCACCGGGCCGGTTCGAGACGCCGGGCAGCGATCATCGCCTGATAGGCGGCCCGGTTCTTTTCCCGGACGATCTCACGGTGATGGAAATGGCCGCCGATCCCGCTGCGGCCGATCTTGGCGCGTTGCTCGGCGGGGTCCCCTTTGGTGAACAGAGTGAGCTCGTGGCGCGCGCCGAGGTCGATGAGAGTTTTCTCGACTCCGTCGATCAGCTCGATCGCATGATCGGCCAGCGATCGCCCGATGGCGTCGATGTACTCGATGTCCTCGGGGCCCACGGGGCGCTCGGCGAGCTGCTCGAAGCATTCGCGCAGGTTACGGGCGAAATTTCGCGCGCCATACCCGTGAATCCGGTTGTTGACGCCTTCGATGCGATCGAGCACGGCGCGAACCTGCTCCGCCGAAAGCGTGGAATGACGGAGGAATCCGGCGAACCCGGCGAACGCGCGCTCGAAATAGATGTTGTTTTCCCAGAGCGTGTCGTCGGCGTCGATGAACAGGTGGAACCGCATGCCGCTCAGGAGAGCGGCCACCGGCCGTGGCCGTTCTGCGGCGCCACGGCCCGGACGTGCTCTGCGTGCAGGCGGTGCCGGCGCCAGGTGGGGAAGAACTCGACCAGCCGGCGCAATCGCTCCGACTCGGAGCGCGAGTGGAGCAACTGCTGGCGAAACGACAATTCTTCGATGGGTTGCGCCAGCAGGAAGCTCAACTGGGGCAACTCGGAGTCCAATTCGGAGGGCTCGTCCTGCGCCTGCCGCCAGGCGTCGACTGCGCGCCGCCGCAGCTCCTCGGAAGCCTCCGGATCCTCGTCGTCGAAAAATTGCACGGCGCCGCGCAGGTAGGACTTCTCGTGATTGAGCGACAGGATCTCGAAACGACGGAGGCCCATGGCGACGATGTCGATCCGCCCATCCGGGTAACGCTCGACCACGTTCTCGACGACGGCGGTACATCCGGTGTTCACGATGCCGTTGCCGGAGGCCAGCACGATGCCAAACTCGGCGTGCAACGCAATCGCTTCGCCGATCATCTCCTTGTATCGCTCCTCGAAAATATGGAGCGGCACTTGAGACTGAGGAAGCAGCACCACGCCGAGCGGAAACAGCGGGAGAAGCTCGTCGGCCATACGGAATTCACCCTTCCGCCCGGACCACGGGCACACTGCGGAATCGCCACGAGACGCGAGCGGGCGAGCCGCCGCCGGCTTCCGCCGGCCGACAGTTACTCCTGTACCTGGAAAGCGCCGACGAACGCGCTCGGCTTCCCAGGGCTCTTCCAAACGGCGCCCAGGCCCTGGCCGCGATAGCTGTTCTCGACGGCAAACGCGGGCATGGCGTGCTCGAGCTTGGTCAGCGGCATATACCACACCACCGAGTTGGCGCAGGTGTGATCCCCGTCTCCCAACGCGCGGGTCTGAATCTCGGCCAGGTCGCCGGCCGCCAACGTCGCCTTCGCGCCGTGGATGTCGCCATCGATCGTCAGCGCGATCGGCTGATAATCGACCCGAACGACGTCCTGGAGCAGGTCGCCGCCCATTCTTTGCGCAAACGCCTTCAACGCCCGGCGCTGCTCGGCGTTGGCGCGCGAATCGACGATCAAAACCGACTTGACCGGGTAGGCCGAATGATTGGGATCGCCGAGGGTCGATTTGGCGCGCACGACGCCCACCACGCTCAGGCCGTCCAGCGTCGCGCCTTGCCAGGTTCCTGTCGAGATCTTCCATCCGAAGACCGCCATGTCGCCGGCAAACCCCCCTTCGGAGTTGGCGAAGCAAGCGCCGACGAACACATCGGCGTTGCGGGCCTCCACATAGTCGCCCTGTACGCCGGCCCCGAAAGCCAGGGTTGCGCAGAGCAAAGACAGAATCAGAATCACCGGTCTCATCACCTAGTGTGCCTCCTTGCTGTCTACTTTATCACAGGGGGGGAAGCGGGGGAGGTGCTGTCAACCGCCGGCCGGAGCGCTATGGAATCCGGCGCACCACCGTCTTGTTACCGTTCTCCCAGGCCGCCACCACATCCGAGCCGATGGTGGTCATAGCAGGGAACCTGCCGTCCGGATCTAGCATTCGCGGAGCGCCTTCGTCCACCTTCACGACGAGGCCATCGGGCGAGCGCCAAGCCACGTAGAGCTTTCCTCGAGCGCCGATGACGATCGCCGGATCCGTGCCGCGGCCGATTTCCTGTTCGGGCTCCCCCGGCCGGGCCAGAAAAACCATCTTGTCCCGGCGCCAAACCGTCACCGGCTGACCACCGTCGCCCTGGACAACGCCGCCGCCGTCCTGGGGACACGCATGGAGAGGCCAGCTCCCGCGGCCGAGTTTCTCCGCTCGAAACGTGTTTCCACCGTCGGTGGATGTCGCCAGGTACATGTCGCGCGCGCCGTCGAGCCAGTTGCGCCACATCACCAGGATGCGGCCGTCCGGCGCGATGTGAACTGACGGATGGCAGCATTCGCAGACATGACCGTCGGGCGAATCGTAAATGAGCTGGTCGGCGGACCAGGTTGCACCACCATCGGCCGACCTGGCGCCAAAGACCCGGGTGGCTCTCCGCCGCACGTCGAGCCAGACGGCAAACACCAGGTTTCCCTGGGCCGCCAGCCCATGGTAGCCTTCCCCAGCCGTCTGACGAATGCCATTGAGCCTGATTCCCTGGGACCAGCTCGAGCCCCCGTCCACCGAACGCCAGGCGATCAGGTCCTTGTCGATGGGACCCTTCCCGACGGCCGCGGCAATGACAATCCCGCTGTCGGCCACGGCGATCCTCGGCCCGCGATGGCCCCCAATGGCGATCCTGGCGCCCACCCCGACCACGACCGGCGTGCTGAAGGTGCGTCCCTGGTCTCGGGAGGCCGAAAAGTAAACGGCGCGGCCCGGCCTGCCGGCGCCGAACGTCAAAGCGACGATGCCGTTACCCGCCGCCAGGTGTGGCTGTCCGAACCGGACCTCGGTTTCCGGCGGCGTGAAGTCCATTGCAACCAGCAATGCCAGCGGCCACATACTTGTCCTCTCGAATGCAGGCTAACACAGCCGGCACGGCCCGGTCCGTGCTACCACCCTAGTGGGCCGCGGGCATGGGGATTCTCCGATGAGAGCTTTGCCACCCCTCTGCCACCCCCTAGCGAGGTCTTCATGTCGTTCATGAATGGACGGGAAAAACAGCAGGCGATCGATTCCACGCTCGCCAGCTTGGACAAGCAATTCGGCCGTGGCTCGGTGCTCCGGCTCGGCTCTCGCAATGTGGTTCCGGTGGCGTCGATTCCGACCGGCTCGATCTCTTTGGACGCCGCCCTCGGCGTAGGCGGCTTTCCCCGCGGCCGCGTGGTCGAGGTGTTCGGGCCGGAATCGTCCGGCAAGACCACGATCGCCCTTCAGGTCCTGGCGCAATCGCAGAAAGCCGGTGGCGTGGCGGCGTTCATCGACGCCGAGCACGCTCTGGACGCCGGGTATGCGCGCCGGTTGGGAGTGGATATCGATAATCTGCTGGTGTCACAGCCCGACTATGGCGAGCAGGCACTGGAGATCACGGCGGCGCTGATCGCCTCCGGCGCCGTCGACCTGGTGGTGGTGGATTCGGTCGCCGCGCTGGTGCCCAAGGCGGAGCTGGAAGGGGAAATGGGCGACAGCTTCATGGGATTGCAAGCGCGGCTGATGTCGCAGGCGCTCAGAAAGCTCACCGGAGTCGTGTCGCGCAACCAGGCCTGCCTCGTTTTCATCAACCAGCTCCGGGAGAAGATCGGGGTGATGTTCGGCAATCCGGAAACCACCACCGGCGGCCGCGCGTTGAAGTTCTATGCCTCGGTGCGCCTGGAAGTCCGCCGCCTCACGGCCATCAAGGATGGAGACGCCATCATCGGCAGCCGGACCCGGGTGAAAGTGGTGAAGAACAAGGTGGCGGCGCCGTTCCGGGAGGTCGAGCTGGACCTGCTGCACGGCGAGGGAATTTCGCGCGAAGCGGATCTGCTCGACGCGGGCGTCGAAAAGAAACTCGTCGAGAAGAGCGGCTCCTGGTACAGTTACCAGGGGGAACGGCTGGGCCAGGGGCGCGACCCGGCTCGCCTGTTTCTGAAAGAGCACGTGGAAACCGCCGGCCGGCTCGAGGCCGAGCTTCGCAAAGCGCTCGATCTGCCGCCGCTGGTCGTGCCGAAACCGATGGGGATGGCGGCGGCGGCCTCCGGGGCGATCGAACGGGCCGGCTGAGAACGGTCGCGGCGGGCAGCAGCTTCATAGGCCCAAAAAATGGGCTTGTCTTCGCATTTTCTCTTTACAGGCGCGCCGACGTTCCGCTATGATGGATCAGCAAATCATTGTCGGATCCGATTTGCGGCGGCCCGCGTCGAAACCGGTCGGGACGTTTGAGAGGGTCCGATCATTTGGGAGACGAAGAAGGAGAGTATGGCTGACAAGAGAATGACCCAATCGCAACTGGTGAAGAAGCTCGCCGAAACCTGCGAAGTGAGTAACAAGGTCGCAAAGGGGTTCGTAGCCGCCTATGCCGCCGTGGCGGTGTCGGAAACGAAAAAGGCCGGCGTGTTCGTGCTGCCCGGAGTCGGCAAGCTGGTCCGTGTCGACCGCAAGGCTCGCATGGGACGCAACCCGGCTACCGGGGAAGCGATAAAGATTCCCGCCAAGAAGGTGGTTCGGTTCCGCGTCGCCAAGGCCGTCAAAGACGCAATCGTGCCGCCGAAGAAGAAATAGCATCTATCGCAGGACTACCATTACCCCGCGACCCAAGGTCGCGGGGTACCTGTTCAAGATGCGCTGGGCGGCGGCTGGCTTGCTTACGCCTGCTTCTCTTTTTCCGGCGCGGGCTTGTCGTCGCTCTTCAGAGCATTCTTGAAGTTCTTGATCCCTTCACCCAAACCCTTCGCCAGCTCAGGAATTTTCCGCCCGCCGAACAGCAGAACGGCAATGCCCAAGACGATGATAAGCTCAGGCAGGCCAATTGAACGCAGCATGCGGCCTCCTTTGTGACATATCCATTGTAGGAACCGGCTTCCGCCCGCGTCAAGCGCCTGGGCCGGCGGTGGGCTAATCCTCCGCCGGCGGCCGCTTGCCGGAAAGCCATTCGCGCGGGCTGAGCCGGGCGTCCACGGCCACCTGGAGCACGCCGCCCATCATCTCCTCCCAGCTCATCTCGCCGTAGCGGACCTCGGTGGTCGGATCCGGATTGAGCGGGTTATTCGGCGAATTGTCCCACCAGGCAGTGCATTCCAGCTTCATCCCCGGGGTGATCGGGATCGGCTCGGCCAGCCGATAGTCGAGCTGCCAGTTGAAATTGTAACGGTCCACTTTGAGGAGCGTTTGCGAGTTGCCCGCCGTATCGACCAGGCGAAACTCGAAGGCTTTGCCGCGCAGGTGCATATGCGGATAGAGGCTGAGGATCGTGCCGAAATTGCGGAACGTGAGCGAGGCGCGCTCCTCGTGATTCGGCGCGCCGGGCGGAATCACCAGCCGATTGTTGCCGGCGTTGACCATGATGACTCGCTCCTTCACCGGCTCGGTGGCAAACACCATGCCGACCTTCGAGCGGTCTGTCATCTGGGTCCCGTTGGGCGTATAGTGCATCTCGATCACCAGGTCCGAGCCGGCGCGGATCCGCTTGGCCTGGCCGGGCGCGTACACCTGGGGATCGTAGCCGGGGACATAGAAGAACAGGATTTCGTTGCCCATGCCGCCGAGATCCGTGCGGGGCCGGCCGTCGGGCCAGCGCTTGGGCGGCGTGAAGGGGATGCCGGGCGCGGCCTCGTTCCGCAGCCAGCCCGATTCCGGGTCGCGGATGTAGGCGGTCATGTGATGAACGACTTTGGCGTTGCCCGCCCGAGCCTCGGCCATCCGCACCCAGCGGTCTTCAGTCAGATTCAGCGGCAAAACGACGTAGGTGTACTCGATGCGGCCACTGGAGGGCACGGTGAACGGCTGGGGCATCTCGACGACCAGGTCGGGTTGCACAATATTCCAGCCAGGCACGAACCTGCGCGGCGGCGGAGAGTCCTTCGGATCCCCTTCGGGGGCGCCGGAATCGGCCCAGGTGGCGAGGGTGTCGATCTCCGATGGCGACAGAGCGCGATCGTTGGAGAACTTGCCGTGGCTCGGATTGGCGAACCAGGGCGGCATTTTGCGCGTTCGTGCCGCCTCTTTGATGGCCTTGGCCCAGGGCCGGACCTCTTTGAATGTCAACAGCGGCATGGGCCCGATCTCGCCTGGCCGGTGGCAGTTCTGGCATCGCGACTGAAGAATCGGCGCGACGTGCTTGTGGAAGGACACGGGGCCGGGCTTGGAGGCGGCGCTCAACCATCCGGCGCACAATGCCAAAACGAAAATGCTCCGCATGGTCCGAAGGTAACACACCCTCTTTCGCGATATCCTGCCTGGAGGATGAGGAATCTCCTGCTGTGGCTGGCTCCGTTGGCCGTGGCCGCCGACCTGCCTCGAACCTACGTCTGCTCCCGGGCTTCCGCCCCGATCCGAATCGACGGCAGGCTGGAGGAGGCGGCCTGGCGAGCGGCGCGCTGGACCGATTCTTTCGTCGACATCGAAGGCGACCGCAAGCCGCGTCCCCGTTTTCGCACGCGGGTCAAGATGCTGTGGGATGCAAACCATCTTTACATCGGCGTGGACATGGAGGAGCCGCATGTTTGGGGATCCCTGACCAACCACGACGCGGTGATCTTCCATGACAACGACTTCGAAGTGTTCATCGATCCCAACGGCGACACGCTCGAGTACTACGAGCTGGAGATCAATGCGCTCAACACCACCTGGGACCTGTTTCTTCCGAAGCCATACAAGGACGGCGGCAAGGCGCAAAACGAGTGGGAGATCGCCGGGCTTCGCACCGCGGTCCACGTCGATGGCACGCTCAATAACCCGCTCGACATCGACGGCGGCTGGACCCTCGAGATCGGGCTGCCCTGGAAAGCGCTGGCCGCCCACGCTCACGGCCCGGCCCCGCCGCCGCCCGGGAGTCACTGGCGCATCAATTTCTCGCGCGTCGAGTGGAAGCACGAAGTTGACGGCGGTCGCTACCGCAAGATCCCCAACAGGCGGGAAGACAACTGGGTGTGGTCGCCGCAAGGCGTCGTCAACATGCACATTCCGGAGAAGTGGGGCTACGTTCGCTTCTCGAAATGACGCCTTCTCCCTTTGAACGGGATCGGGCCTCCCCTCACCTCTTGCGTTGCGCGCCGGCGCGCTCGAGGCGGCTTCGCCAATCCATCCACCGCTCCCAGTCGTAGTCGGTCACGTCGTGCTTGCCGGCGCGGATGTGATAGCCGATCGTGCTCGCCACAGGCTGCCCGACAGCGGGCATCTCGGCGGCCTGAAGGCCGTCGGTTCCGAGCAGGCGATAGACCGGGTCGGCGTGCCTGGCCGAGAGAAACTCGCCGCGCGGGTCGGCCCACAGGTCCTCGGCGGCGCTGGCGATGTACACCGGGCGCGGCGCGATCAAAGCGATCAGCATGTGCTGGTCCACCGGGAGCGCGTCCTCGTCATCGTTGAACTTCCGGAAGTTGGCGCAGAACCAGTGCGGGAAGCTGGTGTTGATCCGCTTCACGGTTTCTCCGAACCGGCGACGGCTCAGCGACGCGCCGCCCTCGCCGGAGTTGTTCGAGATCACCATGGCGAATCGCGTATCGAGCGCGCCAGCCCATAGCGCCGCCTTACCCAGCCGGGAATGGCCCATGACCGCCACACGGCCCGCATCGACATCCCGGTCGGTTTCCAGGTAATCGAGCGCCCGGCTCAATCCCCAGGCCCAGGCGCCGATCGATCCCCACTCGTCCTCGGCGGGCAGCGACTGTCCCGGCCGGTAGAAAAGCGGATGGACGCCGTTCTGAAAGCCGTCGTCGAAATCCGGATCGATATCGCCGTAATAGACCGTCGCCACACCGTAGCCGCGCGCCAGGATCTTCTCGACCGGCCAGCGGCTCGCCTCGGCGCCGCGCGATTTCTCCGTCGCCCGGTTCTCGACCACTCCAGCCTCCGGATTGTTTCGCATCCATTGCCGGGAAAGATGGATCGCCGGATCCGGATCGACGGCGTGATTGCCGTTGAAGTTCAAGCCAAGAAACGCCGGTACGGGCCGCCGCGCTCGGGCCGGCAGATAGACCAGAATGTCCATCTTCGGCCCGTCCTTTCGCCCGGAGAACCACACAGTGATTTGCTTCCGCACCGCCTTGCCGCCCAGCGCTTTCTTCTCGATCGAAGTCAGCTCGAAGCTCATCCCAGGCGGACGCCGCGGACCGCGGCCGTACACGTGCGTTTCGAAAAGCCGCAGGATCTCCGGCCTCCGGCGCTGCCGCCAGGCGTCGGCGTCGCCGACGGGCGATCCGCCGGCAAACACCAGCGGATCGGGCAGCGTGTAGGGTGGGACGTTGGCTTCGTCGTAGTTGGCGCCGGCCTGCTGCGAGGCGGCCGGCAGAGGGAGTGCCAGCATGACGGCGGCAAGGATGGCCATCGGGTGAACGTCCATGATCGTCCAACGTAGCAGATCCGCTGTCAACCTGTGTATGCTGTCAATCATGCCAACCAACGTCAAACCCGTTCCCGAGGGATTCCACACCATCACACCGCACCTGGTGATCCGCGGGGCCGCCGAAGCTTTCGTTTTTTACCAGAAAGCCTTCGGCGCCGTCGCCGGCCAGATTCACTACATGCCCGGCGGCAAGACCGTCATGCACGCCGACTTGAAGATCGGCGATTCGACGATCTTTCTCAACGACGAGTTTCCGGAGATGCAGGCATTGTCCCCGCTGGCCCGCGGCGGCAGCAGCGTGACGCTGCACCTGTACGTCGAGAACGCCGACGCGGTATATCAGCGCGCCGTCGACGCAGGCTGCCAGGTCACTTTTCCGCTCGCCGACCAGTTCTGGGGCGACCGCTACGGCGTGGTGAGGGATCCGTTCGGCCACAACTGGTCGATTGGTTCGCGGATCGCCGAACCGACTGAACCGGAGGTCGAAGCCGCCGCCAACAAGGTGATGGCCGAGTCCGCCAAGCGATAGAAGTCCGGGCGCTTCGTGCCAATCGATCACGAATACCTCAGGCGAACGCTCGAGGACCTGGTCCGCATCGACTCGATTAATCCGACGCTGGTCTCGGGCGGAGCGGGCGAAGCCGAAATCGCCGGTTACGTCTCGAGCTCGATGCGTTCAAGCGGCCTGGAGGTCCACCTCCACGAGCCGGAGCCCGGCCGCCCCAGTGTGGTGGGCCGGCTCCGGGGCTCGGGCGGCGGTCGCACGCTGATGCTCAATGCGCACTACGACACCGTCGGCGTCGACGAGATGGCCGATCCGTTCTCGGCGGCGGTGCGCGACGGCCGGCTCTACGGGCGCGGCGCCTACGACATGAAAGGCAGCCTGGCCGCGCAAATGGCGGCCGCCAGGGCGCTGGCGGGCCAGGGTTGGGCCGCGGGCGGCGACTTGCTGGTGGCGGCGGTGGCCGACGAGGAGTACGGCAGCATCGGCACGTCGGACCTGATCGGCCGGTATCCGGCCGACGGCGCCGTCGTCACCGAGCCCACGGCGCTCAAGGTTTGCCTGGCCCACAAGGGCTACCAGTGGATCGAGGTGGTCACCACCGGCCGGGCGGCCCATGGCAGCCGGTTCGATGCGGGCATCGACGCCAACATGCGCATGGGGAGGTTTCTGGCCGGGCTGGACCAGCTCGAGCGGGAGCTGCGCGCCCGCCCGCCCCATCCGCTGGTCGGGCCGCCATCACTTCACGCCGCCACCATCGAAGGCGGCTCGGGATTGAGCACGTACGCGGCACGCTGCCGGCTCCGGATCGAGCGGCGCACGGTTCCGGGCGAGACCGACCGCCAGGTGCTCGAGGAAATCGAGTCGATCGCGCGCCGGCTGGCGGCCGGCGATCCGACGTTTGAGGCCACGGTCCGGCCGTTGTTCGTGCGCGGTCCGTTTGAGGTATCGCGCGAGGCGGCGATCGTCAAGACCGTATCGCGCGCGGTCACCGAGACGCTCGGCTGCGCGCCGGAGTATTTTGGCGACACGCCCTGGATGGACGCGGCGCTGCTGGCGGCCGCCGGCGTCGAGACGGTCGTCATCGGCCCCGCCGGAGCGGGGGCGCATGCCGCCGAGGAATGGGTGGACATCGAGTCGGTCGCGCGGCTCGCCGAGATCCTGGCTCACACCGCGATCGAGTATTGCCGCTGAATCGGCCTGGTCAGCCGTGGCACTGCTTGCACGCTCTTTCCTTGTCCAGCTTCAGATGCGCTTTCTCGATCGAGCCGTGGGGGAAGTGGCAGCTCTGGCACTCGGCGAGGATGTCGACGTTGTGCGTGTGCGTGGCGGGAAACGCCGGGCGGTTGTGGCAGGTGAAACACAGGCTGACCAGCGACGCCCGTTTCATCGCCCACTCGCCGTTTTTGACGGCGTGGCAGAGGTCGCAGGCCGCCGCCGGCGGGTGCGGGCGAAACTCCTTCCAGCCGGGCGGCGGGTTGCCGCCGGCATGGAAGCGCACCACCGCCGGACCGAGCGCCAATTGATGCGCCCCCGAGGCGGCGTCCCATGTCATGGTTCGCACGCCGGGCGCGATCCGCTCGGCCGCCAGCGCCTTGCCATCGAGCAGTATTTCTCCTTCACCGCGGACGATGATGCGCACCGGCCCCTTGACGATCACCGACCGGTCTTGCGGCGACAGAATCTCGGGCCGCGGTTCCTCCTGCGCCCCGGCGAGCAGCGCGACCATCCAGATCAGGCAAGATCGATGCGGCATACATAGCCGGCCGAGGGGCTCTGATTGCTCACTCCGCCCGGCGCGATCCCGGCGTCGCAATAGTATAGGTGCCCCTGGTGGAGACACATGCCGTGGGGATCGGGATCGTCCTTGGCGAGCGTGACGACTTCGAGGATGCGGCCATCGCGCGCATCGAGCTTGTGAATCACCCGGTCGGTCGAATGCATGCACCAGATCGCATTCGGCGCCACCCAGGCCAGCCCGTGCGCGCGCCCCAAATGCACCGGAATCTGGTGAATCAGCCGGAAATCCTTGGGGTCGACTTGAGAAAGCTTCTGAATCTTGAGGGATGTCATCCACAGCGTTCCCTCGGCGAACTCGAGACCGTGGACGCCGCCCTCGCCCGGAATCGGCCAGCGGCCGAGTGTCTTGCCCGTCTTCGGATCGACTTTGACGACCTCGCCGGTGGTGGCATCGGTCGGACGCGCCGGACGATGAGTCGCCTTTCCGTTGGCGCCCATCCACACGAAGCCGCCGCCGAACGCGATGCCGCTGGTATTGGATGATTCGGTCCCGACTTTGAGGAGCACTTTGCCCTTCCAATCGACCAGGCAGGCGTTGTCGGTCACCTGCTCACCGATCCAGAGGCCTTCGGGCGCGGACTCGAGCGCATTGGGATGCCCGTCGGGCGAGCGGAACAGTTTGACGACTTTCGCCTTGCGGACGGGCGCGTCGTTGGCGCGGGCCAAGCTCGCGGCCATGGTAGCGGTCAGGAATTCTCTGCGCAGCATCATCGGGATTCTCCTAGGTGAGCATTTCCTCGGATTCGAACCAGGTTTGGGTTAATGGCGGCGAGGTTGGGCGCCCCCGCCAGTCCCATGTCGAGCGCCAGCTCGGTGCGAAGCAGCTCGAGGACGCGCTCGACACCGCGCTGGCCGAAAACGGCCAGCCCATACAGGTATGGCCGGGCGATGGCGATCGCTTTGGCGCCCAGCGCCAGGGCTTTCAAAATGTCGGTGCCGCGGCGAAAGCCGCCGTCGATCAGCACGGGAATCCGCCCGCCGACCGCCTGGACGACCTCGGGCAGCGCTTCGATAGTGCCTCCGACGTGGTCCAGTTGTCTTGCGCCGTGATTGGACACGATGACCCCAGAGGCGCCGTGCTTCACGGCCAGATCGCCGTCCTCGGCGGTGAGGATGCCCTTCAACACCACCGGCAGCTTTGTCATCGAACGCAGCTCCTCGAGCGTCTGCCAGGTCGGCGTCGGCGAGGGACGCGAAGGATAGACGCCGGCGCGCCACGGGTTCTTCGCCGCCGGCAGCTTCCCGGTCGAGTCGCGGGGCGGCATCCCGGTTTCGCACCAGGCGCGCTCGAGCCGGTTGCGGAGGTCGCGCTCGCGGTGCGAAACGTGCATGATGTCGACGGTGAAACAAATGCCCCCGCAGCCTTGCGCCTCGAGCCGCTTCACGAACGACCGCATGGTTTGCCTGTCGCCGAGCTGCCCGCCGGTGGTCACCTGCCACCAGGCGGGACCCTGACCCGACTCGACCAGCTCGTCGATACCGCCGTTGGTGATGTGCAGCGCCTTGGCCTGGGCGGCCGCGCGCGCGACCGTGTTCTCGCCATCGCGAAAGAAGCAGTTCTTGCCGCCGGCGGGGTCGAGCAGGATCGGGTAGTCGAGTTTCTGGCCGAACAGCTCGAGCGAGAGGTCGATCTTGTGAACGTCGACCAGCGCGCGCGGTCGAATCACAATGCGATTGAAACCGGAGCGATTGTCGTGAAGGGAGACCTCGTCCTCGGAGCCGCCTTCCAGATAATCCCACGCCAGCGGGTCGAGCTTCGCCTTGGCCAGCGGCGCGAACTCCAGCACGTTCACCGGGCCGTACAGCGG
>Ga0247727_10006744_pt1 | contig 22365 bp, 20 predicted proteins | sample WisWelCaveWW1625_FD_202498 | JGI IMG/M metagenome (GOLD analysis project Ga0247727, IMG submission 202498) | Biofilm microbial communities from Wishing Well Cave, Virginia, United States - WW16-25 | ecosystem: Environmental > Aquatic > Deep subsurface > Groundwater > Cave microbial mat | place...
TTGCCTTCAGCGACGTAGGCATCGAGACCCTTCGAGAGATCATCGCAGACCAGATCGATCGCGCTGACTGACCGCGGAGCTATCACTCATAACCGGTCACCCGCGGTGCTCACCGTATGCTTTCGAATCTCCCCGCTCCGACCAACGAAATCAACTTCTTCGCAAAGTGAGCGCGTCGGCGCTCCCAAGAAGCGCACTCGTGCGTGATTGCATCGCTCCCGAGCGGTCGCTTGGACGCAGGACACGGCTCGAGCCATCGGCTGGCCCGGCGCCGCCAAAGTGGGGCTCGTTTCGTCGATCCTCCGGGTTGTCGAAGAGCCGTTGCTGCGATGCGATAGCAAGTAAGAAAATTTCACCTACCCGGTATCGCGGGAATGGAATTCCCTTCTTATTCGCATGACCCCATGTGTTTAGAAGATTTTTCCTCTATATTCTTGCCTCACCTGGCAGGTCGGATGAGACGGAACATGTCGCGCGCCCTGGAAACAAACATTGGCGGCGTCAGCCGAAGCGATGCGGCCGGCCAGCTCGCCAGCCGGCTCAGCGATATCAGCAGCCTCGAGGATCGCATCGCCGAGATCGCTCGCGCGCTGCCAGGAAGGATCACCTTCTCGACCAGCCTCGGGCTCGAGGACCAGGCCATCCTGCATGCGATTGCGCAGACGGGGGCCGGCATCGACATCTTCACCCTCGACACCGGCCGGCACTTTCCCGAGACGCTCGAGACCCTGGAGATGAGTGAACGGCGCTACGGCCTACGCATCCGCGTCCTGGCGCCGGCCGCGGAGGACCTGGAACAGCTCATCGAGCGGGACGGCGTGCTTGGCTTCCGCCTCTCTGTCGAGGCCCGCAAGGCCTGCTGCGAGGTGCGCAAGGTTCGTCCGCTCGAACGTGGACTGAAGGGCGCTGCCGCGTGGATCACGGGCCTCAGGCGTGGCCAATCGTCGGGCCGCTCAATCGTCCCGTTTGCCGCATGGGACGAAGAGCATGGCCTGATCAAGATCAACCCGGTCGCGGACTGGCCGCTCGAACGCCTCGAAGACTACATCGCGGCCAACGACGTGCCCGTAAATCCCCTGCACGCTCGCGGTTTCCCCTCGATCGGCTGCCAGCCCTGCACGCGGGCGATCCGGCCCGGCGAGGACATCCGCGCGGGGCGCTGGTGGTGGGAGAACGAGGACGGGAAGGAGTGCGGGCTGCACAACCGGCCGGCCGCGCTGGCGGGAGTGCCGGCATGACTGCGCCGCTGACCCACCTCGATCTGCTCGAGGCCGAGAGCATTCACATCTTCCGTGAGGCTGCTGCGCAGTTCCGCAAGCCCGTATTGCTCTATTCGATCGGCAAGGACTCGACCGTGCTGCTGCATCTGGCGCGCAAGGCGTTCTATCCGGCCAAGCCGCCGTTCCCGCTACTGCACGTCGACACCACTTGGAAGTTCCGCGACATGCTCGCCTTTCGCGACCGGACGGTGCGCGATCTCGGGCTCGAGCTGATTGTGCACGTCAACGAGGAAGGGCGCGCGCGGGGCATCAACCCGATCGATTTCTCGCCGTCCGTCTACACCGACGTGATGAAGACGCAAGGGCTGCGGCAGGCGCTCGACAAGCACGGTTTCGATGCGGCATTCGGCGGGGCGCGGCGCGACGAGGAAGCCTCCCGCGCCAAGGAGCGCGTATTCTCCTTCCGCTCGGAGGGGCATCGCTGGGACCCGCGCCGGCAGCGGCCCGAGATGTGGCGACTGCTCAATGGCCGGCTCGGGCCAGGCGAGACGGCGCGCATCTTTCCGCTCTCCAATTGGACCGAGAAGGACGTGTGGCGTTACATCGCCCGCGAATCACTCGATGTGGTCCCGCTCTATTTCGCCGCCGACCGCCCCACGCTCGAACGCGGCGGCAGCCTGCTGGTCCGCGACGACGAGCGCATGCCGGTTCGGACTGGCGAGAGCCTGCGTTTACGCCACGTACGCTTCCGCACGCTCGGCTGCTGGCCGCTGACGGCGGCCATCGAGTCCGATGCGAGCGACCTCGACAGCGTCGTCGCCGAGACGCTGGCCGCCCGCGTCTCGGAACGCCAGGGTCGGCTCATCGATCACGATGAGGCTGGCGCCATGGAGCGCAAGAAGCAAGAGGGATACTTCTGATGACGGCTCTCGCCCTCGCCCGCGACATCCAACCGCGTGCGCCCCTGTCGCTGCCGGCGATGCCGGCGCGCCCTGAGTTCCCTGACGCCGCAGGGGACCTGGCTCAGGATGTGGCCGGCAGCCTGCACGTGCTGACCTGCGGCTCCGTCGACGACGGCAAATCGACGCTGATCGGCCGACTGCTGTGGGACACCGCCGGCCTGCATGCCGACCAGCGCGAGACCCTGCAGCGATCGCCGAAGACCGCCGCCGGCACGCCCGATTTCAGCCGGCTGGTCGACGGCCTGGCGGCCGAGCGCGAGCAGGGCATCACCATCGATATCGCCTGGCGCTATCTGGACACACCGGCGCGGCGCCTCGTCATCATCGACAGCCCCGGCCACGAGCAGTACACGCGCAACATGGCGACCGGCGCCTCGCACGCCGATGTAGCGATCCTGCTGGTCGATGCACGCGGCGGCGTCAAGGAGCAGACGCGGCGCCACGCCGCCATCCTCGATCTGATCGGGGTTCGGCGCGTGGTGCTGGCGGTCAACAAGATGGACCTGGTGGCGTGGTCGCAGGCGCGCTTCAACGAGATCCGCACCGAATTCGAGAAGCTGGCGGACCGCTTCGGGTTTGACGATGCGGTGGCGATCCCGGTCTCGGCCGTGCTTGGCGACAACGTTGCGCGGCGCTCGCTGGCAATGCCCTGGTATGACGGCCCGCCGCTGCTGGATCACCTGAGCCGAATCCCGGCGCGCGGGGCCACGCCGGGCGGCGCGTTCCGGTTCCCGGTGCAGCTCGTCGTGCGTGCGGGGCAGGACTTCCGCGGCCTTGCCGGCACCATCAGCTCCGGCGAGATCGGGGTCGGCGACGAGGTGATGGAGCCCGTCGGCGGCCGGCGCGCCAGGGTTGCCCGCATCGTGACCATGGGCCGCGACCTGGCGAGCGCCAGGCAAGGCCAGGCCGTCGTCCTCGAGCTCGATGCCGACATCGACATCTCGCGCGGGGCGGTGCTGGCCTCGCCCGGCCTCGCGCCGCCCGTGACGCGCCGCCTCGACGCGCGGCTGGTGTGGCTGTCGGACGAGCGCTTCGGTGCGGACCGCGGCTACCTGCTGCGCACGGCTACCGACCTCATTGCGATCGCCTCGATCGACATTGGTGCGCATCTCGATCTGGAGGCGCTGGCCGAGCGGCCGGCGTCGACCTGCGGCGCCAACGACATTGCCGTCGCCCGCATCACCCTCGGCCGGCAGGCCGCCGTCGATCTTTTCTCCGACCAGCGCGAGACCGGCAGCTTCATGCTGATCGATCCGATCTCTGGAGCCTCCGTCGCCGGCGGCGTCGTGACCGCCGCCCATGCTCCCGAAACGAGGCTGGGGCGCAACGCCTTCCGGCTGACCCGTGACCTCCTGGCGCGGGGTATCGGCGCCGATCTGCCGCCCGATCGGGCTTCGGAGCCGGAGTTGCGCCGTCGCGCCAACGAGGTGGCGATCCTGCTCAGGGAAGCCGGCGTTGCCGTCGAGATCGAGGACACGTGGGGCCGGGCCGGCCTCGACGCGGCGACGGCGTGGCTCGCTCTCATGGGCCTGCTGTCGTTCGGTTTCGTCGGGGCGGTGCTGTGGGGGCTGGTTTGAGCGCACACGCCTGCAGGGCGGCACGCGAGCACGAGCGGATACACGGAGTGAGCCCATGAACTTCCAGCAGCTTCGCATCGTGCGCGAGACCGTGCGACGCAACTTCAATCTCACCGAGGTGGCGAACGCGCTGTTCACGTCTCAATCCGGGGTCAGCAAGCATATCAAGGACCTGGAGGACGAGCTGGGCGTCGAGCTGTTCGTGCGGCGGGGCAAGCGCCTGCTCGGCCTGACCGATCCCGGCAAGGAGCTGATCGAGGTGGTCGAGCGCATCCTGGTCGATACGGCCAACATCAAGCGGCTCGGCGAGCAGTTCAGCAATCGCGAGCAAGGCCAGCTGGTGATTGCCACGACGCATACCCAGGCCCGCTACGTGCTGCCCCATGTCGTGGCCGCCTTCAGGCGGGCCTTTCCCAAGGTACGCCTCACGCTGCATCAGGGGAGCCCGACCGAGATCGCGTCCATGCTCAATGACGGGGATGCCGACATCGGCATCTGCACCGAGACGCTCAAGGATGTGCCCGCGCTCACGACGTTCCCGTTCTACAGCTGGCATCACGGCGTGGTGGTTCCGAGGGGCCATGCGCTGGAGCGCGTCCGGCTCCTAACGCTGGAGGCGATCGCCGAATGGCCGATCATCACCTACCACGAGGGCTTCACAGGCCGGCGCAATGTCGACCAGACGTTTGCCAGGGCGGGATTGGAACCCGACGTCGTCATGTCGGCGATGGATACCGACGTGCTCAAGGCCTACGTCGAGCTGGGCCTGGGCGTGGGCATCATCGCGGCCATGGCCTTCGATCCCAGGCGCGATGCGAGCCTGAAGCTCATCGACGCCGCCCACCTGTTCGACGCCAACACCTCGCTAATCGCCGTGCGCAGAGGCAGCTACCTGCGCAACTACGCCTACCGGTTCATCGAGCTGTGCTCACCGGCGCTGCCGGAAGCTGTGGTGCGGACGGCCGTCATGGCCGACCATACCGGGTCTCAGACCATGGTTGGGCGCGGTGGCTCGATCAGGCCTGGCGCGCCAGCGGAAACACTCGCAATCGCGACGAGGTCAAGCGCACGGGCTGACCGGGCTGCAGACCAAGCTCCGCAAGGTGCTCGCGGGTAAGCTCCACCTCGAAGTGCTGCGGCTCGGCGTGACCGTTGGAGCCGACCACGCCGGTCAGCTCGACGCGTGCCGTGGCACCGCTCAAGAGAACGCGGTTGACCTTGACGGCAATGCCCTGCCTCGCATCGCCAGAGACGACGATGTCGAGCTCATGCGGCCGCGCGAAGGCGATCACTTCTTCGCCATGGGCGGCGCCAGGCTCGGCCAGCGGCACCGCATCCTCGCCGACCCGCAGGTTGGGCCCATCGACACGCCCTGCAAGCCTGTTGACCGCCCCGAGGAAGCTGTAGGCAAACGCGGTTGCGGGTCGTTCGTAGACCTCCTGGGCAGTCCCCACCTGCTCGACCATACCCCTGTTCATGAGCACGATGCGGTCCGCCACCTCGAGCGCCTCATCCTGATCGTGAGTGACGAAGATCGAGGTGATGTGCAGCTCATCGTGCAACCGCCGCAGCCATCGGCGCAACTCTTTGCGCACCTTGGCATCGAGCGCGCCGAACGGCTCGTCGAGCAGCAGCACGCGCGGCTCGACGGCAAGCGCCCTGGCCAGCGCAATGCGTTGGCGCTGGCCGCCGGAGAGCTGTGCTGGATGGCGATGCGCGAGCCAGCCGAGCTGCACCAGCTCCAGCAGCTCCTGCACGCGCCGCTTGATGTCCGCCTCGGAGGGCCGCGAGGCCTGCGGCTTCACGCGCAAGCCGAAGGCGATGTTCTCGAACACCGTCATATGCCGGAAGAGCGCATAGTGCTGGAACACGAAGCCGACCTGGCGCTCGCGCACGTCTCGGTGCGAGGCGTCCTGTCCGTCGAACAGGACCCGGCCTGCATCCGGCAACTCGAGCCCGGCGATGATCCGGAGCAGTGTAGTCTTGCCGCAGCCCGAAGGGCCCAGCAGGGCGATCAGCTCTCCCGTCGGGAAGTCGAGCGCTACGCCGTCGAGAGCCACGAAGCGGCCGAAGGTCTTGCGGATACCCTGGACCTCGATGCTCATGGCGCCTCACCATGCCTGTGCAGCTGTGATGCCTTCCACTCCACGTAGGCCTTGATGATGAGGGTCACAAGGGCCAGGAGCGCCAGCAGCGAGGCGACGGCGAAGGCCGCTGCGAACTGGTATTCATTGTAAAGAATCTCCACATGCAGCGGCATGGTATTGGTCTGGCCGCGAATGTGACCTGATACGACCGAAACAGCGCCGAACTCGCCCATGGCGCGGGCGTTGCACAAGATCACGCCGTAGAGCAGCGCCCACTTGATGTTGGGCAGCGTCACCTTGAGGAACATCTGCCAGCCGGAGGCGCCGAGCACGAGCGCAGCCTCTTCCTCGTCGCGGCCTTGGGCTTGCATCAGGGGGATCAGCTCGCGCGCGACGAAGGGGAAGGTAACGAAGACGGTAGCCAGCACGATGCCGGGCACCGCGAAGATGATCTTGATGTCGTGCGCGCCGAGCCAAGGGCCGAGCCAGCCCTGGGCGCCGAACACCAGCACGTAGATGAGGCCGGCGATCACTGGCGAGACCGAGAACGGCAGGTCGATGAAGGTGATGAGCAGTTGCTTGCCGCGGAAGTCGAACTTGGTGATGGCCCACGCGGCGGCGACCCCGAACGCGAGATTGAGGGGCACGGCGATGGCGGCCGTCAGAAGCGTGAGCCGAATTGCGGAGAGGGCGTCGGGCTCGATCAGCGCCGCGAGATAGGCGCTCCAACCCTTGCGCAGTGCCTCGACGAACACGGCGATGAGCGGCAGCAGCAAAAACAGCAGGAAGAAGCCGATCGACAAGGACAGAACGAGGACCTTCACCCAAGCGGGATCGCGGGTGGCGGTGTTGGCCTCGAAGCGTGCCGCTCCGCTGCGCAGTCCGCCCAAGGCTGTCGTCGCCGTCGCCATCAGCCCGCCCTCGCGGAACGCCGATCGGTCCAGCCCTGCAGACCGTTGATGATGAGCAGCAGCACGAACGAGGCGACCAGCATGACGGAGGCGACGGCGGTCGCGCCCACATAGTCGTACTGCTCGAGCTTGGTGATGATGATGAGCGGCGTGATCTCCGACACCATCGGCAGGTTGCCGGCAATGAAGATGACCGATCCGTATTCGCCGACGGCGCGGGCAAAGGCCAGGGCAAAGCCGGTGAGCAGCGCGGGGAACAATGTCGGCAGCACCACGCGCCGCACCGCTTGCCAGCGCCTGGCACCAAGGCTCGCCGCCGCCTCCTCGATCTCCGTGTCGAGGTCTTCCAGCACCGGCTGCACCGTGCGCACCACGAACGGCAGGCCGATGAAGATCAGCGCCACCAGCACGCCCAGCGGCGTGAAGGCAACCTTGATCCCGAGCGGCTCCAGGTACTGCCCGAGCCATCCGTTCTTGGCATAGATGGCGGTGAGCGAGATGCCCGCAACGGCGGTCGGCAGCGCGAACGGCAGATCCACAAGCGCGTCGACGATGCGCTTGCCGGGAAAGCTGTAGCGCACCAGCGACCACGCCAGCAGCAAGCCGAACACCGTGTTGATGGCGGCAGCCAGCAGCGAGGCTCCAAAGGTCAACCGGTAGGAAGCAACGACACGCGGTGAGGCCACGGCTTGCCAAAAGGCCTCGAGGGTAAGCGTCGCGGTCTTCAGGAACACGGCAGCCAAGGGCACGAGCACGATCAAGGACAGGTACGCCAGGGTGAACCCCAGCGACAGCCCGAACCCGGGCAGAACCTTGCGTGCACGCACACGAGCCATCAGCGCTTCACGATGATCTGGTCGTAGATCGCGCCGTCGGCGAAATGCTTGGCCTGAACCTCGGCCCAGCCGCCGAGTGCCTGCTCCACACTGAAGGTCTTTGTGGCGGGAGAGCGGCCAACAAACTTATGCAAGACCGCCTCATCGCGCGGGCGGAAGGTGCTTGGCAGTGATCTCCTCCAGGGCATGCTGCTGCGCTCCGCTAGGCGTTGGACGCACGAAGCTAGTGTGATTCAGATCGCCAAATTCGTTCCAAGCACACCGCACACTGCAATGAATTTCGCGATCAGGACACTAGGGCCGGCCGGGGCCAGCCCTAACCAATTTGAACTGCATTCCTTATTCGCGGGCTTGTTAAGCGGCTACACTCGAGCTCGCCCGCGCGCGGCCGCTCCGGTCATTGTCCGTAGATCTGGTCGAACACGCCGCCATCGGCAAAGTGCGTCTTCTGGGCCTTGCCCCAGCCGCCGAACGCCTCGTCGATGGTGATAAGCTTCACGTCCGCGAACTGTTTGGCGTATTTGGCAGCCACGGCCGGATCCCGCGGCCGATAGAAGTGCCTGCCGGCGATCTCCTGCCCCTCGGGCGAGTACAGGTATTGCAGATAAGCCGTGGCGACCTCGCGCGTCTTGCGCTTGTCGACCACCTTGTCGACCACGGCAACCGGTGGCTCGGTCAAGATGGAGAGGCTCGGCACGACGATTTCCAGCTTGTCGCGTCCAAGCTCCTTGATGGCGAGGAAAGCCTCGTTCTCCCAGGAGATGAACACATCGCCGATGCCGCGCTCCACGAAGGTGGTCGTGGAGCCGCGGGCGCCCGAGTCGAGCACCTTCACGTTCTTGTAGATCTTGGTGACCAGGTCCTTGGCCGTGGCGTCGTTGCCGCCAGACTGAGCCAGCGCGTAGCCCCAGGCCGCCAGGTAGTTCCACCGCGCACCGCCCGAGGTCTTGGGGTTGGGCGTGATCACATCGATCCCAGGTTTGGCCAGATCGCTCCAGTCCTTGATCTGCTTGGGATTGCCCTTGCGCACGACAAAGACGATCGTTGACGTGTACGGTGATGAATTGTGCGGCAGGCGCTTCTGCCAACCCGAGGGTACGAGATTGCCGTTCGTGTGCAGGGCGCCGATGTCATACGCCAGCGCCAGAGTCACCACATCGGCTGCGAGACCATCGATCACGGCCCGGGCCTGCTTGGCGGCGCCGCCATGCGATTGCTTTATGATCACGGTCTCGCCGGTCTTGGCCTTCCAATGCTTGATGAAGGCGGCGTTGAACTCCTGGTACAGCTCACGCGTTGGGTCGTAGGAGACGTTGAGCAGCGTCGTCTGAGCTTGGGCGCCGAGAGGCGTTGCGAGCAGAAAAGTCGTGCCGAGAGCCAGTGCGTGCCGGCGTGCAGATCTCGAGATCATCGTTGCCACCTCGTTGCGATGAACCTTGCGGCCAGCGTAAGGCCGAACCCTCTCACTCCGAACCAAGAAGAATTCATGAGCTATGCAGTCGAAGTGAAATGCGGCCAAAGCAATCCAGTTCCGGCGAGAGCACGATGGCAATGGCCGAGTCTTCGTAAAGACTAGGCCGAGTCTGAGACGTGCCGCTCCATGCGCACTGCCGAGGGTGTCTTTTATAAGTGCCGCTACATCCAGGTCGCCATCAGGATGTAGATCGGCGCACATGAGTGAAAGCTCTCGCCGCAGGACTGGAACGATGCCATGATTTCGCGCGGAAGGCTCGGGCCGTCGACTGCAGGCGAAAGCGAGGCGCGTCATGACCGCTACGACAGACGCCATCCTCGGGGTCCCGCACACCAAGCCGACGTTCGCGGTGCCGGCGGGCGCCTGCGATACGCATGTGCACGTGTTCGGGCCGGGCGGCCGGTTCGCCTATGCGCCGGAGCGGGTGTACACGCCGGCCGACGCCTCGATCGGGGACCTGGAACGGCTGCACCGCACGCTCGGCATCGACCGCGTGGTGATCGTGCATCCGAGCCCCTACGGCACCGACAACGCCTGCTCGCTCGATGCCCTGCGCACGATCGGGCCACGCGCCCGCGGCGTCGCGGTCATCGATGCGTCCGAGAGCGATCGGCAGCTCGCCGACATGCACGAGGCCGGCGTGCGCGGCGTGCGCTGCAACCTCGCCACCGCCGGGGTCGGCGATCCGGAGGCCGCCTGGCGCCTCGTCGAGGCCGCCAGCCGGCGCGTGGCGCCCTTGGGCTGGCACGTGCAGATCTTCACCACGCTGCCCGTCATCGCCGCCCTGCACGACCGGTTGATGGGATTGCCGACGACGCTCGTCATCGACCACTTCGGCCGCGCCAAGGCGGCGGCCGGCGTGGGCCAGCCGGGCTTTGCCCAGCTCCTGTCGCTGGTGGGCTCGGGCAAGGCTTACGTCAAGCTCTCCGGCGGCTATCGCGTCTCGGCCCTCCCCGACTGGTCGGACGTGCCCCCGCTCGCCCGGGCGCTGATCGAGGCCAATCCGGAGCGCATGCTGTGGGGCTCGGACTGGCCGCACCCGGGCGCCGGCCGCGTCGGGCTCGCCCGCGACGCCATCGAGCCGTTTCACGCAATCGACGACGGGGCGGCGCTCAACCGCCTTGCCGCCTGGGCCGGCAGTGCGGATATGCTGAAGCGCATCCTGGTCGCCAATCCGGCGCGGCTCTATGGCTACTGAGCGAGATCGAGGGACGCCGTCGGTGCGCGGCGCGGAATCCATGCAAGTCGACGGCTACGACATCGACATCGTCGTGCAGGGTTTCCCCGGCAAGTCCGTCTGCCACGGCGGCCTGGGCTGGAGCACGGTCGTGCTGTTGCGCGGGCACGGCCGCGTGGCGCTGATCGATGCCGGCTCGTTCAACATGCGCAAGCTGCTGATCGAGCGCCTGGCCAAGCGCGGGCTGGCGCCGGCCGACGTCACCGACCTGCTGCTCACCCATTCGCACTACGACCACTCGGTGAACTGGACCCTCTTCAGGCATGCGCGCATCGTCATCGGCGCCAAGGAGCTGGCGTGGTCGGTGGAGGAGCCGTGGGGCGAGACGCCGGTGCCGGAGCTCTACGTGCGCGAATTGCAGCGCTGGCCGACGCTAGCGACGGCCGAGGACGGCGCCACCGTGCTGCCCGGCATCACGGCGCATGTGGCGCCGGGGCACACGCCGGGCTGTCTCGTGTACGTGCTGAGTGGGAAGGAGCGCGACGCCATCTTCACGGGCGATGCCGCCAAGAATCGCGCCGAGCTCGTCTCGCGCACCACCGACATGACCTACGATGCCGCCGTCAGCCGCGCCTCGATCGAGATGATCTGGGAGTTCTGGCGCCGCCGCGCGGGTTCCGTCCTCGTGCCCGGCCACGACTTGCCGATGCTGCAGGAGGGCGGCCGCACGCAGTATCTGGGCAAGGGCGAGGCAGCCATCACCGCCTGGTACGGCGACGACATGGAGCAGACGACGCTGTTCGAGCTGACGCTGCACGGATCGGGCGCCGCGACCACACAGGGTGCCGCGTCGCCTCACTTCGTCTCCACCACGACGTAGGCGTCCTCGATCGTGACGGGGAAGGTCTCCGTCACATACGGGCCCTCGACCAGCTTGGCGCCAGGCTCGATGGAGACGGCGTAGTTCATCAGGCGCAGGCGCTTTGGGTCGCACCAGGAGCGGCCCGTGCGCACGTCGAACTCCCAGCCGTGCCACGGGCAGCGCAGGATCTCGGCTGGGCGGGAATAGTCGTAGGTGCCGGGCGCAGTGGACGTGACCACGCCCGTCAGCCGGCCAAGCGACAGGCTGCCGCCCCTATGCGGGCACTTGTCGGAGAGGGCGAACAGCTCGCCCTTGACGTTCAAGATGACGATGGCGCGCTCGCCGATCTGCACGAGCTTGCGCGATCCCGGCGGGATCTCGGCAGCCTTGGCGACGACGTGGCGCGGCATGGACACGGTCATCCCGGTGCTTGTCACCGGGATCCATCTTGCTGCTTGCTCCGGCGCTCGTGGTTCGCAGGATCCCGGCACAAGGCCCGGGATGACACCTTAGGGCAGCCGATACACCGCCCGGCCGTTGCCGGTGAGGATCTGGCGGTGGCGCTCCTTGGGCAGCCCGGCCGGGAAGGCGCGGAAGGGATCGTCGAAGTCCCAGTGCGGGTAGTCGGAGGCAAACAGCAGCCGGTCCCAGCCGATCCACTCCATGGTGTCGAACAGGTGGCGGCGGTCGTCGGGCTCCTCCATGGGCTGGGTCGTGACCCAGATGTGCTGGCGGATGTACTCGGACGGCTTCTTCTTGAGGTGCGGCACCTCCGAGCGCATGCGCTCAAACAGCTTGTCGAGGCGCCAGGCAAGCGGGGCCAGCCAGGCAAAGCCGCCCTCGATCATGACCACCTTGAGGCGCGGGAAGCGCTCGAACACGCCCTCGATGACGAGGCTCGTCACCGCCGTCTGGCACGAGGTCGAGTGCCCGGCGCCCTCCTCGACGTAATAGGAGGGCCAGCCGGCGCCGGTGTAGGCGTGGCCGCCCGACCCGAACACGTGCATGCCGACAGGCAGCCCATGCCGCTCGGCTGCAGCATAGATCGGCCAGTAGCGGCGGTTACCCAGGGGCTCGGCCGTGCGCGTCAGCATGAACACCTGGGCGTAGGCCGGGTCGTCGGCGCGGGCCTCGATCTCGGCCACGGCCGCTTCCGCGTGCTCGCTCGGCACGACGATGGCGGAGCGCAGGCGCGGCTCGGGCCTGGTGAAGTGCTCCCGCTGCCAGTCGTTGGTGGCCGTGGCCAAGGCGGCTGAGAACTCGCCATTGAGCTCGCTTTGGCCCGTGACCCCGAGCGGCCCCAGGATGCCGTACTCGATGCCGTAGGCGTCGAGGTACTGCGCGCGGATGAGATCGAGGTCGGAGCCCGGATTGCCGCCGTCCTCGGGCCAGGCATCGCGCCGGCAGGCGCGCGGCGCCGACTTCGGATATGGCTCGTAACCCATGCCGAGCTTGCGCCGCGACCCGTACTCATCGAGGTGCTCACGCCAGCGCGCTGGCAGGTAGGCCTTCACGTCGGCCAACGAGCGAGGCGCGGGGTGCACATCGCCGTCGATGATCTTGAGGCGCGTCGCCGCGTCGGCCGTGGGCCCACGGCCGGCATCGGTCTCGAGTTCGGGGGCGAGGGGGGCGTCGAGCATCATGGGTGTCTCCCGAGACGGGGATAGGTGGCGAGCGGGTTGTCGATCAGGATCTTCCGGCGCAACCCGGCCGGTATGCCCGGCGGCAGCATATCGTCACCGTCGAACTGCCAGTGCGGGAAGTCCGTCGAGAACAGCAGCATGTCGTCGCAGCGCAGCTGATCGAGCACCCGCCCAATGTGCTCCGCCGCAGGCGGGCCGTCAAAGGGTTGCAGCGTCAAGCGCACGTTGTCGCGCACGAATTCATAGGGTTCGCGGTCGATCCAGGGCACCTCGTTGCGCACCCCGCGCCAGAATTTGCCGAGCCGCCAGAGGTAGGGTGGCAGCCAGGTCACCCCTGATTCGATCAGTACGGCCTTGAGCTTGGGGTATTTGACGAACACGCCCTCGCAGATCAGGCTGCCGAGCTGCGTGTGAAAGCCCAGCGCCTGGGCCGCATAGTCCTCCAGGTAGTAGGTGGGCCAGCCCGAGCCCGTCAACGCGTGGTGATAGCTTGAGCCGGCGTGGATGCCGATGGCGAAGCCGTGCCGCTCGGCGGCGGCCCAGACCGGCCAGTACATCGACTTGCCCAACGGATGCTCCCCCATGGCCAGCGTCAAGACCTGCACGAAGCGCCGATCACGGGCCCGCCGCTCGATCTCCTCGACCGCCTTCTCGGGCGACTGCAGGGGCAGGACCACGGAGCCCTTGAAGCGCGGGTCCTGGTCGAGCCAGGTGGCCGCGAGCCAGTCGTTGGTGGCGCGGGCAAAGGCGGCGGCGAGGTTCTCGTCGCGAAACGCCTGCACGGGAAACAGGCAGTTGCAGATGGCATGCGCAAAGCCGAAGCGGTCGAGCGTCTCCCGGGCCGCCGCGACGGGGTCGGCGTCCGCGCCGCTCTCGCGCCAGTCTGGCCGCACGGTCAGCGGGGCGTTGGCGGGATAGGCGATCGACTCCCAGTAGTCGATGCCGCGCACCTCGACGGTCTCGCGCCAGTGCGCGTCCATGAACTGGCTGAGCGCGCGCGGGCTCGGCAGCCGCGGATGCATGTCGCAGTCGATCGCGCCCGTCCACGTGTCGCTCAAGGCCGAGGCTCCGTCGTCCGCCGCGCTCCGCTGCCGGCGCAATCCACCCGTGACGCCGAAGCATAGCACAAGCGACCACGGGCAGCACGGCCGGCAGAGCGTGGGGCATCGCCCACCGGTGGCACGGGGGCACCCTTGCTCATACAGAACGGCTTCGCTTACACTTTCACCACAAACAAAGAGACATGCGGGGCCCCGCGTCGCAGACGGGCGGGCATTCTCGCTGCGATCCTGGGAGGAATGCCATGAGACCTATCCTTGCCTCGACCGTGCTGGCGGCGACGGCGCTGCTGGCCACGGGCGCGGTCGCCGAGACGCCCAAGCGCGGCGGCACGCTCAACTTCGGGGTCGTGGCCGAGCCGCCCCACATCGACTGCCACGCCACCACCACGTTCGCCATGGTGCATCCGGTGGCGCCGCAATACTCCACGCTGTTGCAGTTCGTGGGGCCCATGGACAAGCTCAAGATCGAAGGCGACCTGGCCGAGTCCTGGGAGGTCTCCAAAGACGGGCTCACCTACACCTTCAAGCTGCACAAGGGCGTCAAGTTCCACGACGGCTCCGACTTCACGGCGGAGGACATCAAGGCCACCTACGAGCGCATCGTCAATCCGGTGGAAGGCGTGATCTCCGCCCGCAAGGCACAGCACCAGGACATCAAGTCGATCGAGACGCCCGACCCGCACACGGTGGTGTTCAAGCTCGGCCAAGTGAACATGTCGATGCTGCTGCACTTCGCTTCGCCCTTCAACTGCGTCTACAGCGCCAAGAAGCTCAAGCAGAACCCGAAGTACCCGGACATGGAGGTGATGGGGACGGGCGCTTTCAAGTTCGTCGAGTACCAGAAGGGCTCGCATTGGCGCGCGGTGCGCTTCGACCAGTACTTCCGCAAGGACCGCCCCTACCTCGACGGCTACCGGGCCATCTTCGTGCGTGCCAACACGGTGGTGAACGGCCTGCGCGGAGCGCAGTACGACGCGGAGTTCCGCGGCCGCACCCCGCAGGAGCGCGACCAGCTGCTCGAGACCATGAAGGACAAAGTCACCCTGCACGAGGGCCCGTGGGTGACCAACATCCTCCTCACCTTCAACATGGAGCGCAAACCCTTCGACGACATCCGCGTGCGCCAGGCGCTCAACCTCGCCATCGACCGCTGGGGCGGCTCGGAGGCGATGGGGAAGGTAACCCTGATCAAGGGCGTGAGCGGCACGTTCCGACCGGGTGCCTCGTGGTCGCTATCCAAGGCGGAGCTAGAGAAGATCCCGGGCTTCTGGCCCGACATCGAGAAATCGCGCGCCGAGGCCAGGCGCCTACTGCAGGAGGCGGGCCACCCCAATCTCAAACTCAAGCTCGTCAATCGCACGATCGATCAGCCGTTCATTCCGGCGGGTATCTACGCCGTCGACCAGTGGAAGCGCATCGGTGTCACGGCCGAGCATGCTCCGCTCGAAACCAAGCTGTGGTATGCGGCCATGGAGGGTGGCGAGTTCGACGCCGTGGTGCAGAACATCTCCGACTTCGCCGACGATCCCACGGCGCAGTTCAACACGCTGCTGAGCAAACATATCTCGGGGATCGCCTACTCGCGCCACACCGACACCAAGCTCGACGACCTGTTCAAGCAGCAGTCGCAGATCGTCGATCCCGCCGCGCGACTCAAGGTGGTCAACGACTTCGAGCGCTATGCCCTGAGCCAGGCCTACAACATCCCGCTGCTCTGGTATCAGCGCATTGTCGTCAACCACAAGAAGGTCAAGGGCTGGCATCTGACGCCCAGCCACTTCACGGGCCAGAACCTGGTCGAGGTCTGGCTCGACGAGTGAGCGACGCTGGCTGCCCGACCGACCGGCGGGTGGGCGTCGGCGCCCTCGAGCAGGCTCGAGACGGCTGCAGCGATGGGGTCCAAGGACCCGCCTTCGAAGCGCATGGGCAATACCTCTCGTCGCCGTGCGGTGAGAGGCTAATGCGAGTCTCTCGAGCGGCGCGAGCCAACCCTCGCGACCATCCACAACCGGACGCGACGACAGCCAGGCTTCAGGTCCTCGCGTCCTGATCGCCGGCGGGCTTTCGTCGCCGGCCACCCAGTCATACTGCAGCGAGCGAAATGCTGATGTCGACGGGCTTCGACTCGCCATGCTCAAGCCGTTCGGCAAGCACGCGCCGCGCCAATATCTCGGCCTTTGCGGCTGCTTCGTCAGCCGTCGTACCATACGCCAGGACGCCCGGCAGCTGGGGCACCTCGGCGATCCAGCGGCCATCTTCCTCGCGCTCGGTCTCGATGCTCAGTTGCATGGTTCTTCCCAATCTCCGCAGCAGCGAACCTTGTAGCACAGCATAATCGTCCCGACGAGGTCACCATCCGAATTCATGCCCCCGGCCGGCCGGTCTTGCGCGGGCGGCCGCGGCGGCGCGCTTTCTTCTCGGCGTCGTCGAGAACCTCGATGGTCTTCACCGGGGGCTTCGGAGGCACCCGCTTGCCCGCCACCGGCAGGCCGCGCTCGGCGTGCGGGCCCATCTCGTCCAGCGTCGGCTTGTGCGGGCCCTTGACCTGCTCGCCATAGGCGCCGGCTTTGGCGCGCGGGTCGACGTCGGGCGCGCGGGCGGGGATGGGCCGGTTGGCGGCGGAGCCCATCTCGTCGAGCGCGGGCTTGCGGATACGGGAGCCGGGCACGGCCGAGGTCTGCGCGAAGGTGGGTTGGACGGGCTGGTAGTCGCGCTGGATGCGGGAGGATTCCCTCTCCCCGTTCTTCACGGGGAGAGGGCTAGGGTGAGGGGCAGAAGCTTGCGCCGGCGGTTGTGGCTGCCCCTCACCCCGACCCTCTCCCCGTGCTGATGTCGTGCTGGGAGAGGTTCGCGAAGCGCGGGGAGAGGGAGAAGCTCCCCGCGGAGCGCCGCCATACTTGCGGTCGCCGGCGAAGGCGCCGGCGCGCTCCTCCACATCGGTCTGGCGGGCGAGGGGATCGTCGGCGATGGCAAGCTCGGTCTGGCGCAGGCGCTTGACCTCGTCGCGCAGGCGGGCCGCGGTCTCGAATTCGAGGTCGGCGGCGGCTTCCTTCATCTTCTTCTCGAGATTGGCAATCACCGCCTCGAGGTTGTGGCCGATCAGCGGCTTGCCGTCCTCGGTCAAGCCGGCATCGACGGTGACGTGGTCCTGCTCGTAGACACTCGACATCACGTCATGGATGTTGCGCTTGATGCTCTCGGGCGTGATGCCGTTGGCGACATTCCACGCCGTCTGCTTCTCGCGGCGGCGCTCGGTCTCGGCGATGGCGCGCTGCATCGAGCCGGTCATCTGGTCGGCGTACAGGATCACCTTGCCGTCGAGGTTGCGGGCGGCGCGGCCGATGGTCTGGATGAGCGACGTCTCGCTGCGCAGGAAACCCTCCTTGTCGGCGTCGAGGATCGCCACCAGCGCGCACTCGGGGATGTCGAGGCCCTCGCGCAATAGGTTTATGCCGATCAGCACGTCGAAGGCACCGAGCCTGAGGTCGCGGATGATCTCGATGCGCTCCAGCGTCTCGATGTCGGAGTGCATGTAACGCACGCGGATGCCCTGCTCGTGCATGTACTCGGTCAGGTCCTCGGCCATGCGCTTGGTGAGCGTGGTGACGAGCGCGCGATAGCCTTTTTTCGACACCGCTCTCACTTCGTCGATCAGGTCGTCGACCTGCGACTTGGCTGGGCGCACCTCCACCGGCGGATCGATCAGGCCGGTCGGGCGGATCACCTGCTCGACGAAGGCGCCGTCGCTCTGATTCAGCTCCCAGCCGCCGGGCGTGGCCGAGACGTACAGCGTCTGCGGGCGCATGACGTCCCACTCCTCGAACCGCAGCGGCCGGTTGTCCATGCAGGAGGGCAGGCGGAAGCCGTATTCGGCCAAGGTCGCCTTGCGCCGGTAGTCGCCGCGGAACATGCCGCCGATCTGCGGCACGGTGACGTGGCTCTCGTCGACGAACACCAGGGCGTTGTCGGGGAGGTATTCGAACAGGGTGGGCGGCGGCTCGCCGGGCTGGCGTCCCGTCAGATAGCGCGAGTAGTTCTCGATGCCGGCGCAGGAGCCCGTCGCCTCCATCATCTCCATGTCGAAGACGGTGCGCTGCTCCAGCCGCTGCGCCTCCAGCAGGCGGCCGGAGGTGTACAGCTCGTCCAGGCGCTGCTTCAGCTCGGACTTGATGGACTTGATGGCTTGTTGGAGAGTCGGCTTGGGCGTGACGTAGTGCGAGTTGGAATAGACCTTGATCAGCTTCAGCTCGTCGGTCTTCTGGCCGGTGAGCGGGTCGAACTCGGTGATGCTTTCCACCTCGTCGCCGAACAGCGAGATGCGCCAGGCGCGGTCCTCCAAGTGGGCCGGGAACAGCTCCACCGTGTCGCCGCGCACGCGGAAGGTGCCGCGGATGAAATTGGCGTCACTGCGGCGGTAGTGCAGGGCGACCAGGTCGGCCAGCAGCTGGCGCTGGGCCAGGGTCTCGCCGGTCTGCACGGTGAAGGTCATGGCCGTGTAGGTCTCGACCGAGCCGATGCCGTAGATGCACGACACGGAGGCGACGATGATGACGTCGTCGCGCTCCAGCAGCGAGCGCGTGGCGGCGTGGCGCATGCGGTCGATCTGCTCGTTCACCGACGATTCCTTCTCGATGTAGGTGTCGGTGCGCGGCACGTAGGCTTCGGGCTGGTAGTAGTCGTAGTAGGAGACGAAGTACTCGACCGCGTTGTCGGGAAAGAAGCTCTTGAACTCGCCGTAGAGCTGCGCCGCCAGCGTCTTGTTCGGCGCCAGCACCAGGGCCGGGCGCTGGGTGTGGGCGATCACCTGCGCGGCGGTGAAGGTCTTGCCGGAGCCGGTGACGCCCAGCAGCACCTGGTCGCGCTCGTGCTGGCCGATGCCGGCCACCAGCTCGGCGATGGCGGTCGGCTGGTCGCCCTTGGGCTCGTACTCCGACACCAGCTTGAAGGCGATGCCGCCCTCGGACTTCTCCGGCCGCGGGGGGCGATGCGGGGTGAAGGCGCGCTGGTCGCCGGACACCAGCGGGTGGGTGGCGATCATCGGCTGCTGGGCCAGCACGGCGCGGGCGCGCTCGGAGCGCTCGTGCGGGCGGGCGAGGATGGCGTTCAGGCTCGCCGTCATGTCGTCGGCGCTGCGCGAGGGCGGGGCGGTGTTGCGCAGGGCGGGGAGGGTGGAGAGGGGGCGATCCCCCGAACGTGCCGCGAATTCCCCTCCCCGTCGTGTCGAAGACACGCCTCCGGCATGATGTGGGGAGGGGCTAGGGGTGGGGGGAGCCGGGGCCGGCAAGTCGGAGCGGGCGGCGGGCAGGAACGGCGCCTGCGGCGCCTCGCCCAGGCCCCTGGACGAGCGCCGCGTCTCGGGCGTGCCGTCCGCCCCCTCGATCGGCGGCGGCGCCGGCTTGCCCGACTTGCCGCGCGAAGCGCGGGGGCGGGGGGTGGTGTCGGGGGCCGGTTTCGCGGGACGGGGCATGGGGCGATATATGGCGCGCCCAAGGGCGCATAGCAACTGACACTCGAACCTGTCAGATCATGGTCCAACTCGAACTGGGCAATCCAAACTTCTCGCGCCCCTCAGACATAGAAACACAACTGGTCGATCGCGAGGATGGCCTGCAATGCGCGTGCCCTTGTGTAGTCGTCTGGTCGTGCCACTCCATGGCTCGAACTGTTTCGCGAAAGCTCCACGTCTCCCCTATCAACATTGAAGTGTGCGAAGAGTACCTCCTTCAGATAGGAGAGAAATTCCTTCGGTAGCAGCATTGATTGGTCGGACTCGCCCTTCGCCTCCCCGCGCTCTACTACATGCTGAAGAAGTTCTGGGATCTTGACGCCACTACCCCGCCCCTTGTCCTCCAAATAGATAGACCGGATGAGTCCCTCCAACTCCGAGTGCAGCGTCTTAATGCATTGGATCGCTCCCGCACTCGTGCCCGAAAGAAAAGCCTCCACTCCTGCTTCAAGTAGGGCTTGTTTCGGCTTGAACACGGGCTTAGCCCACCAGCGGGCCATGATGACTTTCAAACGCGCAGCATCGAACGACGCTACGACCCGCTCAACTAAGCCATCTAGATCCCCCGTAGGGCTGTAGGCATCACGTAAGGTGCGAAAATCTGTGCCGATCAATTCCACGAAAGGAAACCAGCCGTCTGCACGCATGTATGCCGCATCGAGGCCAACGAGCCCTTCGTAGACGTGTTCATAAGTGAGGCGGCGCCGCAGTGTGCCCCAGGCTAGCTCAAGTTCATCGACCGTCGAACTCCGGGGCGATGAAAGGTCGAAGAATAACCCAAACTTCCAACCCGCCTTGAAGCAATAAACAACCTTGTCGTCCGGATCAAAATTAATTCCTGGAAACCGCACCCGCCTGATATCGGCGATGTCTCGATCCGTTACGACCGCTCCTGCTTCCATCGGTCGCCGCGCAAGCATCTCCACCAGGGTGACGAAGTCGTTCACATAGATGTCGGCAGATCCGTCACCGTGAAGAACGAACAAGAATTGCGCAACGGCATCTGCGAATACCTGGACCTCAGCGCGACCGAAGTACGCTGGCGTCATGTTTTCAATGACGCGGTGAAATAGCGGGTCGTCTGAGGTAAGCGAAGCGCGAGTCAAGACCCAACCGATATCTCCCGGCTTGCCATTGCTCATGGCGATGCCGTCGGGGTGCCTCATCGAGCTAGTTCGAAAGTGTGTCATGGGAGCTTACTAACACTGCATCTCGCAGTCGCGCGAGGCGTTGCCCATCGCACAACCCGCGGCGAAGGCCGTGATCCATGCTGTTATCCACACCCTCGTGGCCAAGTGACCTGGGTCCCCGCCTTCGCGGGGATGACGTTTGATGTGAGGGACCCGCCTTAGTTGTCACCCCTGCTTCGGGGCGCGCTTGGGGGGCGTGTCGGGTGGCAGAGCCACCCAGGAGTGGCGGGCTTCCTCCCAGACGCCGATGGTGGGCGGCGGGAAGGTTCTGATGTCCCAAGTCAAGCACGGTGGACGCAGTCTGTCATTGCCGCCCGTTGGCGCGGGCAGCGAGCATGTGGTGGATCGTGCAGAAGAGGGGACGGAGCTTGAGACGTCGGTGGTCAAGCTCTGATTCGCGGGTCGACACCGCATTTCCGTTTGTTCGTCCGGGGCTGCCTCTGTCTGGGTACGGGCGTCGGTCGGGTTGGATCACTCCGCGCCGCCGGCCACACAACCTACCCGAGGGTTCCCCTGCCGTTGCCCCGTCCCCGCCTCTGCACGACGATGTCGTCGCGTTTGATGTCTTCCGTAAGCTGCGTAAGCTTGTTGTGCTAGCGGATTGCCTCGCGTCAGCGCGTCTCTTGCGATGCGCCAGCGCGTGTCCTGGCACTCGTCACCGCGCGATCGATGGCCCAGATGAAGCCGCACAGTTCGCGTGCAACCGCCGTCACCGCGATCGTCGGCCGCTTGCCTTTCTTGCTGAGCGCCCGGTAACGTGCCGAGAGCCGCGTCTGAGCTTTCCAGGCGATCTCGGCGACGGCCTTCGGTGCCGCGTCGACCTTGGCTTGTTTCTCACGTCCGATGCGCGGGGGATGGCGATAGCTCCATGATGCCTCGATGAGGATGCGGCGCACACGTCGATTGCCGGCCTTGGTGATTGACCCGCGCTTGGCGCTGTCTCCCGTCGAGCGTTCCGACGGCACCAGGCCGAGATAGCCCATCAGCTCGCGCGGGCTCGCAAACCGCGACACGTCGCCGATCTCCGCCAGCACCGTCACGGCCGCGATCAGGTCGATGCCACGCAGCGCTTGCAGAGCCATGACAGCCTCGGCGAGCGACCACTCCGGCACCGCCACGCGGATCGCGGCCTCGAGCCGATTGGCACGCTCTTGCGCCTGGCTCTCCGCACCGAGCGATTCCTCGAACACGATGCGCTGCTCGCGATGCGCGATCTTCTGGCTGCGGAGCCAATTGCGATGTGCCTTCCCCCACGTGGTCTTGCCCGGATAATGCATGCCGAGCCGCAGCAACAGCGACGAGATCTGCTGGCGTTTGCGCTTCAGATCATCCATCGCCGCCTCGCGCGCCCGCGACAGATCGCGCATCGCTTCGTGCCGCTCGTCGGGCACCCACACCGGCGTCAGCTCGCCCGCCCGCAGCAGACGCGCCAGGTTCTCGGCATCGCGCCGGTTGGTCTTGACACGGTCGCCGAGCTCCTTGGGGATCAGCGCCGGCGCCACCACCATGCAGTCGTGGCCCAGGCTCCCGATCAGCCGGTAGAGGCCGTAGCCCGTCGGGCCCGCCTCGTAGCAGAAGGTCAGCCGCCGATACTGGCCCGCCAGCTTGGCCACCAACTTGCGCGTTGCCGCATCGCTCGTATCGATCTCGCCCAGATAGCGAACCTCGCCGCCACGCCCGCCCTCCGCGATCGCCACCGCATTGCGCAATTTCGAGGTATCGATACCAATGAAAGCTTCGCTATCATGTCCCACGACTCGCCCTCCTTGTGTGAGGCTCTGCCCGGCCCATCCGGGTAACCCTCGAATGCACATCGGGGGTGAGTCGCCTCTTCCAAGGAAGGGACATACAGTCTGGGT
>Ga0247727_10006745_pt1 | contig 22365 bp, 17 predicted proteins | sample WisWelCaveWW1625_FD_202498 | JGI IMG/M metagenome (GOLD analysis project Ga0247727, IMG submission 202498) | Biofilm microbial communities from Wishing Well Cave, Virginia, United States - WW16-25 | ecosystem: Environmental > Aquatic > Deep subsurface > Groundwater > Cave microbial mat | place...
TTCCAGCTTGGAAGGCAACACGCGAAGGGCGATCGACATCCACGAAGGGGAGAAGGTCGACGCGGGCGCGTTCAAGGCGCTCGTGAAGGCCGCGGTGGCCCAGAATGGCCCGCCGCCGAAGGCAGGCGCGAAGGCCAAGCCAGGTGCGAGTGAGGCCAAGCCGATCAAGGTGCGAAAAGGCGAGAAGGTCGCCGTCGTCCTCTCGGGCGGCAACCCGCGCATCGCGAAGGCGGACGGCGACGCCCCGGTACAGGCGTACATCGCCGGGATGCCGGGCTGGAAGCGCGACCTCGGGAAGCGCCTCGACGCGCTCATCGTGCGGAACCTGCTCAACGTGCGCAAGGCCGTGAAGTGGAACTCGCCGTTCTACGGCATCGAGGGCCAGGGTTGGTTCCTGGGGCTCCACACCTTCACGCACTACGTCAAGGTGGCCTTCTTCCGCGGCACGTCGCTGCGACCGGTCCCGCCCGGCGCCAGCAAGGGCAAGGACACGCGCTACATCGACATCCGCGAAGGCGACGAGCTCGACGAGGCGCAGATGGCGACCTGGGTGAAGCAGGCCGCCGCGTTGCCCGGCTGGAGTCCCTAGCCAACCTCCTGCGGCTCTGTCGCCGCCCCAGCGCCCACGAAGCAGCCGCGAAAGGCGCGAAAACCACCTGGTGGTCTTTCCGCGGGGTTTCGCGCTGACTGGTTGGCCTGCGCCCACCCCCGTCCGAGTTCGCCGCGCTCAATCCAGCCCATAAAGCCGGCTGCCTTCGCCCCCTCACTCCTTATACTGTTGTCTTGACTGCTATCCGCCAATGGCGGATAATGGAGATCGAGTGGGCTGATCGAAACTTCCACGTTCACGAAGCAGATCGCCGCTGTGCTCAGTGATGAGGAGTATGGGGAACTTCAATCCCGGCTGGCCGCGAATCCACAGCTCGGCCCTCTCATCAAGGGTGGCGGCGGGATACGCAAGATTCGTGTTGCCGTTGGATCACGAGGCAAGAGCGGCGGCGGATCTGACACCGAAACAGGTTTCGCAGCTCGCCCGGGTTGTCAAGGAGGAGTTTGGCGATGAAAGAGCAGATGTTTGAAGAACTGCTGGGCAGCGTACGCGAAGGCGGAGCGATCCTCCGCGGCCAGAAGAAGCCGTCGCGCCGGATTGTCATCCGCTCTTCGGGGGTTCGGGCCATTCGCGAACGAACCAGCCTGTCGCAGTCGGAGTTTGCGCATTTGATTGGCGTCAGCGTCAAGACACTTCAAAACTGGGAACAGAACCGACGCCGCCCGACCGGACCAGCAGCCGCGCTATTGTGCATCATTGCGCACCAACCACTATTGGCGTTGAAGGCGATTCATCGGGCATAGACGGTATAGTGGTTACCGCAGCAGGAGGTGGGTTATGGCTTCACGGGTGGCCCGGTTGCTGGGCCTGGTGGTCGCTTGCGCCGGCGCTCTGGCGGCGCAGAGCATCACGGGCGCCATGGTCGGGTCGGTGCGCGACCCCAGCGGGCTGCCGGTCGCCGGGGCCTCCATTACCCTGATCCAGGCAGCCACCGGCGGCGAGCGCCGGGCCGCCACCAGTGAACGCGGCGACTTCGTCCTCAGCGGCCTCCAGCCAGGCGAGTACACCGTGGCCGTCACGGCCCCCGGCTTCAAGCGCTTCGAGAAGCGCGCCGTGATGCTCCCGGCGGCCGAAACCCTCTCGGTTGGAGACCTGGTGCTGGAAGTCGGAACCGTCGCTGAAACCATCACCGTCACGGCCCACGGATCCACCGTCCAGACCGCCAGCGCCGAGCGCTCCGGCCTGGTCACCAGCAGCCAGGTCGAGAACCTGCTCAGCCGGGGGCGCAACGTGAGCTCCCTGCTGGCGCTGCTGCCCGGCGTCATCGACCTGGCCGACAGCGAATCCCCCGACCGCAACTTCAACATCTACGTGCAGGGCAACCGGCGCAACACCAACGGGTTCCTGCTCGACGGCATGCCGCTGAATGCCATCGGGAACAACTTCAACGTGCTGGTGGGCGTCAGTCAGGACGCCGTGGCCGAGGTCAAAATCCTCATCAGCAATTACCAGTCGGAGCACGGCCGCATGTCGGGCGCCGCCGTCCAGATTGTCACCAAATCGGGCACCCGCGAGTTCCACGGCATGGGGTCCTACTTCAAGCGCCACGAGCAGTTCAACGCCAACAACTTCTTCAACAACCGACTCAGCGTTCCCAAACCGAGCTACCGCTTCAACACCTGGAGCTACAACGCCGGCGGCCCCCTCTACCTCCCCGGGCGGTTCAACCGCAACCGCGACCGCCTGTTCTTCTTCTGGTCGCAGGAATACTGGCCGCTCCGCATCAGCCGGCCGGTGGGGCAGCTGACGGTCCCGACCGAGCTGGAGCGAGCCGGAGACTTCTCGCAGTCGCTCGACCTGAACAGCCGGCTCATCGTGGTGCGCGACCCTGTGAGCGGCCAGGCGTTTCCCGGCAACCGGTTGCCGGCCAGCCGCGTCGACGTCAACGGCCAGGCGCTGCTGAAGTTCTTCCCGGCGCCCAACTTCTTCGACCGCGGCCTGTCGGCCGGGCGCTACAACTATGTCTTCCAGACCGACAACAACACCCCGCAGCGGACCGAAACGCTGAAGCTCGACTACAACATCAACTCCAACAACCTGCTGTTCGGAAACTTCACGGTCTACTCCGACGTCCAGGAAGGCGCTATCGGCATCCCCTCCTCGGGGGGCACCAACTGGCCGCAGATGCGCAAGACCTTCAACAACCAGGGTCGGGCTTTTATCGGACGCTACCAGCGCATCTTCTCCCCCACCCTCATCAACGAGCTGCACGTCGGGTTCATCCGGCGTCCGGCCGACGACCTGGTCAACCAGGAGGAGCTGCGCCGCAACCAGCGGGATTCGGCCGGTTTCCGGCTGGGACAGTTCAATCCCTCCAGCAATCCCCTGAGCGTGATTCCCAACGCCACCTTTGGCGGGGTGACCAACCCCGCCAACCTGCTGATCGAGGGCCGATTCCCCCTGCGCACCACCCACGACTCCCTCAGCGTGACCAACAACCTCACCAAGACCTTCCGCGCCCACACCCTGAAGGCCGGCGTCTACCTGGACCGCATCTGGCGGAACGCGGCCAACGCCGTAAACTTCAACGGGAGCTTCGATTTCGGCCGCAACGTGAACAACCCGCTCGACACCGGATACGCCTATTCGAACGCCATCGCCGGGGTGTTCAACAGCTACACGGAGGCCTCCAACCGGCCCTTCCTGCACTTCCGGGTGAGCAACGTGGAGTGGTTCCTGCAGGACAACTGGAAGGTGACGCGGCGCCTGACCCTGGATTACGGGATGCGCTTCGCCCTGGTTCTGCCGCTGTTCGAGCAGGACAACCTGGCCTCGACGTTTGCGCCGGAGCGGTTCGATCGCGCGCGCCAGGTGCGCCTGATCGCACCCCGCCTGGTGAACAACCAGCGCGCTGGAGTTCACCCCGTGACCGGCCAGGTGTATCCGGCGGCCTTGATCGGCGCCATCGCCCCGGGAGTCGGGGATCCCAACAACGGCCTGGTCGCGGTGGCCCAGGACCCCGGCTACCCGCGGGCGCTCATCGAGAACCGGGGGTTGCACTTCGGCCCTCGCTTCGGCTTCGCTTACGACCTCTCGGGCAGCGGCCGCACCGCCCTGCGGGGCGGCTTCGGCATCTTCTACAACCGCCAGAACCTGGACGCCGTCCTGAACCCCTTCACCACCCAGGCGCCGCTGGTCCAGAACCCGGTGATCACCTTCGGCACTCTGCCCACGCTGCTCTCTTCTTCGGGACTGCTCTCGCCCCAGAACGTCCTGGGGATCGACCGCGCCGGACACGTCCCCACGGTGATGAACTTCAGCTTCTCGGCGCAGCACAACCTGGGCTTCGGGACGGTCGTAGACGTGGGTTACGCCGGCTCCCTCGGCCGTCACCTGATGTGGGCGCGCAACCTCAACGCCATTCCCTTCGGCGCCAACTTCAACCCCGCAAATGCCGATCCCACCAACCCCCAGGTGCCGCTGCCGGCGCCCTTCCTGCGCCCGCTGGTGGGGCACAACAACATCAACTTCCGCGAATGGGCCGCCACCTCCAACTACCACTCCCTGCAAGCCAGCGCCAACCGCCGGTTCGCCCGAGGGCTGCAGTTCGGGGCCGCCTGGACCTGGTCGAAGACCATGGACTTCAACGACAACGACACCGACGCGGTCAGCACCCTGGTCCCCGTCCGGGTGTGGAACTACGGGCTGGCCAGCTTCGACCGCACCCACGTCTTGCAGCTCAACTGGCTGTGGGACGTGCCGGAGGCCCCCTTCCGCAGCCTGCCGGCGCGGGCTCTGCTGCGCCACTGGCAAGTGTCCGGCATCGGGCGATTCGTGAGCGGCCAGCCGCTGGGGGTGGGTTTTTCCACCACCACCGCCGTCGACACCACCGGATCGCCCACCGACGGGGCCCGCATCGTCGTCACCGGCAACCCGGTGCTCGCCAAGAGCGAGCGCACCTTCAGCCGGAACTTTCGCACCGAGGTTTTCCAGCTCCCCCCGCGCGGGAGCATCGGCAACGCCGCCAGGACGCTGCTGCGCGGCCCCGGTATCAACAGTTGGGATATCGCCGTCTTCAAGAACTTCCCAATCCGCGAAGCCATGCGCTTCCAGTTCCGGGCCGAGTTCTACAACGCCTTCAACCACACCCAGTTCAGCGCCCTGGACACCGCGGCGCGGTTTGAAACCGTCACCGGCCGCCAGGTCAACGAGCGCTTCGGCGAGTTCACCACCGCCCGCAACCCTCGCCAGATCCAGTTCGCTCTGCGCTTCTTTTTCTGAAAGGTTAGGGCGCGTATACTCGAGAGCGTAGCCCGTCATCCCGAGCGCAGCGAGGGATCTGCTGTTGTGTGCCGCCGTCGAAGATTTGGCGTTGGGCAGAGCGGGGCCTGTTTGGAGACGGCGTCCTGGCTCAAGGGCGGATCATCCGGGTACCGGAAGCGGGCTGCGGCGCGTTGAGCAGGCCTGGTTCAAAGCGATTGTCCTGAGTGGGCAAGGAGACTCGGCATCAAGGGTCTCGCCGGAGCGGTGAGGGATCTGGCGGCGGGCGCGGTGCGGTTCTTCCACGGCGCACGCGGAAGGAGCAGGTGGGTGGTTCTACCTCACCCTCGGAACCGGGAGGGCTCGGCATAACCGGGACGCCCATTCTGGCCCTGTTGTATAATCAGCCCCTATGTCTCTCACCACCCAGGAAGCCCTTAACCGCCTCACCGACATTGGTGTGGGATACATCGCCTCCCAAGCCCTGGCCGCCGCCTGCACCCTCGGAGTCTTTGAGGATCTCGCCAAAGGCCCCGCCACCGCCGATGACCTCGCCAACCGCCTGGAAATCCATCCCCTCGCCTGCCGCCGCCTGCTGGTGTTCTTGCGGCGCCTGGAATTGGTCGAGAGCGCCGGCGGCTCCTTCCGCAACTCGCCCCTGGGCGCGTTTCTCACCTCCAGCTCGCCGCACAATCTCGCGCCTCTTGCCGGCGGGGTCAACCCCTTCTACCGCATGTTCGAGTTCCTCCCCGACGCCCTCCGCGAGTATAGCCCGCGCTGGAAACAGGCTCTGGGTGCGACCTCCGACGAGATCTTCGGCGAACTCTACAGCGACCCCGCCCGCCTGCGCGGCTTCACTGCCCTGATGAACGTCCACAGCATCCCCTTCGGAGAGGAGGTCGCCCGCCGCATCGGCTTCGCCCCTTACCACTGCATACTCGACGTCGCCGGCGGACCCGGCGGCATCTCGGTTTCCATCGGCCGCGCCCATCCCCACCTCCGTGGCATCGTCATGGACATGCCCCCCATCTGCCAGGTCGCCCAGGAGCACATCGACGCCAACGGCCTCACCGGCCGCTTCACGACGGCCACCGCCGACCTGTTCGCCGGCCCCTATCCTGCCGGGGCCGACGTCATCACCCTCGGCTGGATCCTGCACGACTGGCCCGACGACAAGGGCCGCGCCATCCTCCGCAACTGCTTCAACGCCCTGCCCTCCGGCGGCCTGCTCGTGGTCTGCGAGAAGGTCCTCAACGATGACCACTCCGGCTCCCATTGGGCCCACGCGCTCGACCTGGTCATGCTCATTGCCTGCGAATCCGGCGCCCGGGAGCGCACCCTCCCGGAATACCTTGCTCTCCTCGAAGAAGCCGGCTTCCGCGACGTCACCCTTCAGCGACTCGACGCCCCCCGGGACATCCTCTCCGCCCGCAAACCTTGACCCCGTTCGTCGCTCCTGCGGCTCGAGACGACGCGGGGCCATGCTTGGGGGCGGAGCCGCGAGGCTCCCCCCTATCCCGATCTCCCGGCGGCGCCGGCGTTCAGAGCAGCAGACCCCTCGCTGCGCTCGGGGTGACACCGGCGTCGCTTCGCCGGCTCACTGACGCCCGGCTGCCGCGCGGGGCGGGTGACTGATCAAGACCAAGTCAAAAGGCAAGAGGGGTTAATCCGTGTTCATCTGTGTTCATCTGTGGTTTCATGTTTCGTCGTGTTCATCTGTGGTTTCATATTCTCAGGACCCATGAACCCTTACCTTTTCCGCATCCTCCGTTCCCCCTCGCGGACTGACATCTTCCAGGTGTCGCTCGAGGAGCGGATGACGGTGCTCGACGCCCTGTTCTCGATCCGCCAGGAGCGCGACCCCACCCTCGCCTTCCGCTGTTCCTGCCGGGTGGGGATGTGCGGCACCTGCGCGATGTCGGTGAACGGGACGGCGCGGCTGGCCTGCCGGACCCGGGTCGTCACCTTGAAATCGAAGACCGTAACGGTAGCGCCGCTGCCCAACCTGCCTGTGATCCGGGACCTGGTGGTCTCGCTCGATCCCTTCTTCGAGCAGTGGAAGCGGGTGCTGCCGGCGCTGCATCCCCGCGAGCCGGCGGCGAAGGACCTGGCCCGCATCCCTGCGGATTCGCCCTACGCCCGCCAGACCCCCCGCAAGCGGGACTGCATCACCTGTGGGGCCTGTTTCTCGGCCTGCGGTGTCCGCGGAACCAACCGCGGCTACCTCGGCCCCGCCGCCATCAACAAGGCCTTCCTCCGCCTGCTCGACCCACGCGACGGGGCGGCCACACAGCGCCTGGACGTCCTCAATGATGAGTACTCCGGCCTTTGGCGCTGCCACACCCAGTTCAACTGCACGGAAGTGTGCCCCAAAGGGATCGATTTGACCGACACCATCACACGGCTCAAGCGCGCCATGCTGGCGCCGGGGAGGTGGTTGGCGCGATGAGGCCGGGCATGGCGGCCTGGCGGCTCCAGCGCCTCACCGGCCTGCTGCTGCTGGTATACCTGTTCCTGCACGTTCGCACCGTCCACCAGCTCAGCCAGGGGCCGGCCGCCTTCAACGAGGCCATGGCCTTTTTCCGTCACCCGGTATTCAAGCTGCTCGAGATCGGGCTGCTCGGCGTCGTGATCCTGCATGCCCTCAACGGCGTCCGCATCACCCTGATCGACCTCGGCATCGGCCACCGGCGCCAGGCGCGTCTCTTCTGGATACTCTCGGTAGGCGCGGGAGGGCTGCTCTTTCTGGCCGGCGCCATCCCGATGTTCCTATTCTCGGTGTTGAAGCTGTGAACGCCGTCCAGTGGTATCTCCAGAGGATCACCGGAGGGCTGCTGATCGTCCTGCTGGCGGCCCATTTCTGGGTGGAGCACTTCCTGACCGAGCCGCTGCGGAGGGGCGAGCTGACCTACCAGGCCCTCCTGCCGCGCATCGCGAACCCCTGGTGGCAGGCGGTGGACATCGCTTTTCTGCTGGTGGCCCTCTATCATGGCCTCAACGGCGTGCGGAACATCCTGCTCGACTACGACCGCATCAGCCGGCGGGCGGCGCGGGCCGCCACCACGGTCCTGATCCTTGCCGGGTTCCTGTGGGCCTGGTGGGGGATCGAGGCTTTTCGCAATCTCCGATGACCATCCATACCCACCAGGCCGACCTTCTGATCCTCGGGGCCGGGGGCGCCGCCCTGATGGCGGCCATGCATGCCCACGAGCGCGATCCGCGGCTCAAGATCCTCGTAGCCGTCAAAGGCCTCTTGGGCCAGAGCGGCTGCACCCGGATGGTCCAGGGCGGTTACAACGCGGTGCTGAACCCGGCCGATTCCCTCGACCGGCACTTCGAGGACACCGTTCGCGGGGGGGCCTACCTCAACAACCAGGAGCTGGCCTGGACCCTGGTCGAGGAAGCGCCCCGGCGCATTCTGGAGCTGGAAAACAAGGCCGGGTGCCTCTTCGACCGCAACCCGGATGGGACCATTCATCAGAAGCCCTTCGCCGGCCAGTCGTTTGACCGCACGGTTCACAAGGGAGACCTGACGGGCATCGAGATCATGTCGAACCTGCGGGACTGGATGCTGGAGCGGCCGATCACGGTGCTGGAGGAGTGCCGCGGCCTCGACCTGCTGGCCGCCGGCAGCCGCATCGGCGGAGCCCTGCTGCTCGACATGCGCCGCGGCTGCTTCCTCATCGCCGGCGCCAAGGCCACCCTGCTGGCCACCGGCGGCGGGGCCACCATGTATCGCATCTCGTCGCCATCTCTTGAAAAGTCCGGTGACGGCATGGCCATGGCCTGGCGGGCCGGAGCGGCCTTCATCGATATGGAAATGCTCCAGTTCCATCCCACCGGGCTGCTGGTCGGAAGCTCGGTGGCCACCGGAGGCCTGCTCGAGGAAGGCCTGCGCGGGGCGGGCGCGCGGCTCTTCAACGGCCGCGGCGAGCGCTTCATGCAGCGCTACGACCCGCAAAAGATGGAGCGTGCCACCCGCGACGTCATCTCTCGTTGCAGCTACCTGGAGATCGCGGCCGGCCGGGGCACCGCCGCCGGCGGCGTGCTGCTCGACGCCAGCCACCTGGGCCCGGAGTTTCTGCTGCGCAACTTCCCCGGGATGGTCGAGCGCTGCGCCGACTATGGCTTCGACCTGCTCAACGGGCCCGTGGAGGTCTCCCCCAGCGCCCACTACCAGATGGGTGGCGTCGAGATCGACCGCGACGGCCGCACCAACCTGGAAGGGCTGTTCGTCGCCGGCGAGGACTCCGGCGGCGTCCACGGCGCCAATCGCCTGGGCGGCAACGGGGTGGCTGACTCCATCGTCTTCGGCGGCCGCGCCGGTGACGCCATGGCCGAGTGCGCTGCGGCCGTCGCGCCGGCGGCGGCCTCCGAGATCCAGGCGCGGCAGTTGGCCGGGCGATGGTCAGCCACGCTCGGCCGCGAGGTCTTCGAGCTCCGCCGGCAGCTCAACGACCTCATGTGGGAAAAGGTCGGGGTGGTGCGTCATGGCAGCGACCTCGAAGCGGCCCTCGACGATCTGCTATCCCTGGAGCAACGTTCCGCCCTGGTGAAGCCTCCCACCGGTGGTGTCCTCGATCCGGACTGGAACGAGACCATCAATCTCGCCAACCTCCTGGTGGTCGCTCGCATGGTCGCCCTTTGCGCCCTGGTCCGCCAGGAGAGCCGCGGCGCCCACTACCGTGCCGACTATCCGGCCTCCGATCCGGCATGGCTGAAACGCATTCGGCTGATCAGCGACAATGGAGAGATGAAGCACACCTTCCAGACCGTGGAGTTCCCGCGCCTCAGACCGGCGGAGACGGCATGACCGAATCCGGCATGGCTGATGCCATCTATGACCTCGTCGAGCAGACCGGCCGCGACCTCTATATCAAGGCCTTGAAGGACATCCCGGCGGATGTGCGCGAAGCCCTGGCCAGCGGCCTGGAGGCCGAGAAGCGCGACGGCAACCGCACCGCCGAGCAGGTGATGTTCACGATTCTGGAGAACATCCGGACCGCCGACCGGCTCGACATGTTGGTCTGCCAGGACACCGGCACGCCGGTCTTCAAGGTCCGGATCGGGAGCCGCCTCCGGATCGACGTGGCGCGCCTGGAGGCCGCCCTGCGCCGATCCTGCGAGCGGGCCACCCGCGAGCACCCCCTGCGCTCCAACTCCGTTCACCCCCTGACCCGCAAGCACACCGGCACCAACACCGGGGAAGGCATCCCGATTGTGAAGCTCCAGTTCGTGCCCGACTCCGACGGCCTCGAGATCCAGATGGCCCCCAAGGGATCCGGGTCGGAGAACATGAGCTTTCTCAAGATGCTCAACCCGGCCGAGGGAATCCAGGGAATCAAGCGGTTCGTGCTGGAGTGCATTTTCGAATCGGGGGCCCAGCCCTGCCCCCCGATGATCGTGGGGATCGGGCTGGGCGGCACCTCGGACCTGGCCATGAACCTGGCCAAGGAGGCCAGCACCTTCCGCAAGGTCGGTTCCTCGAACCCGGATCAGGAGGTGGCGGCGCTGGAACGGGAACTGTTGGACAAGGTCAACCGCACCGGCCTGGGCCCCCAGGGACTGGGGGGCGCCACCACGGCCCTGGCCGTAAACATCGAGTGGGCCCACACCCACATCACCCAGAACCCGGTGGCGGTCAACATCCAGTGCTGGCGCGGGGAGCGGGCCGCTGCCACCATCAGCGCCGAGGGGAAGGTGACTTTCCATGGCTGATCACCTCCTCGAAACGCCGCTCACCGAAGCAGCCGTCCGCCAGTTGCGCCTGGAGGACACCGTCCGGATCAACGGCGCCATCTTCGGCATCCGCGACGCCACCCAGATCCGGATCTTCGATGAGGGCGTCGAGCCGCCGGCGGACCTGCGCGGCGCCGTGTGCCTTCACACCGCTCCGGGGGTGCGGAAGCTCCCCGGCGGGCGGTACGAGAAGATCTCGATAGGAACTACTACGAGTACCCGCATGGACCGCTTCGTCCCCGGCCTGCTCGAAAGGTACGGGGTGCGGGCCATCGTCGGCAAGGGCGGTCTGCTCCAGGGAAGCATCGACGCCATGCAGCGGCTCGGCGGCGTCTACCTGGCCATCGTGGGCGGCGCGGCGGCGCTCGAAACCCTCCAGATCGAGGAGATCGAGCAGGTCTGGTGGGAGGACCTGATGCCGGAATGCCTCTGGAAGTTCCGGGTCCGGGATTTCGGCCCGCTGATCGTGGCCATCGATTCGCGCGGCCAAAGCCTGTATCAGCAGGTCCAGCGGCAGGTCGCCGAACGGATCCAGGGGCTGGGGTAACACAGGCATTCCTGCCTGTCGGGGTGGCACTGTACACCCCCGGGCCCCGTCCCAGATCCGAGGCAACACAGGCATTCCTGCCTGTCGGCCCGGCACTGTACACCGGGGGGGCGTCAAATTTGTGGGTGCGAAGCGTACCCAGCGGCCCTGGCCTCCCAGTCCTCCCATCGACCGCTCAGTTGACAGCACCGTAGCGCGATGATGGCATTACCCCTGAACCGTCCAACGCATGCCCGATTGCTTGAGACGTTGGGCGAAAATCGTTTTGCAGCCTGCTTCCACCACACCGGAGCCGACAAACAGGCCCTGACGACGAAAGTCCGCATACCGCATCCGCTCCGCATGATTACGAAAATAATGGATGGCTTTGCGCAATTCGTCACAGGAAGCGTTTGTTGACAGGAGGGTTGAGCGCGGGGTGCCGAACGATCACATGTCGAACCACTGGCTTGCCCAGAGAGAACCTAGGAATTGAAGGAAGCTGTCCACTATTACGACTCAGAAGGCCCCGGACTCGGAGGAGTGCGTGTGCTCGCTGTTATGAATCTGAGGAGGCGATGTACTGGGTCGGCCGTGAGTAGGTGACAGGCCCAACCCAGGGTCACTTCCTAAATATCAACACATACTGGTTGCTGCCGTGGTCCTGCTGGGTGACCAGCCGGAAGCCGTTGGATTCGATCTCCCGCACGACTTCCTCCTTGTCGGTCCGGACGTGGCTGCTCATGTCCTTGTCCTGAGCCCCCCGGCGGCGCTTGTAGAAGTCGGCGATGGCCAGGCGGCCGTCGGGCTTCAGGGCCCGCGAAAAATGCGCCAGCATCTCGGCCGGGTAATCGAAGTGGTGGTAGGCATCGAGCGAGAAGACCAGGTCGAGCTGTCCCTCCGGCAGGTTGGGATCGCGGTCTGTACCCAGCAGCGTGGTCACGTTCGACAGGTTGTTGGTCTTGATGCGGGCCTCGGCCCGGGCGAGGAAGTCGGGCTGGATGTCCTGGGAGATCACCCGGCCGGAGGGGCCGACCGCCTCCGACAGGAAAGGAAGCATCATGCCGGTGCCGGCGCCGACGTCGGCCACGGTGCTGCCGGGCTGGATGCCGAGCAACGCCGCCAGCTCACGGGCCTTGAGGCGCTCGAACCGCTGGGGGTCATCGAGGGTCTTGATGATGCCCTTGCGGCCCTCGGGAGTCTGGTACTGCTTGTTGGCCTCGGCCGCCACCTGGGCGCCAACAGGGGCCACCCACAGCGTCGCGGCCGCCAGCAGGACAAGAAGGCGTCGTCGTTTCATAAGCTCCGTACTATAGCAGATTGGCGGCGGTCCCCCCCATTGTCATCCCGAGCGCAGCGCTGCGCTCGAGCCGACGATCCACTACAGCAGATCCCAGCGTCCTCGCTCTTCCAGCGCCTTCACGACTTCGCCGACCTGCTGGGCGCGGTCGCGGCGAGTGATCAACAGGGCCTCCGGGGTGTCGACTACGATTACGTTCTCCAGACCGACCAGGGCGACGAGCTTCCCCGGGGCGTCGACGTAGTTGCCGGAGGCGTCGCGAAACAGCGCCTCGCTTCGCGCGACGTTGCGCTGCCCGTCTTGCTCCAGCAGCTCGTAGACCGCGTTCCAGCTTCCGACGTCGTTCCAGCCCACCTCCGGGCATCGGATCCCGGCGATGTTGGAGGCCTTCTCCATCACGCCGTAGTCGATTGAGATTTTGTCGCTGCTCTGGTAATGGGCTTCGAGGGTCTGTTGAAACTGGATCTGGCCCGGCCGGCCGCGGATCCCGGCCAGCGCCGCGGCGGTGTCCGGCAGATGCTCGGCGATGGCCCGGTCGATCACCGCCGCTTTCCACAGGAACATGCCGCTGTTCCAGAAAAAGTTGCCCCGCCGGAGAAAGCGCCGGGCAGCCGCGAGATTCGGCTTCTCCCGGAAGCCGCGGACCTTCGAACCGGCAAACTCGATGTAACCGTAGCCGGTCTCGGGCCAGCGAGGCCGGATGCCCAGCACCACCAGCGACCCGCGGCGCGCCAGCCTGGCCCCACGCTCCAGCACGCGCAGAAAGGCCTGCTGGCGCTGGATGACGTGATCAGCAGGAAACACCCCCATCACCGCCTCCGGGTCGCGCTCCAGCAGGATGCGGGCGGCCAGGCCGATGCACGGCGCCGTGTTCCGCTGGGCCGGCTCGGCGATCACCTGCCCGGCCGGCACCTCCGGCAACTGCCGGACGATTTCCTCCCGCAACCAGGTGTTGGTGATGATGAGGAAGCGCTCCGGCGGAATCAGGGGGCGCAGGCGGGCGAAGGTCTGCTGGATGAGCGACTGCTCTCCCAGCACCTGGAGCACCTGCTTGGCCCTGGTCCTGCGGCTGCGCGGCCAGAAACGCGTCCCCCGGCCCCCGGCCAGGATCAGGGCGTAGAGGTCCCCCATCAAGGATTCAATCGGTAGCCGTGCACTAGCTGGAGCGTGCGGCGCCAGCGGGTCTTGCCGAAAAAGTTCACCGCCAGGTCCTGGGCGTGATCCAGGCCGATCATGGGACTCTGGAGCCTCTCGGTCGGAGCGTCGTAGGACCAATAGATGATCAGCGGCTTGCCTACAATGTTCTCCCGAGGCACGAAGCCCCAGTAGCGGCTGTCGAGCGAGAGGTCCCGGTTGTCTCCCATGGCAAAATAGTTGTTCGGCGGCACCACCACCTCGCCGTTGACGACCTGCTTCTCCAGCATCTCCAGGCCCTGCTTGTAGACCGGGGCGTTGGGCGTGGTGGGGAAGTTGTCGCGGTAGGAATCGATGTACTCGGTCTTGTGGTACTTGTACGGCTCCACCGCTTCCTTCCCGTTCAGGTACAGCTGTTTGTTGCGCATGCGGATGCGATCGCCGGGCATGCCGATAAGCCGTTTCACGAAGGTCTGGCGGATGTCAACCGGGTAGCGGAAAACGATGATGTCGCCGCGCTGGAGCGGCGTGTACGGCAGCAGGGAGCTGGCCACCATTCCGCCCGGCGCGTAGGCCAGCTTGTCGACGATCAGATGGTCGCCGATCAGCAGGGTGTCCTCCATGGAGCTGGTGGGGATCACGAAGGCCTGCATCAGGGTGGTGATGCCGAACAGCAGCAGGATGACCGTGACGGTCCACTCCCCGACCACTCCCCGAGGAGGCTCGTGCCGCGGCAGCGCCCCGGCGGCCTGCTCCTCGCTGGCCATGGTTTCCACTTCCAACTAGTCTAGCAGATCGTGGATCGTGGGACACAAAAGTGGTAGCGTTGGCGGTCCCCCGCATTTGTCATCCCGAGCGCAGCGAGGGATCTGCTGTTGTGTGCCGGGGCGAAAGCAGATCCCTCGCTGCGCTCGGGATGACACCGGTTGCGCTCGGGATGCCACGTTCCACGATCTACGATCTCTCGAGCCGATACCCCCGGATCAGCTGGAAGGTGCGTCCCCAGCGCGTCTTGGTGAAGAAATGCAGCACCAGGTCCTGGGCGTGCTCCCAGCCGATGAGAGGGTTCTGCAGCCGCTCGGTGGGGGCGTCGTAGCTCCACCACACCATCACCGGCTTGCCGATGATGTTGCGGCGCGGCACGAAGCCCCAGTAGCGGCTGTCGAGCGAGAGATCCCGGTTGTCGCCCATGGCGAAGTAGGAATCCGGGGGCACCACCACCTCGCCGTTGACGACGTGGCTCTCCAGCATATCGACGGCGGTTTTGTAGAGCGGGGCGTTGGCCGGCGAGGGGAAGTTGTCGCGGTAGGGGTCGAGGTAGTCGGTCTTGTGGTATTTGTAGGGCTCCTGGACTTGCTTCCCGTTCAGGTAAAGCTGCTTGTTGCGAAGGCGGAGCCGGTCGCCCGGCACGCCGATCACCCGCTTCACGTAAGGCTGGCGGATGTCGAAGGGTGGTTGGAAGACGATGATGTCGCCGCGCTGGATGGGGGTGTAGGGCAGCAGCCGGCCGGCCGCCGCCCCGCCGGGCGCATAGGCCAGCTTGTCCACCCACAGGTGGTCCCCGATCAGCAGGGTTTCCTCCATGGAGCCGGTCGGGATGACGAAGGCCTGCCCGATCGAGGCCCAGCCGAACAGCAGCAGCAGGGCCGTGACGGTCCACTCAAACAGCGACCCGCGCCGGGGTTCCGGGGTGCGGCTTACCTCTTCCTGATCCATTCCAGAATGGTCTGATACTCGGGCGAGCCGACGGGCCATCGGATACCTCCGCCATGGGATAGCTGGCCGCTGCCCAGGATCCCCTCGACGGAGGCGTCGGAGGTCGGCTTGCGCAGCAGCAGGCTGTTTTCGGGTGCTTCCAGATCAATCACCTTCAGGGCCGAGCCGTAGTTTTCGCGGAGGTGCTGGTCGCCGGCGGCCTGCCGGTGAAGCCGGAAAATGGTGTGGGTGTCGTGGCAATGAGCGCAAGCGTTTCCGTCCGGGCCGCGGGCTTCGAGCAGCGGCTGGATGCGGGCGCGGAACGAGACGAAATCCGGCGGCTGGCGCCCTGGCTGGGCCCGCGGGGCCACAGCCTGGGCGGCGGCTTTGGGCGGCTCTGGTTTCAGCGCCATTTCCTTGGCGATTTCGGCGACGGCGCGCTTCACCTCGGGATCCGGATCGTCGCGCCGCTCCAGGACCGCGGCCACCAACCGGTCGCGGTCCGGTCCGGCCGCCCCGGCCAGGCGCACCACGTCGGCCCAACCGTATCGGCTCGGCGGAATCCGAACCTCGCGCGCCAGGTACGCCGCCAGCGTCGCCAGCCGCCGCGTCTCGAGGTCCGCGGAGCCCAGCAGCGGCAATAACGCCCTCGCGAAGCGGCCGGCGCTGGAGCCGAGAAACAGGATCTGTTCGACGTCGTTTCCAATCCGCCCGTAGCGGGACTGGCCGGGTTTCACCGCGAGCGGCGTTTGCTGGTAGCTGTCGGCCCGGCGCAGGTGGAACTCTCCCAGGCTTGCCAGCAGCACTTTCTTGTGGCGCTCCTGGCCCGACTCGAGCACCCGGGCGAACTTTTCGGCCAGCGCCGCCTCCACCGCCAGGCGCCCTTTCACGGCGCGGTCGCGGATCTCGTCGTTGGCCAGCAGCGGGATCCAATTGTTGTAGAGGTAGCGGACGTTGTCGTCGGCGATGTTGTAAATGGCCTCCCGCAGGTTGCGCTCCACCCAAGCGTGCTGGGGCTGGGCCATGGCCGCCAGGATGGTGTCCTCGATGCGGTCGCGGGAGACCCGCCGCCCATCCCAGTACCACCACTGCCACAGTCCCTTGAGGGCCTGCATCCGGATGGCCGGCAGGGGGTCGCTTGCCAGGCTTGCCAGCGGCTGCAGCCGCACGCGGTCCACCAGATATGAGAAATGAGTAGCGAAGATGCGCGTGGCGCCCCACCGGGCGCGGTCATCCGGGGATGCCAGGGCGCGCTCGATCTGACCGATTCCCGCGCCTCGCCGCCCGGCGATCTGGCGCAGGGCCCAGGCCGCCGTCCGCTGGACCATCTTGTGGTCGTCGCCGAGCAGCGACTCCAGCAACCCCGCCGACTCCGCGTCGGCCAGCCGGCCCAGACATTCCCCCGCCTGCTGGCGGATGAGGCCGTCGGCGGACCGCGCCGCTCGCCGGACCTCCGCCAGGCCGGCCCCGTGCTTCCTCCAGGTGTCGTCCAGGCGGTCGAGCAGACCCCGGGCTCCACCCGGAGCGCCGGCCGCAGGCGCCGGTCCCCGGTAGTAGGCCGACAGAGCCAGCACCGCCATCTGGGTCTCCCGGAAGGGCGTCCGAAAATTCTCGTAGGATTGCAGCGGATCGAACCAGCCGCCGAACTCCTGCTGGCGCCGGAGCAGGTACTGGAGCCCCTTGGCGACCTGCGGGTGATCGACCGGGAGGCCGGCAGCCGACAGGGCCCACAGGGCGTGTCCGGTCTGGAATTCAGCCTCCGGCTCCTTGGCCTCAAAGCGCATGGCCCACTGGCCGCTCGGCCGTTGGAGAGAAAGGATCCGCTCGGCGTTGCGCCGGATCCTCTCGCGGTGTTTCTCGCGATCGATGGCCGCCAGCGCCAGGGTCTGGTAACAGAGGTCGGCCATGTTCCCGTGGCGGTCCTGAGCCAGCAGGTTCTCCAGCTGCGCCCGCAGCTCCGGCGCCGTCTCCCAGGCGTACCAGGCGACCTCGTAGGCGCTCACCAGGGGGGTGTTGCCGTTGGTCTCGTCGGGCGGCAGGACCGTACGGTCTTTGTAGTACAGCTTCAAGTATTCCGTGACGCCGCGGAAAAACTTCTCGCGGCGCTCTCCGGTGACTTCCTTTTCGTAGACCTGGAGCAGCGCCGCCATGCGGCCCAGCACGTTGGCCGGGGCGCTGATCACCCGGGTCCAGGCGGCGCCCTGCTCCTCGTAGCCGTAAAACGGCCGGGTGGTGTTGTAGAAGCGCTCCGCCAGAAACTCGAGCTGCTGCCGGCCCGTGACGGCGTAGCCGTTTCGCAGGGCGTAGAGCTGCGCCCGCTGGCTGAAATGGGTGGGGTGGCAGGCGACGCACAGCGACGTCTCCTGGTGGACGTTCGCCACCCGGTCGAGCAGCCCCCCCTTGCGCGGGGTGTTGGCATGCCAGGAGTCCCCCGCCCGGAGGATGTAATCGACAGCCGTCTGAACCGCCTGCCGGGGATCGTCATAGGGCGGCACGGGGTAGACCGCGGTGCGGAGCTTGTACATGGGGTGCCTGGCCCGCACCCGAACGTAATAGCTGCCTGGCTCGCTGAGCACCCGGGTCGTAAACTTGTTGCCGGCGATGGCCTGGACCTCGTGCGGCGGCGTCACCGGGTCGGCCCCGCGCTCGTAGGCCACCGGCTTGCCGCCCTCCAGGCGGAAGACCGAGACATCGACCGGGATATTGTCCCGCTCCATCAGGTCGATGGTGAAGAACACCAGCCTGGTCTTGACCTCCCGAAAGTCGAACCGGAACCAGTCGTCGCTGTCGCCCGGGAACAGGTAGGACTCCTCGTCGCCTGAGCCGAAGATGGTCGTGCCGAGATCCATCGGGGTGGCGTCGGCTGGGGAGTTGTTGGGCTCGGCTTCGACTTTCGAGGCGTCTTTCCAGCGGTTCAGGGCCAGGCGGTACTCGACCCGGCTGGAGCCTTGGGGCGCCAGGCGCAGCCTGGCGCGGCCGCCGGCCTGGAAGCGCACCAGGGTGTAGAGGTCAGGATCACCGGCGTTGAGGGTCTTGGTCACCAGCTCGCGGCCGTTCTGCTCGATCACCACTTGCAGGCGGCCTTCCGGGAGGAGCTGTCGAGGCTGCGCAACAGCCACGCCGACGGAATAGAGACCGCCAGTTGACACCGCCAGCGGCACGGTCTTGGGCCCGTCGGCGACCGCGGTAGCCACGGCCAGCAGCCAGATCGGCATCCCCATTCTGACTATTATCACCCATTTCAGGGAAGGGCCAGCATACACGGCCCGAGCGCCGCCGGTGTCATCCCGAGCGCCGCCGGTGTCATCCCGAGCGCAGCGAGGGATGACACTTGCGGGGGACCGCCAATGCCACCACCACGCTAAAATAGCGATGTGCATGGGCTGTTCCTGCTGGCCGCCGCCAGCATTGTCCCTCTTGGGCTGGACCTCTACATGCCGGTCCCGGAGAGCAACCCGCTCACGCCCGAGAAGGTGGCGCTGGGCCGGCGGCTGTTTCACGACCGGCGCCTGTCCCGCGATGGATCGCTCTCCTGCGCCTCTTGCCACGACCCACGGCGGGCTTTCACCGACGGCCGCGCCGTGGCCCAGGGCGTCGGCGGCCGAAAGGGCGCCCGCAACGCTCCCACCCTGATCAACCGGGGCTACGGCGCCTCCCACTTCTGGGACGGCCGCGCGCCTACCCTGGAAAAACAGGTCCTGGAGCCCATTTTCAACCCTGCCGAACTGGCCCTGACCCCTGCCGGGCTCGAAGCGCGACTGAAACTGCCGGCCGCCGAAGTCGCCCTGGCGCTGGCCAGCTACCTCCGCACCATCCGCTCCGGTGACTCCAGGTTTGACCGGCACCTGTCCGGCGCCACCGGGGCCTTGACCCCGCAGGAACAACTGGGCCTCGAGGTGTTTTCCAGCAAGGCTAACTGCTGGAGGTGTCACGCCGGGTCGAACTTCAGCGATGAGCAGTTTCACAACACCGGCGTCGCCTGGCGGGACGGCCGCCTGCTCGACCAGGGCCGCTTCGCGGTCACGGGCAAACCGGAGGACCGCGGGGCCTTCAAGACCCCGACGCTACGGGAAGTTTCCCTCACCGCCCCCTACATGCACGATGGCAGCCTGGCGACCCTCCACGACGTAATCGAGTATTACAATCGCGGCGGAAACCCCGACCCGGAGCTTGACCCGGGAATTCGACGGCTACTAGGGCTCTCCTCCGAGGAGAAGAGCGCCCTGGTCGCATTCCTTCACTCGCTGAGCGGCCGGATTCAAGAGGGGCGGTGACAACCGTGTGCCCACGGTAGAATCGGACCATGAAAACACTGTTCGGCTTCCCGCTGTGCGCGGCTCTCGCCTGGTGCCAGACCGGCGAACCGAATCTGTCGCCGAAGCTCGGCTGCACGGACTTGCGCAGCCTCACGGGCTATGAGTTCACGGTTGCTACCGCTATCTTGATCCCTGCCGGCTCCCAGGCCCCCGAGCACTGCCGTGTGAGCGGCCAGATTCCGCCCGAGATCCGCTTCGAGGTGAACCTGCCGGCGGGGTGGAACGGCCGCTTTCTGATGTCCGGCAACGGCGGCTATGCCGGCGAAGCCCTGGACTCTCCCCAGCGCGCTGCCGGGCGAGCCCGGACCGTTCGGCTCGGCTACGCCACTGCGGCCACCGACACCGGGCACGATGCCTCGGTCGAGCCGCTCGGCACCTTCGCCCAAAACCGACAGAAGCTCTACGATTACGCCTTTCGCTCGCTCCACACCACCGCCGAAACCGCCAAGCGGCTCATCACTGCCTACTATGGCGTCAAGCCCGCCCGTTCTTACTTCCAGGGCTGCTCCACCGGGGGACGCCAGGCCCTGATCCTGGCCCAGCGCTTTCCGGAGGATTTCGACGGCATCATCTCCGGCGCGCCGGTGCTGAACTTCTCGGGGACCATGGTCGGCTACACGCGCATCGCCCAGGCCCTGGCCGCCGCGCCCATTGCGTCTTCCAAGCTGGCGCTGCTGGCCGAGCGCATTTACGCAGGCTGTGACGCCACCGACGGAGTGAAGGATGGCCTGATCGACGATCCGCGCCGCTGTGATTTCCGGCCGGCCCGCGACCTACCAAAATGCCCGGAAGACGCCGGCCAGGCGAACTGCTTCAGCGCCGGCCAGGTCGGGGCGCTGGAGATAATCTACAGCGACGTGACCAGCCGTGGCCAGCGCATCTTCCCGGGCTGGCCGGTCGGCGCTGAAATCGCCGGCCCCAACGGCCGCAGCGGCTGGGATGGCTGGCTCATCCGCGACTCGGCCCCGACCATCTCGGTGACCTTCGCCGAGACCTTTTTCCGCAATATGGCCTTTCCGGAGAAGAACCCCAATTACAATCTCGCCAGCTTCGACTTCGACAAGGACCCGGCCCGCCTGGAGTGGATCCACAACGTGCTCGATGCCACCGACCCGGACGTGTCCCGCTTCCGCGACGGCGGCGGCAAGCTGATCATGTACTTCGGGTGGGCCGACCCGGCGCTGAATGCTCAGATGGGGGTCGACTACTACGAAAGCGTCCTGGAGCGCATGGGGGCCTCCACCCCAGCCTTCTTCCGCCTGTTCATGGCGCCGGGCATGTTTCACTGTGGCGGCGGCGTGGGCCCCAGCGCCTTCGACATGCTGGCGCCGCTGGTCGACTGGGTCGAGCGGGGGACGGCCCCCGACCGTGTGCTGGCCTCGCGGCTCGTCGATGGAAAGGTCGCGCGCACGCGCCCGCTCTGCCCCTACCCGCAGGTCGCCAGGCACCACGGCAAGGGCAGCATCGATGAGGCCGCCAGCTTCACTTGCGCCGCGCCGTCCGCAAAGTAACTCCCCAGCATGCGGACCCAGGTCGGGATCGTCGGGGCCGGACCCGCGGGGCTGATGCTCTCGCACCTGCTCGACCTGACAGGCATCGAGTCGGTGGTGCTCGAAGCTCACAGCCGTGAGTATGTCGAGGGGCGGGTCCGGGCCGGAGTGCTGGAGCAGGGCACCGTCGAGCTGCTGATCGAAACCGGCGCCGGCGAGCGACTGAAGCGGGAGGGTCTCCGGCATCACGGGATCAAGCTGAGCTTCCTCGGGCGCCAACATCGCGTCGATCTGTCTGATCTCACCGGCGGGAAGTCGGTCACGGTCTACGCCCAGCATGAAGTCATCAAGGACCTGATCCAGGCCCGTCTGGAGGCCGGAGGCCAGATCCTTTTTGAGGCCGAGCCGGTCGGCCTCCAGGGGATCGACACGACGCGGCCCTCGATCTTGTTCCGCCAGCAGGGCGAGCTCCGGGAACTGACCTGCGATTTCATAGCCGGATGCGACGGCAGCCACGGAGTATGCCGGCCGGCCCTGCCGGATGGCGCCCTGGCCCTGTATGAGCGAGACTATCCCTTCGCCTGGCTCGGCATCCTGGCCCAGGCGCCGCCCACCTCGGAGGAGCTGGTCTACGCCTGGCATGAGCGCGGTTTTGCGCTGTTCAGCATGCGGTCGCCCGACATCACCCGGCTCTACCTGCAATGCGCCCCCCAACAGGACATCGCCAACTGGCCCGACGACAGGATCTGGGCGGAGCTGGGCCTGCGGCTGGCATCGAGCGATGGATGGAAGCCCGCCGAGGGCCGGATCCTGCAAAAAGGTATTACCGATATGCGTGGGCTGGTCGTCGAGCCGATGCAGTATGGCCGGCTCTTTCTGGCCGGCGACGCCGCCCACATTGTCCCGCCCACCGGGGCCAAGGGCCTCAACCTGGCGGTCGCGGACGTGCGCGTGCTGGCCCGGGGTCTCCAGGATTACTACGGCGCAGGGCGGCAAGACAGGCTGGAGCAGTACTCGCAAACCTGCCTGCGGCGCGTCTGGAAGGTGCAGCGCTTCTCCTGGTGGATGACCTCCATGCTGCACCGCTTCGAGGGCGAGAATGATTTCGACCGGCGCCGGCAACTGGCGGAACTGGATTACGTGACCAGCTCCCGGGCGGCCCTGACGACCCTCGCGGAAAACTACGTTGGGCTGCCCATGGAGTGGGACTAGGGCGCCAGCAGCGTTTGGTGTGCTTAACCGTTTTGGGGAGTTTGCTGGGATGTGAGGCGACGTGGCGCACGCTTCAGCGTGCCGGCGTGGGCTTCAGCCCACGCTGCGTGGTTTCACCCGCACCCTTCGGCGAGCTGAAGCTC
>Ga0247727_10006746_pt1 | contig 22363 bp, 17 predicted proteins | sample WisWelCaveWW1625_FD_202498 | JGI IMG/M metagenome (GOLD analysis project Ga0247727, IMG submission 202498) | Biofilm microbial communities from Wishing Well Cave, Virginia, United States - WW16-25 | ecosystem: Environmental > Aquatic > Deep subsurface > Groundwater > Cave microbial mat | place...
AAAAAACGCCTCCGGATCTCGGCAAGGGAAAGCGTTTCAAGCGGTTTTCCTTCCGCCCGGAGCCGGGCCCGGAGGAGACGAAGGTAGACGGCGTTATCCGTGAGGTCGGCGAGTTCGCCGGCGGCCAGGTCCTCGGTCGCCACCGTAAAGGTCGGGCCGGCCGGGAGGAGCAGCTTGACCCAGGTCCCCTTTCCGTGACGGAATTCGGGATGAAGCAAGCGGTCGACCGCCTCGAGATCCCGGAGCACCCGGATGACCTCCCGCCGGACCGCCGTCTTCTTTTTTCCCGGAAGGATTCCCAAAAATTCACCCGCCTCTTCCGGAGAAAAGCTGAACTCGTCCTTCCCTCTCGCCTCCCGGAGAAAAATCAAAAGAAGAAGGAGCTTGAGCGCCCGTTCGCGCTGATAGGAAATCATTTCGGGAAAATACTTTTTATTCTCGAGAAGCCTGAGCGGAATTTCAATCGAGGTAGGAGGCCCCGCGGGGAAAAGGACTTCGCGCTTCGCCGGCGCCTTCTCCTCCTCTCCCCAAAGCGGAAAAAAGCTGATCCGCCTGAGCTTCGCCTCCGCCAGTTCGGGCGATTCGATGATGGTCGCGGATTCGAAATTATCGGCGATCGCCGCGACCGACCAGTTCGTGCTTCCCTCCACCACGAAACGACGGTCGACGATCACCAGCTTGTCGTGAAGCCGCCTTACGGGAGAAACAAGCCGGATCAGGGCTCCCGCCTTCCGGAGCCGGTCAAACCAGGGACCTTCGGCGACCTTCCGAGGGTCCCCGCCCTTAAATTTGGTATTGAGATAAACCGTCACTTGGACGCCGCGGCGCCGGGCTTCGATGAGATCCTCGAGGAGCCGGTTTACGGGATGTTTCGGATCGTCGCCGGGGCGAAGGAGATACATCGAAATTACCACCGAGGAGCGGGCCTGATCCAGGAGGGCATACACCCTCCCTTGGTAGATCCGGTCGCTTGCGTCTTCGATCTTCATGAGGGGGGCCAAGGGGGATAAAAAAAGAAGGATCTGAAAATGCCCCTTTGCGTCTACGGGAAGAATTGGGGCAACGATCTTGTCCGCACTCGTTTCATCGTCAGAATCTCTCGCGCGGACCTACCCGTGGACCTTTTTTCAGATCCTTCCACTCTTAAGTCTGCCCGACGAAAGGCTCCCTTGTCAAATGCTCACGGCAAAAAACTTATTCGAGCGCCTGGCGCCCTTCGAGGGCGCGCTGGAGCGTGGCGGGATCCATATATTCAACGGCGCTTCCGACCGGGATCCCTCTTGCAATTCGAGAAATTCTTGCCCCAAAGGGTCTGAGCGTTTCCGTCAGATAAAGGGCGGTCGTCTCTCCCTCGGTGTTGGGATTGGTCGCGAGGATCACTTCGCGGAATTTTTTCTCCTTCACGCGCCGAAGCAGGTCTTTGATCCGCAGCTCCTCGGGCCCCACCCCCTCCAGGGGCGAAAGGGAGCCCAACAGGACGTGGTAAAGCCCGTTGTAAGCCCCGGTACTTTCTATCGAAACGACGTCTTTGGGGTCTTCCACCACGCAAAGGAGCCCCGGGTCCCTCGCTGGGTCCTCGCAGATCCGGCAAAACTCGGCATCGGAGAAATTCCGGCACTGCTTGCAGAAGCGCGCCTCGCTCCTCACCTGCTTCAGGAGGTCGCCTAAAAGCGTGGTCTCTTCGAGGGGTGATTTGAGGAGGTAGAAGACAATTCGCTCGGCCGAGCGCCGCCCGATTCCGGGAAGCCGGTTCAAGGCCTCAATGAGGCGCGACATCCGCTCCGAATAAGCGCGGTTTCTCATCAATCCGCGCGGACGATTTTGCTTCCCTGAAAGATGTCCATCGCCTGGCGGACAATTTCGGGAAGTTTCGAGGAGGGTTCCTTTTCGGATTTCGCGCTGGCGGCGCCTTCTTCCTGCTGAAGCTTCGTCGTCACAAATTGAATCTGGACGTCTCTCCCGAGCGCCTCGCCTGCGATCGCTTCGACGAGCCGCCGCTTTTCGACCCGATCCAGCATCTCCTTGTGGAACTGAAACTCCTCCGGAAGTCCGAGAACGATCGCTTCGAGTGTGATCTCAACCGGCTCGGCTTCGGCGAGAAACATTCCGGTCGACATCTCTTTTGATTTCACGGCCTCAAGGATCTGGGGCCAGACTTTCTCCACCTGATCCAGGGTGAAGGCGGGGGAACCTTTGCTCGGCTCAGGCGGGGGCGGAGCGCTCACACTGTTAAGGGTTGGGGCGGCCGGCTCGGCCTGAGGTCTTGGGTCAGGCTCCTGGGTTCCCCGGGGAGCCGCCTGAGCGCTCTCCAAAGCCTTTCCCACCTCCTGGAGCCCTTCCAGGTGGAGGAGCTTGAGAAGCGCTGCCTCCAAAAGAAGCCTCGGTGAAGCGAGTGCGCGGCGAAGATCTCCCTGAAGATTTTGAAGCAGGGTGAGAATGAGAAGGAGCTCCTCCCGGGAAAAGACGGTTTTGAACCCAGAGAGCCTCTTCTTGGATTCCGGACTCATCTCGATCAAAGAGTCTGTCCCCTCTCCGAACTGAAGGACGAGCAGGTTTCTGAAAAGTTCAAAAAGCCCCCGGCCGAATTGCACGAAGTCTTTTCCCGCTTCATAAAGATCCTCCGCGAGGGAGAGAATTTTTTTTGCGTCTTTCTTTTGAAGCGCCTCGAGGAGTTCAAAGTAGACCTCCTCGCTGGCAAGGCCGAGCGCAAAAAGGACGTCTTCTTCCCGGACCCCCTTCTCCGCCAGGGTCGCCAGTTGATCGAGAAGCGTCTCGGCGTCCCGGAGGCTTCCGTCGCTTACGCGCGCAATGAGAAATAAGGCCTTAGCCTCCGCCTTGAGCCCTTCGGCCTTGGCAATCTCAGCCAATTTTTTTTCGATCTGTTCCGTCGGGATCCTTTTGAAATTAAAGCGCTGGCAGCGCGAGAGAATCGTGAGCGGGACTTTATGGGCCTCCGTCGTCGCAAAAATGAACTTCACATGCTCGGGCGGCTCTTCGAGCGTTTTCAAGAGCGCGTTAAAGGCTTCTCCGGTGAGCATGTGAACTTCGTCAATGATGTAGATTTTAAAGCGGGCCTGGGCCGGTTTGAATTTCACATTTTCGCGAAGGGTGCGGACCTCGTCGATCCCCCGGTTCGAGGCGCCATCGATTTCAAGGACGTCGAGCGAATTGGCCCGGGTAATTTCCCGGCAGAGGTCGCATTGATTGCACGGAGTCTCGGTCGGGCCTTTCGCGCAATTGAGGGCCTTCGCGAGGATCCGCGCCGTGGACGTTTTTCCGATTCCGCGGGGGCCTGAAAAAAGAAAGCTTTGGGGAATCCGGCCGCTCCGGATCGCGTTCCGGAGGATTTGGGTCGTCGCTTCCTGGCCGACGAGCTCTTCGAAGTTTTCCGGCCGGAACTTCCGCGCGAAGATCAGGTAATTCTTAGGCTCTTCTTTTTTCTTCACTTTTCACGCTTTACTTTTTTCGGAGCCGCGAGGATTCGAACCTCGGTCCCCCTTACGGGAGAAACGGTTTTCGAGACCGCCGCATTCAACCGCTCTGCCACGGCTCCAAGGCTCCGATTATAGCGGTTCTTGGGTCTCCAATAAACGCTTAAGCCCTTCTTCGCCCCAACGCATAATGACGTCGTGATTCCATTGGAAAAGGGGCCGGGCCAGGGGCGCCAAGAAATTCATCCAGGCCTGGGTGGTCCGGACGTTCCAGTCGTATCGCACCAAGGTTGTTTTGCCTTCCCGACCGAGACGCCACACCCCCTTGCCTTCAAGGTCCCCCTCTTTCACCCATCCCTCCAGAAGCGTCGGAGGCTCTACCCGAAGCGTTTCCGCCTCGAAGGCCAGCCGATACGGAAGCCAAGACTTCCAAATAAAACGCCGAACGCTCCCGACTCCCCGTTCGTCTCCCGGCTTCACCTCGACGACACTCAGAGCGCCCCTCCACCAGCCGGGCCAACGTTCGGAGTGGTAAATCGCGTCCCAAACCTTCTCCGGGGGAGCGTTGATCCGCCAATGCGTCACAAACGAATATTCAGTCAAATTTTTTGAATGGCGGAGAGGTAGGGATTTGAACCCTAGAGACCCCTTTCGGAGCCTTCGCGCTCTCCAAGCGCGCCCGTTCAGCCGCTCCGGCACCTCTCCTGATAAACTTCTGCTCCTAACGCCGTTCTTTGCGTAAATTGCGGAAGAATTCCTGGAGGAAGAGTTTTGATTCTTCGGCGAGGACCCCGCCCTTAATCCGGAGCTGGTGATTCAAGCGTTCGTCTTCTGCAAAGTTGTAAACGCTGCCACAAGCCCCGGCCTTCGGATCGCGAATTCCAAAAACGGCGGCTTTCGCTTTGGCGAGGATCAACGCCCCGGTACACATCACGCAAGGTTCCATCGTGACGTAAAGGATCGCCCCTTCGAGGGAGCCGCGGTGATCTTTTTTTCCTTCGGAAAGCGCCTGCGCGGCTTGTGTGATCGCAATCATCTCGGCGTGCGCGGTCGGATCGTGGAGCGTTTCCATTTGATTGTACGCGCGGGCGACGACTTTCCCTCGGTGGACCACCACCGCGCCGACAGGGACTTCCCCTTTTTCAAACGCGCGCTTCGCTTCCTTTAAGGCTTCGCGCATATAAGTTTCGTGGACACTGGAAGAACTCTTTTTCATTTCCCCTTCGAACCCTCTCCCCCATGAAAATACCGCGCCCGAGAGGATTCGAACCTCCAACAACTGGTTCCGTAGACCAGTGCTCTATCCGTTGAGCTACGGGCGCCCGCGGAGAGGCTGGGATTTGAACCCAGGCGGGGCATTTCTGCCCCAACGGTTTAGCAAACCGTCGCCTTAAACCATGCTCGGCCACCTCTCCAAAAATTCAGAAACTAGTTCTAAAACTACGCCACTTGGCGGAGGAGGTAGGATTCGAACCTACGAGGACCTTGCGGCCCTAACGGTTTTCAAGACCGCCGCATTCAACCGCTCTGCCACTCCTCCTGCGGTTTTCCGCCGCCGGGGACACCCCGGTTGCTCGCGTATTCTAACAACCGTCAAAAGATTAGTCGAGGTAGGGCTTTAAGGCCTTGGGAAATTCGATCGTTCCCTGGGCCGTCTGGAAATTCTCAAGAAGACAAAGAACCGTTCTTGCCAGGGCAACGCCTGAACCGTTGAGCGTGTGAACGTATTCGCTCTTTTGACTCCCCGTCGGCTTGTAACGGAGATTGATTCGCCTTGCCTGAAAATCTCCGAACCAGGTACAGCTTGAGACCTCGAACCAGCGCCCCGTGGCCGGCGCCCAAGCCTCGAGGTCATAGCCTTTCATGCCCGCGAAGCTCAGTTCGGCCGTACAAAGGAGAACGACCCGATAAGGAATCTCCAGAAGCTGGAGAACCTCTTCAGCGTCTTTCACCAAGGACTCCAACTCATTCAATCCTTCTCCCGGCTTCACAAATTTCACAAGCTCCACCTTGTCAAATTGGTGGACCCGGGAAAGCCCTTTAGTCTCCTTGCCGTAGGAACCCGCTTCTCTTCGGTAGCAGGGAGTGTAGGAAACATACTTTTTGGGAAGCTCTTTTTCCGTCAGGGTGTCGTCTCGATGGAGGTTCGTCACCGGGACCTCGGCCGTCGGGATCAAAAAGAGATCGTCGTCCTTTAAGTGGTACATATCCCCTTCCATTTTAGGAAGCTGGCCTGTTCCCAACATGCTCGTACGGTTCACCACGTGGGGGACCCAGACCTCCTCGTAGCCGTGCTTCTTCGAATGGAGGTCGACCATGAAATTAATCAGGCCCCGCTCCAGCCTCGCCCCTTTTCCCTGATAGACCGGAAACTGGCTTCCGCTCACCTTGGCCCCTTTTTCAAAGGAAAGCCACCCAAGCCGCCTCCCCAACTCCTCATGAGGGAGGGGAGTAAAGCTAAATTTCCGCCTTTCCCCCTCTTCACGCACAACCTTATTCCCGCCTGCATCCTTGCCCAATGGGGATGATTCGTGAGGTATATTGGGTATACGTACTGATATTTCGTATATTGATAAGTCTAATCCTCCCACTTTATTATCAATTTCTTCTATTTTTTGGGCTAGCGTCTTTAAAGACGGGAACAGGCTATCTGCGGACTTTCCCTGGGCCTTGAGGGAGCTAATTTGATCGTTCGCCTGGTTACGCTCCTGCTTGAGACGCTCCACCTCTTGAAGAAGCCTCCGCCTTTCTTGGTCTAGAGAGAGAAGGCGGTCTAGCTCTGCAGGGGTCGATTTGGCCGAAAGGCCTTGGCGGACTTTTTCCGGGTTTTCCCGGATGAACTTGAGATCGAGCAAGAGGGGCTCCCGGGGGCGGGGGTTATTCCCCTGAGCCTTCTTCTTCCTCCCGGGCAACCACGCGCGCCGCCGAGGCGACCCGGTCTTTGTCCTTGAGGCGGATCAAATGAACCCCTTGCGCGGCCCGTCCTGAAGTTCGGATCTGGTTCACGGGGGAGCGGACCACCATTCCCCCAGTGGTCATGAGGATCACTTCATCCTCTTCGCGGACGGGAAGGACGCTCACCACAGCGCCATTCTTCGCGGTCAGCTTGATATTGATGACGCCCTTTCCGCCTCGGGATTGGAGCCGGTAATCTTTGAAAACACTTTTCTTCCCGAAGCCGAGATTGGTGACACTCAAGGCGGTCGCCTTGGGATCGACGATTTCCATCGCAATCACTTCATCTTTCTTCTCAAGGCGCATTCCCCGAACCCCTGAGGCGGCCCGGCCCATTTCGCGTGCCTGCTTTTCGGGAAAGCGGATCGCCTTTCCGTTTTTGGTAGCGATGAAAATCTCGTTATTCCCCCCGGTGAGACGCGTGCTCACCAGTTCATCTTTCGGCTTCAGGTTGATCGCGATGATTCCCTTGGTTCTCGGATTGGCATAGGCGGAGAGCCGGGTCTTCTTCACCACCCCATTTTTGGTGGCCATCAGGATGAAGTGTTTGTCGTCAAATTCCTTGACCTGAAGGAAGTTCGACACCGTCTCTTCGGACCCCAGAGAAAGAAGGTTCACGATCGCCTTCCCGCGGGCTTGGCGCGAGGCCTGCGGAATTTCATACGCCTTCCGCCAATAGACCCTCCCCTTATTGGTGAAAAAGAGGATGTAATCGTGGGTCGAGGCGAGGAAAAGCTGCTCGATAAAGTCTTCGGTTTCTTCCTTGACCCCCCCGCCCGTGACCCCCAATCCGCCTCGGCGCTGGCGCCGGTACAGAGTGACCGGGGTCCGCTTGATGTAGCCGGTGTGAGAAATCGTGATCAAGACGTCTTCTTCAGCGATCAGATCTTCAAGTTCAATCTCTTGTTCCTGCGCAACAATTTGCGTTCGACGCTCGTCTCCGTATTCCTTCGCGAGTTCCGAGCTCTCCTGCTTCACGATGTCGAGGATTTTGGTGCGGCTTTTCAGGACCGAGCGGTAGTATTCGATCTTCTTGATGAGTTCGAGGTACTCTTCGTCGATTTTTTCGCGCTCGAGCGCCGTAAGACGCTGAAGTTGCATCTCCAGGATCGCCTTCGCCTGGATTTCGGTGAGCTTGAAGTTCGCCACCAAAGCCTCTTTGGCCGCCTCCGGGCTCTTCGACTGGCGAATCGTCTTGATCACCTTGTCGAGATTGGCAATCGCGATCTTGAGGCCTTCCAAAATGTGGGCCCGCTTCTCGGCCCGATCGAGTTCAAACTTAGTCCTCCGGGTGACCACCTCTACCCGAAATTCGACAAATTGCTCGATCATTTCTTTGAGGTTGAGAACCTTCGGCTGGCCGTCCACGAGCGCCAAAAGAATCGCGCCAAACGTTTCCTGAAGCTGGGTGTGCTTGTAGAGTTGATTGAGAACGATTTGGTGAATGGCGTCCTTTTTAAGCTCTACAACAAGTCGCATTCCTTCGCGGTCCGATTCGTCGCGAATGTCGTAGATTCCTTCGATTTTCTTTTCCTCCACGAGGCGCGCCATCGACTCGATCACGTTCGATTTATTCACCTGGTAAGGAATTTCGGTAATGATGATTGCATCTTTCTTGTGGTCCCCGGTTTCGATCACGGCTTTGGCGCGAACCACCATTCGGCCCCGTCCGGTCTCATGCATGGAACGGATCCCCTCTCGTCCGAGGATGATTCCGCCGGTCGGGAAATCGGGGCCCTTCACGATTTTCATGAGGTCTTTAACGCTGACATTCGGGTCGTCGATCACGGCCCGAATCCCGTCGATAATCTCCTTCAAATTGTGAGGCGGAATGTTCGTGGCCATTCCGACCGCAATCCCGCTGGAACCATTCACAAGGAGATTGGGAAGCCGGGAGGGGAGAAGCGAAGGCTCTTGAAGCGACTCGTCAAAATTGGGAACGAAATCGACCGTGTCTTTATCGATGTCGCTTAAAAGCTCTTCGGCCACCCGGTCGAGGCGGACCTCGGTGTAACGCATCGCGGCCGCGTTGTCGCCGTCAATCGAGCCAAAGTTCCCCTGGCCGTCCACCAGAGGGTAGCGGAGCGAAAAATCCTGAACCATTCGGACGAGCGTTTCATAAACGGCGAGGTCGCCGTGCGGGTGGTATTTGCCGAGGACTTCTCCGACGATACGGGCCGATTTCTTATAAGGGCGGTTGGGTGCGAGGCCGAGCTCCTGCATCGCGTAGAGGATTCGGCGGTGAACCGGCTTGAGACCGTCCCGCACGTCCGGAAGCGCGCGCCCCACGATCACGCTCATCGCGTAATCGATGTAGGAGTCCCGCATCTCGTCTTCGAGCGGAACCGGGACCACTTTTTCCCCTAGGGTGTAGACGCTTTGCTGAGGCTTTTCACCCTTCTCGGCCTTTTCCGCCTTTTCGGGCTTCTCCGCTTTTTCCTTTTTATCCTTTTCCTTCTCGTCTGCCACCGCTTACTCCAAATTAAATGTCGAGATTTCGAACGGCCTTAGCGTAGCGCTCGATAAACTGCCGCCTCGGCTCCACTTGATCTCCCATCAGGACGGTAAAGGTCGACTCCGCTTCGACCGCGTCTTCCAAGGCCACCCGCCGCATCGTCCGCCGGGCAGGATCCATCGTGGTCTCCCAAAGCTGCTCCGGATTCATTTCTCCCAAGCCTTTGTAACGCTGAATCGTCATTCCCTCTTTTGTCATCTCTTTGACCCGATCGAGCACTTCCCTCAAAGAACGGAGTGCAAACTTTTTCTTTTCGTAGGCCAGTTCGAAAATCGGTTCTGGCTTTCCCTTGAAATCAACAAGCTCAATTCCGAAACGCTCGAGCCGCTTCGCCGCCTTCTCGATTTCGCGCGATTCAAAAAGTTCAACTACTTCCACCGTCTCTTCGTGGCCGTTGCCGCCATTCCCCGTGACCTTGGTTTTGAGGTCAACCGGTTTTCCCCGTTTCTTTTCAATCTCCTGGGTCAGTTTCGCAAGCTCCTGGTCGGAGTAAACAAACGTTTCTTCCTTCTCCTCCGGAATCCTCACGAAGTAACTGGGAAAGCCCCGTTTCTTGGGTTCCACGGCGTCGAGGTAGCGGAAAAAGGAGACGCCTTTTCGTTCAATGTGTCTCTCAAGTTGGGTCAAGGCGTTTGCGATTTCGAGAATTTCCTTAAGCTCCTTATCCTCCCAACTCTTCTTTTCTTTCAGGCGCCCGAGTGTCGCCCCCTCGGAACCCATTTCAACGAGCATGTTGTTCAGTTGATCTTCAGTCTCCACATATTCTTCGCGCTTGCCGTGCTTTACTTTGTAAAGGGGGGGCTGCGCGATATAAACGTGCCCTTCCTCAATCAGTTTCCTCATCTGGCGGTAGAAAAAGGTGAGAAGGAGGGTCCGAATATGGCTTCCGTCGACATCCGCGTCGCACATGATAATCAGCTTGTGGTAACGGAGCCTCGTGATGTCGAACTCGTTTTCAACGCCTGCGCCGAGCGCGGTGATGATCGTACGAATTTCTGTGTTCGAAAGGACCTTGTCGATCCGGGCCTTCTCCACGTTAATGATTTTTCCTCGGAGGGGAAGAATCGCCTGAAAACGCCGGTCCCGGCCTTGTTTGGCCGAGCCGCCTGCGGAATCTCCCTCCACGAGATAAATCTCGCAATTCTTTGGGTCCTCATCGGAGCAATCCGCCAATTTTCCGGGAAGGCTTGCAGAATCAAGCGCGCCTTTTCGTCGGGTGAGCTCGCGCGCTTTGCGCGCCGCTTCGCGCGCCCGGAGCGCCAGCATCGCTTTCTCGACAATTTTATTGGCGGTCGAGGGGTTCTCTTCGTAAAAGGCGGTGAGCCCTTCGTAGACCAAAGAGGAGGTGATTCCCTCCACTTCGCTATTTCCGAGTTTCGTTTTTGTTTGGCCTTCAAATTGCGGCTGGGGAACTTTGACGCTTAGAACCGCCGCAAGACCTTCCGCAAGATCGAGCCCTGAAAGCGGAGGATCTCCCTCTTTGAGGAGGGAGCGATTTCTCGCGTACTGGTTGGTCGCACGCGTGACAGCGGTTTTGAACCCCGAAAGGTGGGTGCCTCCCTCGACGGTGTTGATATTGTTGGCAAAGGCGAAGGTGTCTTCGTTGTAGCCGTCGTTATATTGAAACCCGACCTCGACCGTGACCCCTTCCTTTTCCTTCATCGTGTAGAAGATTTTGGAGTGGAGGACGTTTTTGTTCCGATTGAGGTACTGGATGAATTCGGCGATCCCTCCCTTGTATTGGAAGACGTGCTCCTTGTCGGTCCGTTCGTCCTTGATCGAAATCCAGATTCCCTTATTGAGGAAGGCGAGCTCTCGAAGCCGATTCGAAAGGGTTTCAAAACTGAATTCGGTCTTCTCAAAAATCTTCGGGTCGGGCTTGAAGGTGACGGTCGTGCCGGTTTCTTTGCTCTTTCCGACCGTCGTGACCTTTGTTTTCGGCCTCCCCGCCTCGTACTTTTGATGCCAGACTTGGCCGTCGCGCCTGACTTCGACTTCCAGCCATTCGGAAAGGGCGTTGGTGACCGAAACGCCGACTCCGTGAAGCCCTCCGGAAACCCGGTAGGCCTTGTTGTCAAATTTCCCTCCGGCGTGAAGGGTCGTCATCACGACTTCCAGGGCCGACTTCTTTTCGGTCTTATGCAGGTCCGTTGGAATACCGCGGCCGTTGTCAGCGACTGAAACGCTCCCATCGGTGTGAATGAAAACATTGACTTTGGTGCAATAACCGGCGAGCGCTTCATCGATGGAGTTGTCGATCACCTCGTAGGCAAGGTGGTGGACCCCGCGGGCGCCGGTATCTCCGATATACATCGCGGGCCGCTTCCGGACCGCATCAACCCCTTCTAAAACCTGAATGGTCGTGGCATCGTACTTCACCCCTTTGGCCGGCGCTTGGCGCGTCGCCTCCGGAGCTTTCGCCCGCTTTGGCGTTTTCTCTTTTTTCTCTGATTTGGGTTTCATCTTAGCCGTGACAATCAACGGATCTGCCCTACCCGAAATTTAATTTTTTTCACTGCCTCTTCCCCCAACGCTCCCTGGGCCCTTTTGAGAAGGGTTCCCTGATAGCGTTGGTTGAGTTCGGAGGCAAGGACTCCACTATCGACCCACACACAAAGCGTCCCTTCCTGCCCCAGGACGGCCTTCGTATGAGAACGGAAGGAATCGCCTGCGATCTGAGGCCAAAGAGCCTCAAGACCGGAGCGCTTCTCCTTGATCCCGGTCTTCAGCTCTTGAAGAACCGATTCAACGAGCGGCGCGAGCGGCCCCATTCCTAATTGAGCTGCATCGGCATGATGACATAGAGGTAATCTTCTCTTCCCTTGAGGAGTCCGGGTTTGTCGGGCTCCGTCAACGAGAAGGAGACGGTCTCAATGTCGAGATTTTTCAAAACATCCATCAGGTAGTGGGGGTTGAAGCCGATGGCCAACTCTCCTCCGTTGATCTGAGCGGGAATTTCCTCCCGCGATTCCCCGAGGTTTGGAGTGCGAGAAGAGATCAGGACCCGATCCTTCAAAAAATCGAGCTTCACGATTTGGGAATCGGGGCTTGTTAAAAGCGCGGCCCGTCGGACGGCCTGAAGGAGCTCTTCCCGGCTGACCGAGGAAGTGGTCTTTTCCTCCTTTGGAATGACCTGTTCGTAATTGGGGAAGTGGCCTTCAATCAGGCGCGTTGTGAGGATGGTTTTGCCAAAGTGAAAAACCGCCTGATTTTTTCCGGGAATGATTTTAACAGTTCCCTCCCGTTCCAAAATTCGATTTAGTTCGTAGGCGGCCTTGGTGGGGATGATCATTTCCATTGAGGCGCCGGGTCCTTCGATTTTCTTCTGCATAAAGGCGAGCCTTCGGCCGTCCGTTGCAACAAAACGCGCCTCATTCCCTTTTAACTGGACATAAATCCCGTTTAACACGTAACGCGTTTCATCGTGTGAAATCGCAAAAGAGGTGAGATTGAGGCACTCCTTGAACGTCTTTTGGTCGAGCTCAATCGCATTGGTTGTGTCGATTTCCGGGAGTTTTGGGAAATCGTCCCGTGAGAGCCCCATAATTTTAAAGAGGGCTTTTCCTGTTTTTATATTAACGGCATTGTTCTTTGCGACTGTAACCTCAACCGTTCCGGGGGGGAGCTCCCGGAGAATTTCGGCAAGCTTTTTTGCCGGGACAGTAATCGATCCCTCGCTTAACTCTTTTGTTTCAAGAAGCGTCGAAATCCCTATCTCAAGGTCGGTTGCCGCGAGAAGGATCTCGCCCCCTTCTTTGGATTCAATGAGGACGTTTCCTAAAATGGGGAGGGTGTTTGGTTTTTGGGTTGCCACCCCACTGACGAGACTTACCCCTTCTAAAAACCGGTCCCGATCGATTTTAAATTCCATGTCTTCTCCTATCTTTTATTCTTTAGTTATAATACTTAGTCGTGGTAGCAGTCATTAAAGATTTTTGCGGAGATTTCACAGCCCATTATCACCAAAGAGGTTACGGGTAGAACACCCTCGTTTCAGGTAGTTTTAGGTTGTTTACGTAATAAGTATTTAATCACAGGAGAAAGGGGATAACAATCATAAACGCAAAAAACTTATAACTCATAACCTATTTATTTTAAATAGGTTATAGTGTTTTCGCAATATCCAGTCAGGGGAGAAGCCCCCGTTTCAAAGAGCCTAAAATTTCTACCACGTGCGGGTCAGAGCCCGCTTGAGAGACCACCTCTTTGCAAGAACGCAGTATGGTGGCGGCGTCCCTCCCTCCAAAGTACTCGCCGATCTCAGAAAGGGGGCGTTTGGTGATTTCCCGGACAAGGAAAATCGCAATCCGCCTTGCCTGAGCCACCGACTTTGTCCAGCGCCTCGCCCGGAGGTCTCCAACCCTTAACCCAAAAAACTCCGCGACCCGTTTTTGAATCTCATCAATGCTTACTTTCTGCCCCTCCTCACGAAAGGCGCCCCCGAGAACGTGTTGGGCAAGATCGAAGGTGATTTCGGACCCTCCCAGCGAGGCGAATGCGACGAGCCGAATCAAAGCCCCCTCAAGCTCACGCACATTCGATTGAATCCGCTCCGCAATGTAGAAAAGCACCTCATCAGGAACGTGGGCCTTCTGTTTCTCAAGCTTCTTTCTTAAGATCGCCACACGCGTCTCAAGATCGGGCGGCTGGATATCCGTAACCAGGCCCCACCCAAAGCGCGATACAAGCCTCTCTTCCAAACCGGGAATTTCCCGAGGGGGCCGGTCACTCGACATCACAATCTGCTTGTGAGCGTCATAGAGGGTGTTAAAGGTGTGAAAAAACTCTTCCTGGGTCGACTCTTTTCCGGCCACAAAATGAATGTCGTCGATTAAGAGGAGGTCGAGATTTCGAAATCGCGAGCGAAAAGCCTGGGTCGAGCGGCTTTGAATGGCGGTAATGAGTTGATTGGTGAATTTTTCACTGGAGACGTAAAGAATTTTTTTCTCCGGGGAGCGGCGCTTGGTTTCGAGGGCGACTGATTGCATCAGGTGAGTTTTCCCGAGCCCCACCCGGCCGTAAATAAACAAGGGATTGTAATGCTTTGCGAGAGCCTCCGTGACGGCCCAGGCGGCTGCGTAGGCAAAGCGGCTTCCCGGGCCGACCACGAAGTTCTCAAAAGAGTAGTTCGGGTTGAGCCCCAAGTCCCGGGCGTCCAAAGTTTCTTTCGGTTCACGAGGCGCCGCCGCGGGGATGTTTTGAGGAGTCGGGTGAACCCGGTAAGTCACCTCGGGCCGAGCGCCCAAAACCTCTTGGGCCGAACTTTGAATTAAATTATGGTAGTGCTCCTGGAGCCAATTTCCATAAAAGGCGTCGGGGACTCCCAGGACAATCTCTTTGGAGGTGAGCGCGTAACAGCGAACGCCGCCGAACCAAGTCTCGAAAGAGCGGTCGCTCAATTCCTTTTGAATGAGGGCGAGAATTTTCTGCCAATGCTGGAAAAGAGACGCGTCGTGAGCCACGAGCGTTTGATTTTTATCCACGAATGACTCCGGTTGCTGAAAATCGGGTGAAAAAGCAGTGTATTCTACCGGTAAGCTTTTAGAGGAGCAACCACTAAATCACTTGTTATAATCCCGGGCCGGTTTTATAATCGCCCCCATGAAGAGAACTTATCAACCTTCCAAACGGAGAAGAAAGAGAAGGCACGGTTTTCTCCACCGCTCGAGAAAGCCGGGAGGAAGAAGAGTTCTCCAAAGGCGACGAAAGAAAGGTCGGAAGCGACTCATTCCCGCCTAAGCGGACGAGCCGCCCCTTGGCAGTTCCCTCAGAAGAGAAACCGAAGCAGAGAGGCCGAAGGGGAGCGCATTTTACGATTTGGCGAGCCCCAAGACGCGGACCGCGAAGCGCCCGCCCCTGGAAAATCATCATTAGCAAGAAGGTGGTGAGGCTTGCGACGGATCGAAACCGTTGGAAGCGGCGGATCCGTGAGATTCTAAGGCGCGAGCCAATCCTTTTGGTCCCGGAGGAAGAACTCGTGATCAAAGTCCACACAGGAACCAAAACGTTAAAGTACGCCGAGATAGAGAAAGAAATCATAACTCTTCTCAGGTAAAAGGGTTAAGATGAAAAAATTGTTGTTGGGGGCCCTCTCTTTTTATCAGACTTGGATCTCTCCATGGCTGGGCCCTCACTGCCGTTTTTACCCGAGCTGCTCCGCCTACAGCCGCGAAAGCGTGGAGGCGCACGGGTTTTTCAAGGGGCTTGCACTCACCTTTAAAAGAATTTTTTCCTGTCACCCGCTCCATCCGGGAGGATACGATCCGGTCCCGAACATTCAAATCGAAGCTCGCTAAAATGAACAAAAAATACTTCGCCGCGCTTCTCGTTTCGATCCTCATCTTGATTGGCTACCCCTACTATCTTCAGTGGATGGGGCTCTCCCGCCCCGAGAAGGCAGTTCCGGAGGAAACAATTCCGGTTGTGGAGCCCGCTCCCCCCGTCGTGGCAAAGCCTTCAGTCAAAGCCTCCACCCTTCCGTTTAAGAATGAACTTTATCGGATCATTTTCACGCCCCGGGGGGGAAGCCTTGCGCTCCTCCGACAAGGGGATGTCACGCTTTACAAGGCGGGTCCGGAGGAAGAGGGAATTTTTGGAATCAGGCTCCTTCATGAAAGCGAAGATCTGTCACAAGAAATGTTTGAAATCGTCCCCTCGCCCGAGAAAGAAAGCGCCCCGCGCTTTACCTATGAGAAGGAAGGCCAATACCGGGTAACAAAAAGTTTCTTTGTGGGAAGAGAAAAACCGACACTCGTTCTCGAAATCGAAATAGAGAACCTTTCGTCGCAAGAAAAGCACTTTCCCTTGATTTTACGCTACGGCCTCGACGTCACTTTAGCGAATGCTGCAGACGAAGCAAAAGTGAAGGCGGCTCAATATGCGGCGGGCGAACTCCAGAGCGTCGGACTTGGGAAAATCCGCAAAACGCCCTTTGCGACCAGCGCAGCGCTCGAGTGGCACGGGCTGGTAAAAAAATACTACGCCCTTTTGGTGAAACCGGAGTCAAAGCTTATCGGTCAGGAGACCCACACCGAAGGCGATCGATTGATAACTGACCTTGTCTTTGCTCCGCTCACGGTCGCGCCCGGCCAGAAATTAGCAACCCGGGTCTTTGTCTACGCCGGCCCTCAACATTACGAGACGCTTAAGGAATTTGGTCTCGGGTTTGAACGGCTTTTCTCCCAGGGAGGCCTTGGCTGGCTCAGGACCGGAATTTTAATCAGTCTCAAGTTTTTCGAAAAAATCACGGGGAATTACGGGGCCGCAATTCTTTTAATCACCCTTCTCCTTAAACTTCTCTTCGCTCCTCTGACCCATTTCAGTTACCAATCGATGGGAAAAATGCAGGCGCTTCAGCCGAAGGTGAAAGCGCTTCAGAAGCAGTACCAGAAAGATCCCACGCGTCTCAATAAAGAGACGATGGAGCTTTACCGGAGAAACCGCGTGAATCCCTTAAGCGGCTGTTTCCCTATGCTCCTCCAGATCCCGATTTTTATCGCCTTCTACCAGGTCCTTTCGGATGCGGTGGAGCTGAAGGGGGCACCCTTTATTTTTTGGATCTACGACCTTTCAGAACCGGACCGGCTTTTCACGTGGGCCTCGGCCCTTCCCTTTGTGGGAAATTCTTTTAATCTCCTGCCGATTCTGATGCTCGCAACGATGCTCTGGCAGCAAAAGCTGACACCCCAGACGGCAGGAACTCCCGGGCAGGAAAAGCTGATGTATTTGATGCCGATTGTTTTTGGATTCGTTTTTTACAATCTCCCCTCAGGACTCGTCCTTTACTGGACCGCGAATAACCTCCTCACGATCTTTCACCAGCTCGTCATCAAAAAAATTCCGATCGCTCTTCATCACGAAGACCGCGAAAGCCACCACTAAGATTTTCTAGTTCCCCTCTTTACGACCGAGCACCTCCGAAGTACGATGGGGCGTATCGATCATGAAGTACGCTGCGATTGTCATTGGCGCCGGCCACGCCGGCATTGAAGCCTCTCTCGCCCTCTCCCGGGCCGGCTACGAAACTCTCCTTCTCACGATGCGGACGGACTCAATCGGCCAGATGTCGTGTAACCCGGCTGTCGGCGGAGTCGCCAAGGGACACATGGTCCGTGAAATCGACGCCTTGGGAGGCGAGATGGCGGTTACGACCGACGCCACAGGAATCCAGTTTCGAATGCTCAACCGCTCCAAGGGCCCAGCAGTTTGGGCTCCCCGCGCGCAAGCCGACAAGAAAGCCTACCGGCTTCTCATGACGGAAAAAATCAAACATCAAAAGAATCTCGATCTTCGTGAAGCCCAGGCGACCGAGCTCCTTGTCAAAGGGGGTAAGGCGATCGGTGTGAGGATAGCTACTGGAGAGGAATTCCTTGCCGAAACGGTTCTGATTACCACCGGAACATTCATGCAAGGCATTATCCACATTGGAGATACAAACTATCCCGGGGGCCGGCGTGACGAGCCCCCCTCCGTCGGATTATCGGATTCGTTAAGAAATCTCGGGTTTGAGGTGGTGCGATTCAAAACCGGAACGCCTCCCCGTCTTGACGCGAGGACGATTCATTGGGAACTCCTAGAACCGCAGCTTGGGGACGATCCGCCGGAGCCATTTTCTTTTCGGACAGAAAAACTCACAGTCCAGCAACTTCCCTGTTTTCTCACCTACACCAGCGAAAAAACCCACGAGATTATCCGAAGGAACCTCCACCTTTCACCTCTCTACGCAGGACGAATCGTTGGCGTCGGTCCGCGCTATTGCCCGTCTATTGAAGACAAGGTGGTGAAGTTTCAGGACAAGGAGCGCCACCAGATCTATCTTGAACCGGAGGGAAGGGATACGTTAGAGATCTATGTGAACGGGCTTTCGATGAGTCTCCCCTCGAGCATCCAGGAAGAGATTCTCCACTCGATGAAAGGCCTTGAAGAGGTAAAGGTGATTCGGTGGGCCTACGCGATCGAATACGACTGCCTCCCCCCGACGCAGCTGAGACATTCCCTCGAGACAAAACGGATCGAGAATCTTTTCCTCGCAGGACAGGTGAACTGTACCTCCGGGTATGAGGAGGCTGCAGCCCAGGGATTAATAGCGGCGCTCAATGTAATCCGGAAGCTTCAAGGAAAACCGGCCTTCATACTTGACCGTTCCGAGGCCTATATCGGGGTGCTGATTGACGACCTGGTAACTCGTGGCACAAATGAGCCTTACCGAATGTTTACCTCGAGGGCAGAATTCCGGCTTCTCCTGAGACAAGAGAACGCCGACGAGCGTCTTATGAGGTACGGCCGTGAATTCGGCCTGATTCCTGAGGAGGTGTACGAACGTGCCTTGAAAAAGTACGAAAGAGTCAATTCTGAGATTTCAAGACTGAAGAGTACCCGGGTCGGGGTCTCGACCCTTGATCAGTGGCTCAAGAGGCCAGAAAATGACTACAGGAAACTCCTCGAGCAAGGGCACGGAAATGGTCCTTTAACGGAGGATGAAATAAGGCACGTTGAGTTCAGTGTAAAGTATGAGGGCTACATAGCGAGACAGTGTTCGGAAGTCAGCCGGTTTAGGCACTTTGAAAGGCGAAGAATCCCTGATGAGATCGACTACTCTCTGATTCAAGGCTTGAGCAGAGAGGCCAGGGAGAAGCTTTCTAGGATAAGGCCTGATTCAATCGGCCAGGCCGCAAGAATCCCTGGACTTTCACCCTGCGATCTCTCCTTGATCGTGGTATTTCTCGAGGCGAGGTCCAAGGTATAGACTTATAGGTAGCAATTAAGTTTTTGTTGCTTGAGTCGTATTAATTGCTAGAATAACCCAGTTCAGCATAGTAAAAAACAACTGTTTCACGTGAAACATTCGAAGATATTTTCCTTCTGCAATCAAAAAGGTGGCGTAGGTAAGACTACGTCAGCAATAAACTTAGCTACAGGCATAGCTGAGTCTGGATATCGGGTTCTCCTCATAGATATCGACCCCCAAGCTAATGCCACAAGCGGCCTTGGAGAAGATAAGACAAGCACAGAACTATCAGTGTATCAAGTAGTTACAGATAATCTACCCGCCGAATCTGCCGTTAAAAACACGCAATTTGAAAGATTAAGCCTCATCCCCTCCAATCCAAATCTAAGCGGAGCTGAGGTGGAACTCATTTCGGTGGAGGAACGGGAATTTCGACTCAGAAAAGCACTTGAACCGCTTCAGGAGCGATTTGATTTTATCTTCATTGACTGTCCGCCGTCACTCGGGCTTCTGACGATCAACGCGCTCGTCGCAAGCGATTTTGTGTTCATTCCGCTTCAGTGTGAGTACTACGCGTTGGAGGGCCTCGGTCAACTGATTCAGACGTTTTCTCTCGTGAAGAAAAATTTGAACCCGGGATTGGAACTCGGGGCGGTGCTTCTCACGATGGCGGACTTCAGAACGAAACTGACAGAACAGGTTATCAAAGAAGTTCGAGATCATTTTCAGGGAAAGGTTTTTGAGACCGTGATTCCTCGGTCGGTCCGATTGAGTGAGGCTCCGAGTTTTGGAAAGCCCGGGATCATTTATGATCGAACCAACCGCGGAGCAAAGAGTTACATTGACGCCACGGCAGAATTTTTGAAGAAATTCTCGCAAGAAAAGAGAGAACAAGAGTCGACAGAAGAAATCACTTCACAAGGGGAGAATAGAGGATGAAGAAAGCGCTTGGGAGAGGACTGAGTTCTTTGATTCCTGATAGTTATGTTTTAAAAGCGGAGCTCAAGGGGAAGGAGCCGGGGGTTGAGGGTTTCGAATTGATTCCGGTTTCAGAAATTGCGCCAAACCCGGACCAGCCGAGAGAAATGTTTCCCGCGGAGTCTCTGGAGGAGCTTGCGCAATCGATTCGCGAGAAAGGCGTTCTCCAGCCGGTGATTGTGAAGAGAAAAGAAGCAAAGCCGGGTGAGACCGGATCCAAGTATGAACTGGTCTGCGGGGAGCGAAGGCTCAGGGCCGCATCGCTTTGCGGGCTTGTTAAGATTCCCGCGGTTGTCAAAGAGGTCGCTCAGAGTGAACTTCTCGAATGGGCGCTTGTGGAAAATATTCAGCGAGAAGATTTGAATCCGCTGGAAGAAGCACACGCCTATGAGCGTTTGGTTGCGGAAAGAAGCTTCTCCCAGGAGGAGATTGCGAAACGGGTCGGGAAAAACCGGACAACCGTCACGAATGCATTGAGGCTTCTCCGGCTTCCGGAAGAGATCCTTCGATACCTCAAGGAGGGACGGCTCAGCGCAGGACACGCGAGAGCGTTGCTAGGACTTTTCACTGAGGAACAGCAGATTCAGCTTGCGAGACGGATCCTCAAAGAGAGTCTTTCGGTGAGGCAGGTGGAAGAGCTCGTGGCCCGGAGTGCTCGGAAAAGACGCGCTCGCGTGGCGAGGCGCCTCACCCCGGAGGTGGCCGACTTGGAGACGAGACTTTCAAGGCTTTTCGGGACCCCGGTTCGTATCTTCAGTTCTAAGAACGGGCTCCAAGGCCGGATCATCATTCAGTATTTTTCGCTCGACGAACTCGATCGGGTGCTCGCCCAGATCCGTCTTTCTCCCGGTTAAGCCGGAGTGCGATTGACAGCGGTGGAGGCTGTGTTATAATCCGCGCTTTACTGCCTCAGGTCACCTATAACATTCGCGACCTTTCCACCATATAACAAGTTACGAAAAAGTACTTAGCAGGGTGAAACGATGAAACAAGAAGCGACACTTGTTTTGGTGAAACCGGACGGGCTGGTAAAGTCGCTTACAGGAAATATTCTAACGCGGCTTTCCGAGGCGAAGCTTGAAATCGCAGCGGCCAAGTGCGTTCGCGTGTCGCGAGAGCTCGCAGAGGAACACTATCGGGCCCTCCAGGACCGGCCGTTTTTCGGCGAGCTTATCCGGTACCTCATGGGGAGATACCACAGCCGGAAGAAAGTGATGGCTCTGGTTTATGTTGGGGTGAGCGCGATCAAGAAGGTCCGTGAGCTTTCGGGGGCGACCAACCCCGAAGAAGCGGATCCGACAACGATCCGGGGACAGTACGGAAGGATCACCACCAAAGGGGTTTACGAGAACGTGATTCATGCCTCAGCCGACAAGAAGGATGCCGAACGCGAGATCAAACTCTGGTTTCAACCGGACGAAATTATCTTCCCTCTCTATAAAACCAAAAAGGCAGATGTGAAGGAGAAAAGGCGGGTTTGGGCGTGAAACGAATCTCTTCCAGCTGGATTTGGGTCCTGAGCCTCCTCCTTTTCTTCTCCGGCTGCGGTCCCTCCAAAAGCAAAGACGGAACGGTCGAAATCAAAGTCGCCTTCTGGGGGACTCCCGAGGAGGTCGACATCATCACGCACTCGATCGAGGATTGGCAGAAAGCCCACGCCGGGATCAAGATCGTTTTCGAACACACTCCCTACTCCGGTTACGACTCCAAGATTCTCACCCGAATTGCCGGCGGCGCAGCGCCCGACGTCATTGCGACAGAAGTGAACTACTTCGTCACCTTTGCCTCGAAAGGGGTGCTCGAAGACCTCACCCCCTACACCCAGAACGATCCGGAGTTTAAAATCAGCGACTTTTTCCCGCAGATCGTCGATCGTTTCACGGTAGACGGGAAGCTTCAAGCGGTGCCGCGCGACGTCGCCCCTTTTGCCTGCGTTTTCTACAATAAGGAACTCTTCGACCAAGCCGGGATTCCTTACCCCACGGACGACTGGACTTGGGATGATCTGCTGCGGATTGCCCGAGCGCTCACGAAGAAGGATGAAAGCGGCCGGACGATCCAATACGGATTCTACGGTTGGGCTTGGCAGAATTTTGTTTACGGAAACGGCGGGACGCTCGTGGACGATCCGAAGCACCCGTCCCAGGCGAAACTCACGGACAGGAAGACGGTCGAAGGCCTTCAGTTTTATGCCGATCTCGCGAATCTTTACAATGTGATGCCGACCCCCACCACCCTCACCAACCTCGGGATGGGAGTCGATATGATGTTCTCGAGCGGAAGACTCGCCATGTTTCTTTCCGGAGTCTGGGAAACGCCCCTCCTTCGAAATTACAGTTTTAAGTGGGATGTGGTGATGTTCCCCAAAAACCGTGACGGATTACGGGCCTTCGGAAGCGGAGGGACAGGCTACGCGCTTCTTCGTTCTTCGAAACACAAAAAGGAAGCGTGGGAAGTGATCAAGGCGCTCACCGGAGAAAAAGGGCAGGCGCGCCTGGCGGAAAAAGGCCTCGCACAGCCGTCTCGAGTCAAGATCGCTCAAAGCGAACACTGGGCCACCCACCCCGATCCTCCGGCCAACAAATCGATGCTGAACCAAGCGGTCCAATATATTGTATTTGACCCGTTTGATCCTCGCTGGCGCGAGATCGAAGACAAATACCTGCGGCCTGCCCTCGAATTGGTCTTCACCGGAAAGAAGACCGCGGAGGAGGCGGCGCGCGAAGTCGAACCCAAGATTAACGCCATCCTGCAAGG
>Ga0247727_10006747_pt1 | contig 22361 bp, 25 predicted proteins | sample WisWelCaveWW1625_FD_202498 | JGI IMG/M metagenome (GOLD analysis project Ga0247727, IMG submission 202498) | Biofilm microbial communities from Wishing Well Cave, Virginia, United States - WW16-25 | ecosystem: Environmental > Aquatic > Deep subsurface > Groundwater > Cave microbial mat | place...
CAAAACTAAATGCACTCGATATTCGCCATCCGAGTGGCGCTATTTATGAATTTGAGCTTGAATAGCTGAAACTATAAGGTATCATTTAAATTTCTCTATTTTTATTTTAGCCGATACTCATGTAATAACGATTAAAGCCAAGGTTTAAAAGAGCAATAGTCTTTCTGCCACCTCTTTCATGCTCGCCACGATCACATTGGGGCCATAATCTTGCTGTTCTTTTCCCGCATACACCGGCCGGCGAATCCACGCCGTATGCATCCCCACGGCTTTCGCGCCGGCAATGTCCGTGTGCTGCAAATCGCCGATGTGCAGGCAATCATGTGGTTGAACGCCGAGGCCGTTGAGCGCTAACTGAAACATTTTTGGATGGGGCTTGGTGACGCCCGTATCGCCGGAGAAAATGAGTACGCGAAAGCAATCGAGGATTTTATCATGTGCGAAGATCTGCCGCAGCACGCGGCCCGGCGTCCAAGCCGTGTCGGAAATGAGCGCGAGCGGATATTTTTCCGCGAGCATTTGCACGGCTTCGATAGCGCCATCCAGCGGTTGGGGATTTTGAATCGCCTCCTCGAAAAAGCGCTGCGCGCGCTGAAAACTCTCCGGCGGCAACTCGGCATCGAGATGGCGCAACATCTCGCGCAAGCCTTCCTCCGCGCCGAAGGCGATCTGTTTTGCCCACAAATCATCAAAATGCTCCCATGTGTGTTTGTACGCCGCGCGCATTTGCTCCGGCGAAAATTGATGCCCCAGGTTTTGCAGCTCTTCGCGCAGAAAATTCTGCCGTTGCTCGCTGTACAGAATCGTATCCGCCGGCGATTGTTTGTCGTCGAGAATGGTTCCCCAAAGATCAAGTGAAAGGGCTTTCACCTGGCGGCGAAGATTTTGCCAAATAAGTTGATTATCGTTTGGCGCGGTTGCAGGGATTGTCGGTTGAATTTTTGCTGCGGTGGAATCATTCAAATCCGGTGTCATTGTCATTTTCGCCTTACATTTTACGCCTGACGTTTTAGAAAAGCCTTCACCAAATTGAGCTTCGAAAATTCGCCCTGCGACATCCACGGCCAAACGCCTTCCTTGCCGAGCACGGCGTCGCGAATTTTTTCGGCTTCCCAGCCTTTTTGGTGCAACAACGCGATGCGCTGCTCGAGCTCTTCATAAAACCCCAATTTCTGCTTTAGCGTCGCACCGGGGTTGTCCAAAACTTTGCCGCTGCCGCAGAACAGGCGGCTCAACGGCAGGGCGATAACGCGGCGAAGCGAATTCATTAACGCATGCACGTCCTCGTCAGATCGCAGCACCCGCACTTTCACGCTGAGAAACAAATCGCCGCTGAACAGCCAGCCCTGTTGCGGCTCGTACAAACCGATATGATCGTGCGAATGTCCGGGGAGATGCAACACCTCAAACGAGTGCTTCGCCGTCGCCAGCATTGCGCCGATGGCTTCGGGATGCGCGGGTTGTGGCACGCCCCACACCACGTCACGATAGCGCTTGAGTTTTTGGGGAGGCTTTTCGATCAAAGGGCGCGCGAGTGGGTGTACGAACGCTTTCATTCCGCGACGCTGCTCGAAAAGATAATTGGCGCCGACGTGGTCTTCGTGGTGATGGGTATTGACGATTTGCTCGACCTGCTTGTCTGCCAACGTTTGGAAGAACGGCTCGGCGAGATACGCAAAACCGGTGTCGATGAGCAGGCCGTCGACGAAGTAAGCGGCGACGTGATAAAGATCGCGGCCCAAAACCGTGCGGGCCATTTTGTATTGGGTGACGGCATCGATCTGAGTTGCTTGAAGCATGGAGGTTTCTACAAAAAAACATTTGACTTTTCCAGCAAAATTTAGTATGCTGGCGTTATTGTTTTTCAAACATCATGTCTATCCAATTCAAAAAACTTTTGCTTGCTGGGTGAGCCTATGCCAAAACCTCATGTGATGATGAACCTGGAAAAAGGAGAACGCTTCCACAAGTTTTTCTTTTTCCGCCCTCATTGGGGAAAGCACAATCACTTCGAGTATCGCGTCTTTACCAAAGAGAAAGCGGATGGAAAACTGGCGCTGGTCGCGTACAATTTCAAGATCGAAAATGGCGTGCCAGTCAAAGATCATATCACCGAAGCGCCGGAGGTGCCCAAGGCGCAACTTATGAGCATCATTCAAGGCGTCATGCGGCGAACCAATACCCGGCCTGACGAATTGGAAGAAGTCGATCTTTCCCGCTTTAAAACGGTGGACGAGCAAATTGAGTTTTTAAAAAGCGCCGGACGGGCAGATGTGAGTTATTTGCATTGAGCCTTACGCATTGCCTTCTCACCCGGACTATTTTTTCATTCAAACCTCAATAACGTGGCCACGGCGGATTTTTAGCTTGACAATTTCCGGCTTGATTCGGCGCATGGCTTTATTCAGCTTTTCGTCGAAGGAATAAAATGCTTCTACTTCCCAATAAAGCGCGTAGCAAGCGACGAGAAAATCCATTGTTTGCAAGAATAGGCGTGAGAGTTGTTCGGGCACAAACTCGTTCCAAAATTGGATGCCGCCGTGGCGAAATTGCACGCCTGGCGCCATCGACCAGAAGCGCTCGTTGATGCTTTTCAATCTATTCTTGTCAAGCGATTCACGCAGGACAACGTTGAGGACTTCAGCCCGCAGAATCTCGGGAACGACAATAATCGTTTGGGCAGAAATAAGGCGGCGAATGAGCTGATCGGCTTCCGCGTGAAATATATCTTCTTGCAGAAAGCACGCAACCCAAACCCCGGTATCCAGCAAAATTAGTTTCCCCATATTCATCCTTTCTTTGATTTGCGGCGCGGACGTCTCGGCGGCGAAGAGTCGCGTTCTCTACGAATGTCTTTTGTAACGTTTGTCGGATGGCCGACGCTAAATTGCATTGACCGCAACACGGCAATCATTTTTTTTGCGTCGTAAAGCGGCTTTCCCGGCTTGGGGGGGGCAGAGCGCAACTGTACTTCGATCACCGCTTTGCCGTTTTCTTCGCGATAATCCAAGACCGGCAGGTTGGCAAGATTTTTTTGCCGAATCACCTGGGCTAAGGTAGAAGTCTGCATAATATACCTTTCGGAATTGAGGTTTTACTGCAAAAATACCGACCGGTCACTCCGAGTGACCGGCCGGTGAAACAGGGTTACAGCTTTTCCGCAATGGATTTCGCCTGCAAGAACAGCAAGAGATAATCGCGGCCGCCGGCTTTGGAATCGGTGCCGCTCATGTTGAAGCCGCCGAACGGATGGCCGCCGACCATCGCGCCGGTGCATTTGCGGTTGAGATAAAGATTGCCGCAATGAAATTCTCTTTTCGCCTTTTCGATCTTGAAGCGATTGCGCGTGTACACCGCGCCGGTGAGGCCGTAATCCGTGGCGTTGGCAAACTTGATCGCCTCGTCAAAATCGCGCGCTTTGGTCACCGCCAGCACCGGGCCGAAAATTTCCTCGCAGGAAATGCGGGCATCAGCCGGCACATCTTTGAACACCGTCGGCTGGATGAAATAACCGGCGTCCGGACCGGGCTCGCCGCCGATCGCGAGCTTGCTTTCTTTTTTGCCGATCTCGACGTACTGCATGATTTTTTCCTGCGCGCCGGCGCTCATCACCGCGCCCATCCAATTGGCGGGATTCTTCACCGGACCGACCGTGATTTTGCGCACGCGCTCGACGAGCCGCTGCACAAATTCGTCATACACTTTTTCGTGAATGATCGCGCGCGAGCAGGCGCTGCACTTTTGCCCCTGAAAGCCGAACGCGGCTAACGCGACGCCTTCCACAGCCGACGCCAAATCGGCCTCGTCATCGACGACGATCGCATCTTTGCCGCCCATCTCCGCGATCACACGTTTGACCCAGACTTGCCCCTTCTGCGGCGTGGCCGCGAGTTGGTTGATGCGCAAGCCGACTTCCATCGAACCGGTGAAAGCGATGAAGCGCGTTTTCGGATGCGTCACCAAATAGTCGCCGATCACGCCGCCGCTGCCGGGAATGTAATTCAACACGCCGTCCGGCAGTCCGGCCTCTTGAAAAATTTCCACGAGTTTGTAGCCGATCACCGGTGTGTCGCTGGCCGGTTTCAGGAGCACGGGATTACCGGTGACGATAGCGGCGCTGGCCATGCCGGTGAGGATTGCCAGCGGAAAATTCCACGGCGGGATCACGACGCCGACGCCGAGCGGAATATAAACCAGCTCACTGATCTCACCGGGCTGCGGCACGATGGGCTGGCGCTCGGAATAGCGCAACATCTCGCGGCCGTAGAAATCGAGAAAGTCGATGGCCTCGGCAACTTCGCCGTCCGCTTCATTCCAGCTTTTGCTGGCTTCCATAATCATCCACGCGTTCAGCTCGAAGCGCCGGCGGCGCATGATCTCCGCAGCTTTGAAGAGCACGAAGGCGCGCTCTTTCGGATCGACGTTTTTCCACGACTCGAACGCGCGCCAACCCGCTTCCATCGCCATATCGACTTCCTTCTTGCCGGCTTTGTGAAACGCGCCGACCACTTGCGTTTTCTCGCAAGGATTGTAGGATTTGAACAGGTCGCCGGTTTTCACATCCTTGCCGTTGATGAACAGCGGATACTCATGGGAGAATTGGCCTTCGACAAATTTGAGCGCTTCTTCCATCGCCTGCTTGTTGGCGGGCTGGGAGAAGTCGAGATAAGTAGTGTTTTTAAATTCGGCAATCATGAGAGCTCCTCTTGTGTTAGCAAAGTCGGCCTTGCGCGGCAAGATTTGGAAACTCGTTAGGCGCAAGTCCGACTTCGCCCGTTTTGGGGTTTCACGCTGAAAGCAAGATAATAAAATTGCAGCACAAAGGCAACGGGATTATATTAAGGAGGAATACGGAAAGGCCGGGCACAATCTATTTCAAAATCTGTTGCACGCCCCGTCTGGCAAATTTTAAAACTGCTGCCTTTCCCGTCAGCTTGTTTCGCACCGCCACGTTTGCCATCGCCGCCGCAATTTTCTTGGCGTGCCGTTTGGCGCATAGCGCGAGAATAGTCGAACCCGAACCGCTGAGAAAAGCCGCAAAAGCGCCGGCCTCGTAAGCGGCTGCAATGAAATCATCAAACCCCGGAATTAGCGCCTTGCGGTAAGGTTGGTGCAGCCAATCTTGCACGCCAATTTTGAGCGCTGAAGGATCGCGTTTGGCAAAAGCAGAAACCAACATTGCAACGCGCTGAACATTTTTCACGGCATCTTCTCGCGGCAAAGTTTCGGGTAAAACGCGCCGCGCCTCGGGCGTGGCAATTTCCAAATCCGGAATGAACGCTGCCGCGACCCAATCGCCTGGCAAGATAAATCGTTGCAATCTGACCTCGCTATTTTCAACGCCATTCACCGTCAAACCCCCGAGCAACGAGGCCGAAGCATTTTCGGGATGCCCCTCCATTTCGTTGGCCAAATTGAGCAGTTGCTGTCGTGATAACTTTTTGCCCAAAAGTAAATTGGCGCCAACGACTCCGGCAACGATCGCCGCCGCGCTGGAGCCAAGCCCGCGCTGGAGCGGAATGCGATTGTTCATTTCAATTTTGAGCGGCGGTGGCTCGTGCCCTATTTCCCGGCAAGCGCGATCAAAAGCTTGCAGCAGCAAATTATTTTCCCCTTGCTCAATTAGCGCCGCGCCTTCGCCCTTTGCGTGAATTTGCCTTCCATTTTGGATAATTTCAAATTTCACCGTGAGTGGCAAGTCAATCGCCAAGCCGAGCGCATCAAAACCGGAGCCGAGGTTGGAAGTAGAAGCCGGGATGCGGAGAGTGATTGGACGCATGTTCTCAGAATCTCATAATGCAGACAAGTTGCTATACAAAAGGGCCTTTAAAAAAATCATACCCACCTGCTAAATGAACCCACCAGATTCAAATTCGCAGTTGAGTTCATCTATCATTTGGCAACGCAAAGCAATGTTGATTTTTTTTGGATTTGGCTCGTTTTGCTGTTTTAGCTTTTTATCATTTTTTCAAAAACCGGCTCCCCGGCTTCTCTGCTTTGCCGCCTGCCGCACAAAGCGGACACGCCTCGGGCGCATACGTCTCCGGCGCGAGCTGCAAGGTTGAAATCAACGGCACGCCGAAATTTGCTTTGCCACTGCTGCGATCCACGATGCAGAAAGCGCTAACCACCTCGCCGCCGGCCTCGCGCGCCAAATCGATGACTTCACGCACCGTGCCGCCGGTGGTTATCACATCTTCGCACACCAACACTTTTTCGCCGGGTGCAATGTGAAAGCCGCGCCGCAACGACATTTTGCCTTCCTGGCGCTCGGCGAACAACACGCGAGCTTGCAGAAGCCGCCCGACTTCGTGCGCAACGATAATGCCGCCGACCGCCGGGGCAATCACCACCTCGATTTTCTGTTTGGGAAAATACTGCTGTGCGACATGGCATAATTGCTCGGCATGCTGCGGATACTGCAAAACTTTGGCGCATTGGAAATATTGTGGACTGTGCAATCCCGAAGTCAGTTGAAAATGGCCTTCCAACAAGGCTTCGGTTGCGCGGAAGAGTTGGAGAGTTTGTGCTGTCGTCATAGTGACATTATTTTGGTTGAGGGAGCATCGCTCGTAAGATCGCGCGCATGTCGTTGCGCATTTTTTCCGCCGCGCGCGCGGCCGCCGTTGAAAAGTTTTTGCCGGAGTCAGCGTAGAGAATCGTCCGGCTGGCATTGATGATCGCGAGATCACCGGTTGCGGTCGCGCCGTGTCGAACCGCCGTTTCCAAGTCGCCGCCTTGTGCGCCAACGCCGGGAATGAGAAACGGCAAATCCGGACTCGCTTTGCGCACTTGCTGCAGCTCGCGTGGGTGCGTGGCGCCAACCACCAATCCGGCATTGCCGTTTTTATTCCACTCGCGAACCTGCGCGGCGACGTGCAAATACAGCGGCCGCGTGCGATCGGGAAAATTTTGAATATCGCTGCTGCCGGGATTGGAAGTGCGGCAAAGGAAAAAAACACCTTTTCTCGCCTCATCAAGAAAAGGTTGCGCCGCATCTTCGCCCAAATATGGATTTGCCGTCAGCGCGTCAAACGGCAATTGGCGGAAAATCGCTTCAGCATACATTTGCGCCGTGCTGCCGATGTCCCCGCGTTTGGCGTCGGCGATTTTGATCACGTCGTCCGGCAGCGCCGCCGCAACGGCTTCGAGCGCTGCCCAGCCGGATTTTCCCAACGCTTCAAAAAACGCAAAATTGACTTTGAAAGCGGCGGCCATGTCGTGCGTTGCCGCAATGATTTCCTTGCAGAAAGCGATAATGCCTTCCACGGATCGCGGCAGATTCGCCGGCAGTTTTTGCTGATCGGGATCAAGCCCGACGCACAAAAGGCTTTGCCGCTCGCGCAGCGTCCGCTGAAATAGCTCGATGAAATTTGTATTCTGAGAAGTTTGCATATCAAAAAATTACAGGAAAATGGCGAAAGAAGCAAGGGGAAAGTCCGAAGCCGGTTGTCCGAAGTCCAAAGTCGTAAAATGGCCGTTGCCTTGCTATCGCGCTTGCTTTGGCGGATATTTTTCTTATATTAAACGATGGAAGTTTTTGGCTAACTCAATGGTCAATGCGTTTAAAAAGCAAGAATTTTCGGGACACTGAACTAGAACTCACATAAGATTTATTGATTTATTCAATGAGAGTTCTACTTCCGTGAGCCAGCTTGTTTTTGGGCTCATCTGTTTTGGAATAAGGAGGCGGTATTGAAACTTTCGACTCTCGCGCGCTTTGTCAAAATCGAACACACGCTGTTTTCCCTGCCGCTCATTTACAGCGGCGCCTTGCTCGCGGCACGCGGGTGGATTCCACTGCGCCTGGCCTTGCTCATGCTCGTTGCTGCGGTGGGAGCGCGTACAGTCGCGCTATCACTGAATCGCATTATCGATCGTGAAATCGACAAACGCAATCCCCGCACCGCCATTCGCGAGCTGCCGGCCGGACGGATGAAATTGCTGGAAGCCATGGCGGTTTTGGTCGTCGGACTCATTCTTTATTTTGGCAGCGCCGAGTTGATCGGCCGTTTCTGCTTGATTTGGTCGCCACTGCCGCTCGCCGTTTTTGTTTTCTATCCTTATATGAAGCGCTTCACGCCGTTGGCGCACTTCGGCGTTGGGATGGGACTCGCGATGGCGCCATTGGCAGGATGGGTTGCCGTCACCCAATCACTCAGCAATTTGATTCCCGGCTTTTTTCTCGGCTTCTTCACTTTGTTATGGGTTACGGGATTCGACGTTATTTACGCCACTCTCGATGAAGAATTCGACCGCCGCGAGAATTTGTACTCGCTGCCGGCGCGTCTCGGAAAAGAGAAGGCGTTGAGAATTTCAGGTTGCCTGCACGCGCTCGCTTTCGTGGTGCTCGTCTATATTTTCGCGGTTTATATTCAATCCTGGATTGCCGTGCCATTTTTGGCGCTGGCGGGATTTCTGCTTTATCTCGAGCACGCCAAAGCTTCGGATGTGGAATTGGCGTTTTTCAAAATCAACGCGGCGTTGGGGTTGGTGATTTTGGTGATGGTGGTGGTGGGTGTGCATTTTCCCTAAAAATTCGTAGTTGCGCCTTCTCCGCCCCGCACCCCTGGTTTTTAAGGAAGCGGAGCGGGGCAGGCGCTGTTCTTGCAAATGTAAAAATCCATTTATATTGTAACCCAGACGCCTAAAGGCGTTGCTACTAATGCTCATGCGAATTGCCATTGCAATCACCGGCTCTTCCGGCGCGGTTTATGCGGTTGAGTTTCTGAAGCAGTGCCCCGGTGATAAATATCTCGTCGCCAGCAAGTGGGGCAAAGTCGTGCTGCAAGATGAAATGCACGTGACCGAGCGCGATTTGCGGCCGTACGTGAAAAAGATTTTCGCCAACGACGATCTGCACGCCCCCCTAGCCAGCGGCTCCAACGCCATCGATGCTTACGTGATCATCCCGTGTACGACTTCGACGCTGGGAAAAATTGCCAGCGGCATCGGCGACACGCTGATCACCCGCACCGCGCAAGTGGCGCTGAAAGAGCGCTTCAAAATGGTTTTATGCATCCGTGAAACGCCGCTATCGTCATTGGCGCTCGAACAATGTTTGAAACTCTCGCGCGATGGTGTCATCATCATGCCCATTTCGCCGCCGCTGTATTTTTTGCCGAAAACCGTTGAGGAGTATGTGCACGCCTTTGTCGAGAAAGTACTCGGCGTTATTGGCGCGCGGCAGAGCCAGGGGTGGCGGGCGGAAGAAATGGAGTAATTCGAATACTGCTCACCGCGGCAAACTGTGCTGATCTTGCAAGGAGAACGGAAGATTTATGAGCAAAAAAAAACGAAGCGCTGCGGGAGCACAGTCGGCAGCAGGATTTTACGCTGGAGCGAACTCTGCGGCGCGTGATTCGCGAGGAGCTGCAAACGCCGGCGCTAAAAGAGCCGGCAAAAAGAAAATCCGGTGTCGAACATCAAATAATGGCGTAAGGGGCGATGAAAGAAATTTCCGCTTTAGTCGAGCGCTTTGACCGCAATCGTGAGGCTTATCTCTCCGGCGATTACAATGAAACGCAGCTTCGCCGCGAGTTTATCGATCCCTTCTTTGCCGCTTTGGGATGGGATGTTGACAACAAGCAAGGCTACGCCGAGGCTTATAAAGACGTTATTCACGAAGATGCCATCAAAATCGGCGGCTACACCAAAGCGCCGGATTATTGCTTTCGCGTTGGCGGGGCGCGCAAATTTTTTGTGGAGGCGAAAAAACCGTCGGTCAATTTGAAAGACGATGTCAGTCCGGCGTTTCAATTGCGCCGTTATGCGTGGTCGGCCAAATTGCCGCTCAGCATTCTTACCGATTTTGAAGAGTTTGCGGTTTATGATTGCCGCCAGAAGCCTGCGCTGTCCGACAAGCCCGCCGCCGGCCGGACGCTTTATTTGCGGTACACGGATTACGAGAAGCAATGGGAAGAGATCAGCAGCGTTTTCTCCAAAGCGGCGGTTCTCAAAGGCTCGTTTGATAAATACGCCGAAACCAACAAGGCCAAGAAAGGCACCGCCGAAGTTGACGCGGCGTTTCTCAAAGAAATCGAGAACTGGCGCGATTTGCTCGCGCGCAACACCGCCTTGCGCAATTCGCTTTCCCAGCGCGAGCTCAATTTTGCGGTGCAACGGACGATTGACCGGATGATCTTTCTGCGCATTTGCGAGGATCGCGGCATTGAAACTTACGGCGCGCTGATGGCTTTGCTGAACGGCGAGCGCGTGTACAAGCGCCTTTGTGAGATTTTTCACCGCGCCGACGAAAGATACAATTCCGGCATCTTTCATTTCCAAAAGGAAAAGGATCGGCGCGAAGCGCCGGACGAATTGACGCTCGGCTTGCAGATCGACGACAAGCCGCTGAAAGAGATCATCCGCAATCTTTATTACCCCGACAGCCCGTATGAGTTTGCCGTTCTCCCCGCTGATATTCTCGGCCAGGTTTACGAGCAATTTCTGGGAAAGGTCATTCGCCTGACTTCCGGCCATCGCGCCGTGGTGGAGGACAAGCCGGAGGTCAAGAAAGCCGGCGGGGTTTATTACACGCCGACCTACATTGTCGAATACATCGTGAAAAACACGGTGGGCAAATTATTGGAAGGCAAAACGCCGAAGCAGGTGGCAAAATTTCGCATTCTCGATCCCGCCTGCGGCTCCGGCTCGTTTCTCATCGGCGCCTATCAATATTTGCTCGACTGGCATCGCGATTGGTATGTGAACGACGGGCCGGAGAAACATGCCGCCGGCAAGCAGCCCGCGTTATTTCAAGAGGCAAAAGGCGATTGGCGGCTGACCACGACGGAACGCAAGCGCATTTTGCTCAACAACATTTTCGGTGTGGATACTGACCCGCAAGCCGTGGAAGTGACCAAGCCTCGCTGCTGCTGAAGGTGTTGGAAGGCGAGAACGCGCAAACCATTTCGCAGCAGCTCAAGTTCTTTCACGAGCGCGCGCTGCCTGATCTTGGCAACAACATCAAATGCGGCAACTCGCTGATCGGGCCGGATTTTTACGCGCAGCAGATGAATCTGCTGGATGACGAAGAGCGCCTGCGCATCAATGCCTTCGATTGGCAAGCCGAGTTTCCCGAAATCATGAAAGCGGGTGGGTTCGATGCGGTGATTGGGAATCCGCCATATATTCGAATGGAAGGCTTCAAAGAAATTAAAGATTATCTGAAAACTATTTATGCTTCACACAATGAACGCTCTGATTTATATGCTTATTTTATTGAACGTGCGCACAAACTTCTCAACAGTCAAGGCCAATTTGGAATGATCGTTTCCAATAAATTTCTTCGCGCAAATTATGGGAAGCCACTGCGGGAATTTCTAAGTCGGCACGCCACTATTAAACACATAGTCGATTTTGCTGGATTGCCAGTATTTCAGGGTGCGACTGTAAGAACTATTGTGCTAATTACAAATCGCCGAAAGGACGGTCAATATCAAACTCTTTATTCCCCACCTTTACCAGTAGATAAATTTTACGGAGTCGCGAGTGGGTCATTGTCGGTCGATAAAGCCATTGCAGAGTTGACTTATGAGGTCACGACAAATACTTTTAATCAACATATTTGGAGTTTTTCAAAACAAGAAGAGGGAAGTTTGTTTGGGCGACTTTCTTCAAATTTTATGAGATTGGCCGAATACTGCAATGGGCAAATTTGTATGGGTGTCAAATCCGGCTTGCGGGAAGCGTTTGTGATAGATGAAAAGACAAAAACAAGTATATTGAAACGCAATCGCAAAGCTGAAGAAATTATCAAACCGTTTCTTAATGGCCGTGATGTACGTCGATATTACCTCGATTACAACAATCTCTACTTGATTTATACTTTTCATGGGGTAGAGATTGAGAAATATCCGGCTATTGAACAGCATCTAAGAACTTTCAAAGATCGCTTGCAAAAACGTGCAACAAAGCAAGAGTGGTATGAACTTCAACAGCCGCAATACAATTTCGCTCGTTTTCTGGAAGAACCCAAAATCATCTTTCCAGACATCGCGACGACGCCCCGCTTTACTTTAGATGAAAATGGTTTTTATGGTTCCAAGACAATTTATTTCATCCCTCGCCGTGATCTTTATCTGCTTGGCTTGTTGAATTCGAGTTTAGGAAATTTTTACTTCGTTAAAACCTGCGCGGGTTTAGAAGGAAAAACCGAGACTTACTTGAGATTCTTCGGTCAGTATCTTGAAGGTTTCCCCATCCGTCCAATCAACTTCTCCGATCCCGCCGACAAATCCCGCCACGACCGCATGGTGGAATTGGTCGAGCGCATGTTGGCCTTGCACAAGCAGTTGGCGGCGGCGAAAATCGATCACGAGAAAACCGCGCTGCAGCGCCAAATCGAGGCCACGGATCGGCAGATTGATGCGCTGGTGTATGAGCTTTATGGGTTGACGGAAGAGGAGATTAAAATTGTGGAGGGGCGGGAATAATCAATGGCTCGTAAAAGCAGAGACAAAGTGATTGAAGGAATGCACGAATGGGTGAAGTACAGGTGGGAGTGCCTCCGTCGCAATAGCGATTATCGCAAGGGATACAATGGATTGTTTGAGATCGTTTGGGATGATTACGATACTAACACGGAAGAAGGTTTAAATCGTTATTTGCAAGAACGTGAATGTTATGAGAAAAAATACGGTGGTGTGCCTGCAACGTCAAAAAAAGATTTGAAGAAGGTTCGCGAAGTGGCTAAAAATCCAGAAGTGGTATTTGATCATGGGAATCTCTATATAGTTACGTTCTGTGAGGAGTGGTGAATCAGGTATCCAAAAGATCCGAAGGAAGATTTCAAACCCCAAAGAGACAAAACGCTTTTTTTAGGGCATTATCCTGTCGGATTTATCAAACATATTGCGGAACTCAAAGCTTATGGCGCCTTTGAGGCAATTGAAAGGATTGAATGGTATATAAAACATTATGAAGAACGTCTTAGCCGCTTTCGCCGCGGATTCGGCAATGACGGCTTGGCGCTGGAAGTGCTTGGAGGGTTTGAAGAAGAGTATCGTGTGTTTCTAACCGGTTTAACCGGTGATATCAAGCAGACGCGAGAGATTTACGAAGATTGGGAAAAGCATGGTCACCAACAGCGTGAGAAGGGCGAAGCAGTTTTTGTGGTGGATGTGCGACAGCCAAGAGAAGTGATTCATGCTTATCTCGATAACTATTTGGATCATATTTCAAAACTGGAGGGCAGGCGTAGTCTACCGAAAGATTGGCGTTTAATGTTCGTAGCATGGGATTTGGTTCGGGAAGGGAAATCTCACTCCGCAATAGATGGAATACTCACAGAAAAATATGATTTCGATGAAGGTAATGTTAGAACTATCTCGGATTGGGTAAGCCGAATTGATGGCGATATAAAGTCTTGTAAAATTTGGGGCGAATCGGGGAATAAACCCTCCCCGTAATCCGCTCGGAACTCATAAAATTTTTTCTTAAACTAAAGGCGACGTTTGAAAATGAGTCGCCTTTTTTATTTGTGATCATAGATAACTCTGTCATGAATATGAACGAAAAACTTTTATTAGAAATCAAGCGCCTTCGCCTGCTTCCGCGCGGGCGCTGGGCATGTCTACCGATGAGCTTTTTGATAACAATGAGCAAATGAATGTACAGGAGTAATAACAAATGTTATTAATTGAAAAGTTGCTCGAACTACAACCACTCACAAAGCAACACTGGGTTGTCATACTTTTAGCTATTATCATCGCCGGAACAATCGGAGGGTGGCTATACATCAATTCGCTCTAAACTCAAATTAAAAGCCTTGAATTTGTAAATCAAGGTTTAACATTTCAACTGCAAGAGCAGAGAGCAAGGGATGAACATTTTTTTGAGCGATACGACAAGTTTCATTCAGAACAGATGGAACAAATGAGAAAACAAGTTGAAAAAGTTGAAGAAGAAACAAAAGCAAAAATTCAAGCCGAGTATTACAAGGACTTATACATTGCCAAACTAAAAAAATAACTGCTTGCCGAGTCGTTCACTCTTCCGCCAACAGCACCTGAATTTGATCCTCAACCCTCTTCGCCCGCGACGTGCCACTGTGCATCTCTCCAACCTCCACCGTGCGGATTTGCCCCTTCTTGTCAATCAAATAAAACGCCGGCCAATAGCGATTATTCAACGCCCGCCAGTAGGCAAAGTCGTTGTCAATGTAATGCGGATACGTCAACTTATTCTTGTCGGCGGCGGCTTGCACGGCTTTGGCGTCGCGCTCGCGGTCGAACTCCGGCGAGTGAATGCCGACGATCACAAAATTTTTGTCTTTGAATTTCTTTTGCACATCCCTGACCCAGGGATAACTATTGGCGCAGTTCCATCACATGAACGTCCACACATTCAGCAGCACCACCTTGCCGCGCAGGCCGTTTTCGCCGTTGCCCGTCATCTTTAATGGCTTGGAGTTGATCCAGCGGCCGGCATCCCGGCTGGGAAATTCCGGAGCAGGGCGAGAGTCTTCAGTCGAGGCTTTGGCACCCATGTAATAATTCCAAACTGGCAGCAAGGCGGCTAAAAAGACAAGAAGAAAGCTTTTCATTTTCGATCCTAATTTGGCAGATTGGGTTCATTGTCATAAACGCATACCAATGCGATTTTCTTCCTGTTTAGTCGTCTTCTTGCTAAAAACTTTACACGCCAACCCGCACAAGTTCCCAGAGGCCTGAAATCCAAAAGCTTCCCCCAACGGATGTTTTTATCCGCCAGGCTTAATTCATCCGTTGAGTTTTTGCATTTTCAGAAAAAATTTACTGTGTCACTGCGAAGCAGCCGCTCCAACTCCCCGCCGAAACGAGCACAGCTCGACACCGATGCGATCCTGAATCGAGTGAATGGCGCGGCTGCCGCCGAGAAAATGCTGCATCATCATCGAAAACGCCAGTTCTTCGCCGTCGGCGGTGGTGGTGTATCCGGAAAGCGTGCTGACCGCGCTGATCGTGCCGGTTTTGGCGTGCAACACACCTTCCGCTGGCGTGCCTTTCATCCGGCCGCGCAAGGTTCCATCCACACCGGCGATCGGCAGCGTCGCCGCGAACTCGTTGCGAACCGCAAAATTTTTCCACATCGCCGCCAGCAAGCTCACCAAATTCGATGGTGTAATCAAATTATAATGTGAAGCACCGGAGCCATCGGCGCTATACACCGCGTTGGTATCGACGCCAACGCTACCAAGAAACTGCCGCATCGCGCGAATGCCTTTCGTCGCGGTGCCGGGCCGGCCGAATTTTTCGACGCCGATGGTTTTTAACAACAGCTCGGCGCTCAAATTATCGGAGGGCTTATTGAGATTGACCAAGGTCGACAAAATCGGCGCGCTATGCTCGGCGAGAATTTTTGTTTTTGCCGGAGACAAACCACGCTCCACACCGCCGTGAACGACAATGCCCACGGTTTGCAGCGCCACGCGAAAGAGCCGCCCGCAATAAATCTCCGGCTCCAACACATTCAGCGTTTCTTCCCGAGGCGAGCTGTCTTGGGCAATGGCGCCATCCACTACGATAGTATTCTCGTGCTGTTGCCACTTGCGGTTGATGGTGAGGGGCGGCAGGCTAAGCGAATCGATTTGCGAGCGACGTTTCACCGTCACACTGGTGTTGATGAGCGTCACGTGATCGGTCGGCGGGTCGATTTGCACGCGGGCCGGCTTGCCGATGCTCTCCGCCGGCTTGACACGAACCACGACCGTATTTTTATTCACCGACAGCGCCGAAACACGCGGCGCATAATCGGCCGGGTCGTCGTCCCACATCCAGCCATTGCCCCAGCGCACATCGTCGAGATAAAAATCGTCACAAATTATATTGCCACGAATTTCACGCAGGCCCATCTGCGCCAGATTTTGTGCGAGTCCGAATAAATCGTTGCTCGTCAAATCCGGATTGCCGCGGCCGATGAGATACAAATTTCCTTGCAAAACGCTGTCACCTTGAGCCGCCGAGTCGCAAGCCACGCTGGTGCGAAAAACATAAGCCGGACCGAGCAAAGACAGCGCCGCCGCCGAGGTGAGCAATTTCTGATTGGAAGCCGGATGCGCCAAAAGCTCGGCATTGTGCTCGTAGATCGTCTCGCCGGTGCGCAACGAGACGATCTTCACACCGGCCCAGGAGTGGGTGAGCGACGGGTCGGCGAGAATCCGGTCGAGCCGCTGACGCAGCTCGGCGAGTGATTGCGCGCCGCTCGGCGGGGCCAGCATCTTTTTTGAAGTAGCACAAGCGGAAAGAAAAAGCAAACTGCAAAAAGCAAAATGCAAAAATCTATTGTACGTGTTAACCATGTTGAGTAAGGTCTCCTCAGAGCTTTGGTATCCTCCAACGGATATGAGTTATCCGTTGGCCTTAATTCATCCGTTGGGGGAATTTTTTTAACAGGATCACAACCAATTTTTCAGTCTCCCATAAATTTGCAAACAGCCATACGCCGAAGGCGTGATGCGGCTCGCATTTTCGGCAATGAAGCGCTGCAAGCTCGCCTTTTCCGCGCACACGGCGAACAACTCGGTAAATTCATCGGCTTCGCCGGCGCTTGGCGCCAATTGTTGAACTTCTTTCATTGTCAACGGCAACGCGAGAAAAAAGGCGAGTTCGGGTTTGCGATGGCGCCAGTTTTCGCCCAAGCCACAACAGATCAAATTGTCGAGCAAGTGCAATGGAATGCCAAGTTCAGCGTTGATTTCGTCCGCGATCGCGACAAATACATCAGGCACACCATCGCGCGCATGCTCGTCGGGATGAGCGTGCCCGCCAATGACGTCCAATCCGCCTGGCCCTTCGCCGACGTGCTCGCTGCGGCGAATCAGCGGCAGGAAGCCATCAGCGGTTTCGATCACGGCGCTGATGCCGAGCGCGCGCACCGGGCCGCTTTCGCCCAACGCGCGCAGCAACTCGTCCGCATTCGCATTGCTGAAGAGCAAATCGCGGTAGCAAGTGCGGGATAACGAAAATTGCAGCGCGCCATCGTTTTGCGAAAAATTTTCCAGCCGGCACAGCGCGCCGTTGAAGAGATGCCGATTGGCTTTTGCCAATTCCAACTCCCAAAACGCCAACGACTGGCGAGCGAACTCGCCGGGAAAAGCATATTCGAGGGATTGATAGTTGACATGAATTCGTGGGCGTGGCCAATTGCCGGAAAGATGAATGCGAAAGGATTCTTGGGACATCATGTTTTCAGTTTTGTCGCGCTGTGAGGCCGGAGTATTGGAGTTTTGGATTGTTGGCGTTTTGGGTCCGGAAATTCAAAAACTCCATTACTCCAACACTCCAATAATCCATCAACCAGTACTCCCAAGGATTACAAAAATACTTTGTGCGCTTTCGCCAGCTCCGCCGCTGCCGGGGTGATCTTGGCGCCGGTCGGGACTTTGATGCGCCGTTTCTCAAGAATGGCGCGGCGCACGTCGTTTTCAGTGATGAGTCTCACCGGCGGTTCAGCCGAGGCACAAGTCGACAAGCCGAGAATGCGAACTTTATCGCCCGTTTTCAATCCGGCGGCATTCGCCTCGTCGAGATCGATGTGGAAATCGAGAACGAAACTCTCGTCAACGCGGATGAGAACATTGTCGAAAATCACCGTGCGGTCTTCGGAATTGGGCGGGAGCATTTTTGGCATAGGCGCAACGACGACGCGTTCGCGATCTTTCACGTCAAAAATTTTTGCGTCTGCCGGGGACATGTGAATGTGGCGTTGCGCGATGATGACGCCTTCTTTCAAATGCAGCTCGCCTTTGGGACCGACGAGCTGAACGCCGGCCGAGCCGGTAAGATCGCCGGAATAACGCACCGGCGGATCAATGCCGAGCAAAACCGCGTCGCTGCGTGAGATTTCTAATTGCGTCTTGCCGCGCGTCGGGCCAACGATGCGAATTTTTTCAATTTTGCCTTTCGGCCCAACTGCGATGAGTGTCTCATTGGCGGCAAATTGACCCTTCTGCGAGATGTCTTTCAGCTTGGTCAGTTGATAACCAGCGCCGAAGAGAGTTTCCAGATCGGCCTGCGCTATATGAAAATGGCGATTGGAGACGCCGATTGGGATGGTGAGGGACATGATTGGGGTAGGAAAAATTTTTAATAAGCGCGCTTATACACGATTACTCTTTAGAAACATCATCTTTTTTCGCAAATTTTTTAATAGAATATCCTTTTATAAATAAAGAAGCCAATCCCAACAGTGTTCCACCTCCTATGAGACTGTTGATGGTACAGGTTGTTGAAAATATGCACATAATCCGGCTATTCCAAATCCAACTAAGGAAAGCAGAAAAGCAAGAATCTGTCCGCGTTTTGATATTGAGATACTGGCATAAACCGATCTCTTCACAAGCTCTTCTATGCTCCGATTGCAACTCCACCATTTCTAGAAGACGGTCAGCGCCATTAGGGATTATCTTGTTGTAGTGCTCTATTACTTCTGGCGGTGGCAGAGGACCTGAAAAAGTGCTAATTTCACGGATTTGTTGAGCAATTAATTTAACCGCAGTCCCTTTTTCGGATTTCGCCAAATCTGCTTGTGAAATCTGTGGAGAAGGTATTGTAGAACTCTTATTGGGTGGATGCTTCTGTTTGCTCATTCTGTTTCTTTCCTATGACTTTATCTATCTCTATTTCAGCGTTGATTTTGTCTATGGCTTTTACGATTGCCTCTTCTATGGCTAAATTATCTGCATTTTTTAATTGCGCCCCTAATTCATTCTGGGTTCGGAGCATAATATCTTTTATGTCTTGTCCTACTCGCTCCCAATCTGATTTCAATGCTTCTCGGTCACTAATGTTTTTAAACCTTTCTATTAAATATCCAAGCAATATACCGTAAAGATCATATATACTTGCAGCATTCTCCCAATGTGATGGGAAATAGGGTGAGCTTGTTTTCTCGGTAAAATAAAACTGCTGCTGCGAATTGTCCTTGTCGATTTTTTTCATAATGATTCTACAAATAAGTTTCGTCATTCACAAGAATGATTAAAACAAAAATTACTTCTTCAAAATAAAATACTCACAACAATACAGATCTGCAATCTTAGCCAGTAGCGCTCATATAAAAATAGTAGAATCAACTTTGAAAGTCAAGTACAAAGAGGTTAATGTGAATTTTTTCAGTGCTTACTTGCCGGTTTAGATTATGTAGGAAAATATAATTTGTCCGTTGCCTTTATCTCCGCCTCGTCTTTACAAACTCGCTCACAACCTTATCCACCTGCTCGCCGCTCATTTTGCCGGTGCCGTATTTCTTCTCCGAAGTTTCACGACCGGAGAGCCACGGTTTGTCGGCAGGGACCGCCATCGGTTTCACCGAACCGCCTTTGCGCGAAACGTCGGAGGCCAGCGCTTTTTGATACGGAAACTCAGCAGTGCGAGTGGTCGAGGCCGGCAACGTTGGCCGCCAGGCGCCGGTTTCGCGGGGCATCGACAGCGGTTTGGTTTCCCACGCCACGCGCTTGATATTCATGAGGTGAACCGGGCCGATATTGTCGCTCGTGATGTTGCCGCCGTAGGAGCCGCAGCCGAGCGTCATGCTCGGATCGAGTTCTGTCGTGTAGCCGACCGCGCCGATGGCGGCGGGTGAATTGACAATAATGCGAAAGGCCGGTTTCCTCAGCCCGAATTGCAGCACGACGTCTTTGTCATTGGCATGAATCGCCAGCGAATGGCCGCGGCCGCCGAAATTGAGCAACTCCATGCAACGGTCGCAGCCTTTTTGCCAACCGTCTTCAATGTACAAAGCCAACACCGGAGAAAGCTTTTCGGCTGAGAGCGGATATTGCCGTCCCACGCCGGCCAATCTCGCTACCAAAACGCGTACGTCATCCGGAACCGAAAATCCGGCGGCATTGGCAATACGCTGCGGCGATTGGCCGACCATCTCGGCATTGATGCGGAACTCCGGCGTGACCAAAACTTTTGCCACTTTATCGGCCTCGGCCTCGTTGAGAAAATACGCTTTCTGCTTTTTCAATTCTTCCATAACGCGATCCGCCACCGGCGCATCGATAACGAGCGCTTGCTCCGAAGAGCACAGCGTACCCCAATCGAACGTTTTTCCTGCCACTGCATCTGCTACTGCCTTCGGAATGTCGGCGCTGCGGTCGATATACACCGGCACGTTGCCGGGGCCAACGCCATAAGCCGGCTTGCCGGCAGAATAAGCAGCGCGCACGAGTCCGGTGCCGCCGGTGGCGAGAATGACCGCGATGTCGCGGTGGCGCATCAATTCGTTGGTGCCTTCGTTGGATGGAATGGAAAGACATTGAATGAGTCCGTCCGGCGCACCGGCGCTGATGGCGGCTTGCTGGACAACGTGCACGGATTCTTGCGTGCAATTTTTCGCGCGCGGATGCGGCGAGACGACGATGCCATTGCGAGCCTTCACGGCGATAATACATTTGAACATCGCCGTCGAGGTTGGATTGGTGGTCGGTACCACCGCGGCGACAATTCCAAATGGTTCAGCAATTTCAATAATCTTCTTCTTTACATCTTCGCGAATCACGCCGACGGTTTTGATCTCTTTTATATGCTCATACAAATCGCGCGTCGAGAATTGGTTCTTGACGGTTTTATCCGCGACTTTGCCGTATTTGGTCTCTTCGACCGCCAGCCGCGCGAGCCGTTCGCTGGCTTTGAAGCCGGCTTCACACATCGCCGCGACGATGCGGTCAACTTGCTCCTGCGAAAATTCTTTGTAGTGCAGATAGGCTTCGCGCGCTTTGGCAACGAGAGTACGGACTTCCTGGATGGATTGCAGATCCTGATCCATGAGAGGTGGCATATTGGCTCCACAAATACTCGTACTCTTTCTCCTACGCTTACTCGCTTTTCAGAATTTCCAAAAACGAGCAAGAGCAGGAGTACGAGTAGGAAAGGTTAAAAAGTTTATTTTGTTATACTCATTAAGGGTTATTTTGTAATTGTCATTGCGCGCGTTTCTCAGCGAAGCAATCCTTTGAAAACTAAGAGATTGCTTCGGCAAAAAGCGCCTCGCAATGACTGCAAATTTAACCTTAAACGAGTATAGTTTATCTTCAATTTAAAAAAACTCTCCACAGTTGCAAGATGAATTTTTATTGAATCTACTGATTCACGCCCCCAGCGCCAAGCCCGTCAGCAAATAATGCGTGGCCAGATTCGCAAATTCTCCCCAGCGTTTGGCGAACTCCCGCAATTCCGCTTCCGGCTTCGGCTCGCCATTGAAATAAAAGTGCTGCACGGCTTTGCGCACGCCGAGATCACCGGCCGGAAACGCATGCCCGCGGCCGAGACAGCGCGCTAAAAACCAATCTACCGTCCAGCGGCCGATGCCGTGCAGGGCCATGAGTTTTTCGGCGATTTCTTCCCCCGATCGTTGCGACAGCGCCTCCAAATCGAGCCGGCCATCCCGAATGGCTTTTGCCAGGCCGATGGTGTATTCGGATTTTTTCTCGGTGAATTGCAATTGGCGCAGACTGCTCACTTTCACCCGCGCCAATTTTTCCGGCTGCGGAAACGCGAAATAGGTCCTGCCGTCAACAATAAGTTTCTCGCCATAACGCCGAACCAGGCGGCTGCGCACGGTGAAGGCAAATTGCAGATTGATTTGTTGCGCCGTAATGGAAGTAACGATAGACTCAAAAGGAGTTGTAGATAGCGTAGGACGAAAACCGCGAAATTTTTGGGTGAGATCAGCAAGAATGAGATCGCGTGGGGCGAACTCATAAAAAGATTGCAGCGGGAAATCGAGGCCGAGAATCTTGCGAGCAGTACGTTCGGCAATTTGCCAAACGGCTTGCGAGCGGGTTGAAGGCTGGATGCTCAATATAACGCCGCCATTTGATTCCCGCAGCGACAGCAGGAAATACTTATCGCCCGCGGTGAACACTTTGCGAAAATCTTTGCCGTCGAAATAGTTGGCCGCGTCCTCGCCGTAAGCTTGATAACGGCGGAGGGTGAGAGCAAAATTCAAATACTCATTGATGGCAGCGAAGTTTTTGGGCATGAGACGTTATGAGCTTTATAGAGTATTACTTTGAAAAACTATCGCAAACGCGAAGATTTTGAAAGGCAGAATAATGGGCCGGCAGAATGATTAAAAAATTATTCTGCCAAATAATCATTCTGCCTTTTGGTTGCGTCGAATGCCGCGCTAGAAGTAGACATAAAAAAACAGACCGGTCACTCCGAGTGACCGGTCTGTAAAAATAACATCGAATATCGGCAAGCGCAAGATATATTTTAGCCAGACGTAATGCCTCAGTTATCTGACCATGTCCCATAAATTTTTCACTGGACACAGACCCAAAGATTTCTTATCTTATAGGCGTGACGATCTCGAATCAACAATTCACGCCGGAAATCATCACGGACATCCAGGCCCTGATCGACGCC
>Ga0247727_10006748_pt1 | contig 22350 bp, 34 predicted proteins | sample WisWelCaveWW1625_FD_202498 | JGI IMG/M metagenome (GOLD analysis project Ga0247727, IMG submission 202498) | Biofilm microbial communities from Wishing Well Cave, Virginia, United States - WW16-25 | ecosystem: Environmental > Aquatic > Deep subsurface > Groundwater > Cave microbial mat | place...
GACGCCCCAAGCAAGCTGCGGACGCCGGGAAACATGACGTAACCCAGGCGCGCGGGGCGCCTCCTGGCCGGGAGACCCCACTGGAACGAGCGATCCACGGTCCAGCCCTCTGGGTTGGACTGCGAGGTCGGGCTACGGGCCTAGGGGACGCACGATCAGGAGGCGGGGCCTGGCTTGCGTCCCCTGGCCCCAGCGACTTCACAACCGCATAACCTCCGAGAAGGGCACGGCGCGGGAAACCGCGCTTGCGCAAAGCTCCGGGTCTACCCCCCGTCCCCGGGGAACGACGGCCGAGCTGCCGAAGAGGAACCACCTCGGAGGGTTTTCAGCCGCCGGTTTCGTGCTGAAACCGGCGGCTTTTCTCATCCATAAGGAGAGATGCGCTGATGGTACGAGTCTTGATCGGAGGGGCACTGGCGTTACTTGTGGCGATGTACGCGCTCGGGAGCTCGTCCCCCTTCGACGCCGGGTCGCCGACGAGCGAGGCCTCGTCCGTCGCCGTCGCGCAGCAGCCGACGCCCACCTACGTCTCCGAGCTCGCGCCCGCGGTGATGCAGCCGCCCCGCGAGTCGGTCGCGCTGCCGGCCTCTGGCGCGGGCGCAGCTGGCGAAGCGATGCCATGGGCGCGTCTCGGCGGGGTCGCGCTGGCACTGGCCGGGTGCGCCATGGTCTGGGGCGGGCTGGCGATGCGCCGCGCGACCGCCTGACCAGCGTCATGCCATCCAGCCTCCTCCCCGCCCTGCCGATACTGACCGAGGAGCCCCGCTCGCGGCGGCCCCTTCGGAGGTATGCGTGGCGCACCCCTTGCTCAGGGCATTCCAGACCGGCTCGTTTCGCAGCGAAGTCCGGCGCGCGCTGGAGACCGGCAGCGGCCTCTACCGCCAGACCTGGCCGATCGACGTGCAGACCGCGGCCGAGCTGGCGGGGGGCGTCCTGGCCTGGTGCCGCGAAGCAGTCAGTGAGACCCATCGGCCGTACGGCCTCGATCACGTCACCGTGGGCGTGGCGGTGTTCGCCTGCGACGGCAGTGAGTTCGCCAGCGCCAACTTCGGCGTTGTCCGCCCAATCGACTTCTATAACGACGACATGGAGCGCCGGCTGGCGGCGATGTTCCACGGCTGGACCCGGGCGCGCGTCTTCGAGCGCAACGGCGGCGGCCACGTCTCGGCGGTGCTCTTTAGCTGGGGCGACCTGGCTCACGACCTGCTCGCTCCGGCTTGAGGTTCAGGCCGGCGGCGGAACAAGCGATAATCAGATAAGGAGCGAGCGCATCATGGAGAGGCGCGGCTTCGCTGAGCGAGGTTAGAGACGATGACTACGGACGTCCTGCGGTCTGCCCCAAGCGAGATGCTTCACCCCGGCGACTTCGTGACGCCCTTCGTCCTTCAGCCGAAGACGGTAGAGGAGACCGGGCTGGAGCTCTCGATGCTGGTGGACCTGACGCTGAAGGAGCTCTACTTCTCGGGCCGGCCGTCCGGGCGGCAGATCGCCGAGCAGCTCGCGCTGCCCTACTCTGTCACGGAGGAGATGATCGCCTTCCTACGCCAGGAGCAGGCGATCGAGATCGTCGGCAGCTCCGGGGTGGGTGAGCAGGCGTATCGCTACGCCCTCACGGCGCGCGGGACGGAGAAGACCGAGGAGGCGCTGGGCCGCAACCAGTACGTCGGGCCGGCGCCGGTGCCCTTCGAGCTGTACATCGACGTGCTGAAGCGTCAGTCGGTTCGCAACGTCCGCATCGACCGCCAGACGTTCCTCGACGGCCTCCAGGACCTGACGCTGAGCCGCAAGGTGCTGGCCTCGCTGGGGCCGGCGATGAACTCCGGGCGCTCCGTGCTGATCTACGGGAACGCCGGCAACGGCAAGAGCTCGATCACCCAGGCCGTCGGCCGCATGCTGCCCGGCGAGGTGCTCATCCCCTACGCCGTGGAGGTGCACGGCCAGATTATCAAGGTGTTCGACCCGCGCCTGCACCAGCAGGTGCCAGACGAGGCGCTGGACGAGCGCCGCCAGGGGCTCTTCGCCGCGCCGGACTCGCCCGACAAGAAGCGCGACCGTCGCTGGGCCGTCTGCAAACGGCCGATGGTGAGCGTGGGCGGCGAGCTGACGCTCCAGGACATGGAGCTACGCTACTCGTCCGTGTCGAAATTCTACATCGCGCCGCTTCAGTGGAAGGCGAACAGCGGCGTGCTGATCATCGACGACTTCGGCCGCCAGCTCGTCCAGCCGCAGGAGCTGCTCAACCGCTGGATCGTGCCGATGGAGCAGGGCGTCGACCACCTCTCGCTCCACTCAGGCGACACCGTGGAGCTGCCGTTCGAGGTGCTCCTCATCTTCTCGACCAACATCCCGCCGGGCCGGCTGGGGGACGAGGCGTTTTTCCGCCGCATCCGCCACAAGGTGGAGATCCCCAACCCGACGCGCGACGACTTCCTGGTCATCCTCCGCAAGGTCTGCGATCAGCGCGCCGTCACTTACACGGAGGATGGCTCGCGCTACCTGGTCGAGTCGTACTACGAACAGACGCGACGCGAGTTCAAGGGCTGCCACCCGCGCGACATTGTCGAGCTGCTGCTGGACATCACCTACTTCTACGGCGAGGAGCCGGTGCTCAGCCCGGAGTGGATCGACCTCTCCTGCGCGTCTTACTTCGTCGACACGGACGAGCAGGTGGCCTAGCGCCCAACCCGCAAGCGAACGTCGAGCGGCCCCCGGACGCATGGGGGCCGCTCTTTTGGCTTCGGCTTGCCTCTCTAGCTATTCGATGCGCGTGCCGCAGGGCCACGGGATCGCGCCGCCCTCCTTCTCCTGGGCGAAGACGCGGTAGTGCTCGCCCGGCACCGGCGAGATGTCGTCATGGACGATGTGGGCGACGAGCGCCCGCTGGGTGATGGCGAACTGCGCGTAGAACGCGGAGCCCAGGGCCATGCAGCTCGCGTGGCCGGCGTCCGGCTCGGCCCGAGCCGTCCCGGCGGCGCCCACCAGCCCTCCGCCCATCGCCAGCGCAAGCGCGAGTAATCGATGTCGCATGTCATCGCCTCCTTCACGCTCCTAACGGGCGCGGGCGGGGGCCGTTGCAGGGGGGCGTGTCAGTTACGCCGGGATGTGGCAGAGCCTAACCGAAGCGTGGGAGAGAAGGGGGCGGCCCTGTGGCGGGCCCGTCAAGACCATGGTCGAGAACGTGAAACGGCAACCAGCTTTGTCGCTTGGCTTATCTGTGTGGACGGGCAGAGGACTAAGCGGGACCTTGGCTGAGACTGGAAACAGACTGGCGTATCCGCGCGGAACACGCCGGAGAATGCCTACTAAGGTCAGAGATGGCTTGACAACGCATCGATGCTGGCTATACTCAAGATCGTCCCACGGCTTTCGCGGAGGGTTCCTAGGATTGAAGTCGGATGCAGGGCCGTTGTTCAAGACGCTATATGAATGCGTGGCGCTTGACTCGTCCAGTAAACGACCGGTCTTTGTATTTCCGGCTGGGTACATCTTGGCTCTTGACCCACGCTCCGGAGGTTCAGGGGCTTATCGCCGGCTCATACACAACGGCCAGTCGATTCGCATCGAAGCGAGATATCTCGTCAGTGTCCAGGACCACGCTGCGCTTCAGGCCGATTCTCAGGAAAGTCAACCGCGTCCCATTTACAGTTATCACCGCGTGAATCAGCCAAGCCTTCTAAGTCGGGTTCTGCGTCCTCTCCTTGTGCTCACTGCGCTTGCCGCCTTGGTGGGCGGAGGAGCCCTCCTTCATGCGACGGGCAACTACAACACCATGGCGATCCCCCGCGCTGTGGGTGGCTACGTGCAGGACATCGCGCGTAACGCGAGCGATCCAAATCCCAACGAAGGTGAGCCCTGCTCGAGGCCGGGCCAGATCGTTACGGATAAGGATGGCAACCAGCTGATCTGCCGGTAAGCTTACGCAGGCCCGGTGAAGACCATCGTTGAGATATTCCAAACGTAACGGTCGACTCGCGCTCGCGCCGTTCGCCTTCGACTTGAAGCTGGCCGCCTAAAGAGGGTCGCGGAGCGCCTAGCTACCCGTGATCCGTTCGCTAAGACTAGCGGGCCTCGTGCGTCCGCGTGCGGGGGCTGTGCAGGCCGACGACGTTGCCGTCTGGGTCGTCGACTAGCGCGAATCGGGAGCCCCACGGCGGGTCGCACGGCTCCAGGTGGGCGTTGTGCCCGTCGCCTGTTAGCGCCTCGTACATCGCGTCCACTGCTTCTCGCGACGGCAGCTCGAAGTTGATCGTGTTCGTGCCGATACCGTCCGACTCGCGCCAATTGGGATCGTAGCTCCGCGTCAGGTCCGCCGTTCCGAACTCGATGCAAGCACCGCTGTTCATATCAGCCCGCGCAAAGGTCTCGCTGATCTCGACGATCTCCAAGCCAAGCTGACGATAGAACGCCAGCGTAGCGGCCATATCACCAACGAACAGATAGATGCCATAGAGGCGTGGATGTTCACTCATGCGCTGCCTCCCGCTATGGGAGTGTAGCATCACGCGGCGCCGCGCACGTCTGTGAGTTCAACACCACGCCCATGCCGTGAGCTTCGGCTTCTGCCCCCAGGGCGCGCAGCCCTCGGCGATCCGCCAGGCGAGATACGACGGCCCCACCTCGATTCGGGTGGGGCCGTTCCTCTTCTGCGAGGGCCGCTAGGACTCCATCATTTTGATGAAGGTATCCCAACCGAACGCCCGCCCCTTGGGGCGAGTCGTTTTCCCAGGGCACCAGATTACTTGACTCTTCGTGATGACCAGGTCGCCCAACTGCTTACCGGACGTGTTCCTGACCTCTAGCTCGACGCCGTTGTTCTTGATTTCCATTCCCACGTCGAAGTCCTTGATCGTCACCTTCACGTTCGTGGCCTCCTTTCCTTGGTCACCGCAGCCTAGCACCTCAGACCGATGCGCCGGAAGGCCGCTCCCGAAGGATGGCGAGCGGCGCCGCAACCCTACGCCGGGCCGGTGAAGACCATCGTGAAGTACTTCATGCCCGAGCCGTCCACCGCAAAGCCGATGCCCATCTTGGTGTAGTTGGGGCTGAGGATGTTGTCGCGGTGGCCCTGGCTGTTCATGAGGTTCTCGATCGCCACCTGCACCGCCTGGTCGTCCGGGTAGTTGTTACGCGCCAGGTTTTCGCCCGCCCAGCCGTAGGGCACGCCGTACTGGTCCATCAGCGAGAACGCCGTCGAGCCGTCCGGGCTGGTGTGCGAGAAGTAGTTGTTGTCAGCCATGTCCTGGGAGCGGACCTGGGCGACGTAGGTCACGCAGCCGCTGGCGCCCAGCGCCGGCAGGCCGCGCTGCGTGCGCTCGCGGTTCGTCGCGTCGAAGAGCGCGCGGGCGTAGCTGCCCATTGAGGCTGTCGGGCAGCCTGAGAGCGGCGGCGGGGCGGGATCGGGTTCGGACGCGGGCGGCGCGTCGGGCTTCGGGCTGCTGCCGCCGGAGGGCGCGGCCGGCTTCGGCGGCACGGGCGTCGCCGTGGGCAGGGGCGTCGGCGTCGGGACGGGCGTCGGTGTGAAGCGCGACGCGATGAGACCGGCGATGCCGCCATACACCTGGCCGCCGTCCATCTGGCCGAACGCATCGCCGACGTCGAGCGCCTCCTCGCCGCGCCCGAGCCCGGAATCGGCAGCAGCCGCTTCGCTGGAAGGCGGCGCGTCGCTCCAGTCGGTCGCCAGGAAGAAGGCCGAGGCGCCAACGATGAGGGCGATGCCCCCGGCGATCAGGCCGGGCACAGCCAGGCGCGGCCTGGCGCGCCCACGCGCGATGGCGCGGAGCGCGTCGATGCGGTTCGGGGAGGCGGGCTGTTCGTTCATAGCCTCTCGGGCGGCCATCGGGAATTCCCCTAAGGGGCCTGCCTAGGAGTTATCGGCGGGAGCCATGCTCGTCTTGAGCAGTGAGCGGTCGCCGATTTCTATTGACACTGCCAAGGGCGGCGGGTAGACTAACGTGTCAGCGCCTGACGAAGCGCGTTCGATTCGGCTGGGCCGAAGGCCTGGACGTGATGACCGCCGGCAATGGTGGGGCTCTGCCCCACGCCGGGTCAGGCTCCCGCGAGAGGGCTCTCGGCTTATCTTTGTGGGTTGCAGGCGCTGCAGGAGAAACCGTGCCGACGATCAACCAGCTGGTCCGCAAGGGCCGCAAGCGAGTAACGAAGAAGACCAAAGCACCCGCGCTTCGCTTTACCTACAACACGCTGAAGAACCGGCTGGTGCGCGGGAAGGGATCCCCGCAGAAGCGAGGCGTCTGCACCCAGGTGCGCACAATGACCCCGAAGAAGCCGAACTCCGCCCTTCGCAAGATCGCCCGCGTGCGCCTCACCAACAGCATCGAGGTGACCGCCTACATCCCAGGCGAAGGCCACAGCCTTCAGGAGCACTCGGTCGTCCTGATCCGGGGCGGCCGGGTGAAGGACCTGCCGGGGGTGCGCTACCACATCATCCGCGGCGCGCTGGACGCCCAGGGCGTCAGCGGCCGGCAGCGAGGACGAAGCAAGTACGGCACCCGCAAGGGCGGCGTCGCGGGCGGAGGCCAGTAGAAGAGACGAGAGCGCCCTTCACAATAGGAAGCGCCCCGGCCCAGCCGGGGCGACCTGCCACCAGGGCGACGACACGATCATGCCGAGACGAGCACGCGTACTACGCCGCACCGTGAAGCCGGATGCTAAATATGACAACCGGCTGCTCAGCATGTTCATCGCCAAGGTGATGCAACGCGGCAAGAAGAGCACCGCCGAGCGCCTCATCTACAGGGCGCTCGATCAGATCGAGGCGCAGCAGAAGCGCGACCCGATGGAGGTCTTCGAGCTGGCGGTGCGCAACGCCACGCCGGTGGTGGAGGTGAAGCCGAGGCGCGTGGGCGGCGCCACCTACCAGGTGCCCGTCGACATCCGCGCCGAGCGGCGAACCGCGCTCGCGCTACGCTGGCTGCTCCAGGCGGCTCGCGCGCGCAAGGGCCGCTCGATGGCCGACCGCCTCGCCGCCGAGCTGAGCGACGCCGCCCAGGGCCAGGGCTCGACCGTCAAGCGTCGCGAAGATACCCACCGGATGGCGGAGGCGAACCGCGCCTTCGTCCATTTCCGCTGGTGACACGCAGGACGGCCGCCCAGGTTCAGCCGGGCGGCCTCAGCATCGTAGGACAAGCATGACACGAGACCACGCGATCGAGCGCGTACGCAACATCGGCATCATTGCCCACATCGACGCCGGCAAAACGACGGTGACGGAGCGGGTGCTCTTCTACACGGGCCGCACCTACAAGATCGGCGAAGTGCACGATGGCACGGCCGTGATGGACTACATGGCGCAGGAGCGCGAGCGCGGCATCACCATCACCGCCGCCGCAACCACCTGCAACTGGGGAGATCATCGCATCAACATCATCGACACGCCAGGCCACGTCGACTTCACGGTCGAGGTAGAGCGCAGCCTGCGCGTCCTCGACGGCGGCGTCGTTGTCTTCGACGCAGTCCACGGCGTGGAGCCGCAGTCGGAGACGGTCTGGCGTCAGGCAGACCGCTACCACGTGCCCCGCATCTGCTTCGTCAACAAGATGGACCGCGTCGGCGCCGACTACTGGCGCACCATCGACATGATCGCCGAACGGCTCGAAACACGGCCGATCCCGGTGCAGATCCCGATCGGTAGCGAAGGAGACTTCGCCGGCGTCATCGACCTGGTCGAAGGGAAGGCCTGGTACTTCGCCGCTGAGCGCGACGAGGAGCCCACCGCCAGGGAAATCCCGCCGGAGTTGGTCGAAGAGGCTGCCCGCCACCGCGAGCGCCTGATCGAGCTCACCGCGGAGGTAGACGATCAGCTCGAAATCAGCTACATCGAGGGGCACGAGATCACGCCCACCGAGCTGAAGAAGGGGCTGCGCCGCGCCACGCTGGCGAACCGCGCGACGCCCGTGCTCTGTGGCACCGCGCTCCGAAACAAGGGCATCCAGCCGCTGCTGGACGCTGTGATCGATTACCTACCGGCGCCGATCGACGTGCCCCCGGTCGTCGGCCTCCGTCCGGCGGACGGCGAGTCGGTCGAGCGATCGGCAGACGATTCGGCGCCCTTCTCGGCCCTGGCCTTCAAGATCGTGAGCGACCCTTTCGTGGGTCGCTTGGCCTATTTCCGGGTGTACTCCGGCCACGCCACCACCGGCGACGCGGTGATGAACGCAGCGCAGAGCGGCAAGGAGCGCTTCGGGCGCCTGCTGCGCATGCACGCCAACCACCGCGAGGAGGTGGCGGAGGTCTTCGCCGGCGACATCGCCGCCGCTATCGGCCTCAAGCGCACCTTCACCGGCGACACCCTCTGCGACCCCGCCCACCCCATTCTGCTCGAGTCGATCCGCTTCCCCGAACCCGTCATCTCGCGCTCAATCGAGCCGAAGACGAAGGACGACCAGGACCGCATGGGCGAAGCGCTCCAGCGCCTCTCCGACGAAGACCCCACCTTCCGCGCTCGCTACGACTCCGACACCGGCCAGACCATCATCTCCGGCATGGGCGAGCTCCATCTGGAGGTGATCGTCGACCGGATGCTGCGCGAGTTCCGGGTCGAGGCGAACGTCGGCCGCCCGGAGGTCGCCTACAAGGAGGCGATCAGCCGGACGGCGCGCGCCGAGGGGCGCTTCATCCGCCAGACCGGCGGTCGCGGCCAATACGCCGTGGCCGAGGTGGAGATCGCGCCGCGAGAACGTGGAACGGGCATCGAGTTCGTCGACGCCACCAAAGGCGGCTCTATCCCGAAGGAGTACATCTCCCCGGTCCAGACGGGCGTCCGACAGGCGCTGGAGACCGGCAACATCGCCGGCTACCCGGTCGTCGACGTTCTGGCGACGCTGCTGGACGGCCAGTACCACCCGGTCGACTCGTCCGAGTTGGCGTTCCGAAACGCGGGCATCCTGGCCGTGCGCGAGGCGCTGGAGCGCGCGGAGCCGCAGCTGCTGGAGCCGATTATGCGACTCGAGATCAACGCCCCGGAGGATTTCTTCGGCGACGTGCTGGCCGACGTGAACGGCCGGCGCGGCCAGGTCACAGGGGTCGAGGCGCGCGGCAAGCTTCAGATCATTCGGGCGGTGGTACCGCTGGCCGAGACGTTCGGCTACGCGACCGACGTGCGCTCGCTCACGCAGGGCCGCGCCACCTACAGCATGGAGTTCGCCTACTACCAGGCGGTTTCAGCGGAGCTGGCGGAGCGCATTGCCGGCGGCCGCATCCGCAAGCCGGTGAGGGCCTAAGCCATGCCGCAGCAACGGATCCGCATCCGCCTCAAGGCGTACGACCACCGGCTGCTCGACCAATCGGCCGAGCAGATCGTCGAGGCGGCGGAGCGGACGGGCGCGGCGGTTGCCGGGCCGATCCCGCTCCCCACCCACATTCGCAAGTTCACCGTGATCCGGTCCCCCTTCATCCACAAGGACGGCCGCGAGCAGTTCGAGATCCGCACGCACAAGCGGCTGATCGACATCATGGAGCCGTCCTCCCGCACCGTCGACACGCTGATGCGGCTCCAGTTGCCCGCCGGCGTCGACATCGAGGTGAAGCTGTGATCGAGGGCCTGCTGGGGCGGAAGGTGGGCACGATCCAGCTCTTCGATAAGGCCGGCCGGCTGCGCGGCGCCACGGTCATCGAAGCGGGGCCGTGCCTGGTCACGCAGCTCCGGACACCGGAACGCGACGGCTACCAGGCGGTGCAGCTGGGCTTCGGCGCGGCGAAACGCCGCAACAAGCCGATGCGCGGCCACCTGAAGCGCCAGGGCGACCTGCGCCATCTGCGCGAGTTCAAGGTCGACGATCCCTCGCAGCACCAGGTGGGCGAGCGGCTGGGCGCGGAGATCTTCCAGCCGGGCGACCTGGTCGACGTCACCGGCGTGAGCAAGGGCAAGGGCTTCCAGGGCGTCGTCAAGCGCCACGGCTTCGCCGGCGGCCCGAAGACGCACGGCCAGTCGGACCGGCACCGGGCGCCGGGCGCCATCGGCGCCGGCAACACCCCGGGGCGAGTCTTCAAAGGCATGCGCATGGCCGGGCATATGGGCGCGGAGCGCGTGACCGTGCGCAACCTGGAAGTCCTCGAAAGCAATCCGGCGCGCGGCGTCCTGATCCTGGCGGGCGCGGTACCCGGCGCGCGCCAGGGCCTGCTCAAGATCCGCTACTCTCACAAGACGCTCGCCGTCGCGCGCACGCGCAAGGCGCAGCCCGTCGAGGCGGAGGCGCCTCCCACGAGCGAGGACGAGACGCCGCCCGAGGCGCAAGAGACGCCGGACGCCGCCGAGGCCGAGTCGATGACCGCCGAGACGCCAGCAGCCGGGAGCGCGGACGCGCCGGCGGCTGAGGAGCAATCGTGATGCAGCTCGACGTGCGCGACCGCTCCGGCAAGACCGTGAGGAAGATCGAGGTGGACGACCTTGTGTTCGGCGTCAAGCCGCACCGCTCGCTCGTCCACCAGGCGTTCGTCGCGCACCGCGCGAACCAGCGGCACGGCACGCACAGCACCAAGACGCGCGGCGAGGTGCGGGGCAGCACCGCGAAGCTCTTCCGCCAGAAGGGGACCGGGCGCGCCCGCCAGGGCTCCATCAGGGCGCCGCACCGGCGCGGCGGCGGCATCGTCTTCGGGCCGAAGCCGCGCAGCTACCGCAAGGGGCTGCCCAAGCGCATGCGCCGCCTCGCCATCCGCGCCGTGCTCTCCGCGAAGGCGGCCAATGGCAGCCTCCAGGTGATCGATGAGCTGGCCGTCGACCGGCCGCGCACGAAGGACCTGCTGGCGGTGCTCCAGGGGTTCGGCTTCGACCGTTCGACGCTGGTCGTGACGGCTAAACCCGAGACAAACGTCAAACTGAGCGTGCGCAACCTGCCGCGTGTGAGCTGGCTACCCGCGTCCTACCTGAACGTGCTCGACCTGCTGTCGCATCGCGGGCTGCTGATGACCGAACCAGCCGTTCGCGCGGCCGAGGCCTTGTGGGGCGGCGAGCGCGCGACCAAGCGCCGGGCGCCCCTACCGGAGGGCTTCTCCGATGGCTAAGGCGATGCACCCGTACGAAGTGATCGTGCGGCCGCTCATCACGGAAAAGGCGACGATCCTCGCGGGCGAAGGCAAGTACGCCTTCGAGGTGGACCGGCGGGCGAACAAGCCCCAGATCCGCGACGCGGTGCAGCTCGCCTTCAACGTCCGCGTCGCCGGCGTGAACACCATGAACGTGCGCGGCAAAGGCCGGCGCTCCGGCCGGCGTTATACGCGCACCCGCGACTGGAAGAAGGCGATCGTGACGCTGGCAGAAGGCGATACGATCCAGATTTTCGAGGGGATCTAGGCGAAGCGATGCCAACCAAACAGTTCAAGCCAACCTCCCCGGGCCGTCGCGGCATGACCGGCTTCACCTTCGAGGAGATTACGAAGAAGACGCCGGAGCGCCGCCTCCTCGCCACGCGCAAGCAGAAGGCCGGTCGCAACCAGCAGGGACGCGTCACCGTTCGCCACCGCGGCGGCGGCGCCAAGCGCCACCTGCGCATCATCGACTTCAAGCGCGACAAGTTCGGAGTGCCCGGCCGGGTGGCCGCGATTGAGTACGACCCGAACCGCAGCGCCCGCATCGCGCTGGTCCACTATCGAGATGGCGACAAGCGCTACATCCTGGCGCCGCAGGGCTTGCAGGTGGACGACGTGGTACAGTCCGGGCCGGAGGCCGAGATCCGGCCGGGCAACGCGATGCCGCTGGCCAACATGCCGAGCGGCGCCGTGGTGCACAACATCGAGCTCAGGCCGGGGCGGGGCGGGCAGCTCGCGCGGGGCGCGGGCACCTCCGCGCAGCTCATGGCCAAGGAAGGCGAAACGAGCCTGCTGCGCCTCCCCTCGGGCGAGATGCGGCGCGTGCCCTCCGCCTGCCTGGCCACGATCGGCCAGATGGGCAACTCGGAGCATAGCCTGATCAAGCTGGGCAAGGCGGGCCGGAACCGCTGGCGCGGCCGCCGGCCGACGACCCGCGGCGCCGCCATGAACCCGCGCGACCATCCCCACGGCGGCGGGGAGGGCAAGGCGCCCGTCGGCATGCCCGGACCGAAGACGCCGTGGGGCAAGCCGGCCATGGGATATCGCACGCGGCGCAAAAAGCCGTCGGACAAGGACATCGTCCGGCGACGGGACGCGTAGCAGGAGAGCACTGTGTCGAGGTCGACGAAGAAGGGCCCGTTCATCGAGCCCAAGCTGATGAAGAAGGTGGAGGCGGTCCGCCGCACCGGCGAGCGGACGGTCATCAAGACCTGGTCGCGCGCCAGCACGGTGATGCCGGAGATGGTGGGCCTGACCATCGCCGTGCACGACGGTCGCCGCCATGTGCCCATCTTCGTCACGGAGAACATGGTGGGCCACAAGCTGGGTGAATTCGCGCCCACCCGTCACTTCCGCGGCCACAGCGGCCGTTCGGAGCGCACGACGCAGGTGAGGAGAGGCTAGCGTGGAGGTCAAAGCGATGACGCGGTTCGCCGGCGTCTCCCCTCGCAAGGTGCGGCTGGTGCTGGCGAACCTGCCCGGACGCTCCGTGGAGGAGGCGATGAGCTTGCTCCGTTTCCATCCCTCGCCGCACGCGCGCCTCGTGGCCAAGATCGTGAAATCGGCTGCGGCGAACGCGGAGAACAACTACGCGATGGACAGCGACGCGCTCTTCGTGAAGCGCGCCGTCGCGGACGACGCCCGGCGCCTGCGCCGGTTCCGCCCGGCGGCTCGCGGCCGGGTGCGACGCTATCAGCGCCGCACCAGCCACATCACGATCATCGTGGACGAACGAGAGGCCTAGCATGGGACAGAAAGTTCACCCCACCGGCTTCCGCCTTGGCGTGATCTATGACTGGCAGAGCAAGTGGTTCGCCGACAAGGGTTACGCCAAGCTCCTCCAGGAAGACCTCTTGATCCGGCGCTACATCGCCAAGGTGATGCGCGACGCCGGCGTCTCGAAGGTGGAGATCGACCGCAACGCGAACCAGGTCACCGTCACGATCCACACCGCAAAGCCGGGCATCGTCATCGGCCGCGGCGGCCAGAAAGTAGACGAATTACGTAGCGAGCTGGAGCGGCTCACGGGCAAGCGCATCCGCGTCAACATCCAGGAGATCCGCATGCCGGAGCTGGACGCCGCGCTCGTCGCCCGCAACATCGCCGACCAGCTCGAACGGCGTGTCGCGTTCCGGCGCGCCCTCAAGCAGACCGTGCAGCGCACGATGGCCCGCGGGGCGGAAGGCTGCAAGGCGATGGTCGGCGGCCGCCTCGGCGGCTCGGAGATGTCGCGCAAGGAGTCCTCCATGGACGGGCGCGTCCCGCTCCACACCCTGCGCGCCGACATCGACTTCGGCCAGGCGGAAGCGGCCACCAACTTCGGGCGCATTGGCGTGAAGGTCTGGATCTACAAGGGAGAGATGATCCGCGAGCGGCGCGCGCCGGCCGAGGCGAGCGTGGAGGAAGCGCCGCCCTCGCCGCCAGCACCATCGGCGCCGTCGGCGCCCGAACCAATCGCGCCGATCGCGCTGGGCGAGGCAATCGCCGAGCCACCAGCTACGCCCGTCGAGCCGGTCCAGACGCCCTCGGCGGAGAGCGGGGAAGCGCCGCCCGCAGGGGAAGAAGGATAGCGACCCATGCTGGCACCAAAACGCGTCAAGTGGCGCAGGGTACACCGAGGCCGGCGCCGAGGCATGGCCCAGGCCGGCAACCAGGTCACCTTCGGCGAATTCGGCCTCCAGGCGACCAGCAACGCCTGGGTGGACGCGCGCCAGATCGAGGCGGCGCGCCGCGCGATCACCCACGAGATCCGGCGAGGCGGGAAGGTGTGGATCCGCGTCTTCCCGGACAAGCCCGTCTCCAAGAAGGCGGCGGAGACCCGCATGGGCAAAGGCAAGGGCCCGCCCGACCACTGGGTGGCCGTCGTCAGGCGCGGCCGGATGCTCCTCGAGCTGGCCGGCGTGCGCGAAGACCTGGCCAAGGAGGCGATGCGCCTCGCTTCGCACAAGCTGCCGGTGGGCACGCGATTCGTCGTGCGTGAGCACGAGGGGATGTAACGTGGCGAAGAAGCACAAGGACATGGACGAGCTGCGCGAGCATTCGGACGCGGACCTGGCCAAGGAGCTAGACGAGGCGTACCGCCAGCTCTTCACCACCCGGCTGCAGCTCAGCACGCGCCAGCTCGCCAACACGGCGCTGCCGCGCAAGACGCGCACGCGCCTCGCGCGGATCAAGACGCTCCAGCGCGAACGTCAGCTTGTTGCTGCACAGGCGGCCGCGTCAGCAGAGACGGGAGAGGCCACCGATGCCCGGTAGACAGAAGAGCCTGGTCGGCACCGTCGTGAGCGACAAGATGGACAAGACCGTGGTCGTCCTCGTCGAGACCACCTCGCAGCACCGGCTCTATCGCAAGATGATCAAACGCAGCAAGCGCTACATGGTGCACGACGACCGTCTGGACGCCAAGCCCGGCGACGTGGTGCGCATCCTGGAGACGCGGCCCCTCTCGCGCCACAAGCGCTGGCGCGTGGCCGAGGTGCTCAAGCGCGGCGACGTCGCCGAGATCGCGCCGCAGGAGATCGACCGCGAGTACTACGGCTCGCGCGAGGAAGCGCCGGCGGACGAGGCCGGCGGCCCGGCCACCATCGCACCCGCCGAGCCCGCGGTCGAAGTCGAGATGCCGGCCGCGGCTGAGACGGTGGTAGACGCTCCCGCCGGCGAAGCCGAGGCGCCGCCCGAGGCCGCAGAGGCCCCGGAAAAGGAGGCCGTCGCAGCCACAGAGACGACCCCGGAGACGGCGAGAGCCGAAGAGACACCGGACGCCGCTGAGCCATCGCCCTCAGAGGACGAAGCGCCGGCCGCACCAGCCGAAGAGGAGCCGGCAGCGCCGTGATCCAGAAGTTTACGCGGATGAAGGTGGCCGACAACTCGGGAGCGCGTCAGGTGATGTGCATCCAGGTCCTCGGCGGCACGCGAAGGCGTTACGCCCGCGTCGGCGACATTGTCGTCTGTTCGGTGAAGCAGGCGCAGCCTGGCGCCACGGTGAAGAAAGGCGATGTCGTTCGCGCGGTCGTCGTGCGCACGGCGAAGGGCTGGCAGCGGCCGGACGGCACGTCGATCAAGTTCGACGACAACGCGGCGGTGATCCTGGCCGACAAGGAGAACCCGCGCGGCACGCGCATCTTCGGGCCGGTCGCCCGGGAGCTGCGCGAGCGCCGGTTCATGAAGATCATCTCGCTGGCGCCGGAGGTGGTGTGATGCGCAAGATCCGGCGCAACGACAACGTGCTGGTGACCACCGGCAAGGAGCGCGGCAAGCAGGGCCAGGTGCGCGAGGTGCTGACCGAAAAACAGCGCGTGATCATCCAGGGGATCAACCTGATCAAGCGCCACCAGCGCCAGCGCAGCGAGACCAGCCCCGGCGGCATCATCGAGAAGGAGGCGCCGATCCACGTCTCCAATGTCAAGGTAATCTGCCCGGCCTGCCAGAAGCCAACGCGCGTGGGCTTCCGCGTGCGCTCCGACGGCGCGAAGGTGCGCGTCTGCCGGTCGTGCCAGCAGGACGTGGATTAGGACAAGGGACGAGGGACAAAGAACGATGGCGCCTCGGCTGAAGGAACGGTACCGGCAGGAGCTCGCGCCCACGCTGATGCAGGAGTTCAGCTACGCGTCGCCGATGCAGGTGCCACGCGTGGACAAGGTGGTCGTGAACATCGGCATGGGGGAAGCGGTGCAGAACGCGAAGTCGCTGGACGCCGCTTCCGAGGACCTGGCCACGATCACGGGCCAGAAGGCGGTGATCACGCGCGCCAAGCGCTCGATCGCCAACTTCAAGATCCGCGAGGGCAACTCGATCGGCCTGATGGTGACGATGCGCGGCGACCGGATGTGGGAGTTCCTGGACCGGCTGCTGAACGCCGCGCTGCCGCGCATCCGCGACTTCCGCGGTGTGTCGACGAAGGCGTTTGACGGACGCGGCAACTTCAGCCTGGGCATCCGCGAGCAGCTCATCTTCCCGGAGATCGAGTACGACAAGGTGGACCGAGTGCGCGGGATGCAGGTGAACATCATTACGACAGCAACCAATGACGAAGAAGGCAAGCGGCTCCTGGAGCTGCTCGGCATGCCGTTCAGCCGGGGCTAGGAGGGTTCGTTGGCGAAGAAGGCGCTCATTCTGAAGGCACAGCGGCCGCCCAAGTACGGGACGCGGACGGTTCGCCGCTGTCACGTTTGCGGCCGTCCGCGGGCCTTTATGCGCTACTTCGCGCTTTGCCGGATCTGCTTCCGGCAACTGGCGCTAGAGGGCAAGCTCCCCGGCGTCAAAAAGTCGAGCTGGTAAAGGGGGTGCGCGTCGATGACGATGACCGATCCGATCGCCGACATGCTGACCCGCATTCGTAACGCGGTGACAGCTCGCCATGACTATGTGAACATCCCGGCCTCCAAGGTGCGCACGGCGATCGCCAAGGTGCTGAAGGAGGAGGGCTTCGTCCGCGACTACGAGGCGTTCGAAGAGGGGCCGCGCCGCTTCTTGCGCGTCCACCTGAACTACACCGAGCGGCGCGAGCCGCTACTCACCGGGCTGAAGCGGGTGAGCCGGCCCGGCCTTCGAGTGTACGTGCAGAAGCGGGAGATCCCGCGCGTCTACCACGGGCTGGGCATCGCGATCCTGTCGACCCCGAAGGGGATCATGACCGGCCAGCAGGCCTGGCGCCAGCAGACCGGCGGCGAGATCCTCTGCTATGTCTGGTAGGTGAACGATGTCGCGCATAGGCAGGCTGCCGATCCCGATCCCTTCGTCCGTGCAGGTGCAGGTCGAAGGCTCGGCCGTGCACGTCCGCGGGCCGAAGGGTGAGCTGCGGCGCGAAGTGCGCCCAGAGCTGCGCCTGCACGTCGACGACGGCCGGCTCATCGTGACGCGGCCCGACGACCAGCCACGGACCCGCGCCCTGCACGGCCTCACGCGGGCGCTGGTGGCGAACATGGTGACCGGCGTGGAGACGGGGTTCAGCAAGACGCTGGAGCTGCACGGGGTCGGCTATCGCGCCCAGCAGCTCGGCTCGAACATCCAGGTCAACGTCGGCTTCTCCCACCCGGTGGAAGTCAAGCCGCCCGCGAGCATCACGCTGGAGGTGGACGGGACGAACCGGATCCACGTGCGGGGCATCGATAAGGAGCTCGTGGGCCAGATCGCCGCAGAAATCCGGCGTATCCGCCCGCCGGAGCCGTACAAGGGCAAAGGCATCCGTTACGAAGGAGAGCATGTCCGCCGGAAGGCGGGCAAGGCCGGTAAGACGTTGCACTAGACATCATGAAGCGCCAGCCACGATGAAACGATTGAAGACACCTCAGGCCGCTCGAATCCGCCGTCACCTGCGTGTCCGCAAGAAGGTGCACGGTTCGGCGGAACGACCGCGGCTGACGGTGTACCGCAGCCTCTCGCACATCTACGCCCAGGTGATCGACGACGATGCCGGGCGCACCTTGGCCGCCGCCTCCGATATGGAGGCGGCCATGCGGAGCCAGAAGAACGGCAAGCACAAGACCGACGTCGCCAAGGCGGTCGGGTCGACGTTGGCGGAACGGGCCAAGGAGCACGGGATCACGAAAGTGGTCTTCGACCGTGGCGGCTATCAGTTCCACGGGCGCGTCCGCGCGCTCGCCGAGGCCGCTCGCGAGGCGGGGTTGGTCTTCTAAGGAGCAGGAATGGTAAGCACTTTCAGCAGCAGTCAACGCATGGACGAACGCGAGATCGAGTTCACCGAAAAGGTGGTCTACATCAACCGCGTGGCCAAGGTGGTGAAAGGCGGGCGGCGCTTCAACTTCAGCGCGCTGGTGGTCGTAGGCGATGGCCAGGGCAGCGTCGGCGCCGGCCTGGGCAAGGCCCACGAGGTGCCGGAGGCGATCCGCAAGGGCGCGGCGATCGCGCGCCGGAGCCTGATCCGGATTCCCATGAGCAAGACGACGATCCCTCACGAAGTCATCGGCCGTCAGGACGCCGCGCGGGTGTTGATGAAGCCGGCCTCGGAGGGCACGGGCGTGATCGCCGGCGGCGGCGCCCGCGCCGTGATCGAGGCCGCGGGCATCCGCGACGTGCTAGCCAAATCACTCGGCAGCGACAACCCGGTCAACGTGGTGAAGGCGACGCTCAACGGGCTATCACAGCTTCGCATCCCGGAGCGGGTCGTCGCCCACCGCCGGGCCCGCGTCGAATCGCCGCGGCCGGCGGAGGACGCCGCCGGTGAGTAAGCTGCGCGTCACCTGGGTGCGAAGCGCTTCCGGTCACCGAGTGGACCAGAAGCGAACGATCCGCGCGCTGGGACTGCGCCGCCTCGGTCACACAGTCGAGCATGGCGACTCGCCTTCGATGCGTGGTATGATCTTCAAAGTGCAACATCTGGTGACGGTGGAGGAGACCGCGGAGTAGTGGAACAGCACGAACTCCGGCCCGCCCCCGGCGCCACGAAGCGGCGGAAACGCGTCGGCCGCGGCAACGCCAGCGGCCACGGCACCTACGCCACGAAGGGCATCAAGGGACAGCAGGCGCGCGCCGGCAGCGGGCCGGGAGCGCGCTTCGAGGGCGGGCAGACGCCCCTGGTCCGGCGGCTCCCACGCCGTCGCGGCTTCCGCAACCCGTTCCGCGTCGCGTACGAGCCGGTGAACGTAGGCCGGTTGGAGGCGCTTCCCGCCGGCAGCGACGTGACGCCCGAATCGCTCCGGGACTTGGGCGTCGTGCATTCGCTGCGCGTGCCGATCAAGGTCCTGGGCGACGGGGAACTAACGACCAAGCTTGCCGTGCGAGTGCATCGCGTGTCGGCGGCGGCGCGCGCGAAAATCGAAGCCGCCGGTGGCACCGTGGAGGAGCTGACCCCTCGACCGCAGCCGGCCGAAGGCGGCGGCAAGAAGGCGCGCAGGAAGATCGCAGCCGCCGCTGGCACGGTCGAGGAGTTGACCCCCCAGGCGCAGCCGGACGAAGACGCCGGTGGCAAGAAGGCGCGCAAGAAGATCGCAGCCGCCACCGGCGCCGTCGAGGAGTTGACCCCCCAGGCGCCGCCAGACGAAGACGCCGGCGGCAAGAAGGCGCGCAAGAAAACGGCCAAGACTGCGGCTACGGCTGAAGCGCCCGGCGCAGAGCCGGAAGCGAGCCCGGCCTCGGAGCGGACAGATGACAGCGATAGCGAGACCAGCGAGAGCGAAGCCACCGAGTAGGCCGAAGCTGCTGCAGGCGGTCATCGACGCCTTCCAGCAGCCGGACATCCGGCGGAAGCTGCTCTACACCATCGGCTTGCTGGTGGTCTTCCGGTTCGTCGCTCACGTCCCGATCCCTGGGGTGAACGCCGACCTGTTGGAGCAGGCGTTCCAGAACAGCGATGTCCTGGGATTCATCGACCTCTTCAGCGGCGGCGCGCTTCGCCAGCTCAGCGTCGCCTCCATGGGCGTCTATCCGTACATCACGGCATCGATCATCATGACGTTGCTACAGCCCATCGTGCCCAGCCTGCAGGCCCTCTCACGCGAAGGAGAACAGGGGCGACGCCGTATTCAGCTCTACACGCACTACCTGGCCGTGCCGATGGCGGTGGTGCAGGGGTACAGCCAGCTCATCATCCTGCAGCGGGCCCAGGCGATCCAGGGCGTCGGCTTCACGGGGCCGGACGCCTTGCCAACGCTCTCCGCGGTCATCTCGATGGCGGCGGGCACGATGTTCCTGGTCTGGCTCGGCGAGCTGATCACGGAGAACGGCATCGGCAACGGCATCTCGCTGATCATCTTCGGCGGCATCGTGGCGGGCCTGCCGACGATGCTGCCGAACATCGCCGACTCCTCCGTGGGGCTGTTCGGCATCGCAGCGCTGCTGGGAATCGGCCTCCTGCTCCTGGCGGGCATCGTCTTCATCCAGGAGGCGCAGCGGCGGATCCCCGTCCAGTACGCGCGCAGCGTGTTCCGCTCCGGGCGGATGTACCGCCAGTCCGGGCAGAGCCATATCCCTTTGCGCGTGAACTCCGCGGGCATGATCCCCCTCATCTTCGCGTTCTCGATGGTGATCTTCCCGCCGGCAGCGGCGGACTACCTGCGGAACGAAGTGAATACCGCCTGGGTGCAGAGCGTCGCTGGCTTCATCGTCGACTGGTTCGGGCCGCGCCAACAAGGCGCCTCGCCCGCGTTCCTAGCGACGATCTTCCTGTTAGTGGTGATGTTCACGTTCTTCTACTCGCTGGTCGTCTTCCAGCAGCAGAACCTGGCGGAGAACCTCCAGAAATCGGGGGGGTTCATCCCCGGCATCCGGCCCGGACGGCCGACGGCCGAATACATTATGCGCGTATTGGTGCGAATCACCTGGGCCGGCGCCATCTTCATGGGGGTCATCGCCGTCATCCCCTACGTCGCGACGAGCTTCACCGATGTCCAGTCGCTCCAGATCTCGAGCACCGGCCTGTTGATCGTCGTCGGCGTGGTATTGGACACCATGCGCCAGCTGGAGGCGCAGCTCATGATGCGCAACTATGAAGGCTTCATTCGTTAGCCGCGAAAGGGCGGCCGGGAGGACGCGCCGGGCGTGTATCTGATCCTGCTCGGCCCGCCCGGCACGGGCAAAGGCACGCAGGCCAAGCTGGTGGCCGAGAAACTGGGTCTGGCGCACATCTCCAGCGGAGACATGCTGCGCGACGCGGTGCAGCGCGGCACGGACCTGGGCCGGCAGGCCAAGGCCTACATGGACAAGGGCGAGTTAGTGCCAGACGAACTCACCATCGCGATGATCGAAGAGCGCCTCGGGCAGCCGCACGCCCAGGCAGGCGCCCTCTTCGACGGCTTCCCGCGCACGATGCAGCAGGCGAAAGCGCTCGACCAAGCGCTGGCGCGACAAGGCAAGGCCGCCACCGCCGCCCTCCACATCGCCGCGCGGGACGACGAGATCCTGCGGCGGCTCACCGGCCGCTGGCTCTGCCCGTCGTGCGGGGCGATCTACCATGAGCACAGCCTGCCGCCCAAGGCGTCCGGCGTCTGCGACCAGTGCGGCGGGACGCTGACGCAGCGCGACGACGACCGGCCCGACGTCGCGCGGGCGCGACTGGAGCGGCAACGGCCGGCGGAGGAGCTGCTGCACCACTATCGCGAGCAGGGCAAGCTGGTCGACATCAACGGCGAGCAGGACGTGGACGCCGTGACGCATGACCTGATGGCCGCGATCGAACAGACGCCGGCGGCACCCGAGCGCAGATAGCTTACGAGCACATGCCGATTATCATTAAGTCGGAGGACGAGATCGCGATCATGCGCGAAGCCGGCGACATCGTGGCCGACGTATTGGAGTTGCTGGCCAGAGCGGTACGGCCTGGCCTTATTGTGCGCGAACTTGATAGAATGGTCAGCGAGGAATACGAACGCCGGAAGGTCGTACCTACGTTCCTTGGCTATCAGCCGGGGCCAGCCTATACGCCGTATCCGGCGCGAGTCTGCGTGTCGGTCAACGATGAGATCGTCCACGCCATCCCGGGCAAGCGCGTCCTGCAGGAAGGCGACATCGTCAGCCTGGACCTGGGGGCGACGTCCCGGGGGTTTGTGGCCGATTCAGCGTTGACCGTGGGCGTGGGCGAAATTAGTCTGGAGGCGCAGCGGCTCATCGACATCACCTACCAATCGCTTCGGGAAGGGATCGCCGCGGCCCGGCCGGGCGCGCGATTAGGCGCGGTGTCGCACGCGATCCAGGCGTGCGCCGAGGCGCAGGGCTTCGCCGTTGTCCGCGAGTACGTGGGCCACGGCGTGGGCCGCGACATGCACGAGGACCCGCCGGTGCCCAACTACGGTTCGCCGGAGCGGGGGCCGGTGCTGCGCAAGGGGATGGTGCTGGCGCTGGAGCCGATGCTGAACGCCGGAGACTGGCGCACAAAGCGCCACGACGACCTGTGGACGGTGAGCACGCTGGATGGCAGCCTCTCCGCCCACTTCGAGCACACCATCGCCATCACGGACGGCGAACCGGAGGTGCTCACGCTGCGAAGCGACGAGCGGCCCATCGCGGCGCTGACCGGCGTCGCGAGCGGTCGCAAGGATTAGCGAAGTAGATGGCAAAGAAGGAGGCGATCGAAGTAGAGGGCGTGGTCCGGATTCCGCTCCCCAACGCGATGTTTCGCGTCGAGCTGCCGAACGGCCACGAAGTGCTCGCCCACATTTCCGGGCGGCTCCGCCTCCACTATATCAAGATCGTGCCGGGCGACCGGGTGCTCGTGGAGCTGTCACCATATGACCTCGGACGCGGGCGGATCACGTACCGCTTGCGCTAGCCGGAGCCACCATGAAAGTACAAGCGTCGGTCAAGCGCCGCTGCGAGAAGTGCCAAATCATTCGCCGAAGGGGCATCGTGCGAGTGATC
>Ga0247727_10006749_pt1 | contig 22350 bp, 16 predicted proteins | sample WisWelCaveWW1625_FD_202498 | JGI IMG/M metagenome (GOLD analysis project Ga0247727, IMG submission 202498) | Biofilm microbial communities from Wishing Well Cave, Virginia, United States - WW16-25 | ecosystem: Environmental > Aquatic > Deep subsurface > Groundwater > Cave microbial mat | place...
GCAGCTCTCCGGCGGCCAGCAGCAGCGCGTGGCGATCGCGCGCGCGCTGGTCACGCGCCCGCTGCTGATCCTCGCCGACGAGCCGACCGGGGCGCTCGATTCGCGCACCAGCCTGGAGATCATGGGACTGCTGCAGGACCTCAACCGCCAGGGGATGACCGTGGTGCTGGTCACCCACGAAGCCGATGTGGCGCGCTTCGCGCGCCGCGTGCTCTATTTTCGCGATGGCCTGCTGGTCAAGGACGAAGTCAACGCAGAGCCTGAATTGGCATGAACCTGATCGGACTTTTCCGGGTTGCAATGCGGGCGCTCGCCATCAACAAGCTGCGCAGCCTGCTCACCATGCTCGGCATCATCATCGGCGTCGCCGCGGTGATCGTGATGATCGCGGTCGGCAGCGGCGCGCAGGCGCGCGTCGAGGAGCAGATCCGGTCGCTCGGCTCGAACCTGCTGCTGATCCTCTCCGGCACCACCACCTCGGGCGGCGTGCGGATGGGCTTCGGCTCCAGCCAGACGATCTCGGAGGACGACGCCGCGGCGATCCCGCGCGAGATTCCGGAAACCATGGCGGCGCCCGCGCTGCGCGGCACCGCGCAACTCATCTGGGGCAACCAGAACTGGTCTACGGTGATCTTCGGCGTCACGCCGGAGTACATCGACGTGCGCCAGTGGGAAATCGCCGCCGGTCGCATTTTCGATGCAACCGACATGGCGGGCGCCACCAAGGTATGCCTGGTAGGCCAGACGGTAGCGCGGCAGCTGTTCGGCGGCGCCGACCCGCTCGGCCAGGTGATCCGCGTGCGGCGCGTGCCCTTCACGGTGATCGGCGTGCTCGAATCCAAGGGCCAAAGCATGACGGGCACCGACCAGGACGACCTGGTCCTGATGCCGATCAGCACAGCCCGCAAGCGCGTGCTGGGCGCCTCCAACCTCGCCAAGCAGCGCAGCGTCGGCACCATCTGGGTCAAGGTGGCCGAAGGCTACGACATGAAGGCCGCCGAGGAGCAGGTGCGCGCGCTGCTGCGCCAGCGGCACCGCCTGCAACCCGGCCAGGACGACGATTTCTCGCTGCGCAATCTGGAGGAGGTCGCGGCCACCCAGGAGGCTTCGAGCCGGGTGCTCGCGCTGCTGCTCGCGGCGGTGGCCTCGGTGTCGCTGGTGGTCGGCGGCATCGGCATCATGAACATCATGCTGGTCTCGGTCACCGAGCGCACGCGGGAAATCGGCCTGCGCATGGCGGTCGGCGCGCGCACGCGCGACATCCTCGGACAGTTCCTGGTCGAAGCCGTGACGCTGTCGCTGATCGGCGGATTGGCGGGGATCGCCATCGGCATCGCCAGCGCGGTGGCCATCGCGGAATTCGCGGGATGGCGCATCGTGCTGTCGCCCGAATCGGTGATGCTGGCGGTGGCCTTCGCTTTCGCGATCGGCGTGTTCTTCGGCTTCTACCCGGCGCGCAAGGCCGCGCGCCTCAACCCGGTCGAGGCGCTGCGCTTCGAATAGTATTGCGCGATGGACGAAAGTCAACTCGCCGACGGAGAGCAAGCCGATCTCGATCGGTTGAAGGCCGAGATCGCCGCATTGGGTGGTTTGGAGGATGAAGCCGAGGCGGTCGAGCCGCTATTGCGAGCCAGGCGGCGGCAACTGGCGGAGGAATTCTGCGGTCTTGACGCGGAGGGCGCGCGCGCGCTGTTCTCCGGTGATCGCGGTGAACAGCACCGCCTTATAACGCACTCAGGGTTGCGCGACCTGGCGCGCGATGCGGAAGACGAAGAACTTGCCCAACGGATCCTTTCGGGCTTGATCGCTGCGTCGGCCCACGTACCTGGCCGGTTGCTCGCCGCCATGCTGCTGTTCCAGGCCTTCGAAGTGCCGGTGCACGAGAATCTGCGGCGCATTGCGGACTGGCTGCTGCCCGATTACGCCCGATTCCTGCTCGCCATGCCGCGCGTATTCAATGTACCGGGCGATGCCGACCGCTATCGCGCGTTCGCGGCCAAAGCAGTCTCCGCGATCCACCGGTACGTCACGCAGCATCCGGAACCGCCGCTTGCTTCGCCTCTGCGCGACATTTTTTTCGGCGAAGCCAGATTCATTCAGACTTACTTCAACGAGGGCAATCTGAAGAATCTGTACCGCGAGCGGGCGCAGATCATCGAACGCTGGGGATTTTCGCACGGCGCTCGCTTGGCGTATTCTTTCCCGTTGCGCAGGACCCAGGCCGCCGGACGCCGGCTGCGCGTCGGCATCCTCTGCACCCACTTCGGGCCCCAGACCGAGACCTACTTCATGCTCGGGCACTTCGAGCACTTCCCGCGCGAGCGCTGCAGCCTGACCCTCTACGCGCTGCAAGACCAGGCTGTTCCCTTGTCCCAATACGCGCGCAACATCGCCGATGCGACGGTCGATTTGCCCGCGGACAGCCTGGCAAGCGCCGCGGAACGAATTCGAGCGGACGACCTCGACGTGCTGCTCATCGGCAGCAACATCACGGTTGCCGTAAGCCATGTCGCCTTTCTTGCCAGCTATCGGCTTGCGCGCGTGCAGGTGATCTCCGCGAGTTCGCCCGTCACCAGCGGCCTGACGGCCGCGGACTGGTACCTGAACGCCGAGGAGAACGAAACGGAAGAGCGAGCGGCGAGCCAGTATACCGAGCAGGTCTATCGCATGCCCGGGATGCTTACCCGGTATGCATATCACCTCGATACCGATCCGCGGACGTTTGCGATGGACCGGGCCGATCTCGGCATCCCGGCCAATGCCGTTGTTTTTTTCTCGGCCTCGAACTTCTTCAAAGTGATTCCGGAGTTGTCCGCGACCTGGGCGCGAATCATGGCCAGGATTCCGGATGCAAGGCTCGTGCTGATGCCGTTCAACCAGAACTGGTCGCACGTTTACCTATCGAGGCCGTTCGTGACGCGCGTGTTGCGCCAAGTCGAGGAAGCCGGCGGCGATCCGGACAAGGTGCACATCATGGAATCCATGCCTACGCGCGCGGATTTGCACGGCATCATGTCGCTCGCGGATGTCTATCTCGACAGCTATCCGTTCGCGGGGGCATGCTCGCTACTCGATCCGATCCTGGTGGGGTTGCCGCTGGTCGCGCGCACCGGCTGCAGCTTTCGCGGCGATGTCGGCGCCGGTATGCTGCGCGGTCTCGGCCTCGGCGACATGGCGTCCATTGATGAGGAAACCTACATATCGCGCGCGGTGTCGCTGGCAAAAAGCGCGGAATTGCGCAAACTGGAACGCGCGCGCCTCCAGGCGGCAGTGTCGCCTCGCAATCCTGTTTTCGACAGCGAGACCGGCAGCCGCAACATGGAGGCCGCGTTCGTGGACATGGCGGCCCGGGCGCAAACGCTGGACGCGGCGCTGTTGCGGCAGCCCGTGGATCGGCTGCGCGCGGCGATCGAACAGGCCGCCGCGGAACTGGCGCGCGGCGCCAACCAATGGTTCAAGGCGCTGAACGATCTGGAACTGATCCGCTTGCTCGCGGTACCGTATTTCCAGTCCTTGCCGGAGGACGGCCGGACCTATCACATGCTCGACGTCGGAGCTTACGTCGGCCAGATGGCAGAGCCGTTCCTGGCGATGGGCTGGAAGGCGGATCTGTTCGAACCGGATCCGGCGTGCCATGAGAGGCTCTCCGCGCTGGCGGGCCGATACGGCGGACGAGCAGCGGTTCAACATGCCGTGGTGAGCAGTGCCGGCGCGGCCAGCGTGACGTTTTATCAGTCCGCGACAGGACTGTCCGGATTGTCGCCCTCGCCTTACGGCGCGACCGAATCGACGCTCTCCGTGCCCTCGGTTCGCCTGAAGGATTTTGTCGAATCGCAGGCATTGGATCGAATCGACTTTCTGAAGATCGATGCCGAAGGCTGGGATTTTGATGCATTGCGCAGCCATGACTTCACGCTGGCGCCGCCCTGCCTGGCGATGGTCGAATTCGGAACGGAGTTCGCGCAGCAAAGCATGCAGGCCGTCATGGAAGGCATCGCGGAAATGGCGCGCCAAGGCTACGACGCACTGGTGTTTTCGTTCGAAGACGACGGCAATTTCAAGCGTCAGGTCTGGCAGTACGCGCTGATCGCTGCCGGGTTCGGGGCGCCGGTGCCGCGCAAGGACGGCCACGCAGCTGGCAACATCCTTTTCTTCAGGCGCGACGATGTCACGTTCCTGGCAGTGGCGTTGCGCCTATTCCTGGGATTCCTGCCGCCCCGCGAGCGGCAGCCCTACTGCGACGCTCTGCAATGACGAGCGGGAGCCGCGCGAAGGTCTGCCTGATCGTCGGCAGCGAGGGACAGGACGGTTACTATCTGTCGGCGCTGCTGCGCGCGCGTGGCGACCAAGTCGTCGGAATCGGCCGCGCGAGCCTCGACGTATGCGATCGACCCCGGATCATGCAGTTATTCCAGGAGCTGAATCCGAATGAAATTTACTACGTTGCCGGGGTTTTCGGATCCTCCGAATCGGCTGCCGAGGACCCATACCGGGATTTTCAGCGCTGCTACGAGGCGCACATCGATGGCTGGCTGAACTTTCTCGACGCCGCGCGTGCCCGCCAGTCCGGCGCGCGGCTATTCTATGCGGCGTCGTCGCGCGTGTTCGGCAACCCGGCCGCTACGCCGCAGAACGAGTCGACGCCGCATGCGCCGCTTTGCATGTACGGCGTGACCAAATCGGCAGGCATGCAGCTTGGCAGGTTTTACCGGGCGCGCGGCGTCCACTGCAGCAGCGGAATTCTGTACAACCATGAGTCGCCGCGCCGTCCAGCGTCGTTCGTTTCGCGCAAGATCGTCCAGGCGGCGGTCGACATCAAGCTCGGCGCCAAGCGAAAGCTCACGGTCGGCAACCTGTCCGCGGCCGTGGACTGGGGCGCCGCACAGGACTATGTCGAAGCGATGGCGCGCATCGTGGCCGCGGCGCAGCCGGACGACTTCATTATTGCGAGCGGCAAGCTGCACACGGTCGAGCAGTTCGTGGCGGCCGCGTTTTCGGCTGCCGGACTCGCATGGCAGCCGCATGTTGTCGAGGACCGCTCTCTCATAAATACCGCGCAACTCGGCCAGGCGCTGATCGGCGATAACAGCCGGCTGCGCAAGGCGACGGGATGGCGCCCGAGGTTCGCATTCGGGGACATGGTTCGGCACATGGTGGACGCGGAACTGCAATCGCGGCAGGCCGCACCGGCATGACGCCGCGCTATGCGGAAATCGAAGCCTGCCGGATCTGCGGCAACCGTCATCTCGACTCCGTTTTTCATCTTGGCATACAGCACCTCACGGGTGTTTTTCCAAAGACCGCCGAGTCGCAGCGCGAACTGACGAGCGGTCCGCTGGAGCTGGTCAAGTGCCGCTCCGGCCCGCGCGGCTGCGGCCTGCTCCAACTGCGCCAGTCGTTTTCCCCGCCCGAGATGTACGGCGCCAACTATGGTTACCGCTCCTCGCTCAATCGATCCATGGTCGAGCATCTGCAGACAAGAGTGCGTCGCGTCACGGGTCTCGTCCGGTTGCAGCCGGGCGACCTGGTCCTCGACATCGGCAGCAATGACGGCACGCTGCTAAAGGCGTACGCGCAATCGGGGCTGGATCGCGTCGGGATGGATCCTACAGGGGATAAATTCAGGCGCTACTACCCGCCTGACATTCGGCTGGTAGCCGATTTCTTTTCTTTGAAAGCGTTCAAGGCGATCGCCGGCCCGCGGCGCGCGAAGGTCGTGACCTCGATCGCGATGTTCTACGACCTCGAAGACCCGATGGATTTCGTCCGGCAGGTCGGCGACATCCTGGCGCCGGACGGTGTCTGGGTCTTCGAACAAAGCTACATGCCTGCGATGCTCCAAGCGGGCTCCTACGACACGATCTGCCATGAGCATATCGAGTATTACGCCCTGTCGCAGATCAAGTGGATGATGGACCGGGCCGGGATGAAGATCGTCGGGCTGGAGCTGAACGACGTGAACGGCGGCAGCTTCGCGGTGACCGTGGCGAAGGCCGATTCGCCTCTCGCGGCGGACGAAGAGGCCGTCGCAAAGGTCCTGGCCGAAGAACGCGCGGCCGGCCTGGACGATATGGAACCCTACGAGGCGTTCCAGCATCGCGTGCTGCTCCATCGCAGTGAATTGACCGGTTTTATTCGCAGCATCAATGCCGGGGGACAAAAAATTCTCGGCTACGGCGCGTCCACCAAGGGCAACGTGATCCTGCAGTATTGCGGACTGACAAGCCGCGATCTGCCGTGCATCGCGGAGGTCAACGAGGACAAATTCGGCGCCGTCACCCCCGGAACGGCGATTCCGATCGTGTCGGAGCGCGAAGCAAAGGCCATGAAGCCGGACTACCTGCTCGTGCTTCCCTGGCATTTCCGGGACAACATCATCGCGCGCGAGCGGGATTACCTGCGCGGCGGCGGCAAGCTGGTATTTCCCCTCCCGGGGATCGAGGTCGTGGGCGTGGGCGCAGGCGACTGAGGGAACCTCGCCGGTGCCATGCGCGAGCGACGCGGCACCACTTATGCGCTCGCGACCGTCAGCTTAAGCCGGGGACTCGCGCCCGGCTGCACCCAGAACTGGAGCTCCGTCGGACCCAGGGAAATCAGCCTGCCGTCGACGTACTCGTACATCCGTCTTTCCCTGACGTCGATGACGCAGGTCTCCGGGAACCGGCCTTCTGTGCGCTCGGCGCGTGCCTCGAAGAACCGCATCGCGTCCGGGGCTTCGGGTATCAGCTTGAAGCCTGCGCTGTCGGCCGGAAAATCGGGATGGTCGACGACGGGCTTCACGTAAATCCACCACGGACAGCGCGCGTACGCTTTGGGAAGCCAGAAGGGCCGCAGCCCCGGTATCCGGGATCCGCCGTTGTTGAACGCAAAATCGAGGCAGTGGTCGTCCGCACAGCCAGGGAATCTCATGATTGTCTCCTGCCATGCGCCGAGCAGGTACCGGGCAGCCTGCGAGTCAGCGTACAGCTGCACGCATCCGCTCGTCACGAGCTGCGTGGCGCAGTACCGGTCCACGCGGTGCGAATTGGCGTAATACCGGTCCCGCACGACTTCGCCGTCGATCTCGACGTCGACGGGAACGAAAGCGTCGTTTTCGCGATCGGCGGCCCAGTTGTAGGCCGCGAACGTTGCGCCGCTTTGCAGCGACTAGTCTATCAGGTCCGGGTAATCGCAGAAAACGCAATCCGCATCCACATAGAGGACGGGCTTGCAGTGTCTGGCGAGCAGGGAACGGACAAAATTCGCCTTGGTGAATGCCGAGTCGAGGCTGCCTTTTTCGCTGATCGAGCGGTGGACCGCCGGCACCTCGTGAAGCACGAGAGGAACATTGAAGCGTTCGCACGATGCCGCCAGGCGCGTGGCCCGATCGGCGTAATCCGGCGTATACATCGCCGCCGCCAAGAACCGGCTGGCGCCGTTTCGCCGCGATTCATCCACCACCTGGAGCGACGAGAACGGCAAGGGCGCCGAATTCTCGAGGGCCATCTTCATTCGCTCCTGCTCGGTGAACGCGCATTGAGTTCAATACCAGCTTGCGCCGCTTCCTCGTTCCGCACCCATCGGTCCAGCATTCCCCCGTAGGCCGTCTCGATCGAGCGCGCGAAATCCCGCGCGTCGAGCAATGCCGAGCCTTTCATGCGCTCGCGCATGGTCGCTCGCAGCGTGCGAAGCCGGCCGGCGTCCCGGGCGAGCTGCAGCGCCTTTTCCAGGTATTCCTCGGCTGATTCCGCGACCAGCTCGGACAGCCCGACACGGCTGAGTATGCTGGCGCCGACGCGCGACACGTGCGTCGGTCCGGCCAGGGTAACGACCGGGACTCCCAGCCAGAGCGCTTCACATGTCGTCGCCGCCCCGTTGTACGGGAAAACGTCCAAGGCGATGTCCACGTCACCATATTGCGCGAGATGGCTTGCGAAGGATTCTTGCGGACCGCAAAGTTCGAGTCTGTCCGGACCGACCCCATGACCGGAGAATTCCTCGCGGATCCAGCGCCGGGCGCTTTCCCCCTTCAAACCAAATGATTTGAGCTTCAACCGTGCTCCCGGAAGTGCGCCGAGCAGCCCGGCCCAAAGCGCAATCATGGACGGGGTGAGCTTCGCCAGGTTATTGAAGCATCCGAAAGTCACATGGCCTGCCCTCAGCAACGGCAGCTCGCCGATTTCCGGACTTTCCGAGGGAGGGCCATAGCACAGGAAACCGTTTCCCAGCCGCACGAGTTTTTCAACGTAAAACCGGTCGGTGCTGCCTTCGGGATCTGCGACCGCGTCGGTAAGGCGATAGTCGACGGCAGCGAGTCCGGTGGTATTCGGGTACCCGAGCCAGGTGACCTGGACCGGCGCAGGTTTGCGCGCGAATAGCAGCGCCCGCCCTTCTCCGGTATGACCGGCCAAGTCGACCAGGATGTCGATGCGGTCGGCGCGCAGCCGGTCCGCGGCCCAATCATCGTCCACGCGCGAAATATCCCGCCACTCCTCGCACAGTCCCTGGATGCGGCGCGTTACCGCGTCCGGATACGAGACGTTGGAGTAGCAAAACACCTTGAAACGCCGCCGGTCGTGCGCCGCCAGCAGCGGCTCGAAGAAGCAGGCCACCGAATGCCGTTTGAAATCGGGCGACAGATAACCGACGTTGATTCTGCGATCCGGGCGGCGCTCGTGCGCGGCGCGCGCGGCCTGACGGCCGAGGCCGCGCGTGTGACGCTTCGCCCAGGCCGCGTGCTTTTCAAGCAAGACCTCGGCGCCTCGCCGGTAGTGCAGGCAAAGGAGCCAGGCGGCGTGGACGCGGCCGTCGTCCGGTTTCAGCTTCATCGCCTCTCGAAGGTCCGCCTCGGCTTCATCGGCGCGACCGAGCAGTTGCAGCGCCGAGGCGCGGCCCTCATACGCGCGCGCTTCGCCGGCATCGAGCTTCAGCGCCGCCGCATAGCACTCGACCGCCTCATCGAGCCGAAGCTGTTGGGCGAGCAGGTCGCCGAGATTGCATTTCCAGTCCGTCCGGCTGCTTTCCAGCTGCAGCGCCTGCTCGATGGATTCGATCGCCCGATCCGCCTCTCCAAGCTGCCGGTGCGCGTTGCCGAGGTTGTAGCGCGCATCGGCGAGCCGCGCATCGAGGGCGATCGCCCGGCGATAGCATTCGACCGCTTCGCCGAGCTTGCCCAGGGCCTCGAGCGCGCAGCCGAGGTTGTTATGCGCTTTGGCCATGGACGGGTCGAGCGTCAGAACCTTTCGAAAGGAAGCAGCGGCATCGCCCATGTTTCCCTGACCCATCAGGGAATAGCCCATCATGTAGTGCAGCCGGGGGATTCGATCGTTGGCCGCAATGCCCCGCCTGAGCCATTCGACCGCGACGCCGTGATTGCGCGTCTCATAGGCAAGATCCCAGAGCGCGGTCAAAGCTTCCACGTTGTCGGGGCTGCGCTTCAACACCTCTTTGCAGGCTTCTTCAGCTTCGATCTTCTTCCCTGAGGCACGCAGCTCCGAGACCCGCCGCAGCAAAGCGGCGAGTGCGTCGTCGTCAGCCTTCTCAAACGAAGGCGTGCGCCTGATTTTTTCCTGCCAGATGTCGAGGTAACACTGCTCCAGCGCGCGCGTGAACCCGGCTTCGTCCGTGAGCGGCGAGCGGCGGATGCGTTCGCGAAGCCCATTGCGCAGCGCCTCGATACGCCTAAGATCGCCGGCAAGCGCGACCGCCGTCTGGACGTATCCCGCCACATCTTCGGCCACCAACTCCTCCAAGCCTACGGCGCAAAGCAGGCTTGATCCCATCCTTCCCGCATGGCGGTCCCCGCGCAGGCTTACAACCGGAACGCCCATCCATAGCGCCTCGCAGGTCGTGGTGGCGCCGTTGTAGGGAAAGCTGTCGAGCGCGATGTCGATCGAACGGTACGCCTCCAGGTGGCCGCCGAAAGACGCTTGCCAGCCGCGCAGGTCGACGCGTGCGAGATCGATGCCGGAACCGCGGAACCGTTCGCGCAGCCGCTCCGCCACGTGCGGGGTAGAGAGAGTCCGGCTTTTCAGTACGAGGCGCGAGCCGGGAACGGCCGCCAGCACCTGGGCAGCAGCGTCGAGGAAGGCCGGAGACACTTTCGGCAGGTTGTTGAAACAACCGAACGTAACGTGCCCCGCGGCAAGCGCGGGAAGCGGGCCGCACTCGGGACTATCGCCTTGCGGGGCGCGGTAGCAAAAATACGTCGGCCAGGGTCGCAGCAGCCGCTCGACACTGTAGCGATCCGCCTCGCCCGGCGGATCGGCGCGCGCGTCGCTGATGCGATAGTCGATCGCGGCAACCCCCGTCGTACCCGGGTATCCCAGGTAGCTCGCCTGCAGCGGGGCCGGTTTCTCGGCAAACACCAGCAGCCGGTTGTCACCGGTGTGGCCGGCAAGATCCACGAGGATATCGATGCGATCCGCGCGAACGCGCCGCGCCAGTTCGCCGTCCGGCATGGATGCGCAATCGACCCAGTGCTCGGCAAGCGCGCGCAACCGCTCGGTCACATGGTCCTCCCAGCGATGCGTGTAGTAGCAGAATACCTCGAAGCGGATGCGGTCGTGGTGCGCGAGGATCGGCTCGGTAAAGCAGGTAACGACGTGATGGCGAAAGTCGGGCGAGACGTAGCCGACACGGAGCCGGCGCGGCCACGTTGTGTCCAGCGGCGGATCCACGTAAGGCTTCGCAAACCGCGCTCCGAAGCAGCGGTGCTCATCGTACAGCAACGCCGCATTGAATCGCCCACTGTAATTTATCGTAAGCAGAAGGTTGGTATAGGCTGTTTTGTCGTCGGGCGTCATCTCGATCGCTCGACGACAGGCGGCGATGGCTTCCTCGATCCTCGCCTGGTCGCGGTAGACGACTCCGAGATTGTGCCGCACCTGGGCGGTTTCGTAGCCGGAGGCCAGCACCCGCTCCAGCTCTTCGCGGCCTTCGTCGATCTGCCCAAGATCGACCTGCGCGGAGGCAAGGTTGGTTCGCGCGATCGCGTAGCCGGGGTCCAGCGCCACCGCGGCGCGCCACGCATCCACCGTTTCCTGCAAGAGTTTCTGCTGATGATAAGCGACGGCGAGGACGAACCAGAACGCGGGATCGTTCGGCCGGATCTCGATCGCTTTTTGACAAAGGTCGGCAGCCTCCATAGCACGGTCGCTTGTGAGCGCGACCACGCCGAGAAAATACAGCGCGTCCGCGTCGCGCGGATCGTCCTCCAGGAGAGCGCGGTACAGGCGCTCCGCCTCGGCAAGATTTCCGCCGGCAGTGTGATCGTATGCCGCCCGCAGCCGTGCATCGAGCGCCTCCCGGTCGGGCCGCGGCGGCGGGACGGTCTTGCGGCGGAACACGCTGCTGAACCAGCTCATCGGCCTGCCATGGCTGCTGGTAACATTGGCGCTGCCGACAGGTCAGTCATGTTCAACCGCAAACGGTCCCGTGAAATCGAGGAATTTGCCGTCGCCTTGGCGCGCGATATCGCCGGCCGCTGCCCGCCTGGCGAGGCACACCAAGGAGAGCACATCAGCATGGCCCTGGCACGCGCCATCGACGACGTTTGCCAACGTGCGACAGCATATCAGCGCGAGCGGCAGCTCGGAATGTACGGCAAGGCCAAGCTTGGAACCGCGTTCAAGCTGGAACTGAAGCAGGCGGGTTACCCGGAAGAGTTCGTCGACAGCCTTACTCACCAGCTTCTGATCAAGATGTCTTCCGGGTGAGTTGCGCCCGGTCGCTGCAGGGCGCTCGGGGCGTCCTCTCCCAAAAAGAAAAGGCCCGCGTGCGCGGGCCTTTGGATATTACCTGACCTGCCTGTTAGCTGCGGCAGTTGGAAGGCACGTATTTCGAAGCGAGAGGAACGGGAGTGCCCGTTGTGAAGCACGTCCATATCTTGCCGCCGTCGACGGAATTGAGTCCCACCGTGCTGTTGACAATATTGCCGTTGATGTTTGAGGGTTGCATCGTGGCGATCAGCGTGATCGCGCCCGGCGCGGCCGATGCCGAGCCGCCCACGGAAATCGAGAGGGTGTACTTGCCGGAGGTGTTGCCCATCACGTCACTCGCGGCCGGCCAGGTCCCTTGCGAAGCATAGTACTCGGCGAACGGCGTCTTGCCCGAACCCAGCAGGCTCACCGCTTCCGACACTTGCGCCCGCGCGATATAGTCCTGGTAAGCCGGGATTGCAACCGCTGCGAGAATACCGATGATCGCAACCACGATCATCAGTTCGATCAGCGTAAAGCCTTTCTGGAGGGTCTTCATGCGGATTGCTCCTTCCTGTCTAGTTGGCAACGGAGAAACGTTAGCATACCTTACACCTCAAACTATGCAAGCTTCGGGCCCGGCCCTATGTGGTCGCAGTAGATTGATTCATAAGGACTAAGTTTTGACGCAGGGCGGGCAGCTGACGCATTTGGTCACCTGCCCTGACCGTACCGGGACATGGCAGTTGGCGGTCGGCTCCCGCAGCTGCGGATGCTAAGCTGCCGCTGACCCGGTCCCCGGCCCGCTATCGCGCAACCGCATATTCCGACCCTTGTCTGCTGGTAGCGAACCGATCTCGAACGCACAGTCTGCCGGCATAGAAGCCGCCGGCCGGCTTATCGCCTTGGGCAACCGCGCCGAGGCGGAAGGGCGATCGGCGGAGGCCTGCGCGGCCTATCGTGCCGCCGTCGATGCCGCGCCGCGCTACGCCCCGGCGCACTTGAATCTTGGCATCGGGCTTGAGGCGGCCGGCGACGCCGGCGGCGCGTTGCAGTCCTACGAGCGGGCGCTCGCCCTCGATCCGGCGGACCCCTACGTCAATTACAACCTGGGCAAGCTGCTGTGCACGCGCGAGGATCCGGAGCGCGCCGAACGCCTGCTGCGCCGCGCCCTGGAATGCAAGCCGGGGTTGGCGGAGGCCAACGTTGTGCTCGCCAATCTGTACGATGCGCGGGGAGATTTGCGCGCCGCCGCGGCCCAGCTCGAAGCGGTGCTCAAGCAGCGGCCGCAATATCTCGGCGCGCTGCTCAACTACGCCGCCGTGCTGCAGAAGATGGGCAGATGGCGCGACGCGGAATCCGCGTTGCGGCGGGCCCTGGTGGCGGACCCCGGGAATATCGATGCCCTGAACGCGCTCGGCAGTCTGACTTCTCAACAAGGACGCCTGGCGGAAGCTAGGGAGTGCTACGAGAAAGTCGCAGCGTTGCGGCCCGATCTCGCCGGCGCGCATTGGATCGTCGGCAACGTCCTTGCGGATCAAGGCCGGCTGGACGACGCGGTGGTCCGCTATCGGGAAGCGCTCGCGCTCGAGCCCGGGCTCATCGAAGCACGGCGCAGCCTCTGCCTGGTTTTGTTCGAGCAAGGCCGGCCCGCCGACGCCATTGCCTGCTTGCGCGAGTTGCTGTCGCGCCATGCCGATTTTGCGAATGGGCATCTCAGCCTGGGAAACTTGCTGTGCGGCGCAGGCAGGCTGGACGAGGCTGCGAATTCATTGCAACGAGCCCTTGCGTTGAAACCCGACCTCGCGCAGGCGCAGGTCAGCCTCGGAAATATCCACAGGACCCGGGACGACGTAGACGAAGCCATTCGCTGCTACCGGAAATCACTGTCGCTCGAGCCGGAGTGCGTCGAGGCGCGCTGGGCGATTACCATGTCTCAGCTCCAAGCCGTATATGCCACCGCCGCCGCCGCCGCGCAGAGCGGTGCCGCTTTTTCACGCAGCCTGGATGAGCTGGATTGCTGGATCGGCGAGGCGCGCCTCGCGTCCAGCGTCAAGAGCGTCGGCAATCTGCCGCCGTTCTATCTTGCTTACCAGGAGCAGAGCAACCGTGCGTCGCTCCAACGCCACGGTGCGCTTTGTTGCCGCATCATGGCCGATTGGCTCAAAGGGCAGCGCCTGCCGCCTGCCACAGGCGCCCGCCGCCGCGGCATCCTTCGCGTAGGGGTGGTGTCGGCGCACTTTCAGGACCATTCCGTGTGGAACGCCCTCGTCAAGGGCTGGTTTCAGCACATGGATCGCGCGCGGTTCGAACTCGACGCCTTTTGCCTGGGCGACCGTATCGACCGGGAAACGCGTCTTGCGCAGGCCTTGGCGACGCACTTCGAGCAAGGAAGCGCAAGCCTGCACCGCTGGGTCCAAGCCGTCGCGACCCGGCGGCCTGACATCCTGGTTTATCCGGAGGTCGGAATGGATCCTTTGACCATGAAACTGGCGAGCATGCGCCTTGCGCCGGTGCAGGTCGCGGCCTGGGGACATCCGGAGACCACCGGATTGCCGACGATCGATCATTTCATGTCGGCGGAAGACCTGGAACCCGGGCGGGCGGATGAAGGCTATGCCGAGCGACTGGCGCTGCTGCCCCATCTCGGGTGCTGCTACGCGTCGCGGCGGATTGCGCCCGTTGCTCCGAATCTGAACTGCCTGGAAATCAACTCGCCGGTGCCGATTCTCGTTTGTCCTGGAACGCCCTTCAAGTACGCTCCCCGGCACGATCGGGTGTTGGTTGAAATTGCCAGGCGGCTCGAAGAATGCAGGTTCGTATTTTTCACCTATCGCGTAACCGAACTGTCGGACAAGCTGCGCAACCGGCTTCGCTGCCTGTTCGCCGAGCATCGCCTGGACGCGGACAAATTGCTCAAGTTCATTCCCTGGCAGAGTCCGGCAGCATTCCGCGGACTGTTGGGGCGCGCCCAGGTGTTTCTCGACACACAGGGCTTTTCGGGCTTCAATACGGCGATGGAGGCCGTTGAATGCGGTCTGCCGATCGTCACCCGCGAAGGCCGTTTCATGCGCGGCAGGTTCGCGAGCGGCATCCTCAAGCGCATGGGACTGCAGGATCTCGTGGCGGAAACCGAACAAGGCTACATCGACCTGGCGGTAAGGATCTGCCGGGACGCGGAATACCGCACGCAGCTGCAGCGGCGAATCGAAGCAGAGCGCGACATACTCTTCGACGACCATGCCCCGATACGCGCAATGGAAGAATTCCTCGCCCGCATCGCGAGCCGGCGCTGATCGGGGCGCTGCGGAAATCTGTGCCTGCGCCGTCATCCATACTAGATGCCGCGATGATCTCCATCATCATCTGCAGCATTGCGCCAGCGAAGCTTGCCGCGGTCAAAAGCAAGCTGTCGAGCCTGCTGGACGGCGAGGCGCACGAATTTGTCGACATTCACGACGCGAAATCGCTCGCCGAAGGCTACAACCGCGGGATCGCGAAAAGCCGCGGCGAGATACTCATCCTGTGCCATGACGACATCGAGATCCTTGCGCAGGACTTCCGCGAGCGCGTCTTGTTCCGCTTGCGGCACTTCGACCTGCTCGGCGTCGCAGGCAGCCGGCGGCTTGCCGGACCCCAGTGGGTGAGCGCGGGCCCGCCTCACATTTTCGGACAGGTCGCGCACCTGGACCACGCCGACAACTCCTACGATTTGTACATCTGGAACGCGCCCGCGCCGTGCATAGGCGATATCCGCGTCATGGACGGCCTGTTCCTCGCTGGGCATCGACGCGTTTTCGAGAAAGTTCCATTCGACGAAGCCACCTTCGACGGTTTCCATCTCTACGATATCGATTTCACGTTCCGCGCTGCCAAGGCGGGCTACAAGCTTGCGGTGTGCCTGGACCTCATGATGATCCATGCCTCGTCGGGAAATTTCGACGAGCGCTGGCATCAGTACGCCGAGCGTTTCGCGGCAAAGCACTACGGGCAGTTCTCCGCCATTGCGCCGAATTCATGGCAGGTCATGCGCGTGAAGGTCGCCAGCAAGGAGCGGCTGCCGGAACTGCTCAGAAGCCCGGATTGGCGGGACTGGCAGGAAACGGGCTGAACAGCGCCTGAATCCTGCGCCAATCGTTGGCAAACAAGTTGAGCTTGCCTGCGCGATCCTTGTCGAGGAACGAGTAATCGAGTGCGAGAAACTCGTCGCACAGGCGCTGGAGATTCTCGGCGATAAAGCGCGAGCGGGGATTCAGATTGCGCACGACGCCGAGCCCAGTGGGCGGCGTAGCGATGGTGTGGATCCGCAGATCCGGCCGGTACTTTTTCAACAGCACGACCAGCCGCCAGATGTCTCCGCTCCAGAAATCTGTTCGGCGCTCGCGTTCTGCGGTCAGCCGATCGTGCGGGAAGCAGTCGTGGATCAAGATGGTCGCGCCGGGCGCCGACAGCCGCTCCAGATTCATAAAGTCGCGCAGCGCGAACTCGAAATGATGCATGCCGTCGATCAGCGCCAGCTCGATCGGCCCGCCGAACAACGCAGGCACGTCGCTCCTCGCGAAGAAGCTGTCGCTCGTCTGGGCGAAGATGCGCACATTGGGCGGCAGCGCAACCGAGACCGCAGGCGCCGGGTCGATGCCGATGCAGAGCGTCTCGGGCATCGCCACCCGCATGGAGTTGCCGGTATCGACGCCTGTTTCAACGTATGCGCGCGGCTTGAGGAACCGGTGAATGCGCTCCAGCACGAGCACGTACGGGTCACCATGCAGGAAATTTCTCGCGAGCAGTTCGTGCACGGGCGGGAGGAGCGGATCCAGCGCAAGCGCACGTTCGCAAAATTGTGCCACCTTGTCGCGCTTCCCCAGCACACTGCCGGCCCGCGCCGCCTGAAACAGGAACTCGGGATTCATTGGTGCGAGCCGCGCTGCCAAAGCAAGCAAGACGTAGGCGGTGCCCGGACTGCCGCCATCCAGAAGCGCCACGCCTTGAGCGAAACATGCACCGGCCAGCGCGCGAAACAGCACCAGGTCGGCCGGCCCGGCAGCTAAGGGGTAAAACCGGGTATGCGGGACTCGTCCACCTCGTCGATCTGCTCCTTGTCGAGGAACAGCTCGGCGTAGCGCCGGTAGACCTTCTTGCGCACGAAGACGTCGAACAGGTCCGGGTCGATGTGGCCGTTGAGCCGGAATTTGCCGAGGATTTCCAGCGACTCGGAGAGCGTCTTGCCCTTCTTGTAGGGCCGGTCCTTGGCGGTGAGCGCCTCGAAGATGTCGGCGATGCCCATGACGCGCGCCTGCACCGACATCTGCGCGCGCGTCAGTCCCTTCGGATAGCCCTTGCCGTCCATGCGTTCGTGGTGGCCGCCGGCATACTCCGGGACGTTCTTGAGGTGGCGCGGCCACGGCAGCGCCTCCAGCATCTTGATGGTGGCCACGATGTGGTGGTTGATCACCTGCCGCTCGTCGCCGGTCAGGGTGCCGGCGCGGATGGTGAGGTTCTTGAGCTCATCCTCGCTCAGAAAGTTCGCCTCGTGGCCGGTAATGTCGGTCCAGCGGTAGCGCGCGATCGCCTTGACGCGCTCGATGTCGGGTTCGCGCATCGCCTCCCCGCCGACGTTGCAGGCGCGCAGGAACGCGCGATCCTCGTCCAGGCGGCGCAAACGCTCGCGCCGGCGCGCGTCGGCGGCGTCGTGCTCCACGCGCTTCGCGCCATGGGCGACCAGCAGCGCCTTTTCCCTGAGCAGTTCGATCTCGGCGTCGCGCTTGAGCACCTCGAAGCGCGTATCGATGAGGTGGATCCGGTCGTAGATCGTCTCCAGCTTGGTCGCCTTGTCCACCACGTGTACCGGGGTGGTGACCTTGCCGCAGTCGTGCAGCAGGCCGGCGATCTTGAGCTCGTAGCGGTCCTTGTCGTTCATGGCGAAGGACGCCAGCGGACCCTCGGCCATATCTTCCACGGCCTCGGCGAGTATCATCGTAAGCTGAGGCACGCGCTGGCAGTGGCCGCCGGTATAGGGAGACTTCTCGTCGATGGCGGTGTTCATCAGGTTGATGAACGACTCGAACAGCTCCTCCAGTTGCATGATCAACATGCGATTGGTGAGCGCGATCGCGGCCTGCGATGCGAGCGATTCGGCCAGGCGCTGGTCCGAGGGCGAGAACGGCACGATCTCGCCGCTCCCCGGGTGCTGTGCGTTGATCAGCTGCAGCACGCCGATGATCTCGTTCTCGTGGTTCCTCATCGGTACCGTAAGGAATGATTTCGAGCGGTAGCCGGTCTTTTTGTCGAAGTTGCGGGTGCCGGAAAAATCGAAGCCTTCGGCGGTGTAGGCGTCCGGGATGTTCACCGTCTTGCCGGTGAGCGCGGCGTAGGCCGCGACCATGCTGTGATTGGGCTGGCCGTCCTTGCCCATCAGGTGGATCGGGTAGAACGGCACCGCGGTGCCGGTCGTGCCGCCGAGGTAGTACTGCAGCGAGCTCGTGCGCACGATCTCAAAGCGCAGCGTCTTCTCGTCGGTGACCCGGTACAGCGTGCCGCCGTCGGCCCGGGTGATGGTCTTGGCGGCGGTGAGGATGCTCTCCAGCAGCCGGTTGATATCGCGCTCGGCGGAAAGCGAGGCGCCGATCGCGTTCAGCTGCTCCAGCCGCTGGCCGAGGTCTTCCCCCGCCTCGGCAGCGGCGAGCAGCCTCAGGCCCTGCGTGGATTCGACGGACGAGCCGCTCATGGGCGCCAGAGCGCCGCGGTCACTTGATGCAGACCGAACGCACTTCCTTGATGTTGGTGACGCCGGACAGGCACTTCTCCATGCCGTCCTGCTTGAGCGTGCGCATGCCCTCCTCCAACGCCACCGCGAGCATTTCGGCCACCCGCGACTTCTCGGCGATCAGTTTCTTCAACGGGTCGGTGGCGATCAGCAGCTCATGCAGTCCGCAGCGGCCCTTGAAGCCGCTGCCGCCGCATTTGTCGCAGCCGACCGGCTTGTAGAACGTCAACTGGCCCTTGTCGTTGCCGTAAGTTTTCACCCAGTCGCGATAGACGTTTTCCATCGCCGACTTGGGGTCTTTCTTGAAGGTGGAGGTGTTCTGCAGCTCGTCGCAGTACTCCTGCAGGAACGACTTGATCTCCGCGCCTTCCGGGTTGTACGGCTGCTTGCAGCCGCACATGCGCCTGGCAAGGCGCTGCGCCAGGATTCCGAGCAGCGCATCGGAGAAGTTGAACGGGTCCATGCCCATGTCGAGCAGGCGGATGATCGACTCCGGCGCCGAGTTGGTGTGCAACGTCGCGAACACCAGGTGGCCGGTGAGCGAGGCTTCGATGCCGGTGCCGGTGGTCTCCTTGTCGCGCATCTCGCCGACCATGATGATGTCCGGATCGGCGCGCAGGAACGCCTTCATCACCGCCGCGAAATCCAGGCCCGCCTTCTTGTTGACCTGCACCTGGCGCAGGCCCTTCTGCGTGATCTCGACCGGGTCCTCCGCGGTCCAGATCTTGGTGTCCGGCGTGTTCAGGTACTTGAGCACCGAGTGCAGCGTGGTGGTCTTGCCCGAGCCGGTCGGGCCGCAGACGAAGAACAGGCCGTAGGGTTTGCCGACCGCCTTCTGCAGCTCATCGAGGTTGTGCGCCGTGAACCCCATTTTTTCGAGCGGGATCGGCTCGCCGGCGGCGAGGATCCGCATCACCACGTCTTCCACGCCTCCCTGGGTCGGGATGGTCGCAACCCGCAATTCGATGTCGAGCGGGCCGAATTTCTTGAACTTGATCTTGCCGTCCTGGGGCTTGCGCTTCTCCGAGATGTCCAGGTCGCACATGATTTTGAGACGCGCCGCGAGTGCCGCCCGATAGCTTGCCGGCACCTCGATGTAGGGCTGCAGGTTGCCGTCCCTGCGGAAGCGGATCTCGGTCTTCGCCTTGCCGGGGTAAGGCTCGATGTGGATGTCCGACACGCCCTGGTTGTAGGCGTCGATGATGATCTTGTTGACCAGTTTCACCAGCTCGTTGTCCGCCGCCGCCGAGACATCGTCCGCCGCCGACCCTTCGAGCGCTCCCTCGGCTTCGTCGTCGCCGAGGCTCGCCAGCATGTCGCCGACATCGCCGGTGTCGACCGCTTCCGCGCCATAGAACTGATTGACCGTCTCCTTGAAATCCTTCTGCGTCGCGACCTTGTAGATGAGCTTGGACTTCGGAAACACGTTCGAGGCGATGCGCGAGCTGCGGATGCGTTCCGGGTCCAGGCACAGCACCGACAGGCCCTCCTTCGCCTCGTCGATCGGCAGCCACTGGTTCGCCTCGACGTACTCGCGCTTCAGGTTCTTCAGCAGGTCCATCGGTTTGACGCGGTCGGCCTTGAACGGCTCGTAAGGCACGCCGAAGAACTTGGCGAGCGCGGCGCCGATCGCGGGCACCTTGACCTGGAACTCGTCAGCGAGCACCGCTTCGATGTCGATGGCCTTCTTGCGCGCCTGGCGCGAGGCCAGCTCGAACTCGCCCGCCGACAGCACCGCGTCCGAAATCAGGTAGTCGTACTTGGTCTTGACCAGCTGCGGCTTTAGCCGCTGCTTGAACGCGATCGCCAGCGTCTGCGCGAGCTCGTTCACGCCCTCTTCGGTGAGCGGCCCGAACGGCGCGCCCGCCTTGTTGTTGATGATCTGGATCACGCCGATCAACTCGGCGCCGCCCTGCTCGACGATCGGCGCCACCAGCTGCTGCTTGGTGCGGTAGCCGGTGCGCTTGTCGACCTCCTGCAGGAAGCGCAGGTTCGGGTTGATCGCCTTCAGTTCGACCTCGTCGTAGACGTCCTTGATGTTGGCCAGCTTGCGCGACAGCGCCACGTAGCCCGCGATCGAGTGCTCCGCGATCGGCAACTTCAGGTCCTTGAATGAATTCAGGCCGGTCTTGACCTTGGAGACGATCGACTGCTTGTCCTCGCCCAGGGAGTAGATCGTCAGGCGGTCGGCGTTGAACAGCTGGCAGACGTCCGCACTGACCTCCAGCATGATCTCGTCGATGTTGCTGGTGGCGTGGATCTTGTTCGTGACCAGCTGCAGCTGCTTCTGGAACGCGAGCCGGAGGTTGACGTCCGTCTGCGTTGCCGCTGGATGGCTGAGTACTGCGCTCATGGGTTTCTCCCGTACACGGGTAGGCTAACGTAGCCCCGGGCTGACGGCCATTCTACACTCACCTCACTGATTTTTAACATGCTTCTCGTGACCTGGATCACGCGGCGGCGCCTCAGCCGCCCCGCCCGGCCGCCCGCAGCCCGCCCTCGAGCAGGTAGACGCGGAAGCCGCGCTGCGCGAACAGAAAAGCGGCCGCGGAGCTGCGCCGCCCGCTCTGGCAATAGACGATGTATTCGCGCGCGGGATCGAGCACCGGAAAGCTGTTGCGCACCTCGTTCAGCGGCACGCTGAGCGCGCCCGGCAGGCGGTCATGGCGGTACTCGGACGGATAGCGCACATCCAGCCACGCGGCGCCGCGCGCCACGCGCTCAAGGCCTTCCGCGTAGCCCACGCGCTGCAGCAGCGGCTCTCCCAGCAGCTGCTTGAAATCCCGCTTGCCCAGGCGCAGCAGACTGCCGCCGCTGGCCAGGGTCACGGTCGCATTGCGCCGCGTCTCGGAGGCAAGCGCTTCCTCGCCGAAGGCGTCGCCGTTTTTCAGCTCGGCAAGCGCGACCCGGACGCCGCCCACCAGGCGCTCCACCTGGCAGCGGCCCGACTCGATGACGTAGTAGTAATCGCCTTCCTCGCCCTCGCGGATCACGACCTCGCCGCGCCGCACGCTGACGCGTTCGAAGCGGGTCAGCAGTTCCTCGATGCGCGCCGCCGGCAGGCGCGCGAACACGCCGTGGCGCAGGTTAGGAAGCGAAAAAATCCCGGAGACGAGGCGCGCGTCGCTGCGCACCGCTTCGGCCATCGCGCTGCCGGAGGCGGCGTCGCCCGCGGCGACCTGATCGAAAGTCACGAGGATGTCGAGCGCTTCTTCCTCTACCGTCAGCAGCTCGACTTCGCTGATCGCCTTGGACCGCCCGATCCTCGCCGCGCGGCGGTTCAGCGGGTGGCGGCCGTCGCCCATGCCGCCGACCACCACCAAAGTGCCGCCGCCTTCGTACATGAGGAGAATCTCGCCACGCAGCAGGAACACCGAATGGCCGGCGCCCTTGTGCGCAGCCATCGGATCGCTGCCTCGCGCGGCGCGCTCGACGACGGTGACCTCGGCGAGTTCGCGCAGCCGGCTGGGCGAAAGGGCGCCGAACGGGTCCAGCACCGAGAGCTGCTCAGGTGTCGCCCGCCGCGCGCCTGGACTCGCCGTCGTAGGCATGGGATCAGAACTCGAATACCTGGTCGTTCTGCAGCATGCGCGGCCGCAAACTCCCAGCGCAGGCCTCGACCTCCTCCATGATCAATTCGATCTCGCCGGGCTTCAGATGGGTGATCCAGATCTCGGCGTGGCGCGCGAACTTGGCCAGCTCGTCGGCAAGCATGGACGGACACAGGTGCCTGGAAACCTCCGCGAGGTGCCGTTCCTTGTTCGAGAAGGCGGTTTCGATGATTACTCACAAGTCCGTAATTTAGGTGACGATACGGGAACCAATTGATGAGTGTGTCTGTCGAAGAATGCATGAAGCGAGACGGGCGCACGCTCGATCACAAGACGCTCGAAGAGATCCGGCGCATGG
>Ga0247727_10006750_pt1 | contig 22344 bp, 14 predicted proteins | sample WisWelCaveWW1625_FD_202498 | JGI IMG/M metagenome (GOLD analysis project Ga0247727, IMG submission 202498) | Biofilm microbial communities from Wishing Well Cave, Virginia, United States - WW16-25 | ecosystem: Environmental > Aquatic > Deep subsurface > Groundwater > Cave microbial mat | place...
TGCCGAAGCGGTCGATCTGGCTCGCGAACATCATCACGTGGCGGCGCCCGCCCCAGAGCAGGTCGAAGATGCTGCGGAAGGGTACCCAGCTCTCGACCACCGCCGCCGCCGCCTTCCCGCTGACCGGCAGCACGTTCTCGACCAGCGAGGCAATGCCGTCGGTCAGCATGAGCTCGGGCTCGAACGTGAGCTTGGCGAGGCGTGCGCCCACCGAAGGCACCGTACCGAAGCAGCTCACCAGGATCTCGCCGTCGCCGCGGAAGCCGTCGGCGACGGCGGTTGCACAGATCTCGGCGCGCGTGGCCTCGTTCGCACTCATTTCGCGGCCCTCCGCTCGCGGACCTTGGACTGGTACTCGCGCTCCGAAATGTCGAGCCACTCCGCCTTGAACCTGACCCAGCCCACCTCATCCTTCGCGCTCGCCGCATACTCGCGTTGGAAGACCTCGTCGCGGCCATAGTCCGGCGGGCACTCGGTGAAGTGCGCTCCGCCCGGCGCCTCGATCACGCCGTCCACCATGCTGCGGTTGATGCGCAGCGTGTGCAGCGAGCCCTCGTTGAGGAGGTCCTTGGTCTCGACGATCTTCTCGCACGAGACGAAGCGGCGCTTCGCGGCCATGCAGTAGAGGTCGTCGAAGTAGAAGTCGGGGCCGAGGTACTGCGCGTTGCCGCGCGCGTCGGCGCGGTTCATGTGCACGAAGGCGACGTCGAGCGGCAGCGCCGGCATGGCGACCAGCTCCTCGCCGTCGGCGTACGGTGAGCGCACCATCTTCAGCTCCGGGTTGATGTCCATCACGCTGGTGCCGAGGCCGGCGCGCGTCGGCAGAAAGGGCAGCCGGATCGCTGCCGCATACAGGCCCCATTGGAGCATGCCCTCGTCGAGCTCGCGCACCTCGGGGATGGCGCCGGCCTGACGCGCGGCGCGAAAGTGCGGCTCGAGCGGGATCGAATCCAGGGACACGAAGCCGTAGATCAGGCGGCGGATCCTGCCTGCCTTGCAGAGCAGGCCCACGTCCGGCCCGCCGTACGTGACGAGCGTCAGGTCCTTGACCGGCGAGCGCAGGATCTCGCGCACGATCGACATGGGCTTTCGGCGCGAGCCCCAGCCGCCGATGCCGACCGTCATGCCGTCCTGCAGCTCGGCCACGGCCGCGGCCTCGGTGGTGCGCTTGTCCATCGCTCCAATTCTCCTGCGAAGCCGAGGCCTTGGCATGGGCAGAAAATAATAACGAGACGTATCGTATCGCTTATGCCGAAGATGTCCCACGGGCGGGCAGCGGCCTGGCTGGCCGAGGAGACGCCCGATCGGATCGCCGTGATCCACGAGAACGAACGGATCACCCGCGGCGAGCTGGAGCGGCGCTCGAATCGTCTCGCTCGGGCCTACGCCGAGCGTGGGGTCGGGCCGGGTGCGCTCGTCACGCTCGCCCTTCCGAACGGCATCGAGTTCCTGGTGGCAACGCTCGCAGTCTGGAAGCTCGGCGGCTGCCCGCAGCCGATCTCGGCGCGCCTCCCCGAGAAAGAGCGGCGCGCCATCGTCGAGCTGGCGAAGCCGGCGTTGATCGTGGGCGTCGCGGCGGGCGAGTACGGCAACAGCTTCGCGAGCGTGCCGCCGGGCTTCGCGGCCCCGGGCCTCTCGGATGCGCCGCTGCTCGACGTGGTGCCGCCCAACGTGCGCACCATGACCTCGGGCGGCAGCACCGGGCGGCCCAAGCTGATCGTCGATCTCACGCCCGGCCTCGTCGATCCCAGCGTCGCGGAGAACGGCATGCAGCTGCGCGGCACCACGCTCGTGCCCGGGCCGCTCTATCACGCCGGGCCCTTCATCGTTTCATGGCAGTGCCTGCTCTCGGGCGGGACGCTGATCCTGACGACGCGCTTCGAGTCCGAAGAGTGTCTGCGCCTGATCGAGCAGCACCGCGTAGACTGGGCGCTGTTCGTCCCGACCATGATGCAGCGCATCTGGAAGCTGCCGGCCGAAATTCGTGGGCGGTACGACGTCTCGTCGCTGCGCCGCGTGATGTGCACCGGCGCGCCGAGCCCCGCCTGGCTCAAGCGCGTCTGGATCGAGTGGATCGGCGCCGAAAAAATCTGGGAGGCCTACGGCGGCACCGAACGCATCGCGGGCACCTTGATCTCGGGCACCGAGTGGCTCGCGCACCCCGGCTCCGTCGGAAAGCCACCGCCCGAGCGCAAGATGAAGATCCTCCGCCCCGATGGCTCGCCGTGCGCGCCCTGCGAAGTCGGCGAGATCTTCATGCTGCCGGCCGCGGGCCGTGGCACGACCTACCGCTACATCGGCGCCGAGGCCGAGGCCACGTCCGACGGCTACGAGACCGTCGGCGATATGGGCTGGCTCGACGCCGCCGGCTACCTGTTCCTCTGCGATCGCAAGACCGACATGGTGCTGGTCGGCGGCACGAACGTGTATCCCGCCGAGATCGAGGCCGCACTCGACGCGCATCCGGCAGTGCGATCGTCGGCGCTGATCGGCCTGCCCGACGAGGACCTCGGCAACCACCTGCACGCGATCGTCGACGCGCCGGGCGGCGTCACGGAGGAGGCGCTGCGCGCGCACCTCGCCGAGCTGCTCGTGGCCTACAAGATTCCGAAGAGCTTCGAGTTCGTCCGCGAGCCGCTGCGCGACGACGCCGGCAAGCTGCGGCGCTCGGCGCTGCGCGAGGCGCGGCTGTCATGAGGCGCACTCTCTTCACACTGCTCGTGGCGGCGGCACTGTCGGCCGCGGCAAAGGCGCCCGCGGAGCCGGCCTTCGTGGCACCGCGTGGGCCCGTCGGGAAGCCCGACCTGAACGGCACCTGGCAGGTCATGAATCGCGCCAACGACGATCTCGAGACTCACCCTGCGCGCGCTGCGCGGGCGTTGCGCGACGGGCCGCACGGGCCGGTGCCCGCGAAGGAGGTGCTCGCGCTCGGTGCGGTGGGCGCGGTGCCGGCGGGGCTCGGCGTCGTCGTCGGCGACGAGATCCCCTACCAGGACTGGGCGCGCGCAAAGAAGGCGGAGAACCAGGCCCATTGGCTGACGCAGGATCCGGAGCTGAAGTGCTACCTGCCCGGCATCCCGAGGGCGACGTATCTGCCCTACCCGTTCCAGATCTTCCACAACGAGGGCGCGCTCTTCTTCGCCTACGAGTACGCCGGGGCCGTGCGCAACATCCATCTGACGGATCCGGGCCCTGCTCCGATCGACTCCTGGATGGGACAGTCCGTCGGCAAGTGGGAGGGCGATACGCTCGTGATCGTGACCACCGGCCAGCACGACCAGAGCTGGCTCGACCGCGCGGGCAACTTCCATAGTGAGGCGTTGCGCGTGGTCGAGCGCTTCACGCCGACGAGCCCGCTCACATTGAGCTACGAGGCCACGCTCGAGGACGCGAAGGTCTACACGCGGTCGTGGACGATCCGGATGACGCTCTACCGGCGCGTCGGCGACGATGCGCAGCTCCAGCAGTTCAACTGCGTCGAGTTCGTGGAGGAGCTGATCTACGGCCACTTGCGCAAGCAGCCTCTCCCGCGCATCGAAGGCACCGAATGATGCGCGCTGCCGTCGCGCTGCTGGTGCTCGGGCTCGCGCGAGCGGGCACGGCAGAAGAGTGGTCGCCGCCGCGTCTGGTCTTCGGCGATCCAGACCTCCAGGGAACCTGGAGCAGCGCCACCATCACGCCCCTCGAGCGCCCCGACGAGGCCCCGGCGCTCGTGGTCCCGCCCGAGGAAGGGCGTCGTATCGAGAAGCTGGTCGCCGACCTCTACGCCGCCGTCGACGACGTGCCCGCGGGCGAGCTCGAAGCCGGGGAGGACGTCGGCGGCTACAACACATTCTGGATGGACCCGGGCAAGCGGCTCGCTGTGGTGCGCGGAGAGATCCGCACCTCGATTCTCACCGACCCGCCGGACGGCAAGCTTCCGTACTCCTTGCGGGGCCGCGCCCAGCGCCTCGCGCGCTTCTGGCAGCTGCGCAAGGCAGATGACCCGGAGACGCGGCTGCTGGGCGAGCGCTGCCTGGTCGGCTTCGGCTCGAGCGGCGGGCCGCCCATGCTCCCGGTGCTCTACAACAACAACTACCAGATCGTGCAGTCGCCCGGCTTCGTGATGATCCTCGTCGAGATGAACCACAACGCCCGCATCATCCGGCTCGAGGCAAAGCATCGGGAGGGCCCGATCCGCCCGTGGCTCGGCGACTCGGTGGGGCGCTTCGAGGGCCAAACGCTCGTGGTCGAGACCAGCCACTTCCATCCCGCGCAGAGCTTCCGGGTCTCGCTCACCCACGCCGTCTACATGTCGCAGGACGCGAAGGTGGTCGAGCGCTTCACGCGCGTGGGCGCGAAGGAGATCCTGTACGAGTTCAGCGTGGAAGACCCGGAGAACTATCGGCAGGTCTGGCGGGGTGAGCTGCCGCTGCTCGCCGCGGACGGGCAGATCTACGAGTATGCGTGTCACGAGGGGAACTACTCGCTCACGAACATCCTGGCGGGCGAGCGGGCAAAGGACTGAGAGCATGCGAGCGATGCTTTGCAGCGCGCTACCGATCCTGCTGGGCTTGCTGCTGCCGGCGCGGATGGAGTCCCACCATTCCTTCGCCGCGGAGTTCGACGCCAATGCGCCCGTTCTTTTGACGGGCAAGGTCACGAAGGTGGAGTGGATCAACCCGCACGCCTGGATCCACCTCGACGTCCAAGAGCCGGACGCCAGTCTTGCCCACTGGATGGTCGAGGGTGGCACGCCGAACACCCTGCTGCGCGCGGGCATCGACAAGAACACGCTCGCGATCGGCAGCGAGATCGTGGTGCGCGGTTACCAGGCCAAGGACAAGGCGTGCACGCCGGCCTGCAAGGCGAACGGCCGAGACGTCACCTTCCCCGACGGCCGGAAGATCTTCATGGGCTCCTCGGGCACCGGCGCTCCCCGCGACGGCGCCGACCCGCGCGAGCGGGCCCGCTAGGAGCAGACTCGGGGGACCCACTTCAGCGCAGGCGTAGCTTCTCAGAGACTTCGCGCAGGACGCGACCGATCTTCTCCAGAACCGTGGGCTGCGGGGTTCCGCCTAGCTCGACGCGCAGCTGGAGTCGAAGTTCCAATCCGGCGGCTGCGTGCAGGAGGTCAGGCAGCTTCTCCGCGAGATCCTGGATTTGCTCCGGTTCGAGCTGCGCCTCGGCAACAAGGCCGGTCGGCGGGGGCGGCGGAGTGGGATGCTCCGTCCCTTCGAGCAAGCGGAACCTTGCCGCGCCAGCAGATCCGAAGTCGCTCGGCCAGGCTGCCGAGCCCTCGGCAAGCGCGATGAACCGGCTGCTCAGGGCCCCATCGATCGCGGTACGTGCTCGGCTCCAGGGCACGACGTATCCGCTCCTCTGCGACAATGTCGTGACCAGTGCCAGCGCCGTCGTCTCCCCGCTGCTCCAGGCGCTGGGGAGGTTCTCGGGGAGGACGTCAGCCACCGGGATCGGGGGCGGCGGGCTCGCCAACGTCGCCTCTTCGTTGACGAGCCCGGTGGGCACCGGCTCCCCGAGAAGGCTCGCGGGTCCGTAGGAAAGCCAGAGCACGCCCTTCTCGACCGCCTCTTCGACAGCGGCTTCAACGGTCTTGCGAGCGGCCTTCGGCACGGTCATCGACTCTTCGTATCCCTCGCGAGTCACCCGAACAGCACGACCCCCGGAGAAGTAGTCGAGGACATCACGGACCCGGATGCGTTCGGTCTTCCAGAGATCGGGGAGCCGCCCCGGCTCGAGGAGCGCCGGAGCGATCGACAGAAGCTCCGCATGCTCCGGAAGGATGGCCTCGAGTGCCTGATCTTGGAGGGCCCCTTCGTCAGGCTCCTCTCGCCACCAAGTGCAAGCAGAGCGGTCGGGCCGGGTCAGCTTGAGCGCGAAACGACCTTCGCGGCAGCCAGCGACCAACGTGCTCACGATTGCTTGGCGGTTCAGCATCTTGGGCAGCCTCGGCTGCTGCGCGAAGGCGCCCACCAGATCTTTCACCCAGCGGGAGGGCTCCGCCTCCCGCCAAAGCTCGTAAGGCCCTCCCGGCAGGATCGTCTCCGCCGTGATCGCGGTCTCCTGGATGCGAGAGCGCGGATCGTTCTTGATCTGCTGGAAGAGCGGCGCGTCTTCCACCGCGAGCTTGAAGCCGTGAGGCTCGCCCTTCTCCGAGACCGTGATGACGATGCAGTACGTCTGTTGAATCGCCTCTCCGATCTTCTGCTGGGCCTCGCGCAGGTGTGCCGACAGTGCTGCGCTCCGCACGGGATCGATCTCTTGGCCCGACAGCTGGCTCTGCACCTCCTGCCAGCCTCGCCACTCACGAATGCGCCCGCGAACGATCTCGAGCCCTTCGCGCGCGGGGCACGCGAGCACGATCGCGTTGCGATGCACGCGAGGGCGATCGGGGCCCGTGGTCTCCTGGAGGAAGCGCACCGCCTCCGGGCTGGGCTTGCCGGACTCTGAAGCGGCCCTCGGACCGAGGACGGCGTAACGAAATTCTCCATCGTCTGGCACGTCACGCGGCTGCACAGGCAGACTATGAACCTTGGCTCCCGCCGCTCCCGCGCCCGCCGAGAGGCTCTTGTGCTTCGACACGAGGTCGAGAACGTCGGTCTCGACAACGTCGGCGGAGATCCGCTCGCACGCATCGTGGTGCATCTGCCGGAGGTTCGGCTTGGATCCAAGCCGCCACGCCTTGGGAAGGATGTGTGCCGGGCCTCCACTGAGGAACGCCTCATCCAGGAACCACGACACCTCGGCCCATCGCACGAGCGCCTTCTCCAGATCGATTCGATCGGGGCGAGTTGCTCCGACCAAGACCAAGAGCTCCCGCGTCTTCGCATCCCTCCCGATGGGCTGAGAGTGCAGGAAGGTCCCGATCACCGCCTGCTCGAGCTCCCGGTGTTGGAGGGACGGCATCTCCTGCACCTGAATTCCACGGGCCTTCTCGAGCTCGCCTGACAGGATTGCCGACCACTCCTGGCGCTTACCCTCGTTGGTCTCCGAAGCCGCCACCGACGTCAGCTCCCGCGCAGCTTCCGAGATTCCGGGTTCATTCGGTGGCGCGAGGAAGACGTTGGTACTCACCAAGGGGGCTTGATCCCAGGCCTCCGCGTCTCGGAGCGCGAGAGCGAAGGTCCGCAGGATTCCGCGCGTCCGCTGAAATCCCTCGAGCTGCGTCCACTTCGTATAGAAGACGTCCGTGAGATCCGGGTGGAACGGATAGCTTGCGAGGAAACGCTCCTCGCTGCGCTTCCCGTCCTTCTGCGTCGTCTCGTCTAGCTCCGCGATGCCCTTCAACGCCGCCACCACGTGTGCCTTGAATTTGCCGCGATCGCGGATCGAATCGGGTGTGAAGAAGCGCCGCCGCAAGACCTCGGCGACATCTTCCTTCAGCACGGGTTGTACACCTTCCTCCCGCTCGCGCCGGAAGATGTCGTACAGGTCGCTCGTGATCGCTTTGCCCAGTCGGTCGGCCTTGGCCGGGTCAGTAGCCAGGAGGGACGCCACCACGGCGCAGCCCTCCACCTTCACGGCGGCCTGAGTCAGGTACTGGAAGAAGTTCGCGAGCCGCGAGCGCCAAGTCTCGTCGAGCCCGACCTTCTCGCGCGCGTACATCAGCACCTCGTCGATCAGAACGAGGGTCGCTAGCCCGGTCTCGCGCGGCCGTCGCAGAAGCGCCTCCACGAGATTCTCAGCCGGTGCGCTCTCGCGCTCCTCGGCCTTGCCGTCCGGGTGAAGGAGGGAGAGCCCGTCGGCGCCGGCGATCTGGAAGGCGAGCACGCTCCATGGATTCCTCAGCCAACGCTTCTCGCCGGTCGGTGAGAGGACTTCCATGCCCTTCTCGACGTCGAGCTTGTCGAAGGGGAGTACGGCGATGCGGGCCCGGGGAGGGGTCAGCCCGCAGTGCTTCACGAACTCGTCCACGCTCGGGAGCTTGGGAAGATTGGCCGGGTCGCGGACGAGATGGAGCAAAGTGATGAGCGTGTGCGTCTTACCGCCGCCGTAGGTCAGCTCGAGCTGCCGCACGGCCTTCTCGTTGCGGCCGGCCAGGCGCTGGACGATGTCCTTCGCAAGCTCTCGCAGATTGAAGGTGGGGTAGGTGAGCGAGAAGAACTGCTTGGGGTCCTGGTAGAGCTCTCGTGCGCGGCCCATCGCGACGTCGTAGAGATCCGCTGCGAAGGAAGCGAGCGGAAGTGCGCCGGAGCGCAGCTCCTCACGGAGCTGCACTCCCTCGTGCCACGGCGTCCACGGAAGCGCCTTTGTCATCGGTCGATCCTCCTCGGCCTGGGATCCAGCACTCGCCTCATTACCACCATCATTCCTACGATTCCCAGGTTGTTCCCATCTTTCGCCAGATGGCTCCTCGCCCCCGCCCCTCGCACTCGATCCGCCCATCCTGCTTCAGGCGGTTCAGAACTACACGCACCATGTCTCGGGTCACCCCCGGGGAGTGGTCCTCCAGCTCCCGCAGGCGAAACTCCCGGGGAAGCCGCCGCACGGCCTCCAATACCAGCTGCGTCTTGGCACCGCGCGGCGCAGACACCTCGCCGGCGCGCCGCTCGAACTCCCGGTAGGCCGCGAGTACCACACCCAGGAGGTACTCGAGCCAAGGCCGGAGATCGTGAGATCCCTCGTGCCAGCCCTGCGAGGAGCGGAACAGGCTGTCGTAGTACGTCTCCCGGCTCTCCTCGATCACGCGTTCCAGGCTCACGTAGCGGCCGACCTCGTAGCCAGCTCGGTAGAGAAGCAGGAGCGAGAGGAGCCGCGCCATCCGTCCGTTGCCATCGAGGAACGGATGGATGCAGAGGAAGTCGAGCACATAGGCGGCGATCACGATGAGCCGGTCGATCTCCTCCGCGGCCCAAGCGTCTCGGAGGCCTGCATGCAGCTCGTCTATAGCGCTCGGCGTCGCCCACGCAGGCACGGGCTCGAAGCGAACGACGCGAGTGCCGTCGGGCCGAGTCTCCGTGATCTGATTGTCAGTGATCTTCCAACGACCGCCCTCAGCCGGGAGGAAGCGATACAGGTCACGATGGAGCTGGAGAACCAGGTTCGGTCTCGGCTCCATGTGAGTGAAGCTGGCATGGATCGTGTTCAGAACGTCCCGGTAGCCCGCGATCTCCTGTTCGGACCGGTTGCGCGGCGTGGTTTTCTCGGCGACCAGCGCCGCGATGCGTTCCCGCGGCGCAATGATCCCCTCGATTCGGTTCGAAGACTCGGTGCTCTGGATCATCGCCGCCTGCCGCAGGGTCTCGAGCGCTTGCGGCGTCTGCTTCTTGAAGAGGTCCTCCTTGCCCCGGTACTCCCCGATCGTGCGCACCGTGGAGAGCACGCGGTGCGGGATCACGAGACCCTCCAGGAAGCCGGGAGCGAAGGACCTCACGAGAGCGTCCAGTCCCGCGTGCGATCGGCCTTCGCGCCGAGCTTGCCGAGGTGGTTCATCAGACTCTCCAGGATCGTGCGCTCCTCCTTCTCCCCGAGCTCGACCAGCGCCTGCAGCACGTGGGCAAACAGAGCGTTGTGGCGCAGCTCGCGCGCGTCCAGGTAGCGGTTGACCTGGATCACGTCGCCCGCCTTCCAGAGGTGCATGAGCCGATGCGCCTGATCGATCAGTGGCACCGGGCGTCCGCGAAATCCTTCGTAGCCGAGCTTCTCCCGCTTGCGTTGAGACCAGGGGCGCAGCCGAACCGCGCTGCCGCGACTCGTTTCGGGAGCGTCTCCGTCCTCTGCTTCGTCATCGTCCTCGTCGTCTGGGCTCCCCTTTCGCACCAGGACCTCGAGCGGGCCCGCTAGCTCAGCGTCCCGGAGTCCGCACGAGACCGCGTAGAGGATGCACGGACCCACCGGCGCATCGCGGAGCCCGAAGTCGTGACGATGCAGCAGGTAGTACGTGGTGACGTCGTCCAGTCCACCGATGCCCTCGTCCGCGGCTCCGGCCTCCTCGAATACGCGAAGCACGACGAAGTCCACGACCATGCGCCGCACGTGCTGGAGAAACTCGCCGACACCCATCACCTGACCCGGCTCGTTCGCCTTCTTCACCACCGGATGGTTGCTGTAGGCCTCGAGCGCCGGCCCTGTCGCGGCCCAGACGAAATCCGGCCCGCGGATCCCCGCATCCCAGAACTCGCGCAGGCGCGTTCGAATGCGCTCGCGCATCTCATCGAGCACCTGGTTGTCCCAGCCCGGGCGCGCGGTGGCTGGGCGCTTGCGGCAGACGAGCCACACGGAAGAGGAGAGCGCAGCCGAAGAGAGCGAGCGCGTGCGCGCCGTGCGCTCGGTCTGGATCGGCCAACTTCCGTCGACGACGAAGCCGGCGCGGATGATCCCGGCCACGAGCGCTTCCCAAGCATCGGGCTGCTTATGGGCGAAGACGACGACCATCCGACCATCGGGGACCAGCGATTCCGAGCAGGCGCTGAAGGCTCGGAACATGCCGTTCTCGTAGGTCAGCTTCGACTTCGCGCGATCGCCCCCGAAGCGTGACGAGTCGTCGATCAGCTCGCCATCCTCCCGCTCGGCGTCCCACTTCGGGCCCAGCGGCTCCCGGAATGCCTCGTCGAGTTCTGGCGAGACCCCGTGGAGCGTACGCCGTAGCCAGACGTAGAAGAAGTCCATCAGATCCGAGTAGGGAATCGCGTCGTAGTAGGGAGGGTCGGTGACGATGACGTCTGCCAGCTCGGTGGACTTCATCGTCGCGCTGCTGTGCACCACGTGTGGAGCCGCTGCAGACTCAGTCGCGCCGAGCGTGTGCGAGACCACCTGACTGACCCATTCCAACGCGCTGGGGAAGCCTCCGCTGGTCTCTGCCAGCGGGTTGACCTCCGCGAAGTCCCAGAGGATCGGGAGGGCGAAGCGCGCGAAGGTCCCCTCTATTTTCTCGCCTCCTTGATTCCAGCGGGCAAGCGTGCTGGATTGGTTCGCAAGGCGATCGAGCATCAGGGCGAGCAAGGGAACGATGGCCTCTCGCCAGGCCGGGTCATAGCCCTGCTCGTGGAGTTCGGCCTGGCTCTCGCGAATCGCTCGCACGAACGTCCCGAGTGCCACGAGCTGCCGCGGCGTGAAGAGCTTCGACCAGCGGTCGAGCCCGTACCCGTCGACCGAGAACGCTCGGCTGGCACCGCTTCCGCCTCTAGGCGTCGGCTCGTCGGGGACTCCGAACGGAACGTCGGCGAAGGCCTTCTGGATCCCGTCGCCGGCGCTGTCCGCTGCCCGAACCTCCTCTTCCTCCGGCAGGCGGTACTCTTTGCCGCTGTCGCCGTCCACGACAACGGCGGTCATCATGGTGCCGAGTCGACCTGCCTGTCCCTCGAGCGCGATGTCTGCCATTGTCATCACGGTCGGGCAAAGGGGGCACGTGGCGCCCGAACGGCTCATCGTGCCCGCGCCGATTCGGCGGTCGTGCTCGCGGCGCTGTGCAGCATTACCGCCTTGCGAGGCGACGTTCCTCTGCACGCCGAAGACCACTCCCGTCTTCGCGGAGCTGGACTCCATGGTGAGTAGCACCCGCTTGTCAGCTTTCTTGCAGAGCCAACGCGTCTTCAGAAGCGGAATCGTGGCGCGGCACCCCTTGCAGCTGACGGTGCGGGCCCAGAGGTACGCGACTGTCGGCTTTCCGTCGACAAGCAGGTAGAGACCTTCGAGCTCCTCGCGAGCGCGTGCGAGAACCCAGAGGCCCCACGCTCGCACGTGCCAGGCGAGGTCAGCTTCGTGGAACTCCTCGTCCGGGAATATTCCCTGAAGCGCCGGCTCCCGTTGCTCACCGAGGCCCAGCTTCTCCAAGCGAGTCCTCAACGCCGCTCCCTTGAGCCCTTGAGCGACGAGGAACGCCTCCATGAAGGTGGCGTCCTTGCGAATGAAATCCGGCAGGGGTCGCTTCTCGCCGGCCAGGCGCCGCGGGTATTCGAGCGTGCACTTCAGGAGCAACCACGCGACGGGGTTGATGTCGACCGCGGTCACCTCGCACCCGAGCCGCATTGCCTCGAGAGGGATCGCGCCCCCTCCCGCAAACGGGTCGAGCACACGTGGCGCGCGGCCTCCGTAGGCCTTGCGGATCTCGTGGCGGAACCAAGCAACGTCCGGCTTCGACTCGTGGCCCCAGTGGAGGATCCCGCCCTGGGTCTGGAAGTCCTGCACCTGCTCCACCTGCCCGCTGGGAAGGTGCTTCCGCTTCACCGATTCGATCACCTTCCCGCCGAGGCGCTCTAGCAGGCGCTTGCGTGCCGCATCGTCGCCCGGATCAGGAAGGAGCGTCGCCACGAGCGCCGCCCGACTCGCTGCAAGGGGCCTTCGCGCGGGCCAAATGTGCAGCGTCGAGATGTGCCCGTGGCGTACGTTTTTCTCGTGCACCGAGTCGATGGACGCCTGCTTCAGCGGGAAGGCGACTTCGATCAGGCGGCGGTCGGTGGGCGTGCTCATGTTGACTGCTTCGCATAGGGCAGATGGACCCCGCAGTACCCGATATCGATACAACTGCCCTCGTCCTGGGGTTCGAAGTAGATCTGCAGGCAGTTGACGCGGTCCCCACCCCCTAGAGTGAGATGGCGGTAAATCGTGCGGCGGCTCCCGTCACCTGTTCTGAACTTCCGGCTGGCGCCGAAGCGATTGCGCGTCTGCTCGCTTTCCGTGGGTGAGTACTTGAAGCCGCGCTGCTCGAACCAGGCCTCCCAGGGCCCCGTGTTCCCTTGACCCCGAGCTCGGGCAAGATCGGCGATGGCCTCGAGCGCCTCGAATACCTCCGCGGGCCTCGCGAACCCCGATTTCGATGCCGAGTCACATGCGTCGGGATAGACGCAGATGAAGTCCCCGAAGCGCCGGCCACCCTCGTCTAGCGCTTCGCGAACCGAGGAGAAGGCCTCGCTCGTAGGGCCCTCGTCTTCGAGTTCCGCGCCGACGTGCTCGCTGCCACCCTGGTCGCGCCAGACGGCTTCGAGATTGGCTTGTGCGGTGTCGAGGCGAGCACGGAGATCGGCGTTCTGCACTTCGAGCCTCTCGTTGGACTCGCGCAGCTCTCTTATCTCCTGATCCGCGAGCGCGAGGAACTCCTCATAATCTCTGCTCGACTCGCGGTCACGACGCATGGCCTCGATGTGGCTCAGTCGTTCGTGCTCGGCTGCCTTGCGAACCGCCCGAATAGTGTCGCCTTCGACAAGGCGGACGGATGCGACCGCCGCCAGCTGTTCGAAGAGCTGCCTTGGGAAGTCACGACCGATCCGATCTACTCCTTGGAGTGTTCCAGGAGTGAATCGGGGCGACCGCCGCGGGTCGGATCCGACTTCGGTACCAGGCCAGTAGAGGCGGCCGTAGCCATCGAAGCACGAGAGGCCCTTCCCGACGGCATGCGTGAGCCGATAGGCCGCCCATCTGTCCTCGAGTACGACGACCGCTGCGTGACCCATGATCCAGTCGTTGAGCCTCACTGGATCGATTGCAAGATCTCCGTGGAGAGATCTGGACAATACGAAGACCGGGAGGGAGCGGCCCTTCTCGAGTAGCTCACGCTGGACGAAGTCATCGACGAACGGAGCAGCGAGCGTGCGAGGTGCGATGCGAACCGGCGTCCCGTTCACTGAGCAAGAGAAGTCGCGTAGGAGCAACGACACGATGCGCGGCCGACCGAACTCGTAGCGGACGGGCACCACTTCGAATCTCGCCGATCCCACGCGCACGGTGACGACGATCTGGATGACGTCGGTTTGGGCGATTTGACAGGTCGTTCCCCATCTCAGCGAGCTGTCTCGGTCGTCGGGATGCTCCAGATCGACGCTCATGAGCGTGCCGATCTGAGCGGAGAGTCGCTCGACCGCGAGTCGGTGACCCTCGACGGGTGCCAGTTCTCCTCCAGTCCGGGGAAACTCGAAGCTTGATCGATACTTCCCCGTCACCCAACGGGCCACATGATCGAGCACCGCTTCCCGAGTTGTCTCGGAATTGTCGGTCCGCACCTCGAGCTGGATTGCGTAGACCGTCCTCATGGCTCCTCCCTACTTCCTGGGCTCTGCGTTCTGGCGGATTTGGCTGGCATCGACCAGTACCGCTCCCTTTTGCTTTGCGAGCAGGCTCCCGAAGGGGTCCGCAACTCGAAGTAGCTCGGGTGAACCTGTTGCACAGCCAAACGCGGCATAGATCCAGTAGTCGCGGCGGAGGTTGCACGCCGCGGCCCACTCGTTCTCCTTGACTTCAACGGCGCCCGTGCGTGCACGGCCCTTCACCTCGATGCAGCGGCGAGAGCCGTCCGGGCGGATCGAGAGGAGGTCGAAGCCCGGCCAGTCCGTGAGCCCCGCTGCCCGCGCCAGATCGGGGCGCGAGACGTCCCGGACCCGGGCGCCCTCGCCTCGTTCGTGCTCGGCGGCGAGCTGCATCGCGATGAGTTCGACCTCGGCGTCGTGAGCCTCGCGGTCTTCGGCTGAAGTCGCGGGCAGCACCAACGCGTGAACCAGTGGGGTCAGGGAGCCGACCGAGATCAGATCGGGCTCCCGGCGGAGCGCGCCGAGCGCATGCGCCCGATCAGCGGCTACCTGTGTCTGCCGATCTCGCACGCGCTCCAGCTCCTGCTTAGCCTGGGCGTCCCCCTCTTTCGCCCGCTGCGCCAGCTCGATGCGACGTGCGGCGAGCTGCGCGGTCTCGTGGTCGAATCCGCGCCGCAGGAAGGACTCACGCTCCGCGAGTTCCTGGAGAAGGTCCGCTCGAAGCTCGTTGGCGCGAACGCGCGCAACCGATTCGCTCACGTGACGGAGTGCACTCTCGGTCCGGCTGCGAGCGGTGGCTACGAACGGACGAGCGAGTGCCGGCTGCGACAGCCCGCTCTTCAGCAGGAGCAGGTGCTCGACGGGACATTCCTCGAGAACGCCCGCGACGCTCTCTCGCAGTCCCACGAGCCGCGATTCGAGCACCTCGGCCCTGGAAAAATCTGGTTCGCCGGGGTCAGCCGCTCGCACGATCTCGAAGCGGTAGAGGTGGAAGAGGTAGGGATCAGTCATGGTCGGATCGAGGAACACACCTCCGCGTGCGGCCTCTGCCGAGAATTCGTCGCTTACCCAGGTGCGGAGCCGCTCGAAGTAGGGTTCGCCTGGATGAAGAAAGACAGCGCGGCTCCCCTTCGCGGGCCGGGAGATGCTGAGCGTGACTTCGCCGCCTACGTCATCGACCGCGGCCAGCAGCGGATCCATCGCGCCTTCGCGCGCGGCCCGGAGCCGGAACTCGCCTTCCAAAGTCCCGTCGATCACGAGGCCGAGGCGCGGCGCCGCCTTCTCCACGAAGCGCCGTACGTAGCCGGGGAGAAGGCGTCGGAGCGCATCCTGCTCTAGCGCTGCCTGCAGACGCGGCAATGCTGCGGCGACCTCGCCCACCCTGCCGTAGAGGGATTGCTCTCTCTCCGCCACGGCACGCACCTGAGACGGGGTGAGCCTGCCATCCAGCTCCTTCGCTACCTCGCACGCGCCTTCTTCCGTGAGGGCTCGCTCCATGTACTGCTTCAGCGAGACGCCCTCGAAGATGCGGCCGATCACGTCGAAGACCTTGTCCGATCGGAGCTCCGCCCGGATCCGCTCGAGCTTCTCCAGGAGCGTCTGGAGTACGCGGCCCTCCCGTGTCTTCGCCGCGACTAGGTTGAGAATCACGACCGGGTCGTGGGCCTGGCCGTAACGGTGGATCCGGCCCATCCGCTGCTCGAGCCGCGCGGGATTCCAGGGGACGTCGTAGTTCACCATGCGCCAGCAGAACTGGAGGTTGATGCCTTCGCCGGCGGCATCGGTGCCGATGAGCAAATCAGCCCCGCCCTGAGCAGCGGGTTTCCGAAATAGCTCGACCTGCTCCTCCCGCTCTCGGAAGTCCATGCTGCCATGAATGCACGCAATCCGTCCCGCAAAACCAAGGCCACCGAGGCGTCGCACGAGGAAGTCGAGGGTGTCACGGTGCTCGGTGAAGACGAGCGTCTTGTCCTTCGCGTGATCGGGGTCTAGCAGGACCTCGGCAAGCCGCACGAACTTCGAGTCCTGGCCCCTCTCGGTGATACGCCGTGCGAGATCGATCAGCTCCTCGACCTTCTCTCGCTCGGCTTCGAGCTCCGCGACGGAGTCGGCCACGACGGCCGCAAGTAGCTCGTCCTCCGAGCGCTCGTGCGCCTCCTCCTCGACCTCGTCCGCCGTGCTCTCGTCGAGCTGGTCGATCCCGGTTTCATCGAGCTTGCGTTGGCGGGCGAGAAAGTCGCGAAGGTCGAGCTTCCCGGACTCGAGATCTGCGATGACCTTGCCGATCCGTGCCGTGCGGCGCTCGAGCGAGCGCAGCAACGCATATGTCGAGCTTGTCAGCCTGCGCTGGAACACTCCCATCGCGAGCCGCGCGGCCGACCGGTTCAGCACGCGAGCCTGGTTGTAGTAGCTGCGGAGATAGGCTGTGGTCTCGTCGTAAAGACGCTGCTCGCTCTCGTCGCCCTGCGTGAGATCGAAGGTGAGCGTGTCGGAGATGCGCATCGGGTAGATCCTGCCGCCGTCGAAGGAGACCATCTCCTCCTTGGTGCGGCGCAGGAAATGGCGGCTTCTCTGCTGGGGTGACAGCGATCGGAAGGCCTCCGGCGTGGGCAGTCCCTCCGGCTCGAGCAGGCGCCAGAGACAGAAGTACGGGTAGTCCTTCCCCATGTGGGGCGTCGCGGTCAGAAGGAGCAGGTGGCGCGGATGCCAGTCGAGACGCCAGCGTGCGTCGTGAGCGCGAACGCCGGCGAGCGCTTCCGCGAGGCGGTAGCGGTCGGTTCGCCGCAGTGCGCCCGTACGGCTGTCGCGATCGGCCGAGAGCTTGTGCGCCTCGTCGAAGACGACGAGGTCGTACGGCGCCGCGCCGACCTGCCCTAGCTCTTGGAGGCGTGCGAATCCTCGCTCGCCGGCAAGCGTGTCGACGCTCACGATCACGAGGTCGCCCTCGTGCCCGATGAACGGGTTCTCTTCCTTGAGGTCGGGCCCGAGCAGGATGCGGAAGGGGAGCCGGAAGAGCGTCCGCATCTCGCGCTCCCAGTTCCCGATCAGCCCTGCCGGCGGAACGACGAGAACGCGTCGGATCAGTCGCCGGGCCAACATCTCGCGGACGTAGAGGCCCGTCATGATCGTCTTGCCTGCACCTGCGTCGTCGCCCAAGAGGAATCGGAGCCGCGGCTCCCCGAGCATGTGCTCGTAGACCGCGATCCGCTGATGCGGCAGCGGATCCACCAGCGAGATCTCGGTGGCGAAGGACGGGTTGAAGAGGTGCCCGTAGGAGAGGCGCTCCGCTTCGGCGACCAGTCGCACCAGCTCTGCATCCGCAGCGAAGTCCAGGTCCGGGGCCGACTTAGGCCGTCGCGCGACCTCCTGCTCGGGGCGCTCGACCCCTTCGAGCTCTGCGAGCCGCTCCAGCGCCAGGCGGCGGGGCGCGGCCCGGCCACGCTCCCACCGATTTAGCGTGATCGGCGAAACCCCGAGGCGCTCGGCGAGGGCTCTCTGGGTTAGACCAAGGCGAGCGCGTAGATCCCTGATCCTGCTGGAGAAATCAGTATCTCCGCCTGATCGATATGAGGGACGAATGATCTCCACGCGGAATAATATACGACACGCGTGGATGATTCGCAATTAGATATCGTTCGACTACTCCGTGCCATGTCTTCGGCTCAGGAGAAGCCGATCCAACGGCCCGCGACGGCGACCGTCAGCCAGAGCGCCAGCGAGCAGGCTGCGACGGCGCGGTTCCAGCGCGCCGGGAGCGGCTGCCCCTTTGCCAGCGGGTTTCGCACGCCGAAGGTGAAGGTGAGGGCCAGCGCGAGCGCGACCATCTTCAGTCGGAACGCCTCGCTGTGGAAGCACTTCACCGCCTCGGACAGGAAGAGCGGAACGCCCGTCGCGACCATGACAGCGATCGCGCCGACGAGCCAGGGCTCTAGCTGCCGTGCGACGTAGCTCACGGGCTTCTGCTGGAACCCAAAGCCGAGCAGCCGTAGATCGAGCACGAGCACGGCGCCGCCGAGCAGCGCGAGCCCGAGCAGATGCGCGGCCTCGATCACCGGGAACAGCCACGCCGAGTCGCGGATGGCCGTGCCGAGCCCGGAGGCTTCGAGGCGCTCGAACAACCCGAGCAGCGTCACGGCAGGATGCAGCCCGCCGCCCAGTTCACGAAGGCCGGCTGCGGCTGGCGATCACAGTCGAACCAGTTGTACGCGATCATCCGGCCCATCACGATCACCGTCGCCCACGAGACGAGGGAGACGGCACCGGCGACGCGCGCACGCAGTGGCGGCGTCGGGTCCCCGTCCCAGGCGAGCGCACTCCTTCGGCTGGCGCGCTGGAACAGCGCCGAGTTCACGCCGGCTACGAGCAGCATCACGACCTTGATGCGGAAGAAGAGGCTCTGAAAGGTCCGCACCGGAATCGCGTAGAAGAGGAGCGAGCCGGTGACCACCGAGATCGCGAAGCCGGCGACGGTCCAGGGCAGCAAGCGTGCCGTCACCTCGGACACGTTTACATCGCGAAACACCCAGCCGAGCAGGCGCAGGTCCACGAACGAGACCGTGCCGACGAAGAGCAGGAGCGACAGCACGTGCGTCGTCTCCACTAGCGGATACGCGTAGAGCGATTCGTGGAGGGCGATGCTCCACTCGCTGCGCGCGAGCCACTCGCAGAAGCTCAGCAGCGACACGCCTCAGTCTCCGGAAGCCGCGTCGCCAGCGGGCAGCCAGTACTGCGCGTGGCACGCCACGCAGGCCTGGTAGAGCTGGCCCCCCGCCTCGAACAGCGCGTCTGCGTCGCGGGCCTCGGCGGCTGCCATTGCCAGTCTTCCCGTCCTCTGGAGATCTCGTGCGTACGCGATCCAGTCGGGGCCGGCAGCGCGCCCGGGCAGCATCAGCAGGTTGCCGGTTTCGGCAACGATCACGGCGTGCCTGCGCACGTTCTCCCAGCCCGCGTCCGTCGTCGGCGCGAGCTCGGTGCGTCCCTCGGCCGTGATGATCGTGCCTGCGGAATCCCAGATCACGTCGGCTGCCGGCTCGAGAAGCCACAGCATGGTCTGCCGAACGTCGGCGACGGGTTCGTAGGGGGGCGCCGCGTCCGGCGTCCCGGGCGTGCTGCAACCCAACGGCAGCACCGCCAGGCATAGAGCGGCCAGCGAACGAGCGGGGTGCGAGCGGAGCACGGGTGAACCCTAGCGCCGTGCGACGGTCACTCCGTCTTCAGGAGGCGCCGCGAACACCGGCTCGAGCACCGGCGCGAGATCCTTGAGCACCTGCACCGGCAGCGAGCTCGTGAAGTGATAGTCGGCCGACTCCGGGCCCTGGACGTGTGCCGTGATCACGCCGTGGAAGCGGTCGCCGGCGAAGAACACGAAGGTGGCGCTGCGGCTCACGTACTCGGACTCGATCACATTCGCCCAGCGATCGACGCGCTTCTTCTGGTGGTCGCCGGTGCCGGTCTTGCCTCCGAGTGGGGCTGCGAAGGCGCCGTTCACGCGGCGGGCGGTGCCGTTCGCGACCACGTCGAGCAGGGCGCTGCGCAGCACGCGCGCCACCTCGGGGCGCAGCACCTGCTGGGCGGCCTCGGTCGCGGGCGTGAGCACCGTCTCGTAGGGCGTGTCCGCGCCGAAGCGCAGCTCCGTGACGCGCACGGTCGGCAGCCGCATACCGTCGGCCGCAATGATCCCCATCAGCTCGGCGAGTGCCGAAGGTCGATCCCCCGAGCTGCCGATCGCCGTCGCGTAGGAGGGCGCGAGCGTCTCGAACGGGTAGCCGAGCGTCCTCCACTCGCGGTGGATGCGCACGAAGGCGTCGCGCTCGAGCAGCGTGCGCAGGCGCCGCTCCTGGACGCGGCGGTTGCGGGTCTGGAACAGCCAGGTGTAGGCGACATCTCGCGCATCGCCGCTCGCGGCCCACGCCTGGTCGAGCGAGCCCTCCGGATGGTCCCGCCGCCACTCCAGCAGCCACAGCTCGAGCGGATGCAGGCGCGCGAGGAAGGCGCGATCCGCCAGCGAGAAGCGCTCGCGGCCGAACCTGTGGTAGAGCGCACGCAGGTCCGGCTCGCCGAGTGCCGCCGCCATCGGGAGCACGCGCAGCGCCTCGCTGAAGTCCTCGAAGGAGCGCTCGGGGAACACGGAGCGCCATGCCACCGCCAGCCGCTTCGGCGTGGGATGTGTGCGCGCCACCCAGCCCTCGAGCGAGGCTTCGGGGCTCTTGCCGGCGTGCGTCCTGAAGAACCGCGCGAGGAAGGTGCGTGCTTCCTCCTCCTGGGCGCGGCGCAGCCAGACGGCGCGGCGCGCGTCGTCCGGGTTGCTCAGCATCGCCGCCGGGTTGCCCGGCAGCCGCGCCACCTGATAGGCGACGAGGTCGCGCATCAGCCGCACGAAGGGCAGGTTCACCGAATTGCGGAAGGCAGAGCGCACGGAGAGGATCTTGCTCGCGTCCTCCTTGTCGAAGTTGTGGAAGTAGTGGAGGCCGCCGCCCGTGAAGAAGCCCGACCAGGGGCTGGCCGAGTAGCGGCGCTCGAGCGCGGCATCGAGCAGCGCCGCGAGATCGGTGGCGGGGGCCGCAGCCAGCGTCTCCGCCACGAAGCGCGTGAGAGGATCGGGACCCTGCGTGGCGCTGGCCGCGAGCTTCTCCGGATTTGCGCCCGCGAGCCGCGTGTGGATCTCCGCGATCGCCTCGAGATAGCTCGCGAGCGCACGCAGCTTGGCGGTCGAGCCGAGGTCGAGCTTCACGCCCTCGTTCACGTCGAGCGCTCCGCCCCAGTTGTCGGCCAGCACGCGCAGGCGGTTCGTGCCGGCGACGCGCTCGTAGAGCGCGAAGCTGTAGATCACACGCGCCGGGTCGGCGTTCTCGAGCAGGCTCTTGGCACGCAGCCCCGCTGCGGCCACCACGGCCGGCTCCCGGAGCGCCTCGAGTCGTCTCTCGACCTGCTGCTGGAGGTCGCCGTCGAGCGTGCTCGTCGCGCGGAGATCGAGACGGTCGAGCGCATAGTAGTCGGGCAGTCCGAGCGCACCGACCAGCCAGCGCCGCACCGGCGCGGCGGGCCCCGCCGGCGGAGCCACGATCGCAGGCGTTCGCGCGCGGCGCGGGCGAGCGACCAGCGCCGCGTCGCGCAGCGCGACCGGGATCACGCCCTCCTGCTCGAGCAGGCGGAGGTGGCGGTCGGCCAGCTCGTCGAGCGCTCCCGGCCGCGCACGCAGGTAGTCGCTCGGGCGCCGGGTCGCGAGCAGCAGCGAGAGCACCTCGCGATAGGCGTCCGCCTGCTCCGCGAGGCCTGCGCGGTCGCGCGGGTCGACCCGTGCGCCGAGCAGCTCGTTGGTGCGGGCGAAGCGCGCTCCGTACCAGGCGTCGAGGCCGGCCGCGAGGCCGAGCACCTCGCCGCGGCCGGCCCGCGCGGCCAGCGGCAGCGAGTTCAGGTAGTCGAGCAGGATCGCGCGGCGAGCGGCCCGCGTGTCTTCGCCGTCGCGATACGCGCGCAGGCTGGCCGAGCCGATCTGGCGCAGCTTTTCGAGCGGCCCCGTCGTACGCCCGCCCGGCGAGTGGCGGTATTTCTCGATCTGGGTCGCGAGCGTGCTGCCGCCCGGCCCGCGGCCGTCGGCGTCGCTGCCTCCGAGCTGGGACAGCACCGCGCGCAGCAGGCGGTCCCACTCGACGGCAGGATTGCGACGCGGCTCGGGGTGCAGCAGCTCCCGGTTCTCGACGAACAGCAGCGTCTCGCGCACGAGCGCCGGGATGGCGTCGAAGTGGGCGTAGCCCTCGGCGGGCTCCACCACCTGGAACACCGGGGAGCCGCTGCGATCGAGCACGGAGAGGCCGGTGCGCGTCTTCTCGTCGTACGGAGGCGTGAGGCCCAGGGCGGCCAGCCGGGCCAGCGTGGGCGAGAGCTGCGCCTGCTCCCGCAGCGCGAGACCCTCGCGCCGGAGGCGCGCCGTCCACTGCGGCACCCGCCCGTAGCCGAGCCGCTCGTCGTAGGGGCCGTGTCGAGGAATCGCGAAGTGCTCGTTCGGGCCCGGCGCGAGCGAGAAGCTGAGGCGCTCGTCGAGCCTCGCCAGGAGTCGCGCTTGCAGCGCCGAGGTGCGTGCCTCGCGCACGGCCAGCAAGCCGAGCAGCAGCCCGAGCACCAGGTAGCCCGCCCAGACCGGAGTACGCAGGCGCCGGACCAGGGCAAGGCTCTGCGCCAGCCGCAGCCGCGGGGGCTGGGCCGGAAGCACCGCCGTGGGAGGCAGGTTCTCGGGTCGCGGGCTCATGGCGCTCATCGGGGGGACACAACATACGTGGCCCGGGCGGGGCCCCGGGAGACGTGCTTCGCGAAGCGAGCGCTGGAATTCGTAATGTCCCGGATTTGCATCAGTTTTCCGGCCACGACGCAGCTGCGACCCAGCCGCTGC
>Ga0247727_10006751_pt1 | contig 22344 bp, 23 predicted proteins | sample WisWelCaveWW1625_FD_202498 | JGI IMG/M metagenome (GOLD analysis project Ga0247727, IMG submission 202498) | Biofilm microbial communities from Wishing Well Cave, Virginia, United States - WW16-25 | ecosystem: Environmental > Aquatic > Deep subsurface > Groundwater > Cave microbial mat | place...
TCCAGCACGGGGATGTGTGCACGTTTCTGGATATCACCCCCGGGTATACGATCGCCGATCTCATCCAAAAGGGGCAAAAACTCGATGAAGTCTCGCTTTGGAAAATGTTCACCCGCTATTATTCGGGCGTCTATGTCCTCTGTGAACCTTTGCAGCTGGAAAACGCCGAGAACATCAAGGGAGTGCAAATCACCGAAGCTTTGAATTTACTGCGCAGCCTTTTTGACTACATCATTATCGACGCCGGCCATGAATTAAACGAGCAGACTATCGCCGCGCTGGACTTAAGCGATAAAATCCTTTTACTGACGTTGCTTAATATCCCCTCCATTCATAACACCAAACGCTGTGCGGACGTCTTCCGCCGTTTACGATACGACGATGAAGACGTCAAACTCATCGTCAACCGTTACAACTCCCGCCATTTCGGAGACAGCATCGAGATCGGACAACTCGAAAAAATTACCGGACACAAAGTCTTTTGGAAATTACCTAACGACTATTCGGCCCTGATCAACGCCATCAACCGCGGGACGACCATAGCGGACGTCAATAAAAATTCCGCCCTGGCCGTCAGTATTAATAAATTGATTAAAGAAATTTTTGACCTAACATCCAATAAAGAGAAAAAGACACAAAATAATAATATCTTAAAAGAAATGACTTCAAAATTTACTCAATTGATAGGGAGAAAATCGTAATATGAGCAGTCTTAAAGAACGGCTAAACAGCAACCCCGATGCCTATCATCCTTCGGACTCGACGGCAGCCCAGACAGGCGGCGGAACCGAAACGCCGCAGTCCGATGTTTATCAAAACCTAAAACTGCGCCTCCATCACCAGCTGATCGAAAAACTGGATTTAACCAATCTGGCAAAGGTGGAGGACCCGAAGGCCCGCGAGCAGGTCCGCAATATCATCAAACTGCTCATGGTCAAAACAACCACGCCCTTGTCAACGACAGACCGAGAGCGGCTCATCAAAGAAATAGAAGATGAAACCTTTGGGTACGGACCTCTAGAGCCCTTGTTGCAGGATCCCACCGTTGACGATATCCTGGTCAATCACCCCAAACAAGTGTACGTGGAGCGGTTCGGCAAACTCGAATTGACCAAAGTGACTTTTCGCGACGACGAACATTTAATGCAGATCATTGCCCGCATCGTCAACCGGATCGGACGCAGAGTGGATGAATCCTCGCCAATGGTGGACGCCCGTCTTCCCGATGGGGCCAGAGTCAATGTCATCATCCCGCCTTTGGCCCTCAACGGACCGGTGGTGTCGATCCGGCGTTTTAAACGGGAGCCTTTAAAAATCGAGGATTTGGTCCGCTTTAAAACATTAAGCGCGGAAATGGCCGAGATTTTGGAAATCGCCGTCAAAGCGCGAATCAACATACTTATTTCCGGAGGTACGGGAACGGGAAAAACAACCCTTTTAAACATCCTGTCGGAGTTTATTCCCAGTTCGGAACGGATTGTCAGTATTGAAGACGCGGCGGAATTGCAGCTGCATAAAGCACACGTTATCCGCCTTGAGACCCGCCCGCAGAATATTGAAGGCAAAGGGGAGGTCACCCAGCGCGATCTTGTCCGCAATGCCCTGCGCATGCGGCCCGACCGGATCATTGTCGGGGAAGTCCGCGGCGGTGAGGCTTTGGACATGCTTCAGGCGATGAATACCGGGCACATGGGTTCGATGTCCACGATTCATGCCAACAGCCCGCGGGACGCGCTTAGCCGTCTGGGCACGATGATTTTAATGAGTTCAACCACCTTGACCGAATGGGCGATGAACCAGCAGATCGCCTCAGCCTTGAATTTAGTCATTCAGCTTGGGCGTTTCAGTGACGGTGTCCGCCGGCTGGTCAGTATTTCCGAAATCGTCGGACGCGAGGGCAACGTCATCAAAATGCAGGACCTGTTTGTCTTTCAGCAGGAGAAGGTCACATCCTATGGCGAGGTGATCGGCAAATATGTCTCAACGGGTATTCAACCGCAGTTATTAAATTTGGCGGAACACAAAGGGATAAAAGCTTCTTAACAAATATGCGTTGGGAGTCACAGAATGGTTTATTCCATTGCCCTGTTTAGTTTCGGCACGATATTTTTTTTCTCCCTGGGAATTTTTTATCTGGTGAGTCTGGGGTTCATCGATAATCCGGTGAAAAAAAGGCTGAAGAGTTTATCCGGAGACATAGGGGAGAACGCAGATGAAACCAATCTAAACGTGGACGAAGACCTGACTGCGCGCCTAAAAGAAGAGCATGCTTTTGGTAAAAACAACAAAAAATTCACATTTATCCGTTTCTGGGCCGCTCTCCTGGAGCAAGCTGGATTGCAATGTACGGTTGCCAAATTTTTTCTCGTCATCCTTCTGCTGTATCTAGGCAGTCTTTTGTGCTTTTTAGTATTTAAATTCCCCTTATGGTTATTTCCTGCCCCGGCCCTGGGCTTAATCATTTTATCTGTTATGTATCTTCTGATGAGAAAAAAGAAAAGGACCCACGAATTCAATACCCAGCTGCCGGATTGCCTGAGCCTTATCTCTAATGTCCTGCGGGCGGGATTGGGCTTAACAGCGGCCATGGAAGTGGTGGGGAAGGAAATGCCGGAACCATCGTGCGTGGAATTTCATAAGACCGTCGCAGAAATGCACCTGGGCTTAGACCTTAAAACCGCGATGGAACATTTCTCGCAGAGAATTCACACCCCTGAGGTTTCTTTATTTACGGCCGCCATCCTTCTGCAAAGCGAAGTCGGCGGAAACCTGGCGGAATTTTTAGATAAGCTCCAGGAAACGATCCGCAACCGCTCCAGACTAAAGCGAGAATTGATTACCTTGACCGCCCAGGTAAAAATTTCCAGCCGGGTGGTTTCGCTGGTACCCTTCCTGCTAGCAATCATTTTATTTTTAATGAACGGCGAGTACATGAATATCCTATTTAAGAGTCCCACGGGACACATCATGATTGTTTTAGGTATTATTTTACAAATTTCAGGTTTCTTAATTATGAAGAAAATGTCGGCCATTGAAATATAAATTGTCGAGGGAGAATCATGTTTCTAGGCGCCATCATGTTTTGCGTTTTTACGGGAACGAGTATCCTGACAGCTTTCGGATTGTTGTCGCTGGGGATATTATCGCCGGGGCCGATTGTTGCCCGTTTGAGTAAACTGGGTTTAATGGAGGGAACTGTCAAGGAGAAGGAAGTTTCTGTCTTAAAAGAGGAAGCAGAAACGGAAGCCAAAGCCTTGGAAGCGGTCAAAAGCGCCACTCCGAACCGTATTTATCTGGCGGGGTATCGCACCGCATCCGCAAAAAGTAAAATCATGATTTATCGAGCTCTTGTGACAACGCTTTTAGTATTTGCCGCTATTTTGGGGGCCAATCTTCAGCATCTGCCTTGGGCCTCAAGTCTACTCTTAGCGGGCTGTGCCTTCGCGCTGGGGTGGCATCTTTTTTTTCATCTATGGCTGTCCGCTAAAATCGAGACCCGAAGAAAAGATGTAGCGATTAATTTGGCCGATACCATGGACCTTTTGGTCATTTGTCTTGAAGCGGGCTTAAGTTTTGAAGCCGCCCTGCTTAAAGTCGCCAAAGAACAGAAACGCTATAGCCGGATTTTAAGCGATGAACTTTTATACACCAACAGAGAAATCCTCGCCGGAAAATCCCGTCACGACGCCCTGCACAGTCTTTCCGTACGTTGCGGAAATCAAGCAAATTTACGGTCGCTGATAGCGATTATTATCCAGGCTGAAAAATTTGGCGCGAGCCTGGCGAACGTTTTAAGGATTCAGGCTGATTCTCTTCGTTTTACTCGAAGTCAGGATATCAAAGAGTCCATCCAGAAAGTTCCCATCAAGTTGCTTTTCCCGTTGATCTTCTGTATCCTACCGACACTTTTCATCGTTTCCATCGGACCGGCCGGGATATATTTATACGATGCATTGATGCAAGTTGTGGAATAAACAATTTTGCCTGCACTTTTTAAAGGCACAGTGTTTCTTAGCGTGCACAACTTGGAATAAACACAACGAGAAGCAGTGAAAAAAAACTGCCGGTAAGTGTGGCAAAGTGAAACTATCCGCTTAGCTGAGTTTGAGAGAGATATTCTCGTTGATAAATTCCAAAAGCCGACTTTCAATTTGTTCAAATTCCAAATACTGTACCAAATCAGACCGCAATTTCGCGATATTCGGAAGGGAGCGGAAATAACCTGAGTAATGTTTTCGGAATTCAAAAATCCCACGCGGTTGGCCTTTATATTCCAGGGAAAATTTTAAATGCTCCAAGCAGGTACTGACTCTTTCCTCAAGAGTGGCAGGCAAAGGAAGTTCTCCGTGTTTTAGAAAGTGCTTAATTTCCCGAAAAATAAACGGATTGGCAATGGCCCCGCGTCCGATCATGACCGCGTCGCATCCGGTCTCAAACATGCGTTTGGCACTTTGCGGGTCAAGAATATCGCCATTACCGATAATCGGGATCGAAACAGTCTTTTTTACTTTTTCCAACCACGACCAATCAGCGTCACCGTTGTGGCCCATATCGCGTGTGCGGCAATGGATGGCCAGCGCTTTAGCGCCTGCCGCTTCAACCATCCGCGCGACATCTTCAATTACGATCGATTTGGGATCCCAACCCAAGCGGGTTTTTACCGTGACCGGTAATCTGGTCGCGTTGACCGTTGACCGGACAATCGATTCAAATTTTTTTAAATCACGCAGAAGGCCGGCGCCTTCGTTGCGCTTGACGACATCTTTGACCCAACAGCCGCAGTTGATGTCGATAAAATCCGGGCCTTGATCCTCGACGACTCTGGCCGCGCCTTCCATAGAAGTTTCCAGTCCCCCGAAAATTTGAATGGCCACGGGACGTTCTTCTTCGGCAACCATGATTTTCTTAATGGCCTTGGGGGCGTTACGGATCAACGCTTCGCTACTGGTAAATTCCGTATAAAGGATGTCCGCGCCGAATCTTTTCGCCATCAAACGAAAAGAGATATCGGTGACGTCTTCCATCGGTGCCAAGGCCAGGGGTTTGTCGGGAAATTGTAGGGGGCCTATTTGCATAAAAAACATTTGTAGGAATAGAGGGCCAAAGGATTAGGGGATTAAAGGTTTATTGGATAAAAAATTAGGTGGCAAACACGTTTAACAATTTTTTGACTTTAATCCTTAAGTCCTCTAATCCTCTTTTAAAATTGCTGCAATTATAACCTCCTTTTTAACAATAGGCAAATTCGTTGATTTTTAAAAGTAAATCAGTATACTGGCAACCGTATGCCAATTGCTATCGATATCAATGATTCGCCCATCGTCCGCGGGATAAAGACCGTCGGGATTGGAAAGAAGGGAAGTCAGGAACTCGAACGATCTTTAGTTGAAGAAATTTTTAGGGATCTTCGCGAGAACCTTGTCGATCCGGTCCAGAAAGGCGCATTTTTCGCCGCCCTCATTCAAAAAGGAGTAACGGCTGAAGAATCTATTTTAAAAAATGCCTTTGCTCCCGGGGTATTTGATGATCCCCATTTACTAGCCAAAACATTAAGCCCCGACGCCCCGCCGTTTATCCAATGGATCTGTGGACAAATTTTATCGGGACATACTCTGGATGTAGCGACAGCTCAACAAGTCGGCGAATTTCTCTTTTCTCAAGAGCCCGGCGACGGGGCCCGTGGATTGATTGCCAGCTATCTACGTGTCCGTTATGAAACCAACGAAGAATATGAAGGCCTGCTCAAGGCTATCGAGGACACTCTTGAACCTTCCTTTAAAGAACCTGTCCCCGCCGGCCGGCCGATTATTCAACTGGCTGAGCCCTTTGACGGTGTGACCCGGTCCTATTTCATTACTCCGCTAATCGCGGAATTTATTCAGCGTCATAATTACCGGGTCATTTCCCTGGTGGGCCGGTCCAGCGGGCCGAAGATGGGCAATACACTCCTCGATATTGCCAAAGCCATTAACGGCCAATTCGCCCAACGCAATCAGGATTTAGAAAAATTGACGCCAGATTTCGGCTGGTTTATCGATCAAAAAGATTTATCGAAACCACTCGACCGTTGGGTTGACATCCGTCGAAAAACCATTAAACGACCATTTCTGGCAACTTTAGAAAGATTTGTCAACCCTTGTAAAGCGCGGATTGTGATCGCTTCCGCGTTTCATCCACCGTATACAGAAAAGATGGTGACAGTCTGCGAAGGCGCCGGATTTCCCGGCGCCATCGTCATGCGTAATGGGCAGGAAGGGACATTGTCTTTCCCACTTAACCGCTCCGTCAAAGTCCTTTGTTCGGCCAGGCAAAAAGACGGTTCGTATATACGGCAAGAATTCGAATTCTCGCCGGCGCATATTTTGGAACACGAAATCGGCCAAGATGAAAAATTAGCCGTCCCAACACTCAAGGATAACGCGCAGCTCATTTTCAAGTATAAAGGTCAACGGAAATCCGGCAACATCATGTTTGATGACCGGGTTAAAGTCACAACATTGGCGTTAGGAGAGGCCTTGGCGTGGGTGGAGCGGAATATTATTAATTAGCTCTCAGCTATCAGTCTTCAGCTTTCAGCTGCTGACGACTGATAGCTGATGACTAAAAGCTTCAATCATGATTTGGATTAAATTAGCTTCGATATTTATGTTTCTCGGCGTCGCCTTGGGTGCCTTCGGGGCGCACGCGCTTAAGGCCAAGATGACGGAGCATTATTTTGAAGTCTACAAGACCGGCGTTCTGTATCATCTCATCCACGCGCTGGGGTTATTTGTCGTGGCGTGGTTGAGCACGCGCTCTTCTGATCCCAAAATATTTTTCGCTGGCGTTATGATGGTTCTTGGCATAATACTTTTTTCCGGAAGTTTATATTTACTTTCAACCACAGGCCAGAAATGGCTGGGGGCCATAACACCGCTCGGAGGCTTGTCCTTTTTAGCGGCGTGGGTTCTCATTTTCGTCAGTTCACTAAAATGACACGCATTTCTTTTTATACCTTAGGCTGTCGGTTAAACCAATCGGAAACCGCTGTATTAGAAAGCAGTTTTGAAAACAACGGTTATCAGGTGGTTAAATTTGAAGAACCGGCCGATATCGTGGTGGTCAACACCTGTACCGTCACCGAAAACGGCGACGCGGATACACGAAAGATCGTTAATAAAATTAACCGGCTTAATCCCACGGTGAGAATCGCCTTGGTCGGCTGTCAGGCGCAAGTCCAAAAAAAGAAATTAACCGAGTTGCCCAATGTCCATTTCGTCGTCGGCAATGCCCGCAAAATGGATTTGGTGGAAATTATCAATGACGTAGGGGCACGGCACACACAGCCCGTCGTCATCACCCCGACCATTCCCCGGACCAGTTTCACCATGCCGTTAACCGGCAGCGACCGCCGCCACACGCGCGCGAATTTAAAAATTCAAGACGGCTGTAATTTCTTTTGTTCGTTTTGTGAAATTCCCTACGCCCGCGGCCGGGCCCGCAGCCGTATTTTTGACGACATTCTCCTGGAGGCCAATTCTCTGGTCGCCGCCGGACACAAAGAGATTGTTTTAACCGGCATTAATGTCGGGACTTATGGCCACGAGGACAAAACTATTTTAGATGTCTTAACCGCTCTAGAATCTATCGCAGGGCTAAAACGGATCCGCATTTCCTCAATTGAACCCACCACCATTCCCTGGGGGATCATTGAAAAAATGAAGGTAGGGGCAACTCATGAATTGCCCCTACTCTGCCGATATTTACACATCCCCATCCAAAGCGGTAGCGATGATATCTTAAAGCTCATGCAACGAAAATATTCAGTCCAGGAATACCGTACTTTCATTGAGAAGGTTTTTCAAACTATTCCCTCTATCTGCCTGGGGACTGATGTGATTGTCGGATTTCCCGGCGAGACAGAAGCCCATTTTGAAGAAACATACGCTTTATTGCGCGATTTACCGTTTACTTACTTTCATGTGTTCAGTTACTCCGAACGGACCATGGCCAAAAGCCAAAAATTCGCTCATCCCATCCCTAAAGAAATTATTGAACGGCGCAGTGAAACTCTGCGCGACTTAAGTGCCCGCAAGCGCCTGATGTATTTACAAAAATTTCTTAACACTGAGCAGAGCGTTCTTTTTGAAGAAGAAAAGAGGGGATTCTGGACCGGAGTAACCGACACCTACGTGCGTGTCAAAGTCCCAACCCCGGGAAATTGGCATAACCAAATTTTACCGGTCCGGTTAAAAAGCATCGACCGCCAAACCATCATCGGCGAACTTTAGACCACCTACACACCCGGTGTGTAGGTACGCTTCACTTATGTTGCGTTTAAAACAATACATCCTCGCCATTGATCAGGGAACCACGGGCTCGCGGGCGTTTATCTTCGATCAAAATGGTAAAATTGTTTCCAGCGCCTATCAGGAATTCCGGCAATATTTTCCCAAACCCGGCTGGGTGGAACACGACGCCGAGGAAATTTGGACGTCTGTTGTTAAAGTCATCCGCCGCGCAATCGACATCGGTAAAATTCTTCCGCAAAATATTCAGGCTATCGGCATAACCAATCAACGCGAAACGGTTGTCGCTTGGGACCGTAACACCTCCAAACCCGCTGGCCGCGCCATTGTCTGGCAATGCCGGCGGACGACAGATATTTGCCGCGATAAAAAATACAAACAGTTTGAACCCCTCATCCGCCAGAAAACCGGCCTGGTACTTGATCCCTATTTTTCCGGGACCAAAATCAAGTGGATGCTCGATCACATCCCCGGGCTGCGGACAAAAGTAAAACGGGGACAAATTTGTTTCGGTACGATTGACAGCTGGCTTATCTGGAAGTTATCCGGCGGAAAAGTTCACGCGACCGATACCACCAACGCCGCGCGCACACTTCTCTATAATATCCGTCATTTCAAATGGGATCAGAATCTGCTCAAACTTTTTGGCGTCCCCGAATCCTGTTTACCCGAGGTAAAAAATTCCGGCACTATCTTCGCCAAAACCCGTAACCGTTCAACCGGTTTGCCAAATGATATTCCCATCGCCGCCGTGATGGGCGACCAGCAAGCGGCGCTTTACGGTCAGGGGTGCCACACGCCCGGCACCATCAAAAATACTTATGGGACTGGATGTTTTCTGGTCCTTAATACCGGGGAAAAATTTATCCTGTCAAAAAATGGCCTCGTTACGACGATAGCCTGCAACATGAAAGGGGAACCGGTCTATGCGTTGGAAGGGTCTATTTTTATTGCCGGAGCTTTAATCCAATGGTTACGGAACCAACTTAAGATTATCAAAACCTCTACTGACACGGAAAATTTAATTGCGGGATTGACTGACACGCACGGCGTTTATATCGTTCCGGCCTTTGTGGGCTTGGGCGCGCCATACTGGAACAGTGAGGCCCGAGGGATTATTACGGGACTAACGCGTGGGGCCAATGCCCGGCACATCGTCCGCGCGAGCCTAGAGGCGATTTGTTATCAGACAAAAGACGTTTTTGATTTGATGAACAAAGAATTCGGCCAAACAATTCCTCAATTGCGTGTCGATGGGGGAGCCTGCCGCAATAATTTCCTTATGCAGTTTCAGGCCGACATGCTCCATTGCCCGATCTTACGTCCCCAGGTCATCGAAACCACCGCCCAGGGGGCAGCTCATCTGGCCGGTCTGACGATCGGACTTTGGGACCCTCAACGCGATTTTAAAAATTTTCACTCAACGGACAGAATTTTTAAGCCAACCCTAAACGCCAGCAAACGCCGTCAGCTTTATCACGGCTGGCAAAAGGCTGTTCGACAAACTCTTTCGACATGATCCGTAACCTCACGCCTTTAGCCAACCAGGAATTTGATCTTCTTGTAATCGGTGGGGGAATTAACGGCTGTGCCATCGCCCATCTGGCCGCCAAACGGGGGCTTAAAGTTATTCTCCTGGAAAAGGGGGACTTTGCCAGCGGCACGTCGAGTAAATCCACCAAACTCCTACACGGTGGAATCCGCTATTTGGAAAATCTTGAATTTGATCTGGTACGTGAATCCTTAAAAGAGCGTTCCATCCAGTTGAAATCTGCTCCACATCTGGCCAAACCTATTCGCTTTATTGTTCCTGTTTACAAGAAGGATCCTCGTCCATTATGGCTCATAAGACTTGGCGTAGGACTTTATGATTTTCTCGCGGGGAATTACCGTATCGGCCGTTACCAATCACTGACCGTTGAAGAAATTCTCAAACTAGAGCCAGATTTAAGTCCGAATGGACTTCTAGGTGGAGTAAGTTATTATGACGTTCAAATGGACGATGCGCGTATTTGCCTTGAAAATGCCTTAAGCTCTCAAGAGAGTGGAGCAATTGTCATAAATTACGCCAAAATCAATTCATTTATAAAAGAAGGGAACCAGGTCACGGGTGTGGAAATCAACGATCAATTAAACAACCAGTCCGTTCGAATTAAATCTCGAAAAACCGTTTTGACTGTTGGTCCCTGGAGCAATGGACTCATCCGACTGGCAGAGGGTGTGAGTAGAAAAATTATCCGCACCACCAAAGGGGTGCACATCGTCTACCGAGAAAAAATTTCTAATCACGCGCTTCTTTTAACCAACCCTGAGGACCGGCGAATATTTTTTGTGATTCCCTGGCACGGGCATTCCTTGATCGGAACGACCGACACCAATTTCGTCAAAACTCCCGATGCCGTTAAAATTGACCCAAAGGATATTGCCTACTTACTGTCTGCCACCCGGCACGCCTTTCCAAAACTTTCTCTTAAAGAAGACAATATCATCACCTCGTTTGCCGGCTTGCGGCCGCTCATTAGAAAAGGAGGGCAACCCTCCAAGGTTTCCCGGAGACATCTTCTTGAAAAGTCACCTTCTGGACTAATCACCGTTATCGGCGGCAAGTATACGACGTACCGGAAAATCGCGGAGGATTGTTTGAACAGAATAACGAAACCACAAAGTAACCAGGTATTTACCCTGTACGGCTCAGGAAAGGTACCGGAGACCTTTTCGGAAATATCCGAACGTTACTCGGTCACCATCGCCATAGCCCAAATGCTCGCTGACTTTTACGGCGCGCGCTTTGAAGACGTCCTGAAATTGACCGTTGGTCGCCCTGAGCTGAAAGAACGACTTTGCACCTGTACACCTTTCATTAAAGCCCAAGTTATTTATGCCCTGCAAACCGAACTGGCCCAAACCGCCGAGGACATCAGTGAACGGCGGCTGTCCTTGCATTACCGCTTTTGTCCAAGTCGAAATTGCTATAAAACTATCCAAGAAATGGTCCGGGAATATTTTTCAGATACAAATAAAGAAATTTAATAACGTGAATATTATTCCTTACGCAGATGCGAGGAGGGAATCTCCAGCTCCAGCCGGTATTTGGCTACCGTCCGGCGGGCCAGTTTGACCCCTTTTTGGGCGAAATGGGCCACGATTTTCTGGTCAGACAAAGGGGAAGTTTTATTTTCCTGTTCAATCAATTCTTTTAAATCTTCCTTGATGCTGCGCGAAGAAATGTCCCCGCTGGCTTGGCTTGTCGCCTCCAGCGCGCTGGCAAAGAAGAATTTCAGAGGATAAACGCCATGCGGAGTGTCCAGGAATTTATTACGGATGGCGCGAGAGACGGTAGACTCGCTACGTTCAACCGATTGGGCCACTTCCTTTAAGGTTAAAGGGACAAGCGGGTTATGGCAGTCTTCAAAAAATGAAATCTGCTTTTCAAGGATAAACCGTACGATTTTGACCATCGTTTCACCCCGCTGTTTGATACTACGGATAAAATTGACGGCGTTCTCGAGTTTACCCTGAATAAATTCACGTTCCTGGGAAGTAAGATTGGGGCGTTTAAGTAATCCCTGATAATAGCGGTTGATCCGTAAGGGAGGCATCCATTCATCGTTAACAATGACTTGAAACCCTTTGGCGTCCTTTTTAATCGTCACATCGGGTTTAACATAAATGGTTGAGTCGATGGGGCGGGAATTCCTGGCGGGTTTAGGCTCCAGAGTAGCGATTTGCTTGGCCGCTTCTCTAACGTCTTCTTCCGAGACGCTCAATTTTCTGGCGATCTCGGTAAATTTCTTGCGGCCCAAATCGGCGAAATGTTCAAGGATAACCCTATGCAATAATTCCTGATTTTTAAAATTCTTATGCCGGACCTGAATCAGAAGACATTCTTGGATGTTGCGGGAAGCAATCCCCACAGGGTCAAAGCCCTGGACCACCCTTAAAACCTGTTCCACCACGGCAATCTCTAACCTTAATTTTTCGGCGATTTCTTCACAACTAACGGTTAGATAGCCGTCTTCATCCAAGTTCCCTATAATGTATTCTCCAACCTTGATCTCGAAAGGATTAAAAAATTCGATGCGCAGATGTCGCAATAAAGATTCTTCCAGGGTGGTTTCGCGCTTAAAACGGTTCTGACGGATTTCATCTTCGTCATCTTCGTCAGAAGCCGTATTGGTATAGATAGATTCTTCCCATATTTTAGATAAGCGCTGAAAATCGATTTTTGTAACTTCTTCCTTATTATGTTGGGGGATAGGTTGGCGGTTGGTATCGTCCAGTTCCAAGAGAGGGTTGTCCTGCAACTCTGTTTCAATGGCCGTGTCAAGTTCATGGGAGGAAAGCATCAGGATGGCCACGGATTTTTGCATTAATGGGGCCAAGACTTGTTTCTGAATTTGTATGGGAGATAATTTTTGATTCATACGGCAAGAAGTATACCACATCAGTGGACCCGCGCAAATTTTTTTTATAAACCGACAATTTATTTACATTACCGCTAAAAAGTGATGAGAATATTCGACAGTTTTATAAACAGTTTAATATTAACTATTTGTATATCTGTCATAGTCTGTCCTAGACAAATATGTCCTTTTAATTAAACAATAGGACAGGATGGTCTTGTCAGAAAGAATCTAGAAAATAATTTAGCATTAGTGGAACAATCTATAATCGAAGCGGTTACATCATGTTTAGTAAGCATAAGAGCTACTTTCTAATCCCTGGCACGGTACTTGCTCAATCATGTGTGTTGCTCAACAAAAAATCATTTTGAAGAATTTTAAAATATATTCAAAGGAGGAATTAAAGTGAAAAGGCGATTAACAATAACAGAAGTAGCTAAAATGGTGGGGGTCAGCTCTAAAACCATTGCCCGCTGGGAAAAAAACGGCAAAGTCAAACGTCCCAAACGCGATTGGCGCGGTTGGCGGGTTTATGATGAAAGTGACATGCACCAAATCAAGCAGTTTCATGAAACAGTTTTTGATAGTTAATACGATTAAACCCATCAAAGGAGACCTAGAATGCTTAAGCATACCGGATATATTAACATGAAAACCTTACTGGCTTTTCTTCTGACCGCACTCATAAGCATCTTTCTGATACCGGCGGCGACAGCCCAAAATTTTGCCGGTAAAAAAGCCGAAGAAAATAAAAACGAACCCCCAACCTCTTCCCTAGAGGCAACTGAAGAGGAAAGTTTGCCACCTGAAGTTATCAATTTTGTCACAGAACTAAACACCGATAGTCTCGCTAAATATACCTTAGGGCCCATGGATGTCATCGATATTGCCGTCCTGCGCCACCCGGAAGTCAGTGGCCCTTTCCAGGTTAATAAGGAAGGCAAAATTCAATATCAATTTGTGGGCGATGTTATCGTGGCTAACAAAACCAAAGAAGAGGCCAAAGCAATATTAGTCCAGCATTTGTCGGAATATATCATTTCCCCGGAAGTTACCGTTAAAATCATCGGGTATAACAGCAAAGTTGTTTATGTCATCGGAGAAGTCGGGGCCCCGGGAAAAATTTATATGCAAGGCGACACCATCACCGTGCGCGAGGCTTTGGTCCAATCCGGGCTTCCTTTATTGAGCGCCGCCACCAAGAAATGTCCGCTCATCACACCGACAGCTGATGGGAAACCCCAAAAAAAAGATGTCAACGTCTTTGCCCTCCTGTATGAAGGGGACCTGCGCGAAAATCTTATCATGAAACCGGGCGATACTCTTTACATCCCGGCAACGATTCTGTCAAAAGCGATGCGCGTCATTCAACCCGTCTCCCAGCCGATAACGACATCCGCCAGCACGGGACGTACCGTCATGACTGGATTTTAATGTAAGTTTTGTGGATTAAAGAAATAAAAACAGATACAATACCGGCTATCTAACGAAAGGCTGACCATGGAAGAATCAAAAACAGAACAAAATATTCCAGTCAATTACCTGAAAATTTTTTTCCGCCGTAAGGCCTTTTTTCTAATCCCGCTTTTTGCCGGTCTGGTGGGGGGGATTTGTACCGGGATCCTGATGAAAAAAGAATATAAATCTTCCACCATCATCCTGGTGGAAGAGGGAAAAGTCGAGAACCCACTTTTCAGCAACCTGGCCGTGGCCAGTTCGGTCAACCAGCGCCTCAATACCATTAAAGAGTCCATGTTGGGCTGGAACAGCTTAGTCAAACTCGTAAAAACCATCAACTTGGACAAAGACATCAAGTCCACGTATGCCTTTGAGCAGTTGGTTTTGGGAATCCGCAGCAGTATCATCATCAAGATGCGCGGTAGCAACATTATCGACCTTTCCTATGTTGGAGAAAGCCCCGAGATAACCCAGTCCATTGTAAAAACCATCACCGATATTTTTATCGAACGCAACGTTGAAATCCAGAACAAAGAGACCGCCGATGCCATCACCTTCATTGATGAACAGTTGAAGGTGTATAAAGGAAAAATCAAATCAGCGGAGATTGCTGAGCTCCAGGAGCGTCTCAACGAGTTGACGGTCGATTCCACCGATAAGCACCCTTTAGTTAAACAGTTGCGCGAACAGATCGCCAAGAAGAAAGAAGAATTGGAAAAAGAAAGATTACCCTATACCGAAGGGGTCATTTTAGACGCCCAGGCCAGTAACCCGCTCATCGATGAGATCAAAAAAGCCCTGGATGGCTTGGAAGGCAAACCGTCTTCATCTGTTCCAACAATTCCCACAACAACGCCGATAGCCTCCAGCGAAAATAAAGACATCTACAAGGCCATGCTCATAAACCAGATGGACAACGTCATGGCCCGCGACGTGCGCGTCAACGAAAACATTTACAATATGCTTTTACAGCGCCTGGAGACCGCCAAGATTACTCAGCGTTTGCAATCGTCCAAAGAGGGGACCCGCTATACGATTCTTGATCCCCCGCGGCTTCCTTTAAAACCTTTTAAGCCGAATCGGCTGCTGCTGGCTTTCCTGGGACTTTTGGTTGGGGGGGCTGCCGGGGCCGGGTTCGTGATGCTACGCGAATTTTTCGACCGTTCCTTCATCGACGTTCAGGAGGCTAAGGAATATTTTGGCGTGCCGTTGTTGGGGGCGATCTCCAAAATTATGACACCCGATACCATCCGCCAGGATCGGGAAAAAATTCAGTGGATGACGAGTCTGACCTTTATTTCCGGGCTCATCGCGGTCGTGATTTGTTTGTTTATTTCAAATCTCAAATAAAACGAGGGGACCATGTACTACAAATTTTACGGATTCAAAGAGCCACCCTTTAACATCACCCCTAACTCGCGGTTTTTCTTTTCCAGCGAAAAGCACGCCGAGGCTTTAAACACGCTGATTTACGCCATTGAAGAGCGCAAAGGATTCGTGGTCATTACCGGAGAGATCGGTTCGGGAAAAACCACCATCTGCCGCACCTTGCTTAACCAGCTCGATAACCACACGGAAACGGCCCTTATTACCAACACTCATTTGACCGCCAAGGACCTTTTGTACACAATTTTAGAAGACCTGGAAATCCCCTACAAACCCGGGGCCAAGGCCAAACTACTTTTTAGTCTCAACGAATATCTGATCGACCAACTCAGGGCCGATAAAAACGTCGTCCTGATCATCGATGAGGCGCAAAATTTAGCGCCCACGGTCTTGGAAGAAATCCGCATGCTCTCAAACCTCGAGACCGAGTCCGAAAAACTCATTCAGATTATCCTTATCGGCCAGCCGGAATTAAAAAAGAAACTCGCCCTCCCGCGCTTAGAACAGTTGCGCCAGCGGATCTCGGTATACTACCACCTGGACCCACTGAGTTATGCCGAAACCGTTGAATACATCCTGCACCGTTTAAAAGTGGCTAGCGGCACCGACAATGAATTCTTTACGCCGGAAGCGCTCAAACTGATTTACGAATTTTCCCAGGGAATCCCGCGGCTGATCAACCAGATCTGCGATAGCGCCCTCCTGACCGGCTTTGCCGATGATAAAAAAGTTATCGATAAAGATACGCTGTTGGAAGTTATTGAAGAAGCCCCGGCTGAAAAAATCACTGAAAGCGATAGAGAAGCGGACGATGAAGATGAGGACGAGCCCATTGAACCCACCGGAGACGACATGAAAGGGCCGGATCAATTAAACCAGCACAAGTTAACCATCGATGAAATTCTCAAACAAAACTAACTGATGAGCAAACTACTGAATATCTACAACCAAATCGAAAAAGAGAGAAAAGCGGGCCTGCCGACAAGCAGGCCAACAGCCACCCGTACAAAGGAGGAGATTCCTTTTTTAGAAACTCCTCCTTTACTTGAAAATGCCGATCCTCAACCGATCGCCGACTCTACCGTTTTCCGGCGATGGCAAAAGATATTCTGGTGGCTGGCCGTCATTTTTGCGGTGGTTTCCCTTTTCTTGAGCCTTACTATTATTGCTGTAACCCGTTCGAGTCAGACATATTCTTCCACTCCCACGACCACTCCCTGAGGGAGAGGTTGGATGGAAAATTATTGAGGAAAGGAAATATCATGGGAAAAATAACCAACGCCTTAAAAAAAGCCACGGAGGAGAGATTTTCGCGCCTCGACCGGATCGCCCGGATCAAAGAGCAAGAGCGGCTGGTCGTCCAAAAAATGGGGGAGTCCGCGATTGACTCGCGGATTATTTCCTATTTTGATCCCAAATCTCCGATTACCGAGCAATACAAAATTTTGAAAACAAACATTTTGTCCTCTAAAAACGAACGTTCTCCGCGGACAATCCTGATTACCAGCGCCATCCATTCCGAAGGCAAAACCGTAACGGCGCTTAATTTGGCCATCACCATGGCCCAGGCCGTCAATAACCCCAAAATTGTCCTCATCGACGCCGATCTGCGCCGCGGGCGGATGACCAAATATCTCGGGACAAAGCAAGAGGTCGGCTTAACGGAAATCTTGCAGGGTAAAACCAAAATCGAAGAGGCCATTTTTAAAATCGATATTGAAAATTTAGCTTTTATCGCCAGCGGTTCCTACCCGGAAAACCCGGCTGAGCTCCTTAACTCCGAATCCATGAAACGGTTTTTAAGCGATTTAAAGGTGAATTTCGATTTTATCGTGATCGATACGCCGCCGATTATCCCGGTCACGGACCCGGGGATCTTGGGAGCACAGGCGGATGGCGTGCTCATGGTCATCCAGGCCGGCCGCACCCAGCGCGGTATCGTTGAACACGCCAGCGAGCTACTGCACCAAGCCCATGCCAAACTCTTGGGTTATGTTCTGACCAACATCGAATACCACCTTCCGGAGTATATTTATAGATACTTGTAAAGGGTAAATAGTTAATGGTTAATGGTGAATAGGGATGTTTAAATTTGAAACTCTGGATATCTGGAAAGAAGCAATTAATTTTGTCACTGAAATATATCGTTTAACGAAAACTTTTCCAAAGTCAGAAACATTTGGATTGACCCCCCAGTTAACACGGTCTGCGATTTCAATTTCTCTCAATATCGCTGAAGGCTCAAGCCGCAAATCAAGAATTGACTATAAAAGGTTTATTCAAATGGCATTGGGTTCTCTTAATGGAGTTGTTACCTGCCTGTATATTGCCGCTGAACAAAAATATCTAATAAAAGAGGAATTTAATCAAGTTTACGGAAAATGTGAAAAAATTTCAAAGATGCTCTACGGATTTATACGTCACCTCGATACCCCCATTAACCATCCACCATTAACTATTCACCATTAACTGTTAACCATCAACCCCCACTCAAAAAATTAACTATCCCAATGCGAAAAGAGAATTCTGAACATAACCGACCCCTCTCTGATGAAAATTACGCCACCTACGTCGAACGCCCCTGGGGAAAGTATTTTAAACTTTTCCAGGAACCAGGGGTGTGGGTGAAGCGTGTTGAGGTCAAACCCCAATCGCGCCTCAGCCTGCAGAAACATGGAAAACGTTCCGAAAAATGGATCGTCGTCAAAGGGACCGGGACGGCCACCGTGGATAAAAACGAAATCCCCCTTAAGCCCGGCATTACCGTCGACATCCCCGTTGGCGCTCTCCACCGTATCAGCAATACGGGAGAAGAAAATTTAATTTTTATTGAAGTCGCAACTGGAAATTATTTAGGTGAAGATGATATCATTCGAATTGAAGATGATTATCATAGAGTAAACGAAAGGAAATAAAATGGCTAAGTATCTGATCACCGGTGGAGCTGGATTCATCGGCTCCAACATCGCTGAGCAACTTATTAAACAGGGAAATTTTGTCCGTGTCCTGGACAACTTCTGCTCCGGAAAAGAGGAGAACCTTGAATTTGTCAAAGGCTTAGGGCACGACAAATTTGAACTCATCAAAGGCGACATCCGCGACAAGGCGGCCTGTGAGCAGGCCTGTATGGGTATGGATTATGTCCTGCACCAGGCGGGATTGCGTTCTGTCCCTAAATCCCTCGAGGATCCCGAGAGCTACAACGACGTCAACATCAACGGAACGCTTTTTTTACTGCAGGCGTGCGCCAAGCAAAAAATCAAACGCTTCGTCATGGCTTCTTCCAGCTCCATCTACGGCGACACGGATAAATTTCCGCAAAAGGAAGACCATCTGCCGTTATTAATTTCTCCTTATGCCTTAAGCAAATTGACCAATGAATACTATTGCCGGATTTTTTCGCAATTTTTCGACGTTGAGACCGTGTGCCTGCGCTATTTCAACGTCTTCGGCCCCAAGCAGGCTTTGGATGATGAATATGCCGTTGTCATTCCCAAATTCATCCATTGCCTTATGCACGATGAACAGCCGCCCATTTTCGGGACCGGGAAACAATCCCGCGATTTTACTTTCATTGATAATGTGGTTTCAGCCAACATCCTTTCCGCCACCACCCCTGGATTAAAGCACGAAATCTTTAACGTAGCCAACGGTAAGGACAATTCGGTCTTGGAGATCGTTTCGCTTCTTAACAAAATCCTCGGGAAAAACATCGAGCCGAAACTTCTCCCCATACGTGCCGGCGATGTGTTCCGCACCTGCGCCGACATTTCCAAAATTTCCCAGAAAACCGGCTTTAAGCCGCTGGTGAATTTTGAAGAGGGATTACGACGGACGGTTGCTTACTTCCGACAAAAATGGGGAAAATAATGCCCGGTATTAAGTCCGCCCAAATCCCCGGGGTGATCATCAAGCCCATCTCAAAGTACACCGACACCCGCGGCTGGTTGATGGAATGTTTCCGCAAAGATGAAATCCCAACGGAACTCCATCCGGCCATGTCGTATATTTCCATGACGCTGCCTGGAGTGACCCGCGGGCCCCATGAACACGTCACGCAGACCGACTACTTTTGTTTCCTGGGACCGTCCACCTTCCGTATTTATCTGTGGGACAATCGTAAATCTTCTCCCACCTTGGGCCAGAAAATGACCGTCGATGGGGGAGAAAAGAACCCCATCATCGTCATTGTCCCACCGGGAATCGTCCACGCCTACCAGAACATCGGCCAGACCAACGGCATTGTCCTTAACTACCCCAACGTCCTCTACGCGGGACAGGGCAAAAAAGAACAGGTCGACGAGATCCGCCACGAGCATGATCCGGATTCGCCGTTTAAGGTCACATAAACTGTCATCAGGAGAGCATCATGCCAAAAGTTAGCGTTATCCTTTTATCGTTTAATAATTCCCAGTATATTAGAGAATCCATCCAAAGTATTCTTTCCCAGACATACCGCGATTTTGAACTGATCATCGGCGATGATGCGTCCACCGATAATAGCCTCGAAATCTGCCGCTCATTTTCCGACTTAAGAATAAAACTATTGACCAGTGACAAAAATCTTGGGATTGTCGACAACATTGACCGTTGTCTAAACGCCACCTCCGGAGAATTTGTCGGGATTATGGGCAGCGATGACATGATGCTGCCCGCCAACATCGAACGTAAAGTCAGATTCCTCGAGGAAAATCCTTACCTGGGATTCGTTCATTCCAATCACTACCTTATGGACGAATCAGGAGAGATGATCGGCTGGCACTTTTCAGAGTATCCTCCCGCTGATACGATTTTTAAGGGGCTGGATGTTTTCCGTCGGCTTATTTTTGAGGAAAATGTCATCAATATTAATACCGTCATGCTTCCGAGGAATATCTTTTCGAAAGTGGGCGGATATGACCGTCAATTCCCCACTGCGCATGACTACGAATTTTGCGCCCGTGTGGCGTTACAACTCGATATTGGATATATCGCGGAGCCGTTATTTAAATATCGCTATCATCCCGCTAGTGTCACGCAGAAAACGCAGGATACGCCACAAAAAGCCGTCAGAAAAAGAGTGGAGGTGCAGCAATGCAAGGTCGCAGCCTTTGAAAACTACTTTAAACTTCCCGACAAAAAAATATTTACCCCAGATGAATTGCGGCATCTACTAGGACACATCGGCTGGTATTATTTGCATATTAATGAACTGCACTTTGCCAGACGCGCCTTTCAAATGGCGGTCTGCCACGGAACATTTTCGATCAAAAATATTTTACGTTATCTCGCGACCTTTTTACCGCTTTCAACCATTAAAAAAATAAAATCTTTTAAACACGAATTGTCCCGAAGGAAACCATGGAATACTTTGCCGATATCTTCACAAAGCCATTCATAAAAAGATATCATTATAAGAAAATCCTAGAAATTGGGGCTTCCTTTGGCCACCACTCCGATCAGCTTTTAGAAACGGTTCCGGATCAATTGACTATCATTGACCCGTGTTTTGATACCGATTTAATCAAAAAGTTCTGCTCTTTTATTCAGGTAAAACCCATTAAGGGGCTCAGCCTAGAAATTTTACCGCAGATGTCAGAGAGATTTGACTGCGTTTTCATTGATGGAGACCACAACTGGTATACTGTTTATCATGAGTTAAAAATAATCCATGAAAAAAACTTAGTCCGTAAAGGGGGGACCATCCTCCTGCACGATGTTGGCTGGCCGTACGGCCGCCGGGACATGTATTACCTTCCCGAAAGCATCCCCAAAGAATTTCTTCATCCCGCGGCCAAAAAAGGAATGATCCAGGGAAAATCCGAATTGGTGGCAGAGGGATTCAATGCCAACTTGCTTAACGCCGCCCGGGAAGGAGGACCGCACAACGGAGTCCTCACCGCCGTCGAAGACTTTCTGAAAGAACATCATGGCAAGTATTTTTTTGCGATGACTACCCAGCAATACGGGTTGGGACTTTTGGTTAGAGAGCCTTCTTTAGCCAAAATTTTTTTTGCATGGCGGTTACTGGCAGGGGTTGATCTAAAACATTTTTTACGAGCCAATAAAAAACTAATATTTTCAGCCCTGACTTTCCTCTATATGGGTGTTTTGACATATCTTTCTATCCAGCCCGCCCCGGACAGTTCGGGAGCCTCAGTCAGCCAACGGGTACTGCATAACCTCTGTCATATCCCGGCCTACGCGGTTCTTTATTATCTCGTCATTGAATCGTTAGCCCGCTTTAGTACTAAAGCCAAAGTCGCCGCGTTCACCATCACGATTCTTTTTGGGGCTTTCAACGAATACTTACAGAGTTTCGTCCCCAGCCGGCAGGCTTCGTTTGGCGATATCCTCCTCAACGGTATCGGTGCGCTGGGGATGATGTGGATTCTAAGAAAGCGTGTAGCGGATAGGGTTTAGCGAATAGAGGGGCCATGAAAATATCAAGTTATCAAGAATTAGAAGCCTATAAAAAGTCTTATGAATTAGTTAAACAGATTTATGAAATGACATCTACTTTTCCAAAAGAAGAAGTATATGGCATGGTTTCTCAGATGCGCCGGGCGAGTATTTCCATCCCCACCAATATTGCCGAGGGCTATATGCGCGGATCAAAAGAATACATTCAATTTCTAAAGATTGCGCTTGGCTCTACCGCTGAATTGTCAACTTTATTAACTTTGAGCCGGGATCTTAAATTTTGTTTAGTATCTGATTTTGAAGTGTCATTCGGGCTTAATTTGGAGATAACCAAATTACTAAGAACATATGTCAACAAACTAACACAATATGCTCGTCCCTAACCGCTATACGCTAACCGCTATACG